>WNGF01004566.1_pt1 | contig 18440 bp, 18 predicted proteins | sample 5400641 | NCBI WGS metagenome assembly WNGF01 (sample SAMN13153371, study PRJNA577476) | soil metagenome | isolation source: 80 cm soil or saprolite under grassland replicate 2 | place: USA:California | collected 2016-06-15
CGGTGCCGGCGATCAGCCTCGGGATCTATGGGTACCCGCATGGGCTTGGTGCCCGCGTCGCCCTGGAAGCGGTCGTCGAACATCTGGCGGCCGACACGCCGATCCAGCGGGTGACCTTTGTGCTGCGGCCGGACACCCATCCCGTCTTCGAGGAGGTGCTCGCCGACCTGGCGCGCACGACCGCCGACTGAGCCCACCGGCGGTGCCGGCGCGCACCGGAAAATCACCTCGACATGGGTCGGCGCCACCTTGTGTCGCGTCCAGGGCGGGTGCACGATACGGCAACCGTGACGCCCAATCGCCGCTTCGCCATCTTCATCGTTGGGTCCGCGGTTGCGATCGCCTTGGTAGCGATCCCGATCCTGGTCGCGTCGCTGAACCAAGCTGGAGGCAAGGGCCAGAAAGCGCACCAGTCGGAGCACGCGATCACGGTTCGCGGCACCGTCCAGCGGACGACCAGCGCCGATGGGGCGAGCGCCTACACCCTCGCTGCCAATGGCACGACCTACTCGCTGTCGGACGGGCCGGTGGACGTGATCGGCGAAGTGGCCGAGGGCTCCACGGAGATCGATGTCCAGACGATCGATGGCAAGGCACTCCGCGCTCCGGGCCGGCCGCCGTGGGCGGGCGGGCCCAAGGTCGTGGGCGAGAAGCACCCGGGCTCAACGGCGCCGAAAGGCCAGGGCAAGGGTCACGAGAAGACCCAGGACAAGGGGATTGGCAAGCCGGAGGCGTCGAGCTCGCCCTCTTCGTCGACGTCGCCTCCGCCGTCGATAATGCCATCGGCGTCGCAGCATTGAGGTCGAGTCAAGGCGGGCAGCAGCCCTGCTTGCCAGACTCGCCCTCGAGATCGGCGGCGAAACGCCCGCAAGACGGCTGAGATTAGGCGAAGCGTCCGATCGGGACCGAAGGCTCCCACACCGGATGGACAGGCGTTCGACTCTTTCACGCCTCGACGCGCCATCTGCTCATATCGCGCCCGCATTCGATAGGGCGTTCACCCTAGTGACACGGGATCGTGCCATGCGGAGACTTCGCGATCGGCTCGGGGGCCAGCCATTTCGCGTGCCCCCGGTGCGCTTCAGCTCGCATCGGGTCGAACATCATGGAGTCAATACTTCTCGTGATCGCGGCGCTCGTGATCGTCTTCAACCTCGCCTTCATCGCAGGAGCGCTCTGGGCAAACTGGACGCGCTCAATCCGTGCCGACGAACAAAGCCCATCCAGTTTGAGTGACCCTGAGCTGACGGCTTTGACCTCGGCTCCTGGCGGACAAGCCACTGAAGCGCTGGGCAAGACGCGAATGGCCGAGTCTGCCCGACGCAGCCACCGACCGAGCCCGGACAGCCACGTCATTGCGTCTCGAATGAGGCGAAACTGAGACATCGAGGCGCGACTACTGGCGCCGTCGGTAAGGCGCGGCGCATGGCAGAAAGAATCCAAGTCACCACCGATCAGATAACATGGTGGTGAACTCAGGATGGTTCGCCGCGGCCGGGAGCCGGCGATCCGGTGGTTGGTGGTTCGGATGCCTTTCGAACTTGATGGTCGGCCGATCATCCTTCTCGGTCTGCTTGTCGGGCCGACACTGATTTGGCAGGGGTATCGCCTCTGGATAGGACCCAGGTTCGGTCGACGGACGGTGCCCGACACGACTCAATACGTCATTTGCGATCGTTGCCAGTCGCTGACGCCGATCGGTGCGAGACGCTGTTACAAGTGTCGACTACCCTTCGATGAGGGGCGACGCGGCTAGCTGGTCTGGCGCTGTTAGCCGAGACGGACTTCGCGACTCCGCCACGAGGTTGGGGCCACTTCCAGTCCGGACGTAATCACCGTCCGCACGATCGAGGCAGCCACCCTTCACCTGATCAGCCAAGCAAGGCCGCCTTTTCGTCGCCCGAACCGGCCGCCTCCTGACGTCACCGAAGCAGTCGCCGCCGCGCCCTTCTGAGCAGGGCCCCGGGGGATCGAACGTTGGAGTCGGAGGCCCGTGAATTGCCGAGGCCGGCCCTCGTACGTGGTCCTCGGGCACTCTGCATATCATGGCTATCCTTCCGACCTCTGACGAGTGACGACATCGCGTGTTTGAAGTCTGGTGGTTCGGCGGCTTGTTCATCGCCTGGGCGATCGTGTTCGGCGTGTGGGCTGGGGTGGTCGCGAGCCGACGGGCACGGAATCCGATCGTCTGGCTGTTTGTCGGGGCGATCATCGGTCCTATCGCGGTGATCATCCTCCACGTCGCACCGCTCGGGCGCTGCCCCGCGTGCGGAAATGCCACGACCGGTTGGGACCGCCAATGCTTCTGGTGTCGCGGTGACGTATCCGGCAGCCTGGATAAGCCGATCTGGGGCGGCCGGAGGCTGGCGCTGTCGGACGGCATGCGACGCCTGAATCAAGGAAGAATGAGGGCGGCGCGCAGGCTTCGCCTTGCTTTCTTTAATCTCAAGGAGGCGAGAGCGCGAAAGGTGGGACCTGAGGACGCGCCGATGATCGTTCGCGGCGCGGCTGGGTCTGACCGGCAATTGGGGCGGAGTCGCGCGGCCGTGCCGTCCGCCTCTCCGCGCCGATCCTCACGGACGCAGGCGTCCCCGCGCCAGAAGGTCGAGTTGAAGGTCGGTAATGAACCTGCCGTGTGGAGGCCGAACGCCCAGAGGGTGGAGGCGCGGAACTCGAAGCTTCCCCTGCCTCTTGCTCGGCATTCCGTCCTGCCCACCGTGGGGATCGACGCAGGTCAGGCTGGCCCGGACGTGCAAGGGGCAAATGGCTCGCCGGTGGCGGCGGGAGATGGTATTGGGCCGAAGGCCGCTGCGCCGAAGGCCGTTCAGCCGAAGACCGCTGCGCCAAAGGCCGTTCAGCCGAAGACCGCTGCGCCGAAGACCGCTGTGCCGAAGACCGCTGCGCCAGAGGCCGTTCAGCCGAACGCCGCCAAGGCCACTGCCCCTGCGCCGAAGGCAGCGATGTCGACTGCCCGGGCACCGGCTGCGCCCGCGCCGAGTGCCCCTGCGCCGCCTGCCATTCGGCCGCATGCTGCGATGCCGAACTCGGCCGCTCCAAACCAGGCCACGCGGAAGCGGGACGAGCGGAAGACGGCTATGCCGAAGGCCGCTCCCGCGCCGGCCGCGACGCCGACCGCAGCCTCGACGGCGGCACCGGTAGAGACGGCTGTCGCCGTGGACTCTCGGGAGCTGAGGAACTCGGCGGTAGGAATCCCGGCGCGGCGACCTGTCACGGCAGGGCCCACCGCTCCCGCCGCACCCAACGCGAGACTCCGCAGCCGGCCTGCGGTCGCTGCCAACGCGCCGACTCAACCGGCGTTCGCGAACTCCGGCCACCCGACGGGCAAAGAGCGAAGCATCACAGGAGCTCGGAAGTCCCCGCCGAAGCCTCGCCCGCAGGCGGTGGGGCCGCCGCCAGCGAGTCGACCGGAAAGCCGTCGTACGCCCCGGGTTGGGGCGAAGGCCGCAACGGCGAAAGAGGCTCTCCGCGCGATCCATGCAACGGATGCCGCCCCCCGGAAGCATGGTCGTGCGCGAGATGCCGGGCCGAGGGTCGAACCGGCGACGCCATCACGAACGGCAGGCGCACCAGGGCCCGGTGTGACCGTGCGTGCTGCCCCGATTGCTCCACCGTCGAATGCTGCGACGATCGCCTCGGCGCCAAGTGTCGGTGCGCCGGCTCGAGCTGAGGAGACCACAGCTCCGCCTGATACCTACGCAGACGAGTCAATGAGGATCCTCACCTCAGCCGTCTACGTCGGGGGCAGCGGACGCCTCCTGCTCGGGGAGAGGTATCTGATCGCCCGTCGAGGACGGCTTCTGCAGATCCTAGGGCCAATAACGGAGACCCCCAACCGGGTCATCGTGGAGGAGGCCCTGGATACGCTCGCGATCGTTGGCGCGAACGATCGCCTTGTCGTGACTAGATCGAGAGGGCGTGGCAATCTTGCGCTCGCCTTCCAGCGCCTGGCGGGTGCGAGCGCAACGGATGTAGAGAAGGCTCTTGGTCCGGGCGCGTTCTGACCTGCACCGAAGAGCCCCCTGTGGCCACCGCCGAGAAATCAGTTCAGGGTGGTGCGCGCCTGCACCACGTTGAGCTCGGAATGCGACGCGGAATAGACATTGCAGGGGCATAGTACTTCCGTACTAGTCGTCGTGCGACTATCATCTGGTTCCCGCTGCGGTCCTGAAACTGCCAAGTCGGGGACTCGGATTGGCGCCACCGAGCTGCTCGGTCAGGGTCCTGTGCCCTGGGGGGACGCCTCAATAATTCATAGCCTGCAAGTGGGCACAGATGATTCGACGTTTTGGGATGCAGTTTCGGGCCGTCCTGATGCTGGTCGATGCGGGACTCACCGCGTGCGCGGCCATCGCCTTGTTTGGCCTCCTCGGCGGGTCGTGGAATAGTCGCGCAGGCCAGCCCGCCCCGGAGCCCCTGCTGGCTCTGTTCCTGTACCTGGTTCTGACGGTCGGGATCCTGTGGTGGCAGGGCCTGTACAAGCTCCGTTTTCGGTGGTCATTCAGCAGTGAAGCCAAGGCTGTGCTGCGTGCGATCGTTTTCATCGCGCTGGGAGCCCTGTCGCTCATGTTCATTTTCAAGTCGCCGGAGCCGGGGCGGCGCTTCCTGGTCGCGCTCTTCGGGGTCCAGTTCGCCCTGATCGTGACCAGTCGCGCGGCGCTCCGTTGGGTGTTCGGTGCCGTCCGGCGGAGAGGCATGAATATGCGAAATGTCCTGGTGGTTGGCACCGGATCGTCGGCCCGGCAGTTCGCAGCGCGAGTGGAGAGCCACCACGAACTCGGGCTCCGAATCGTCGGGATGGTTGGAGAAGCCCCCGAGCAGGGAATCGCCTGGCTCTACCTCGGACCCATCGAGAATCTCGCGGCGATTGTGCATGAGCGCGTGGTGGACGAGGTCGCGATATGCCTGTCCACAGAGCCAGCGGACCTGATCGACGGCATCGTGTCGCTCTGCGAAAGCGAGGGCAAAACGGTGCGGATGCTCGTCCGTATCCCCAATCTGAGAATCGCGACCAGCCACATGGAGGATCTGGACGGTCTGCCCGTGCTGTCTCTCGTGAGTCGGGCAAACGCGAACGCCCTCCTCGCCACGAAGCGAGCGGTCGACCTGGCCGTCGCGACAGTGGGTCTGGTCATGTTGACTCCGCTCTTCCTGGGCCTGGCGCTCGCAGTCGTGCTCACAGACGGACGACCCGTCTTTTTCCGCCAAGAACGAGTCGGCCTCAGCGGGCGTCGATTCTCTGTCGTCAAATTCCGAACGATGGTCCGTGACGCCGAGGCGCGCCTCGCAGATCTCACAGCCGCGAACGAAATCAGGGGCCATGCGTTCAAGCTCGATCACGACCCGCGGGTGACGAGATTTGGCAACTGGCTGCGACAGTCAAGCCTCGACGAGCTCCCCCAGTTGTGGAACGTCCTCGTCGGTGACATGAGCCTCGTCGGCCCCCGCCCGCCACTGCCCCACGAAGTGGCTGGTTACGACCCATGGCACCGTCGCCGGTTGTCGATGAAACCGGGGATTACCGGGCTATGGCAGGTGGAGGCGAGGCGCGAACCGGACTTTGACCGATGGGTGGAGAAGGACCTGGAATACATCGATCGCTGGTCGCCGTGGCTTGACGTCCAGATCTTGATCCGCACGATCCCCACGGTGCTCAAAGCGAGCGGTCGCTGAGGGACAACCTGCGCTCTGGCTCAGCGCGGGCGTCGCCGCCCAAATCGGGATCGCACCGAATCACGTGCGAGCAGCCAGAGAAATGTCAAGTTGAGCATCGTGTATCGGCGCCCGAGTCGGCGCGGCTCCGACGCGAGGCGCCAGAGCCACTCCAAGCCGGTTCGTTGCAGGGCGCGAGGCGCCCGTCGCCGACTTCCGCCCAGGTAGTCGAACGCCGCGCCGACCGCCAGCAGGACTGAGGCGTCGAGACGGCCGCGGTGCTCAGCCAACCACAAATCCTGCTTGGGTGTCCCAAGGCCGACCCACACATAGTCAGGCCGGGCCGCGTTGATCCGGTCAACGGCGGCACGGTCGTCCTCGTCCATCAACGGCCGAAACGGCGGACTCTCCAGGCCCACGATGTTGACGCTCGGATACTTCGCGCGCATCCGGGCTGCAATCCGCTCCGGAACGCCTAAGGCTCCCCCATAGAGGTAGTGCCGAGCCCCGATCTGGCGGCCCCGATCCATCAGAGCGGGCATGATGTCAGGCCCGCATACACGCTCGACGGTTCTGCCCGCTCGGCGGCCGAGCCACACGAGGGGCATCCCGTCGGGCGCCACGATGTCGCCCCGATTGAGCACCTCCTGAAAGCGTTGATCGGAAGCGCCCTCGACCAGGCCGTGCGTTGTGCAGAAGTGGACTCGCATGAGACGGCCAAGGGCGGGAGCTTCGAGCAGCTCACGCAGCGCACCCTCGAATGTCAGCGCGCTGATGTGTGTCCCCAGAACGGTGTACGTTGTCGGACCGGTCGCCAGGTCTGTCGCGCGGTCGGCCGACCGTGACGCTTCGGCCCGCTCCGGATTGGTCAAGGTCGCCATGCCCGGTCGAAGCCGCTTGCATTGCCGTCATTGCCTTCGCCCCCAACCCGCGAGCGCGCCCGCGAATAGATGGCCATCACCGCATCGTAGTGGCGGTCGGCGGTGTAGAGCTTGATGTACCGGGACCGTCCCGCGGCGCCGATCGCGTCAAGGGCCGCGGTATTGCCGCTCGACCATCGGACGAGCTCCGCAAGACGTACCGCGTCGCCGGGATCGGCGAGCAGTCCCGTCGACCCATCAGAGATCATCTCGGACATTCCACCCAGATTCGACGCGATGACAGGAGTGGCGCAGGCGAAGGCCTCGATGATCGTCATCGGCAGGCCCTCGTACCAGATCGACGGAAAGATGATCGCGCGGGCGGTCCGAAGCTCGTCAATCACGCCTTGGCGGTCGAGACGGCCAAGATAGGTGATGTGGGGAGACCCAGCAGCGGCAGCTTCGACCTCCGGTCGCAGCGGACCGTCCCCGACGATCCTCAGGGGGATAGCCAGAGAGCCCCAGGCCTCCAGTAGCGTCCCGATCCCTTTCAGGGCATCGAGACGGCCCACGAACAGGAACTGGTCGCCGCGACCGGCGCCAGGGCCAGGATCGGGCGCCAGGAAGTTGGGCTTGACCACCAGCCTGTCTGGCGGCAACCCTCCAGCGACAAGCTGCTGTCGCGCGAACTCGGTCAGAACGACGATCACGTCGACGTCCCGTGTCCAGGTCCCACGCGCGCGATGGATCGTCAGCATCGTCGCGACGGCCAGGGACTGAGTCGCGGAGTCTCGGTAGCACTCGTGGCGGACGGATGGCCAGGGGATGGCCTGGCCAATGCAATCGTGGCAGACGTGGCCGTCCCGAAAGAGGGTGGCGGCGGGACAGATCAGGCGGTAATTGTGAAGGGTTTGCACCGTTCCGATGCCGGGTCCGTGCGCTGCAGCGTGGATCGACGGCGAGATGAGAGGGAACGTGTTGTGAGCGTGCACAACATCCGGTCGGAAGCGTTGGATCATCCGCCGCATGCGAGCGGCCGCCCTGAACGACCAGGTGGTCTCCACGGCGAGCCTGATCGCTTGAATTGGCGACCGGTCCACCGGGATGGCGGCATTGTCGACGACGAACCGAGCGACGCGATGGCCCCGATCCGCCAGAAGGCGGGCCTCGGCCTCGAAGACGACGTCCTCGCCGCCGGCTTGTTGATAGCGGTTATGAACCAGGAGGACGGCTGGCAGGGTCACGTGATTAGGCCCGCGTGTTCAGTATCCACCCTGGCTACCCGATACACCGCGCCGAGCTTCGCTCACGTCTCCCTCAGCCGGCCTGGAGGCTTCGCTAACGCAGCGGACCGCGGCCAGCCCAAGGCCGTAGATGGACCAGAACCAAATGCCACCCTGCGGACCCTGGAGATAGGGGTCGAACGACATGTTCACCGACGCGGCCAGCCAGTATGCGAACAACCAGACCAGAACGGCAGCCCAGAAGGTCATGCCCGCCGCGCGAGCGGCGAGGAATCCCCGAAGGACGAGCCAGGCGAATGCGATCTCCACCACGACCCACAAGGCCAGGCCAGGCACCCCGCCGCGCGCGAGCATCTCGAGATGGCTGTTATGCGGGGAACGCAGCGAGTGGTCAGCCGTGACCTGGAAGCCATCGGCGTCGGCAAGGTTGATGCCGTAGCCCTTGCCGGTCCAGAAGTAGGGGCCATCGATCGTGTACGAGACGATCGCTTGCCACCAGGCCAGACGGAACTCCTTGGTGCCCTGCAGGCCGGTCTCACCACTCGTGGTGAACAGGCTGATGGCGTTCTCATTGAACTGGCCGGGCGATATCGCACGGTTGCGCCCGATGTTGATCGTCGGGTTGAAGAGTCCCGCCGCCGCAGCCAGGATGAGGGCCACGAGAAACAGCGACAGCCAGCGACCTGCAGAGCCCATGAACGCGGCTACGCTGGTCGCAATCAGCGCCGCCACCATTCCACCGCGATTGATGGCGCCTGCTGTCACCAAGGCGACGAGCCAACCGACCCACAGCGCCGCTTCACTGAGTGGATTGGAGCGTCTGGTCGCATAGAGACCGACGAGGATGAACGAGCCCACCCCGGCCAGGTGGACACCCATGTCGCCGCCCTTGAAGACGAGGAGAGGAACGCTCCCAGGCGCGTCGGAGTCCGAGAAGCCCATGATCGAGGAGACGACGGCGGCGAACGGGACCCAGACGATGAAGATCGGCAGCACGCGGCGATACCAGGCGACCACGCGCTCGACGTGTCTGGCGGCGACGGTAACCGAGAGCACGAGCGCGAAGACGGCATACCCCCAGGCCACCCCATCGCGGAGCGCGTCCAGACCGTACGTCGCGAGATAGGGGACCGTTCCGAGCAGACCCCAGAACATGAACAGGACCAGGAGTACGTGGGTCGGCTGAAGACGGACGGGCAGCCTGAACAGGAACGCGATCAGGCCGAGGGCCAGCACGATCTCGCCGAGATAGAGCGGTGGAACGCCGACATGGGCCAGCCCGCGGCCGAGGAATGCATATCCGATGAGGAGCCCAGCGGTGGCGGCATGGAACAGTGAGATCGATCGGCGCCCCATGACGAGGATGGCCGCCAGACCGGCAAGGCCGACGGCCGCCACGAGTCCGAGCGGTGAGGCCGAAGTGAGCGCACCGAGACCAACCGCCAGCACCGCGACCAGGGTGAGCTCTGCGAGCCCGCGTCGGCCTTCGGGCAGGCCGTCGCGACGTAGGTCGCGCCAGCGCCTCACGAGAGGCGAGACAGGTGTCAGCGCGTGTTGACGTTGCATAACGAAGAGTTGGCGGAGCGTCCGGCGCCCGCGATCCGCAAGATCAACGACCGCTGAGCCGAGCGCGTAAGAGCGCGCCCCAGGTCTCGTCGTGTCGCTGACGAATCTGGGTCAGGGCTCACGGGACAGGTCGGCCTCGCCGGCCAGAGTCGCTCCTTCTCGCCCCGAGCCCACGGGGACCTGGTGCTCCGCATAGGCGCCGTATCGCTCGGTATCCCGCCGCCGCGGAACCAGGTTCAGGCTCACCCCGATGACCCTCGCGCCAACCTTGATGAGTGCGTCATGGCCGGCCAACACGGACGCCCGCCTGGTGTGTCTCGCGTGGACGACCATGATCGTCGCGTCGGCCATTGCCGCCAGAACGGCAGCGTCGGTGACGGCGCGCAGAGGCGGGCTGTCCAGGATGACCAGATCGAACTCCTTCTTGATGCGATCGAGGGCATTCCGCATGCGCTGGGAGCCGAGGAGCTCCGCCGGGTTGGGTGGGATCGGACCCGTCGGCAGAAGGACAAGGTTCGGTTCGTCGGCTACCTCGTGATTCACGGTGTCGAAGGCGACTGAGTCGTCAACCAGCAGGGTGGTAAGACCCACATCGTTCTCGGCGAGGAAGAGATCGTGGACGCCCGGCTTGCGAAGATCGCCATCCACCAGGACGGTCCGCCGGCCCGCTTGCGCGAAGACGACCGCCAGGTTTGCCGCGATCGTTGTCTTGCCCTCGCCGCCTGCGGCACTCGCAACCAGCAAGGTCTGAATCGGCGTGTCCACGGCGGCGAAGTCGATATTCGTGCGCAGTGCCCTGAACGCTTCAGCCGCCGATGAGCGCGGGTAGAGCAGGGTGGCCATTCGGCGCATTTCCGGGTCGGCCTTGTTGCCCGGCATGCGCATGATGGTCCCGAGGGTGGGCAGCCCGATCGCCTGTTCGACGTCCTCTGCGGACTTCAGCGTATCGTCGAGATACTCGAGCGTGAAGGCGATCGCAACGCCAAGCACGAGGCCGAGCACTGCCGCCAACGCGACGTTGAGGAGCACCCGCGGCGAGGCGGGCGACGCGGCAGGGACCGCCGGCTCGATGACGCTGACGAGGTTGGCTGCCGAATTCGATGAGAGCGACACGAGCGTGGCGTAGGTGGCGCGCAGGCTGACGAGCCGGTTCCGGAGCGCCTCGAGCTGCTGATCCTGGGCGATGGTCCGCGACGTGACTCTCCCGAGCCCTTCGAGCTGAGCCTCAGCGTTAAGAATGTCCTGCTGGATCGCCTTGAGATCCTTGTCGATGAAACTCTGGATCTCGCCCGCCTGGCCCTGAATCGCGGGCGAGGCGGCAATGAGCTCGTCCCCGACGGCGTTGGCGATGGCCGCCGCCTCCGCCGGATCACGTGCGCGAGCGGTTATCGACAGCAGGGTGCTATTTGAGGCCGCGTCCGCGGTGACCTGAGTGGCGAGCTCGTCGGCGCTGGTGGGCAGGTGCAACCGATCGATGACTTTCTGAAGAATCGGCCTGGTCGTGGCCACGACGGCGTACGTCCCCGCCAGGCGCTGTGATGCGAGGATCTGGTTGACGTCCGGGTTCGGAACGGATAGCGACTGACCCACGATGAGAGTCGTCTGTCCCTCGTATAACTTGGGCTGGAGGGAGGTGATCACGAACGCCGAGGCCGCTGCCAGCAGGCAGCCGACCACAAGGAATGGGAATCGCGCGCGGAGGACAGCAAGCTGATGGCGCAGGTCCACTGGAACGCGAGTATATCCGCGGCCCGACGCAGCCGGTTTCGCGGCCCTTAATGCGGCGGGCGTCTGCGATCGAGGCGCGCCAGCCCTTCCTCGAAGTCGGCGATTGAGCGGTCCCATGCGAAGCGGGTTCCCACGAACTCCCGTCCGCGGCGACCGAGCGCCGGGTCCGCAGCGACGAGTCGCTCGACGCCGAGGGCCAGATCGGGGACGGTCAGGGCAACGACGATCGCGGCCCCAGCTTCCTGCAACTCGGGCGCCACGTGAATCGCGTTCGAGACGAGGCACGGGACCCCAAGGGAGAGGTTCTCCAGTAGAGCGACGCTGTGGCTTTCCCAGCGCGACGGGTGCACGTAGCCCTCTGCGTGTTGCAGGAAGGCGAGCTTGTCGACTCCTTCGATCGGGTCCCCGATCTGGACATCGTGCTCCAGACCAAGGGCATGGACCAGCCGACGCATCTCGCCCTGACCGCCGTGGAAATCGTGACCGCGCAGCGTGATCCTGGGACGCCGCTCCGTCTGAAGGCTGGCGAACGCGCGAAGGAGAAGATCGAGTCCCTTGTGGTACGGGTCAAAGCGGCCAAGCCATGACACATATCCACCACCGCCCACCCAGTTCTGACTCGGAAGGTCGAACCCGGTGGGCGCCACGATGCACCTTGCGGCTGGCGCCAGATCTGCAATGGTGGCGACCTCCGACTCGAAGAAGACATGGACGGCATGGGCCCCCTCCAGGAGACCGCGCTCGAGGCGCCGTCGATAGCGAACTGGCGGTTTCAGGCGCCGCTGGACGCCAGGATCGTGTGCGCCATGCGGAACGACCACGTATCTGGCACCGGCGCGCCTTGCGGCCCGCGCGGCGGCAAGGTTGCTCGCAATCCAGCCCTCGTGCAGTACGAGCACGTCCGTGGGCCGGAGATGGCGCTCGAGACCAAGCGGTACCCACGTCGTGCGGCCGCGGCCGAGGTGGGCGATCGCGCGCTCGGTGACCAGGTCGGGAAGCTGGCCCTGGGGGCCCCCGATGCGACGGCCGCCCGCGTGGAGCACCACCAGTTCGTGGCCGGCGCGCGCCAATGCCAGCACCCACGCCCAAAATGCCGTCACCACACCTGAGTCGTCGGAGATGGCGCGAGGGTAGTACTGAACAAAGCGCACTCGATCTCGTCCCCAGATAGTGAGCGAGTCGCTGGATCGATTGAATCGCGAGGCCCACGGGCGGCGGTCGGCCCGAAGGGTACCAGCCGGCCGCGGTCAGTCGGTGACTTCGCGCACCATTTCGAGGGCGGTCGAAGGCATCTGTCATCTCGAAGCCACGTGAGTGATGGCGAGAGGCAGTAAAGGGCTCGCTCGGTGAGCCGGCTGGACGCCGCGCTCACGCTGCATCATGCTCTCGCGTCGAGAGCCCCGGCTCCAGACGCTTGCCATGTTGATCCTCATGAAACCGAGAGCTCGTCGATCCGGTGACACGATCTGCAATCCGCCGCCTGGATTGGCGGTTCCTTCTCCCCGTCCCGGACGGCCGCCCATTCGGCAACCTGCTTCTGCTGGGGGGCGACCAGCTGGTCGCAGACGCGGCAGTCGTAACCGGCCTCGCAAGATCGGTCCATCGAGCCTTCGACCCGAGAGCCAGATACGACGCTGCAGCGCTTCTCCAGGGCGCCGACCTTACGCTGGCTGAGCTCACCAAGTGTCTCGAACGGGACGCACCTGTCTACGTCGAGGTAAATCGGCTGAGGCGACCGTGGCCGATCGTTACGCCCGGCCGCCTGCGTCGGGACTTTCGACGTGTTGGACTACGACCGACCGGGATCTTCTGGGCGCGACCGAGCCTGGATGCATGCCGGATGTTCCTGCCCGTTGATGCGCGCGGCGCGCTGGCCTGGTATGTCTCGGCCCAGCTGACTCGACGCTCACCCGTTCGCGCCCTGGCCGGATTCGGGCTGGCGATGCTGGCGCGGCTGGGTTCGGGCTGGCTGGGGATGGTTGCCCCGCACTTGGCGGTCACCGCGGTCGTGGAGCCGACGCACGACGCCGGACTCCTCGAGGCCGGGCCGGTGCGGACACTCGCCGGACTGAACGACGTCGAACTGCCCGAGCATGACGCGCGAACAGTCCTGTTGGCCGGCGGTCAGGGGGACTGGAGCCGCGTCGTGCTGCTCCCGTTTGCTGAGGCCGCCATTTCCCCCACGGTGGTGATCAAGATCCCACGTCTCGCAACACTGAATGCTTGGACCGAGCGTGAACAGGCGACGCTCCGTCGACTGCGCGACAGCCTTGGGGTGGAGCGATCTCGGAGCCTGCCCGACCCACTCGGCACCGTCAGCTGGCGCGGTTTGAGCATCGCCTGTGAGAGCTATATTCCCGGTCGTTCGCTGGCCAGCATTGAGGCCTCGTGGACGCGATCCGATGCCGACCGCGAACGCGACCTTCGCTCCGCCACCGAATGGTTGGCCGACTTCCATGCTTCGGTTCAGCCTGTGGAGCCGCAGCCAGGCGCCCGGGAGCCCGTCGAGTTGGACCGGTTGCTCGCAGCGTACGACGAGACATTCCAAGCGTCAGCGAGCGAGCAGCGGCTGTTCGAAGCGGCCCGGGCCGAGGCGTCCGCACATGGCGGGATTCGAATGCCCACCGTCTGGCAGCACCTCGACTTCGGTCCGTGGAACGTCATCCGCAGCCAGGGACGCCTGCACGTCATCGATTGGGAAAACGCCCGCCCCGGTCCGGCTGTTGCCGATCTCATCTACTTCACGACGCATTGGCTGCACACCATTCGGGGACATCGCGACGGGCTCGCCGCCACGAAGGACGTTCGTGAGCTGTTCCTCGATCCATCGACATCCGCCCGCGACGTTCTCGCGGCGAGGTCGGCGATCGACCGCTACCTCGCTCGATTGCACATCGACGGAAGGTGGATCGGTCTGATGGTCGTCTATACGTTCGCGGAACAGGCTCTCGAGCGAAGCATTCGCCTCACCACCCTCGGGCAGCTCCCCGTCGATCCCCGCGCGGACAATCGCTACGTCCGCTACGTGCAGGAGCTCGCCGCGCAGTCCGAACGGCTCATCTCCACCGTGACTGATGCCCGGCCATGGTCGAACTGAGCATCGTGATCCCGACGCGCGACCGACCATCATCGCTGCGCGCGTGCCTGGCGGCTTTGGCGAACCAGCAGAACGTCACGGGCGAGATCGAGGTCGTGGTGGTGGACGACGGTTCGGTGCGCAACGTGGAGCCTTCCCTCGCCGGCTGGCCTGGCGGCCCGGTCCGGCTTCTGCACCAGGCGAACGCGGGCCCCGGAGCGGCTCGGAACCGGGGTGCTCGTGAAGCCCGAGGTCGAGTCCTGCTCTTCCTGGACGACGATGTTGTCGGGGAGACGGAATTGGTTGCCACTCACCTGGCGGCGCATCGCGACGCCGATCGCATCGTCGGGCTGGGTCACATGACACTGCGCCCGTCTCGAGCCGCAGGTCCCTCTGGCCGCAACCTGCGGGAATGGTGGGAGAGCCATTATCAGAAGCTGGTCGAGCAACCTGATCGGCCGACCTTCATGGACGCCTTCACGGGCAACCTGTCCGTCGCCCGCGACGCCTTCGACGAGGCCGGCGGATTCGCCGAGGACTTGCCGCACAGTGAGGACGTGGAGCTCGGCTACAGGCTCCACCGGCTCGGCCTGGGTTTCGTCTACCTGCCCCGGGCGATCGGCCACCAGGAGTTCCGGAAGGGATTCCCGGCGTTCGTGGCCGTCGCGGAGGCTTCGGGCCGGGCGGCTGTCGAGCTGTACCGGCGACATCCAGCGATGCTGCCGGCGATGCCGCTCGGAGGCTATGCCCAGGCCGGCCTCAAGGAGCGGGCCGCGCGCCGGTTGACGTTTTCTCTGCCCGGGACCCGTGCCCTCATTCGGCTCATTGAGCCCGCAATCGGCCGAAGCCGCTGGAGACGTCGGTGGTATGGATTCGTCCTCCGGGCCGGCTACTGGTCCGGCGTCCGGGCATCGGTCGAGCGAGCGGACTGGGCACGCCTGACGAGCGGAACGACCGTTTTTCTGTATCACGGCTTCAGCGAGGACGGCACGGCCGGCAGTCGGTGGATCGTGCCAGTTGGCCGCTTCGCGGCACAGATCGCCTGGCTGCGGCGTCACGGATTCACCCCGCTCGAGCTGAACGAGTGGCTGCGGCTCCGGGCCACCCATCAGCTGCCGCCTGCTCGCTCCTTCGTCGTCACGATTGATGACGGGTACGAAGAGACCCAGCACCTGGCATTGCCGATCCTGCGGCGTGCTGGCGTGGCCGGAGCGATATTCCTCGTTACCGGGCTCGTCGGGCAGTCAAACCGCTGGGACATGGACCCCCTCCTGGCGGGCCGGCCTCTGATCGGCTGGCATGAGGCTCGCCGAATGGAGCGCGATGGCATCACGTTCGGCGCACACACGCGCACGCATCGATCGTTGACCGGATTGAACGCGTCCGAGCTCGAGGACGAGGTGGCGGGCTCGCGTAGCGACCTCCAGCGCGAGCTTGGCCACGCGGTCACGTCGTTCGCCTATCCCTTCGGGGACTTGGACCCGGAGGCCGTCGCTGCCGTTCGCCAGGCCGGCTTTGCGGCCGCGTTCGGGACCCGTGCGGGCACCTGCAGTCCGGCTGACTCGGACCTTGCGCTGCGCAGGGTAACCGTGTACGGCACCGACTCTCTCCTGCGCTTCGCGCTCGTCGTGTGGACTGGTGATTCCCGGTGGATCCGGCGCCTGGCGGCGCGCAGGTGGCGCGACGTCGGACCTTCGCGGTGAGCGGGTCCGACGTAGCGGTCGTCATTCCAACGGTCGACAGGCCTGAGTCCCTGGCACGCTGCATCGACGCGCTCCTCGCAGGGACGCTTTCGGCGTCCGAGATCATCGTCGTCGACCAGGGCGGAAATCCGCAGACCCTCGCCTTCGTCGAGGCGCGTAGACAGCGCGGTTACCCACTCAAGCACGTTGGACTCGTCCGACGGGGCGCCTCGGCGGCTCGCAACGCAGGGGTCATGCACTCGGCCAGTCCCATCGTGGCCTTCACCGATGATGACTGTGTGCCGGACACAAGATGGCTGGCGGAGGTGGTTGCGGCGTTCGAGCGGCTCGTTCGGCCGTCCGCGGTTACGGGGCGCGTCCTGCCGTTTGGTCCACCAGCGCCGGGCCTGCACCCGGTTGCCAGTCGCACGAGCCTGAGACCACGAGATCACCGCAGAACGATCACGCCATGGGACGTTGGAACGGGCGGGAACCTCTCGGTGAGGCGGGAGTGGCTGGATCGCGTCGCCGGATGGGACGAGCGATTGGGGCCGGGCACCTTCGGTCGCGCCGCAGAGGACATCGACATCATCGAGCGGCTGTTGCGAGCCGGGGCGACGATCCGCTACACACCAGCCGCGTGCGTCTTCCACGAGCGACAGCCCGCCCGACGTCGGCGGGAAAGCCGTAGCCGGTACGGCTTCGGGATGGGCGCAGCGACCGCGTTGTGGCTGCGCGACGGCGACGTCGCTGCGATTCCCATCTTCGGGCGGTGGATCGCCGGCAGAGCCCGGTTGCTGGGTGGAGCCGTCGTTCGGGCCAACTGGTCACGCGCACGCGACGAGGGTCGGATGCTGCTGGGCGCGTTCGCCGGGGCCGTGACCGGGCTCTTAGGCGTCTCGAGCCGGCCTCCGGCGTCCTCGCCGCCTCCGCCAGGAGTTGTCTCGCACCGACGAGTCGATGGCAGCTAGTCCGCCTTCGTCGGCATCGATCGCGGACGTGATGGCGCGCAATACCGCCAGCAACCTGGCCGGTCGTTTCGTGATCCTGGGGGCGAACTTCCTGGTCACGCCCTACCTGCTGGGCAAGCTGGGGCCGATACAGTACGGCGTATGGGTCCTGGTCGGCACGATCGTCGCATTCGGTTGGCTGCTCGATCTCGGGATCGCGGCGGCCGTGACGAAGTTCGTCGCCGAACATGCCGCCCGACGAGAAATCGAAGCGGTCCACCGGACCGTGTCGACGGCGCTCTGGATCTACGCGGGGCTGGGCCTCGCAGCCGTCCTGCTCGGAGTCATCGGCGGATTCGTCATCGGCGTGGTCCTCGGCCTGGAACCTTCCGAACGGGTGACCGTCGGCTGGCTCACGTTCCTGATGGCCCTCACGATCGGCGTTACGATCGCCTTCTCGCCCGCCACCGCCGTTCTGCGAGGGTTGCAGCGGTTCGACCTCGCCAACCTGGCAATCGTTGGGACCGGCCTGGCGACGCTGCTCACGAGCATCCTGGCCCTGGCTCTCGGCGGGGGACTGCTCGGGATGGTCGCCGCCAATACGATCGTTACGGTGGTCGGCCAGGTATGGATCGTATGGCTCGTACGCAGGACCGCGCCGGAGCTCAAGTTCGACTGGCGCGACCCGGATCGCGCCGTTGCACGACGGATCGTCGGATTTAGCGGAGCGGTCTTCGCCGTCCAGCTTGCGAGCCGGCTGCAGTTCGAGGCGGATGGCATCGTGGTTGCGGCCGTTCTCTCGGTCGGCGCCGTTACGCCCTATGCGCTGGCAATCAGGCTGGGTGGGCTGGCGACGATCATCGCCGGTCAATTCACGAGTGTCATCCAGCCCGTCGCGGCGCAACTTTCCGCAGGCGACGATCGCGACCGGTTGCGGACGCTCTACATCGTCAGCACGCGGCTCACCCTCGCCGTCCTGTTGCCGCTGGGCGTCGTGCTGTCCGTTTTGGCAGGACGCATCCTGACCGTCTGGGTGGGCTCCGGATACGCCGCCGAGGCCGGTCTAGTCGTCATCCTGACCGCGGCCGCAATCGTTGACACCAGCCTCTGGCCCGCGGGCTACATCCTCCAGGGCATGAATCGACACCGTCCGCTGGCCTTGATTGCGCTGGCCTCCGCGCTCGCCAACGTCGGCCTGTCAATCGTTCTCGCGCGGACCGTCGGGTTGATCGGAGTTGCCCTGGGGACGCTGATCCCAACATCTCTCGAGGCATGCCTGCTGGTCACTCCCCTGGCAACCAGGTTGCTGGGCGTTTCCCCGGTCGCGCTCTTGAAGCAGGCCATCTTGCCCGCGGCGTGGCCCTGCATTCCGACCGGGTTACTCCTCTTCCTCTTGGATGAGATGCTGGACCTGACCTCCCTGCCGCTGCTGGCGCTGGCCGGCGGCTGTGCGGTCACGCTCTACTTCGCCTGCTATCTGGGGTTGGGTGCGACCAGCCGCGAACGACGGCTGATCATCGACTTCGCGACACGGGCGAGGCGATCGTGGGGTCACCTCCGTCCTTGAAAGATCATGAGCTCGCCGCCCGGTAAACGGCGATCGTCCTGTTCGCGGCCTCCGCCCATGTGGTTGGGCCGTCGATCGCGCGGACGCCTTCTTCAAG
>WNGF01005303.1_pt1 | contig 18434 bp, 17 predicted proteins | sample 5400641 | NCBI WGS metagenome assembly WNGF01 (sample SAMN13153371, study PRJNA577476) | soil metagenome | isolation source: 80 cm soil or saprolite under grassland replicate 2 | place: USA:California | collected 2016-06-15
CACCGCCAGCACCGCGAACAGCGCCATCGGGTAGGGGACGTGGGTGCCGGGCAGCGGCGTGGTGCCGTACTTCGTGTAGCTGGCCGGGAAGTCGGCCACGGCCCTGTCGCCGAGGACGACGAAGGCGAGCCCGCGGTACAGCGCCAGCGTCCCGATGGTGACCGCCAGGGAGGGGAGGCCCAGGCGGGTGACCAGGAAGCCGTTGAGCGCCCCGGCGGCCGCGCCGGCGGCCACCACGGCCGGCAGGATCGTCTCCAGCGGCACCCCGGCGTCCCACAGGTAGCCGATCAGGGCGCTGGACAGCCCCAGGACCGAGGCGACCGACAGGTCGATCTCGCCGGCGACGATGATCAGCGTGAGCGGCAGCGACAGCAGCGCGATCTCGCCGATGTCGAGGCCGAGGTAGAACAGGTTCCTGCCGCTGAGGAAGCCGGGCGAGGTCTGCTGGCCGGCGACGGCGACGACCACCAGCAGCAGCACGAGCGTGGTGTCCCAGCGCAGCAGCCGCTGCAGCGCGACCCGCCGGCCCCGCGGCGCCGGCTCCGTCTTGACGGGATCAGCCACGGCGGACGCTCCTCTGCCGGAGGGCGGAGGCGACGCGCAGGCCGACCAGGCGGTCCAGCGCGATGGCGCCGACCAGCAGCGCGCCGACGGCCGCCTGCAGCCAGAACGAGGGGACCTTGAGGACGACCAGCGCGCTGCCGATGGTCGACAGCAGCAGCGCGCCGAGGGCCGCCCCGACGACCGAGCCGCTGCCGCCGAAGATGGCCACGCCGCCGACCACCACCGCGGCGATGACCTGCAGCTCGAAGCCCGTGCCGGCGGTGGCGTCGACGGTGCCGAAGCGGGCCGTCCAGAGCGCCCCGGCGAGTCCCGCCACCGCGCCGCTGGCGACGAAGGCGGCCAGGACACGGCGGCCGACGGGGATGCCGGCGAGCACGGCGGCGTCGGGGTTGGAGCCGATCGCGTACAGCTCGCGGCCGGAGCGGAAGGAGCGCAGGGCGTAGGCCGCGACCGCCACCAGCACGACGGTGATCGCGACCAGGTACGGCACCCCGAGGAAGCTGCCGCTGCCGAGGGTGAGCAGGCCCTCCGGCAGGTTCGCGGCGTTGATCTGCCTGCCGCCGGCCCAGGCGTAGTCGAGGCCGCGGAAGACGTAGAGGGTCCCGAGCGTCACCACCAGGCTCGGCACCCGGGCGGCAGCGGTCACGGTGCCGTTGACCGTGCCGCAGGCCGCGCCGAAGGCGAGGCCGGCGAGCAGCGCCAGGACGACCGGGAGCCCCTGGTGGCCCGCCATGAGGTCGCCGGTCATGAACGCCGTCAGCCCCAGGACCGAGCCCACCGACAGGTCGACGTTGCGGGTGACGACCACTAGCGTCTGCCCGACCGCGAGCAGCGCCACGATCGAGGCGTTGAGCAGCAGGTCGCGGATGCTCTGGGCGCTGACGAAGCGCGGGTTGTAGGCCGCGGTGACGGCGACCACCAGGGCGAGGACCAGCAGGATGCCGAGCTCGCGGAAGCGCAGCGCGGCGTCGACCAGGCGCCCGGCACGCCGGCCGCGATCGCCGGCGGCCGCCCGTTCGGCGCGCTCCACGCTGACGCTCATCCGCCCGCACCGCTCGCCGCGCCGGCGGTGGCGGCCAGCATGATCCGCTCCTCGGTGGCCTCCTCCCGCGGCAGCTCCGCGGTGAGGCGGCCCTCGTGCATCACCAGGACGCGGTCGGCCATGCCGAGGATCTCCGGCAGCTCGGAGGAGATCATCAGCACCGCGACGCCGTCCCCGGCCAGGTCGGACAGGAGGCGGTGGACCTCGGCCTTGGTCGCCACGTCGATGCCGCGGGTGGGCTCGTCGACGATCAGCACGGTCGGGCGGCGCGCCAGCCACTTGGCCAGGACCACCTTCTGCTGGTTGCCGCCGGACAGCGCGGCCACCGGGTCGCCGAGGCGCGCGTACTTCAGCCGCAGGCGGGCCGCCCAGTCGGCGGCGAGGCGCCGTTCGTCGGCGCCGCGGATGAACACGCCGCGGCGCAGCCGCCCGAGCGACGCCAGGCTCGCGTTGCGGGCGATCGACAGGTCCATCACCAGGCCCTGCTCGCGGCGGTCCTCGGGGACGTACCCCATGCCGGCGGCCATGGCGGCCGTCGGCGAGGCGGCGGGGAGCCGGCGCCCCTCGACGACGACCTCGCCGGCGTCGCGGCGGTCGATGCCGAACACGGCCCTGGCGACCTCGCTGCGCCCGGCGCCGACCAGGCCGGCGAGGCCGACGATCTCGCCGTGGCGCACGTCGAAGCTGACGTCGGTGAACACGCCCTCCCGGGTGAGGCGCCGGACCGACAGGGCGACGTCGCCGCTCGCCACCGCCTGCTTGGGGAACATCGCGCCGAGCTCGCGGCCCACCATCCGGCGTACGAGGTCGTCCCTGGTGAGCCCGTCGAGCGGGCCGGTGAACACCTGCCGGCCGTCGCGCATGACGGTGACGCGCTGGCAGAGGTCGAGCACCTCGTCGAGGCGGTGCGAGACGAACAGGACCGCCGCGCCCTGCGCGCGCAGCGCCCGCGCCACCGCGAAGAGCCGGGCGACCTCCGCCCCCGACAGCGCCGCGGTCGGCTCGTCCATCACGATCACCCTGGCCTCGAACGACAGCGCCTTGGCGATCTCGACGATCTGCTGGTCGGCGATGGACAGGCCGCGGGCCGGACGGGACGGGTCGAGCGGGACGCCGAGCCGCTCCATCAGCGCCTCGACCCTGCGGCGCAGCTCGCGGCCGTCGATGCGCCTGCCGAGCGTGAGCGGCTGGCGGCCCATGAAGATGTTCTCCGCGACCGACAGGTCGGGGAAGAGCGTCGGCTCCTGGTAGATCACCGCGATGCCGGCAGCGCGCGCGTCCGCCGGGCCGCCGAGGCGCAGCTCCCGGCCGTCGAGCAGCAGCCTGCCCGCGTCCGGCCGGTACACGCCGGCGAGGATCTTCACCAGCGTCGACTTGCCGGCGCCGTTCTCCCCGACCAGGCCGTGCGCCTCGCCGGCGCGCAGCTCGATCGACCCGTCCTCGAGGGCCTGGACGGAACCGAACGACTTGGCGGCGTGCTCGAGGAGCAGCAGCGGCGCGCCCGCCGTCAGCGACGACGCGGTGCTGCCGCCGGCCTGCGCCACCGCGAGCCTCCTCGTTCACCCACCTGGATAAATGAACCAGAGAAATGAATCGTTTCAGTTATCCTACGAGGACGCTAACGGCAGGCCGGCGGGGCTGTCAAGACCCAATGCTGAGGCTCCTCGACCGGGTGGTTCACGCGTTCGGCCGATACGGTTCAAGATCATGGGTGGCAGCGGCGGCGGGCTCGGGGAGGAGGGAGGTCGCGGTGCGGGCACCGGAGGGCACCAAGAGCATCCGCGACGTGGCCGCCGAGGCCGGCGTGTCCGTCGGGACGGTGTCCAACGTCCTCAACCGTCCGGAGCTGGTCGCGCCCGCCACGCGCGCCCGGGTGGAGCAGGCCATCGCCGCGCTCGGGTTCGTGCGCAACGAGTCCGCCCGCCAGCTGCGGGCCGGTCGCAGCCGCACCCTCGGCCTGCTCGTGCTCGACGTGTCCAACCCGTTCTTCACCGACGTCGCCCGCGGTGTCGAGGACGCCGCGGCGGCGGCGGGGCTGGCGGTGATCCTCTGCAACAGCGACGAGAAGGAGGAGCGCGAGCGCAGCTACCTCGACCTGCTCGAGGAGCACCGGGTGCACGGCATCCTGATCACGCCGGTGAAGGGCGTGAGCGAGCGGCTGCGCCAGATGCAGCTCCGCGGCACTCCGGTGGTGCTGCTGGACCGCTGGGCGTCGACCCGCAACCACTGCTCGGTGTCGGTCAACGACGTCTACGGCGGGGAGCTGGCGGTCACCCACCTGGTGGAGCGAGGGCACCGGCGGATCGCCTTCGTGGGCGGGCCGTTCAGCATCAAGCAGGTCCACGACCGGCACGACGGCGCCCGGCGCGCGCTGCTCGCGGCCGGCCTGCCGCCGTCGGGGCTCACCGCGGTGGAGACCCCGGCGCTCAACTTCTCGTCGGGACTGGCCGCGGGTGCGCGGATCGCCGAGATCGCGCCCGGGCAGCGGCCGACCGCCGCCTTCTGCGCCAACGACCTGCTCGCCCTCGGGCTGCTCCAGGAGATGACCCGCAGGCAGCTGCGCGTCCCCGGCGACCTCGCCATCGTCGGCTACGACGACATCGACTTCGCCGCCGCCGCCGCGGTGCCCCTGTCGTCGGTGCGCCAGCCCCGCGACCAGCTCGGCCGCGCGGCCGCCGAGCTGCTCATCGAGGAGGCCGCCGAAGGTACCCGGCACGGTCACCGTCAGATCGTCTTCGAGCCGCAGCTGGTCGTGCGCGACTCCAGCGACCACGGGGTCCCAGCCGGTTGAAACGTTCAATGGAAGCTCGCGGGTCATGGTCTCCCCTATGGACCAGGCTGTCGCGGAACTGCCGTTGGTTGCTCGGAAGGGCGTGCTCGTTCCGATAGACCATCGCGACCGGATCGAGTCTCTTTCGCCGTTGCGGTGACGTTCCCCCGTCGCTGTGCCGTGACCGGCCCCGGCCATGCTGCTGCACAGACCCACAGGGGTCGTGGGTTTGGGGGAGGTCGTCATGAACGACATTCGCGGGGGTGTGCTCTCGCCCTGGCTGCAGCGCAGGCGTCTCAAGATGGGGCCTGCCTACCTGCGGGGGCGTGTGCTCGACTACGGCTGCAGCGACGGCCGACTTGCCGCCATCTGCAGGCCCAAGGCATATCTCGGCGTCGACATCAACGTGCGCGCCCTGGCTCAGGCGCGTGCGGCGCACCCAGGGTTCCGCTTCGCGACGTCGGTCTCCGACCGGGAGCGCTTCGACACGGTGGCCGCATTCGCGTTCATCGAGCACGTTGCCGACCCCGGCGCCTGGCTGGCGCGGTTCGCCAGCCTGCTCGAACCCGACGGACGGATCGTGCTGACCACCCCGCACCCGTCGATGGAGTGGGCGCACACACCCTGGGCGCCAGGACGCGCCTGTTCAGCTGGGACGCCCACGAGGAGCACGAGGAGCTGCTCGACCGGACGCGCCTCCAGGAGCTCGCCGGCGACGCCGGGCTGCTGGTCGAGACCTACCGGCGGTTCCTGTTCGGAGCCAACCAGCTCGTCGTCCTTCGCCGCGCCGGCGAGCCCGGCGTCTCCAAGGCGGCGTGAGCGGCGCGTCCCCGTTGGCAGCACGCTGACGGTGTCACGAGCGGGCTACACCTCCGGGTGCCGGGCGAGCACCGCGCGCAGCGACTCCAGCGCCTGGAGCAGGCTGCGCTGCTGGGCCTCGGGGAGCTCGGCGAACAGGCTGGCGAGGGCGGCGCGCTGCTCGGCGAGCAGCTCGCCGGAGATTCGCTCCCCCGCCGGGGTGAGCCGCACCAGGGTGGCGCGCCGGTCCCCGGGATGGGGCATGCGCTCGACCAGTCCCTCGCGCTGCAGCGCGTCGACCAGGCCGGTGACGTTGCGGGCGGTGACGCCGAGCTCGTCGCCGAGGTCGCGCATGCGGCGCGGCCCGCCGTAGCGCAGCGCGCTCATCAGGCGCAGGCGCGCGTAGGTGACGCCGCGGGCGCGGAAGCCCATCTTCAGCCAGTTGTTGAGCGCCGGCTCGATCGCGAACAAGGCCTCGGAGAGGCGCAGTCGCAGGTCGTCGGCGCTGGACGGCATGACGGGTTCCTGTCTATCCTTCATACTGAAGTTGCTTCAGTATCTTCCCGCGGTCGAGGAGCAGGGCCATGATCGTTTCACGCCGCACCTACCTGCTGGCGACGCTGCTCGGCATGGCCGCCACGGGCGCCGTCGCGGCGGTGACCGACACCGCCCTGCCCTGGTGGCTCTCGATGGCCGGCCTCTTCGGCCTGCTCGCCTGGCTGCGCCCGGCCGGCGGCTACCGCTGCTGGCCCTTGTCTCGCTAGCGCACGCGCCGCACCGCTTCGCGGAAGCCGGCGCTCGACCTCGCCGGCGATCTCGCAGCGCCGGACCCGCTCGCGGCCGGGCGTCCTCGCGCGGGCGCGCTCCGGATCGATGGCATGCGGTCGCTCCTGTGGCGCAAGGCGTTGTGGGGGGCAGCCTGTAACGTGGTTGGAACCGCTGCCGACCGTACCCAGGCAAGGCAGCCCGGCCGTCGAGGAGGATGGCATGCGTGAGGGCAGACCGAAGCGGATCATCGAGGCGTTGACCACCCATGCTCCATGAGCGGCGGCTGTCACCAGGCCGTCCGTGATCTCGACCACGTCCGCCAGGTCGTCGCGGAGGAATGCTTCTCCGCCGAGGAGTCCCTGCCGGCCCCTGGCCGCGTCGGGCTCGAGGTGGAGGCGTTCCCTTACGAGATCCTCCCGGACGGCGCGCCAGCCGGCCGCGTCCCGCTCGAACGCCTGCTCCGGACGCTCGACGAGGCGGTCGGCGAACCACCACTCGGAAGCCGCCGGCACTCCTCCGGCGGCTCGTTTTCGTTCCCGCTCCATGACGGCGGGGCGCTGACGTTCGAGCCGGGCGGCCAGCTCGAACACTCCACCGCTCCCCGTCCCAGCCCCGCCGCCGCGCTCGCCGACGTGCGGGCCGTCGCCGAGGGGCTCGCCGAGGCGCTGCAGCCGCGGCGGACCGTGCTCGCCTCGGCCGGCCTCGACGTCTGGTGGCCGGACGCCGAGGTGCCGCAGCAGCTCACCGCGCCGCGCTACCTGGCGATGGCGGCGTACTTCGAGCGCCGCGGGCCGCACGGCGCCGTGATGATGCGGCGCAGCTGCGCACTCCAGGTCAACCTCGACCTCGGCGACGACGGCCAGCGCGCCGAGCGCTGGCTGGTGGCCAACCTGGTCAGCCCGATCGCCTGCGCGACCTTCGCCTGCAGCCCGGGGCCTGACGTCGTGTCCACCCGCGCGCTGGCGTGGCAGGGCCTCGACCCGACCCGGACCGGTTTCCCGCGCCGGCTGGTCGACGGTTCCAGCGACGACCCCGTCGAGCAGCTCGCCACCGCCGCGTGCGACGCCGACGTGCTGCTGCTGCGCCAGGACCCGCCTCCGTGGGAGCCGGGGCGGCCCGGCTGGACGTTCGGCGACTGGCTGCGCGACGGCCACCCCGAGCACGGGCGGCCGAGCGTCGGCGACCTCCGCTACCACCTGAGCACGCTGTTCCCGGAGGTGCGGGCGCGTGGCTTCCTGGAGCTGCGGGCGCTGGACTCCCTGCCGGCCCGCTTCCAGTCGGTGCCGGTGGTGCTGCTCGTCGGCCTGCTCGAGGACGCCAAGGCCAGGGCGCAGGTCCTGGCCGTGGTCGAGCGGCACCGGTCCAAGCTGCCCGGGCTGTGGCGGCGGGCGGCGACGGTCGGCCTCGCCGACCCCGCCCTGTGCGCCGTCGCCGTCGAGACCTGGTCGCTGGCGCTGGCCGGCGCCAGGCGGCTACCGCCCGGCCACCTCCCCGCCGACGACCTGCACGCCGCCGAGTCCTTCCTGGACCGCTTCACCATGCGCGGCCGCTGCCCCGCCGACGAGCTGCGCGAGCTGCTCGGCCGGGACCCGGCCGCCGCGCTCGCCTGGGCCGCCGAGCCCGTACCCGTCCGCAAGGAGGCGCCGCCGAACAAGGCCGCCCGATCGACGCCGAGCACGAATGGCGTTGCCGCGGAAGATCCACGCACGACAGGCGTCGATCGGGCGGACGTTTCTAGCGGCGGCTCCTACGCCCTGTGAGGTGGACATGCCCGTCAACCGAACCGACGCCCTGCCCGACGAGATCCTGCGACGGCGGCTGGAGGGGGAGCTCGGGGCCGTCCGGGGCCGCATGGGACGGCTGATCGCGCCGCTCGACGAGCGCGAGATGCACCGCCAGGTCGACCGCATCATGAGCCCGCTCGTCTGGGACGTGGGCCACGTCGGCAACTTCGAGGAGCTGTGGCTGCTGCGCCAGCTCGACGGCCGGCCCGCCCACGACCCCGCGCTCGACGGCGTCTACAACCCCTTCGAGAACCCCCGCTGGATCCGTTCCGAGCTGCCGATCCTCCCCAGGGACGAGGCCGTCGCCTACCTGGCCGAGGTCCGCGCCGACGCGTTGTCGCTGCTCGGCTCGATCGAGTTCGACACCGCCCACCCGCTGCTGGCCGGCGGCTACGTGTACCGGATGATCGTCCAGCACGAGGCGCAGCACCAGGAGACGATGCTGCAGACCCTCGACCTGCGCTCCGGCACGCGGCCCTACCCGCCGGCCGGCTCGCGGCGGCAGGCGCTGCCGCGCCCGGTCGACGACGCGGAGCGCGTGGTGGTCCCCGCCGGCCCGTTCGACATGGGCACCGACGACCGCACCGCCGCCTACGACAACGAGCGGCCCCGGCACCGCGTCGCGCTGCCGGCGTACGCCATCGACCGTTTCCCGGTGACGGTTCGCCGCTACGCCGAGTTCGTCGCTTCGGGCGGATATGAGCGTCCTGAGCACTGGACCGAGGCCGGCTGGGCGTGGCGCCAGGAGACCGGCCACGACGCCCCCCAGGGGTGGCTGCCCGATGGCTCGGGCGGGTGGCTGGTGCGGCGCTTCGAGCACGTGGTGCCGCTGGACCCGCGCGAGCCGGTGCAGCACGTCAGCGCCCACGAGGCGGAGGCGTTCGCCCGCTGGGCGGGTGGCCGCCTGCCCAGCGAGGCCGAGTGGGAGAAGGCGGCGCTGTGGGACCCGGCCGCCCGCCGCAGCCGCACCTACCCGTGGGGCGAGGCGCCACCGGGGCCGGACCGCGCCAACCTCGACATCGCCGGCTGGGGTCCGGCGCCGGTCGGCAGCTACCCGGCCGGGGCCTCGGCCTACGGCGTCGAGCAGCTCCTCGGGGACGTCTACGAGTGGACCAGCTCGCCGTTCACCGGCTACCCGGGCTACCGGACCTTCCCGTACCCCGAGTACAGCGAGGTCTTCTTCGGCGACGACTACCAGGTGCTGCGCGGCGCCTCCTGGGCGACCTCCGGCTGGGTCGCGCGCGGCACCTTCCGCAACTGGGACTACCCGCGGCGCCGGCAGGTCTTCGCCGGCATCCGGCTGGCGTGGGAGGTGCCCTGATGTGCCGCGTCGCCGGGTACGCCGGCCCGCCCGCGCCGCTGTCGGTCCTGCTCGCCGACCCGCCGCACTCCCTGTACGTGCAGGCCTACCGGCCGCGGCTGCAGCACGAGGGGGCGGTGAACGTCGACGGGACGGGGGCGGCGTGGTGGCCCGAGGGCGAGAGCGAGCCGATCCGCTACGCCACCGAGCTGCCTCCCTGGTCCGACCCGAACCTGCTGCACCTCGCCGAGCGGCTGCGCGGCACCGTGCAGCTCGCGGCCGTCCGCTCGGCGACGCCGGGGATGCCGTTCGGCGCCGCCACCGTCGCGCCGTTCGTCCACGGCAAGCTCGCCGGCGCCCACAACGGCCGCGTCGGCGGCTTCCGCGGGCCGGTCGGGCGGCGCCTGCTCGACGCCCTGCCCGACGACCTGTTCGCCACCGCCGGCACGGTGACCGACTCCGTGGCGCTGTTCCTCACCTTCGTCCACCACCATCGTGCCCGGCCCGGGCTGGGCCTGGCGCGGGCGCTCGCCGCCACCGTGCAGGACGCCGCCAAGCTCGCGGCCGACGCCGGCGAGCAGGCGACGCTCACCATGCTGGTCGCCGACGGCAGCCGCATCGTCGGGGTGCGCGCCAGCGTGGGGACGCCGTCGCACGCCCTGTTCGTCCGTGACGGCGACCCGGCGCGGCCGGGCGCCGCGCTGGTCGCCTCCGAGCCGCTCGACGGCACCGCCTGGCGGGAGGTGCCGGACCACCACCTGGTGGAGCTGACCCGAGGCCGGGCCGCCCTGCTTCCCCTCGAGATGGAGCTCAGCAGATGACCGTTGCCAGGACCCTGCCGTCGATGAACCATCTGTCACAGGTGGCGGACTGGCGCTCGGCGCTCGCCGACGACGTCCGCGCGGGCCTCACCGCCAAGCCGAAGCGGCTGCCGCCCAAGTACTTCTACGACGCCCGCGGCTCGGAGCTGTTCGAGGACATCACCCGGCTGCCCGAGTACTACCTGACCCGGGCGGAGACCGCGATCCTGATCGACGTCGCCGACGTGATCGTGCGGAACATCCGGCCGGTGGAGCTGGTCGAGCTCGGCTCCGGCTCGTCCCGCAAGACGCGCCTGCTGCTCGAGGCGATGCACCGCCATCGCAGCGGCGGCCGCTACGCGCCGCTGGACGTCAGCGAGGACGCGCTGGCCGGCGCCGCCGACGCGCTCGGCGCGGACTACGACTGGCTGCAGTTCGACGGCTTCGTCGGCGACTTCACCTGCGACCTCGGCCGGCTGCCGCGCCGCGGGCCGCGCCTGGTCGCGTTCCTCGGCTCGACCATCGGCAACTTCACCCCGGCCGAGCGGGCCACGCTCCTGGCAGGCCTGCGCGCCGGGCTGGCCGACGGCGACCGCTTCCTGCTCGGCGTCGACCTGGTCAAGGACCGGGCGACCCTGGAGGCCGCCTACGACGACGCCACCGGGGTGACGGCCGAGTTCAACCGCAACCTGCTGCACGTGCTCAACCACGAGCTCGGCGCCGGCATCCCGGTCGACGCCTTCGAGCACGTCGCCTTCTACGACGAGGGCCAGGCGCGCATCGAGATGCACCTGCGCGCCACCCGCGCCATGGAGGTCGCCTTCCCGAGCCTCGGCATGGAGGTCGCCTTCGCCGCCGGCGAGCTGCTGCACACCGAGATCTCCTGCAAGTTCACCCGGCCACAGGTCGAGCGCGAGCTCGACGCCGCCGGCATGCGGCTCGAGGCGTGGCACGAGGACGCCGAGCGGCGCTTCGCGCTGGCGCTCGCGAGCGTGCCGGCACGGCCATGAGCGGCGTGTATCCTCCCTCATCCATGGAACCAGAGACGACAGCGGCCGGCCGCGGCGGCCGGCCGCGACAGGACGACCCTGCCGCCGCGCTGGCCGAGCGCCTGTTCAAGGACGCGCTGGGGGCACTGGAGCTCTACACCGTCTACCTGGGCGAGCGGCTCGGCCTGTACCGGGCGCTCGCCGACGGCGGCCCCGCCACCTCCGCGGAGCTGGCCGCCCGCACCGGCACCAAGGAGCGTTACGTCAGGGAGTGGCTCGAGCACCACGCCGTCAGCGGGCTGCTCGAGGTCGACGACCCCGAGGCGGAGCCGACGGCGCGCCGCTACCGCATGCCGCCCGAGCACGTCCCGGTCCTGGTCGACACCGACGACACCCGCTACGAGGCCTACAAGGGCGTCGAGATCGTCCGCGCCGCCCGCCCACTGCCCGACCTGGTCGAGGCGTTCCGCAGCGGGGGCGCGCCGCCGCCGCTGGCATGGGAGCCGGAGGGGAGGGCGGAGTTCAACCGGGCGCTGTTCCTCAACCTGCTCGCCAAGGCCTGGCTGCCCCAGATCACCGAGGTCGACCGCAGGCTGCGCGCCGAGCCGCCGGCACGGGTGGCCGACATCGCCTGCGGCACCGGCTGGTCGAGCATCGCCATGGCACGGGCGTACCCCGCGATCAGGGTGGACGGCTTCGACCTCGACCCGGACGCGATCGCCGCGGCGGGCCGCAACGCACAGACCGAGGGCCTCAGCGACCGGGTGCGGTTCTCCGTCGACGACGCCTCGGACCCGGGCCTGTCGGGCCGCTACGACCTGGCGACGGTGTTCGAGGCCCTGCACGACATGTCGCGCCCGGTCGAGGCGCTGCAGGCGGCGCGCGCGCTGCTGCACGAGGGCGGGTCGGTGGTGGTCGGCGACGAGCTGGTCGAAGAGGAGTTCACCGCGCCCGCCTCCGACCTGGAGCGGTACCACTACGGCTGGAGCGTGGTCGACTGCCTGCCGAGCGCCATGGGCGACCCGGCCAGCGCCGCCACCGGCGCGGTGATGCGCCCGGCCACGCTGCGCCGCTACGCCCTCGCCGCCGGATTCCGCGAGGTGGAGGTGCTCCCCATCGAGACCGGCGTGTGGCTGCTCTACCGCCTGCTCCCCTGAGACGAGCAGCGAGCCGCGTTCGAGTGGCCGGCCGCGGCGCGCCGCCTGCGCGAGGCGGCGCGCGCGACCTACCAGCGCCTCGGCGCCGTGCAGCCCTAGCTGATCCCGGCCGCCTGGCAGGCCTTCTGGTAGGAGCCGGTGCAGATCTGGTCGGCCTTGAGGAAGCCGTCGGCGATCACCGTTTCCTTGATGTTGTCCTTGGTCACCACGACCGTCTCGAGCAGCACCGAGGGCACGTCCTTCTGACCGTTGTTCACCTTGGCGGTGGCGAGCTTGTCGGCGTCGGAGCGCTTGCCGTCGACCAGGTCGACGGCCAGCTCGGCCGCGGTCGAGGCGATCCTCTTGATCGGCTGGTAGACGGTCATGAGCTGGTCGCCGGCGAGGATGCGCTGGATCGCGGCGGTCTCGGCGTCCTGCCCGGTGACCGGCACGCTCGACGGGTCGATGCTGGCGCCCTTCAAGGCCGCGATCACGCCGCTGGCCATGCCGTCGTTGGCGACGTAGACGCCGTCGAAGCCGTCCTTGCCGAGCGCGGTGATGGCCTGCTCCATCTCCGTCTGGGCCTTGTCAGGGCTCCAGTCGGGGGTGTCGTACTCCTTGCCGACCTTGACCCCGGCGGGGTCGAGCACGCTGTGCGCGCCCTTCTTGTACGGCGGGGCGTTGGAGTCGCTCGGCGAGCCGTTGATCATCACCACCGTCGGCGACGGCTTGCCCTTCAGCGCGTCGAGCAGCGCCTCGCCCTGCTGCTTGCCGACCGCGAACGGGTCGATCGAGACGTAGTAGTCGAGGTCCGCCTTGGCGACCAGGCGCCCGTAGCTGATCACCGGGATCTGCGACTGCTTGGCGCGGGCCACGATCGAGGCCGCCGACTGCACGTCGACCGCGTCCAGCACCAGCACCTTGGCGCCGTTGGTGATCGCCGCCTCGGCCTGCTGCTGCTGCTTGGCCGCGTCCTGGTCGGCGTTGGAGTACAGCACCTCGCAGTCGCCGCAGAGCTCCTTCACGCGGCGCTCGAAGTTCGGCCTGTCCTGCTCCTCGTAGCGGGTCGTCTTGCTCTCGGGCAGGAACAGCGCGATCTTCTTGGCGCCGCCACCACCTCCACCGCCCGACGACCCCTTCTCGGTGGTGGCGCACGCCGCACCGAGCAGTGCGACGGCCGCCAGCACGACCGCCATCCGGGTCCTCGTCCGTACCGCGGAGCCGAGCATCGCACCCCACCCCTTCCTCGAAGCCCATGCCGCTGGGCGCGGCGACGCCGCGCCGCCGGCCCGATCCTGGGCCAACGGGCGGCATCATGCCCGCCGGGTCCGCCCGGTATGCCTGTTCCGGGCCACGACAGCGGCGGCCGGCGGCGCGGATCACGCCGCCGGCCGCCGGAGGAGCACTACCGGGAGGCGGGCTGGTAGGTGAGCAGGACGTTGCCGGAGCGGAAGGGACGGGCCTCGAGCAGCCGCAGGCCGATCCGCTCGGTCGCGGTCCGGAACAGCGACAAGCCGTCGCCGAGCACGACCGGGCTCACCATGATCCGCAGCTCGTCAACCAGCCCCAGGCGCAGCAGGCTCACGGTCAGGTCGAAGCTGCCGAAGATCGCGATGTCCTTGCCCGGCTGCTGCTTGAGCCTGGTGACCTCTTCGGCGGCGTCGTCCTCGAGGAGCCGCGAGTTGGCCCACCCGGCCTTGTCGAGGGTCCGCGAGAAGACGACCTTTGGCAGGTCGTTCATTGCCGCGGCCGTCTTCGGGTCGCCCTCGCGTGCCGCGGGGGTCGGCCAGTACGACGCCATCAGCTCGTAGGTGACACGCCCGAACAGCAGCGTGTCGACCTCGCCGAGCTGCCGCAGGGAGAACTCGTCGAACTCCTCGTCGACGACCGGCCAGTCGAACTCCTGGTTGGGGCCGGAGTAGTAGCCGTCGAGGCTCACGACCTCGAACGCGAAGACCTTTCGCATCGGGACCTCCCGGTGATCGCGGCGCCCCTTGCGACGCCGTCCGCGGGAGACGTCGGAGTCGGCGGGGGGTTCTCGACACGCCCGCCGGCGGGCGCACGGATATCCCGTGGCGCCCGCTCGGAACGAGTCCTACAGGCGCAGCGTGGCGACGACCCCGGCGTGGTCGGACGGCCAAAGCCCGGCCGAGGTGCGGTCGCCCAGCTCCTCGCCGATCACCTCCGCCGCCACGGCGGCGACGTGCCCTGGCTGGTACAGCACATAGTCGATCCGGTGGTCGATCAGCGAGGGAACGTTGTCGAGCAGCTCCGACTGGCCGGAGGTGAAGCCGCCCTCGGGCCCGTGCACGGCGACCCAGGCGTCGGCGTAGCCGGCCGCCTGGAAGGTGCCATAGGCACCGGCGGCATCGTCCGGCCTGGAGTTGAGGTCCCCGACCAGCACCACCGGGTGGCGCGACGGGGCCAGCGCCGCGGCCAGCTCGCGCGCCTGGGCGTTGCGCGCGTCGCTGCTGAACGCCTCCAGATGGGTGTTGGCGAAGCGCACGGTCCTGCCGCGCAGCTTCACGTCGACCGTCGACCAGCCGCGCAGCACGGTGAAGCTGAGCCCCGGGATCGCGGTCGGGATGACCAGCGCGGCGGCGAAGTTGTGCGAGTCGGGGTCGCGCACCTCGGGTGCTCGGCGGCCGGCGCGGGCGATGACCACGTCCCGGTCGGTGAAGCGCGCCGCGGTGGTCGCGCTGATCGGCAGCGAGCCGGTGAAGTTCGCGTTCACCGCGACCGGGCGGTACGCCAGCCCGTGGCGGGCGAGCGCGTCCAGCAGCAGGCGCAGGAAGTCGTAGCTCGGTTGCAGCTGGCCGCCGATCGGGCCCGTCTCCCACAGCGCGACCTCTTGCAGCCCGGCGACGTCGGGCGGGTCGGCGGCGAGCAGGCGGGCGATCGCCTCGGCCCGCGAGGGGAAGTCGGTCTTGACCACGTTGGCGTAGACCTGGCCGGCGCGCCGCACCAGCTCCTCCTGGCTGGTGGCGGTGAACAGCGGTGTGAAGTCGGCGCCGAGGTAGAGGTTGTAGGTGGCGACGCCGAGGTGGCGGCGCGCGTGCCCGGCGTGACCGTCCCCGGCCTCTGCGGCGGCCGGCCCGACCGTGACCATCCCGAGCAGCGCCGCCAGCAGCACCGCGATGAATCGTGCCCGCCACCCCACCGCTCGCATCGCCTGCTCCCTGCACCGGCGTCCCCTTCGGCGGGATCAGACCACGCGCGCCGCTCTTGGCGCCAGCGCCACGTCCATGGCGGTCCGGCGCGTCCGGGGCGCTGGCGTAATTGGCGCGACCGGCGAGCGGGCCCGTGCCAAGGTGGCGCCATGACCGGCCGCACGCGACGGGACGCGATCACCACGCTGTACAGCGGGCGGGGGTGGCCCGCGGACGGGACCGCGCTGCTCGATCGCAGCCTGGGACCGCGCTCCTTCGAGATGCTGGTGGAGGTGGCCGCCTCGTTCGGCCTGGGTGCCGGCCAGCTCGTGCTCGACGCCGGCTGCCGGGAGGCGAGCGCCGCGATCACGCTCGCGCGGCGCTTCGGCTGCCGGGTCGTCGGCGTCGACCTGGTCGGCGCGTGGCTGCCGATGGGTCGCTCCGACGCCGCCGCGGCCGGCCTCGCCGACCGGGTCGCGATGGTGCAGGGCGACCTGGAGGCGCTGCCGCTGACCGACGCCGTCTGCGACCTGGTGTGGTGCAAGGACGTGCTGTCCTGTGTGGGCGACTGCGGGCGGGCGCTGGCCGAGTGCGCCAGGGTGCTGCGGCCGGGCGGCGGCATGGTGCTGTACGCGGTGTTCGCCACCGAGGAGCTGGCGCCGCACGAGCGCGCCAGGCTGTTCGGCCGGCAGGAGCACTCGGCGCCGAGCATGGACCGGCCCACCGTGGAGGCGGCGATCGCCGCCGCCGGCTTCGAGGTCAGGCGGCGCGACCGCATCGGCAGCGAGTGGTTCGAGCACCGGCTGGAGCACGACCCGGCCTACCTCACCGGTGACCTGCTGCACGTCGCCCGGATGGTCCGCGTCCGCGACCGCTTCGAGGCGGCGCTCGGGCCGGCCTGGTACGAACGCGCGCTCGGCTTCGACCAGTGGGGCCTCCACATCCTGCTCGGCAAGCTCGACCCGACCGTGTACACGCTGGTGAGGCGGTGATCAGCGCCCGCCCATCATCCTCAGCATCGCGGGACCGCCGGTGCGCGCGAAGCGGGTCACCAGCACGGCGGCGAGGGCGAGGAAGACCAGGTCCAGGGCGGTGGTGTAGTTCCAGGTGACGCTCGCCTCGACCACCCTGGCGGTGCGCTCGTCCGGGACCAGGCCCAGCGCGCCGAACAGGAGCTCCACCACCAGGCCGGCCGCGACCATGGTGGCGTAGAAGCTGGCCAGCAGGAACCCTGCCATCCCCGGGCCGTAGTAGCGGCGGTAGATGTCCAGGACCGGCAGGACGATCAGGTCGGCGAAGATGAACGCCACCACCCCGCCGAAGCTGATGCCGCCGTTCCACAGCACCGCCGCCAGCGGCACGTTGCCGATCGAGCAGACGAACGAGACCATTGCCACGATCGGGCCGACCAGCGGCCCCCACAGCTTGCCGCGACCAGGCCGAGCCCCCGGTCACGGCCATGTCCATCTCGGCGTGGCCCTCCATACGCCCGGCGACGCCTCGCTCGGCCTGGCGGCGGGCCGCCTGGACCAGCTGGGGCCGCAGCGTGGCGCGGAACACCAGCGCGAGCAGCAGGATCATCAGCGGCCCGCCGACGAACTCGGCCACGGTGAACTGCCAGCCCAGCAGCACCGCGAGGATGATGCCGAGCTCGATCACCAGGTTGGTGGAGGCGAACTGGAAGGCCATCGCCGCGGTGAAGTCGGCGCCTTTGCGGAAGATCGACCTGGCCAGCGCGACCGCGGCGTACGAGCAGGAGGAAGAAGCCGCGCCGAGGCCGCTGGCGAGGCAAAGCGACCGGGGGGAGTCGTCGGGCAGCAGCCGGCCCATCTCAGCCTTGGAGACCACCGCCTGCACGACGCCGGACAGCGCGAAGCCGAGGATCAGCGCCCACACGATTTCCCAGAGCATCGCGAACGCGAGCCCGAGCGCATGGCCGATAGGACCGAGCACCCTCCTCACACCTCCTCGACTGGCCTGGCCCGAGCCAAGCCAGCGCCGTCATCCCGTCCGTCTTCCAGCGCCCTGTCATGCCACGCTCGTCCCGCGATCGGCTGCCGCCGTGCATCTCCTACGCAACGTAGCAGACGGCTGCCGCGCGAGCCTCCTGGCGTTCGGCGGGTGGTCCGGCCGCGCCAGCGGGTGCTCAGACCGTGCCGGCGATCTCGGCGATGAAGAAGTGGCCGGCGCCGGGCACGACGGTGGTGTCGCAGACGGGAAACCGGCTGGGCCGCTCAAGCCAGACCTGTGCTGGGACGAGCTCGTCGTGCTCGCCGAGCCACAGGCGCACTGGGCTCTCGATGTGCTCGGGCGCGAAGCCCCATGGGAGCGGCATCAGGCGTTCGTCGTCGACGACGCCGCGGCCGCCCGCGCCGGCGAGGTCGGCGCCGAACCGGCCGGCGAACTCCGGCCTGCCGAACAGGCGGCGGTCCGGCTCGCTCATGCTGCCCAGCCGGAGCGCTCACGGTGCCCGCCGGGCGAGGGGGTAGTACCAGCCGGGCGCGCCAGCCGCCGCAGCGCTCCTGGCTGGTCGAGGGGCGGCATCGGGGCGACCAGCGCCGTGCCGCTGACCCGTGGGCCGAGCTTGTACGCGCAGGCGGCGGCGTGCGGCCCCGCCGTTGGAGAACCCGACGACCGCGAAGCGCTCAAGGCCCAAGGCGTCGGCGAGGTGGCGCACGTCGTCGGGCCAGTCCAGCAACCGCCGGTGTGGCTGTGGGGTGGACCGCCCGACGCCGGGCCGGTCGGGCGCGATCAGCCGGACGCCGGGCGTGGCGTGGAAGAACAGCACAGGCCGGCCGTCGGGGTCGCCGAACTCCGCGTAGGCGAGCGAGCGGCCGTCCGGGAGCGCGAGCAGGTCGTCGACGCGCGGAGGGATCTCCATCGATGGCCTCGCCATGATTGCCTCCGGCCGACTGCGGCACGGGCCGGCCGCACAGCGCCGGCGGGGCGCAGCCTACAACGGCCTGGTCGGTTCGACCGAAGACGCTGCCGGGCGCGACCCCAGTCTCATCAGAGGAGCGGGCAGATGGGGGTGCCGGCGACGCTGAGCAGCGGGGCGGTCACCGCGGCGAACTCGGCGACCAGGGGCACGGCGATCACCAGGATCGCGAGCAGCAGCGTCCCGGCCCGGCCGGTCGGGGGTGGGGCGGTCAGCCGGCGGATCCGTTCGGGCGCGCTCGGACCGCCGGCGCTCAGCCCGACCACTAGGGTCGGCGCGGTGGCGAGCGTGGCCAGCGCCGCGACGGTGTCGGCGCGGCCGTGGTGGTGGGCGGCGTCGTCGTCGGCGGCCAGCTCGACGAGCCGCCCGACGGCGACGCGGCCGGCCCTGGCGGCG
>WNGF01005275.1_pt1 | contig 18424 bp, 12 predicted proteins | sample 5400641 | NCBI WGS metagenome assembly WNGF01 (sample SAMN13153371, study PRJNA577476) | soil metagenome | isolation source: 80 cm soil or saprolite under grassland replicate 2 | place: USA:California | collected 2016-06-15
TGTTCGCGATTTCACGCTCGAAGCGACGCGCGACCGCTTGGTCGAAGTCCACGCCGGCACCAACATCACGCTCGAGGGTCTCGTCCTGCGCAACGCCGGCACCGATGCGGCGGCGGTCGACGGGACGGCCAACGTCGTCCACCATTGCGACGTTTACGGGTCGGGTGAGGCGGGCATCGTCGTGTCCGGCGGCGATCGTCCGAGCCTCACCCCGAGTGGCAGCGTCGTCGAGAGCTCGAGTATCCATGGCTTTGCGCGTTTCGTGTTGACCTACAACCCTGGCATTCGCTTGAGCGGCGTCGGCAATTCCTTGCGCAACAACGTGATTCACGACGCTCCGCACGCCGCCATTCTTTGGAGCGGCAACGAGCACATCATCGAGCTCAACGACATCTTCGACGTTTGCCACTCGTCGAGTGACGCCGGGGCCGTCTACGCCGGTCGCGATTGGGGCTACCGCGGTGATGTCATCCGCCACAATTTCATCCACCACATGCAGACGTGGCAAGGAGGCCTCGGGACGCACGCTATCTATCTCGACGACACGTTGGCCGGTGTGCGCATCGAGGGGAACATCATCTACAAGATTTCCGGCTCGGGCATCAAACAAGGTGGCGGGCGCGACGTCGTGTCGGTGAACAACGTCATTACGTATTGCGACAACGGCTTCAATGTCGACATGCGAGGCGCCACCGCGTTGCCCAAGTACAACCTCATCGACAGCCTCATCGCCGTGGGCTACCGCCAAGAACCATGGAAGTCGCGCTACCCCGAATGCGCGGCGATTCCCGACAATTGGGCCGCGATCAGCGCACCGGGGGCTCTCTGGCTTTATCCCGAGAACAGCGTCTATTCGCGCAACATCGGGTTCAAGAACAAGAACGCGTTCTTGCTGCGTGGCACGCCGCTCATGTATTTCAAGGAAATGGCGAACAACATCGACGATCAGGACCCGCTCTTCGTCGATGAAACCGCCCTCGACATGAATCTTCGCCCAGGGTCGCCGGCCCTCGCGATCCCGGGGTTTCAGCCCATTCCTTTCGATCGCATCGGCATTCGTCCGTGACGTCCATCGCGTCATATTGGCGCCTAGAGACGGCGACCGAAGTTTTCGAACCACGCGAAAGGTCGGATCACGGCACGTACTTCTCGCGGATCGTCGTCGAGAACTTGCGGCGACCCGCGACTTGAAGGAAGGTGCTCTGCTCGATGGCGAGCCAGCGTGGGTCTTGGGCAACAGCCGCGCCGAGCTCGTCGCGTGCGCATGGGGAACGTGACCTCCCTTCGGAGGACAAAGCCCCGATATCGGGCGAAGCCGACCAAGTGCCCGCCGAAGAGAAATGGTACAGCCTTCACTACCAGTTTACGGCGGCGACGCAGTACCACCCGTCGTTCGCCGCCGCGTATTCCGGTGAAAATAGCCTCGCCGCCGATGCGGAGAGCGCAACGGCCTTCGTGTCGACACTCTACGCGGACGTGCGCCTTTGGCCGGGCGGTGAGCTGCTGCTGAACCCCGAGATGAGTGGCGGTAAGGGGCTGAGTCGGACGCTCGGCGTTGCCGCCTTTCCGAGCGGGATCGTCTACCGGGTGGGAGACCCCGCTCCCGCCATCTACCTTGCGCGCGTGGCCATCAGCCAGTCTTTCGGGCTCGGAGGTGGCCGGGTGACAAATGACGCAGGTCCGAACGAGCTCGCCGGCTCGCGCGACCGCGATCTGCTAGCGATCACCGTCGGACGCTTCTCGGTGATTGACGTCGTCGATGCCAATCGTTACGCCAACGACGCGACGACCGAATTTTTCAACTGGGCGCTGTTCGCCTCAGGAGCCTACGATTACCCGGCGGACACCCGCGGATACACCTGGGGTGTGCTCGCGGATCTCGCGATCGACTGGTGGTCCGTGCGCGGCGGTATCGCTCTCGAACCCCTCTACGCGAACATGCCGACCATGGATTGGCGCATCGACAAGTCGCACGGCCTCGTGGGCGAGTACGAGGCCAGGTACAAAGTGCGCGATCTACCGGGCGCCACGAGTGTGCTCTTGTTTTGGAACACGGCGCGCATGGGCAGCTACGAAGAGGTTCTCGCCAATCCCGCGATATACGGCAACAGCGTCGCGGCAACTCGAGCGGACGGAAGAAACAAGCTCGGCTTCGCTCTGTCGGTCGAACAGCAGCTGGCGCGATCGCTCGGCGCCTTCATGCGGCTCAGTTGGAACGACGGCCGCAACGAATCGTGGGCGTTCACCGAAATCGACCGTTCGCTCGCGTTCGGAGTGACGCAGAATGGCCAGCCTTGGGGCCGCCCCGACGACGTCGTCGGCGCCGCGGCGGTCGTCAACGGCTTGTCCGATGTTCACCGAAGGTATTTGGCCGGAGGGGGCTACGGCTTCATCATCGGTGACGGAGCGCTCGATTACGCGCCAGAGATCGTGAGCGACATCTACTATAGAGTCCGATTGAACACGCTCATGTCTTTTTCGGCCATGTACCAGCCCATCATCAACCCCGGGTACAACTGCGATCGCGGTCCGGTGCACGTTTTCACGGGGCGTTTTCACGTTGCCTTCTAGCATTATTGTTGCAGATCCTCGCTGACAGATCGTTTCATCGGAGTAGGCAGCGGAAGGCGATCGGTTCCACGGCAGCGCTCCTCAACGTGTGTTCACGTCACCGTAGATGTTTCCCATGTTGCGATATCGAGGCGGTGGTGGTGGATGGATCGGCGTGAAGGTCCTCCCTCGACCCATACGGGCCCCATCGATGTCGGCGCAGAAAAAGGTCATTTTCTTGCGCCCTTCGGACTTCGAGGTATGCTCGCACGCTTCTCTCCCGCCGTTGTGGTTTCGGGCCGCCAACCGACCGCACGGCAACGCGGGGCTCCGGAGCAACGTCAATGTCGAACCCGAGCGTCAACAAGCGACAAAAAGAAAAGAGTCGCCAAGACAAGCAGCGTGAAAAGGACGCAAAGCGTAAGCAGCGCCGCGACGAGCGCGCGAATCGCGCGCCCGGAGAGTCGAGCCTCGACAGGGCCATCGCCGACATCGTGCCCGGTCCCCAGCCGCCCGCGGACGACTCGTAAGGCATTACCCTCGATGGGTGGTGCTCGCGGTTCTGGAGCTCGGGAAGCGCAAGGGCCACACTCGCAGTGTTCGATGCGCCGCGAGCAGAGCGAAAAGAAGGCTGCCGCTGCGCCGCAGAGCTCGCTTTTCGAGAGCCCCACGGCGCCGGCGCGGCGGACCTCCTAGCGGATCACACGGACGTTCGAAGCCTGTAAGCCCTTCGGGCCTCGGTTGACTTCGAACTCCACGACTTGTCCTTCCGTGAGCGAGCGAAAGCCGTTCGCCTGGATCGCGCTCTGATGGCAGAAGACGTCGTCTCCACCTTCTTGCTTGATGAATCCGAAACCTTTTGCGTCGTTGAACCACTTCACTGTTCCAGTTGCCATGATTTGCTTTCTCTTTCTTTCGGTATTTCGATCGTCTGCGTCATGTGAATGTGCTTCGACCTCCGACGACGCGACCGGCTCTCTTCGTGCTCCCATTCGGCGGCGTGTGTTTCAGGTCTTTGGTGGACAAGTGCTTGGAGCGGCAACGGTGCACCGGAGCTGGCTGGCACCGCACGTAACGCCCTCAGCAACGTGCAATTGATGAACTTCGTGTCCTTCGCCAAACAGGCCAAAGGAGGGCAACGGCCGGAGAGGCTACGCCGCTTTTCGCGGCGACGCCAGAAAAACCTCCGGCGGGCCTCCGCCGCCCGCCATCCAAGTCGGGTGTTCGACCTCGACAGGGAGGAACGCCAACACAGTTCCGGATGCCGGCTTCGGCGCGGCGAGGGTCGCCCGGGCGAGCGCTGCGAAGGTTATTTTGCAGTCGTTCCCCGTCAGGTCCATCCCTGGCACGAGCGCCAACCGCTCGCGATCTGATCCCACGTAAGCAATTTTGCGGGAAGCGGACTGGTGTCGCCTCGCGGGTCCTCGCGTTGGGGCGGCGCGAATTCCCGCCGCCCTCGCCGGGACTCAGGTGGCCGAATACGTGCACGTTGCAGATCGTGATCTGCTTTGCCTTAGCGCGCGGTGAGCTGTGCGTTGCCCCAGTCGGCATGATCGGAGCCGATGCCATCTCCGCCATCGGTGACCACGAGCCGCAGGTCGTTCGTGCCGGCGGCGAGCGGGACGCTGATATGGCGAGCGGCGGTGCCCGCACGCACGACACCGCTGTCGAACAGCTTGCTGCCGTCCACCCATACCTGGAAGACGACCGATCCGGCGCCGCGCGTTTCGTCGTCGACGCCGATGTCCGCGCTGAACGCGCTGTAGCGGCCTCCGAGATTGAAGTGGACATCCGCATTGGCGTGCGTGCCGATCCCTTTCGGGAACGTGACGGCGTTGATCGCCATCAAGCGGCCATCGCCGGCAGCCTGCTCGCCATTGCTCATGTCGCGCTCGACCGGCCCCCAGCCATTCAGCGCCACGAGGAAAGGCTGATCGCCGAGCAACGGCAGCTTGGTCAGCTTGGCGCCTGCCCAGTCGGCGTGATCGGAGCCGATGCCATCGCCACTGTCGGTGACCACCAGCCTTAGTTCTTGGACGTTCGCAACCGAGAGGTTCACGTGGCGCGCGGCCTGTCCTCCGAGAACGGCGCCGCTGTCGAATGCTTTGACGCCGTCGAGCCACACCTGGAACACCGCCGAGCCCTTCCCCGCGGTCTCGTCGTCGATGCCGATGTCCGAAGCGAATGTCTTGTAGAATCGCGCCAGGTTGAGGCGCACGTCCGCCGCTGCGTGCATGCCGAGTCCTTTGGCGTAGGTGACCCCTCCGATCGTGATGGTGTGGCCATCACCGGCAGCCTGTTCGCCGTTGCTCTTGTCGCGCTCGACCGGGCCCCACCCGTTGGTCGCCGACGTGAACGGCAGATTGCTGAGAAACGATGCTGTGACGAGCTGGGCACCGGCCCAGTCGGCATGGTCGAGCGTCAGGCCGTTGCCATCGTCGATGACGACGAGTCGCAGCTCCTTTACGTTCTCGACCGGCAGGTTCACATGCCGCGCCGCTTGCCCGCCGAGCACGATGCCGCTGTCGAACGCTTTTACTCCATCGAGAAAGACTTGGAAAATGACCGAGCCGCCGCCGCCGACGGTTTCGTCGTCGACACCGACGTCGGAGACGAACGTGCTGTACAAGCCGCCCAGGTTCACGCGCACGTCGGAAGCCGCGTGCACGCCGAGTCCCTTCGCGTACGTGACCCCCTTGATCGTGATCGTGTGGCCATCGCCAGCGTTCTGCTCGCCGTTGCTCTTGTCGCGTTCGACCGGACCCCAGCCGTTGGTCGCGCTGGTGAACGGTAGGTCGCTCACGAACACCGGTCGGTTGGTCGGCAGAGCGCCCAAGCCGTAGACCCGCAGCGCATTGGAGAACGTGCAGAGATAGACGCGCCCGTTGGTGACCGTCGGCGGGCAGAACTTACCGAAGTTTCCGACCGCGTCGCGGTCGCGATTGATGTCGCTGCTCCAGAGAAGGTGGAGGTCGCCGGCGTCCAGCGCGACCAGCGCGCCCGGCGCGATGTCGTGCCACGCATCTCCCGAAGTCGCGTAGTTGCCCCACACGATCCCGCCGCTCGTTCCGCTCGATGACACGCTGATAATGCCGCCGGGATGGCCATTGGCGCGCACGGCGGAGATGGCTGCCGGCGTCGTGGTCACCGTACCGTTCGCTGTACTGTACGCTCTTACGGCCGAATTCTCGGGCCAAACGAAAAACCGCAGCCCCTGCGGCCCGTTCCACGCCGCCGCACCGTGCACGTGGCCGCCGACGGCGAACGTCTGCCGGATGCGATTGCCATCGGTGTGGAAGCGGCCGAGGTTCGTGCGATCGAGCACGTAGACGTTCCCATCCTTGCCGCCGGCGAAGAGCAGGTTGCTGCCAGAGGGGAGAATGGCTCCGCTCGTCAAATCCTCGTCGCCGTCGTTCAGGGTTTGGGCGTTGGCCGGCGTCCAGAAATCGGCGACGCTGAAGGCGCTCGTGCCGAGCGAGAGTTTGCCGACGCTGATGCCGAGCTGCGCTCCGTTGCCCGTCCCATCGAAGCTTCCATTGCCTGATACGAAGAAGACGCCGGTGCCGTCCGTCGATAAGCCCATGCCCGATTGCCAAATGCCCCCTCTGCTGCCGGCGGGCGTCGTATTGTAGACCGCGCGCCGCGCCAGCGTTGCCGCGTCATGAGCGAACACCCAGCCATGGTACGCGCCGTCGTCGCAATGGCTGGCAAAGGCGACATGGACCACGCCACCCGCGAGCAAGAGCCCCGGCCGGTTGAGGTGGATCTGCGGATCGAATCCGGTGGCGGACAGTGCGACCGGGCCGCCGAGCATCTCTGCCCCCGTCGTCAGGCTGAGCGCGTGCAGCCTTTGCGCGTAGACGCCGTTGGTCACCGTCTTGGTGACGACGTAGAGCACGCCGCGCGCGGTATCGATGACCGGCGTCGAGGTGATGCCGACCTCGGGGAACATATCGGCGCACGAGATGTTCCCCCCGGGCGTCATCGCGCCCGACGTGCCCAGCGATACACGCCACAGCGGTTGTGACGCGGTAGGGTTGTCAGCATCGAATGCGTAGACGCTATTGTGCTCGGTGGCAACATACACGACGTTGTGCGTTCCGCCGGCGATCGACAAGCCAGGAACGTAGAGCGGCTGCGCGTAGATTTGCCCATCCACCGTCCGCGAAAACAAAAGGCCGAAGCTGCCACCGGCAACCGCAGCCGGCGTGAGCGCCGTTTCCGTCGCGTTGACGCCCGATCGACCGTTGTCGTACCGATTCGTCAACACCGCCACCGCTGTGGCCCGCTCCGCTACGCTGTCCACATCCTGTTGTGGCTGGGTGCACGCAACGAAAACCACGGCAGGTGCGAGCGCGCCCGCGAGGAGCCCGGCGGTCCAGGTGAGCAGTCGCGACGCGAGCGGGGGACGAACCATGGCAACTCCTTCGTGATCGATAGAGTGGTGAGCTCGGCCGATGACCCGCCCCACGACGCTTGCACAAGTGCCAGCGGAATATGACGAGACGATTGAAAATCTCTACTCCATCATAGCTTGAGGTCGGCCGGCGTGGAAACCCCATCGTTACAAATGTGCATCCGTAATGCGCTGTACTTAATGCGTTCGCAAATATTCAATGATTCAGGACCGCGAAACCGTTCGAGACGGTCGAGCCGAGCCCAACCGCGACGCGGGCCACTGAGGCCACGGCGAGTTTCTTGTTGACGAACCCCGAGCGTCATCGTTGCCTCGAAATGGGAACATTTCGCCGCTCATGTGTTCGAACTTTCGCGTGAAACTTTGCGGTGGAGGCGTGCACCTTCTTGTCGACGCCGAAACGAGGGGTGACTCCCCGTTCCGACGAGCACGGTGCGGCCGCAAGCCATTGTGGTACCGCGCCTACCATCCGGCGCGACGAACCCGTTGCGAACCCCGTTGGCGATACCGGTATCGACAACGACCTGGTGATCGGTCGGCTTGGTTCGCGAGCAGGCCGAGCACGCCAAGTGTGCAACGATGCCATTGCAAATAGCTGATCACGAACCCGCTCGCGCCGCTGTCGATCCGCGCGAAGTCACGCTACAAGAGCGTGTGCTCACGATGCGTTGTCCATCACAAAAAGGATCGCAATGAGCGAACCAAGAGGGGAGGAAATTCGAGCTCCACCTTCCCGCGGTGAGCTCTTGTGTCGGCCAGAAACTCGGGCTCCAGTCTCCGTGGTGGACGTTTGCAGGTTCTTCCGCTAGAAATCCCTCGCGCTTGCTGCTAAGTTCGATCGAACTTGTCTGGTTAGGAATGCCCCATCAGGTGCGAGGACCATGCGATGAGTAAAGCTGGTCGCCATCTTCGGACGACGATCTGCGCAGGCGCTCTGCTGGGGTGCGGCGGCAGTGGCGAATCTGCCACATTTGGCGCAGAGGGTTCGGACTGTTACCCAAACGGCACCTGTGATCAGGGCCTCTCGTGTCTCTCCAATTTGTGCGTGCGCGTGGTTCTCGACGGCGGCGCCAGCACAGATGCTCCACGTGTCGAGGGCGGTAGCAGCACGAGCGACGGAGCGCCCACCTTCACCCCGGCGTCGCATCCTGTTCTGCCTCAAGTCGCTACCCTCGGTGGTCCAGTTCTACTGACTCCCAAGGTGCAACCGATCGTGTACGCGAGCGATATGGCTGCCTCCGAGATCGACGCTTTTCTGAAGGAACTGACGCAAACGTCTTACTGGAGCGACACGACGGCGGAGTACGGCGTGGGAAAGCTCACCGTCCTGCCGACGATAACGCTTGCCACCACGGCTCCCGCTGTGACGACCGATGCCGATTTGAAGTCCGAGTTGGCCACCAACACTTCCGGTGCCAAGCCTGTTTGGGGAGCGGCGGATCCGAACGTCATCTATCTCTTCGTGATTCCGGACGGCGCCACGGTCAACATTGCGAACAGCACCTGCTGCTCCGATTTCGGCGGCTATCACGGAGAAGCGCCGGTGGGCCCGATCACGGTTCCCTATGCGGTCGGGTGCTCCTGCCCCGGGTTTCTTGGATTCACTTTCACCGGCCTGCAGGTGCGAACCGCCGCCATCAGCCACGAGCTGGTCGAGGCGGTGACCGATCCTTTTCCTTTCAGCAATCCGGCCTACCAGCTGGAAGACCGCGCCGACATCGTCTGGAGCGTCATCACGGGAGGTGAGGTCGCCGATATGTGCGCCTTCAACGACGATGCTTACTACATTCCATCCGGGTCGAAGTACATGGTCCAGCGCAGCTGGTCGAACGCGGCCGCCAAGCTGATGCAGAATCCGTGCGTGCCCCATACGACGACAGCCCCCTATTTCAACAGCTTCCCGGCCTTGGGGTCGATCGCCATCGGCGATGCCGCCTATCTTACTCGAGGGGTCAACATCCCGCTCGGTCAGAGCAAGACCATCGACGTCACGCTCTACAGCGGTGGCCCCACGAAGAATACGTGGGCGGTCACCGCCGTCGATTACGACTATTGGGTTCGAGGCGGTTCCCCCACCCTCGATCTTCTGCTCGACAAAAGCGAGGGACGTAACGGGGACACGATCCACCTCACCATCACGCCGAAGAAAGCCGATCCGGACATCAATGCAGAGGCATTCATCATCATCTCGCATTACGGCGGCGTGCGCGATGCTGACTACCAGACCAACCTGACGATGAGCCTCGTCTCCAATTAGCCTGGAAAGGCGATGGCCGTGACCAGAAATGCACATTGGTTGCTCGTCGGTTTGGCAACGAGTCTTTTTCGTTGCGGTGGGAATAGCGTTGGACCCGCAGTCGGGGACGAAAGAGGCAGCTGCTATCCGAACGGCACGTGCAATGCGGGCCTCTCCTGCTTCTCGAACAAATGCGTTCGATACAGCGGTGGGATCGGGGGAAGCGACGCGGGGGCCGCGACGGGCGGCGCAGGCACCGTGGGCGGCGCCGGTACGATAGGAGGAGCGGGCGCAGGGGGGTCGGGTGGTCTGACCGGCGCGGCGGGGGCCAGCGGGACCGGAGGCGCAACGGCAACGGGTGGCATGTCGGGAACGGGCGGCCTGGCGGGCGTGGGCGGTATGATCGACGCTGGTGAGATGACAATAGACGCCAGCGTTATCGATGTTCATTGCGCGGATTCGGGGGGAGCGCCCGATACGCTTACCGTTCCGAGTTGCGGGAGGCCCGGCGCGCCGAGCCGCGAGGCGTACAGCGGAACCGTTACCATTACGGTGAGCGGGATCATCCAGGGAGCACCGGGCATATCGCAAGATCCCTTCTATGCATTGAATCCGAAAGATTTCACGCAGACGACAGGCACATGCCCAGAGTGTCTTGTGTACAATCGCTACAGCGAGGGAAGCTGCGTGTGTCCGGTCGAGTGCCCGACGACGAGCCGCAGGGTGACGAGCATCTTGGTTGGCGGATATCCCGCGTTCAATCCGGCGCACGTGTACACGGTATCGATCGACCTTGGTCCGACGTCCGATCGGATCAACTTCGCCTATGGGGACTGCGGTTGCTACGACAACGCCGGTTCCTACACCCTGACGCTCTCGGCGCAAGGAATCGTGTGCGGGGATTAGCGCGCTGTGTCAGCCCAGGCAACCGCAACGTGGTCCCAGTCACTTCTTCAATGGTTCGCCGACGACGTCGCCCTTGAGGAATGTGTACTCGGCCATCTTGAGGCTCTTGCCATTACGGACGACAGCCACGTCTTTGAAGACAGGTTCGACCCCCCAGCTTTTCTCGATGAGCGGACCATCCTGCAACTGCAGATGGAGGTGAGGTTGGCTCGAGTTTCCGGAATTGCCGCACAGGCCCAGCACCGCGCCCTGCTTGACCGTCTCGCCCACTTTGACGCGGACCTTTCCGGGCTGGAGGTGTGCGTAGGCCGAGTAGAGCGAGTTGGTGTGGTGGATGATTACGACGTTGCCGAACACCGCCAATCGGTTCAGCGAGCCTGGTGTATTGTCGGGAACGCCGTCAATCGCAGTAATGACCGTGCCGTCGGCAACGGCGAGAACGTCCTGTCCGTAGGCGTAATAGTCTTCGTTTTTCTTGCCGTCGCCACGATGCATCGCTCCATCGGGTCCGACGAAAACGAGATCGGCAGCACGGCGCTGCGAGGGATATGTGACGTGGCGGTTGAGCTCGGGTCGATCTCCTCCCCAGAAGACCAACCACTGACCTCGAAATGGCAGCGCGAGGGGAATGCCGCTTTTCGCCACGGGCGGGTCGGAGCCGTCGTTCGACGCATGGCGCACGGTCAGTCCGGTGACCTTTCCATCGCCGTCGACGTAAAGCTCGAGCAGCAGTGCGCCTCGCTCGGCCGCGAGACGGTAAAGCCCAGCGCCTGCCTCGTCGGGGCCCGGAAGTTTTTGGGAGGAAACGATCCGCCCGACATCGTCGAGAATTTTGGCGAAGAACGGTCCGGTTTTGTCCTCGGGGAGGGCTTTCAACATCGAGGATCCGTAGAGTGCGACGATCCCCCTGCCGTCCTTTGCGTTGATGCGGCGGATGAGCTCTGACTCGACTTGATCGACTCTCGAAGAATCCTCGTGCGGTCGAGCCTCGGCGGACGGCGATTTGGACGCGGTGCCCGGTGGCGCCGCCGCGCACGAAAGCGCGCCGAGACCGACGAACATCGCAGCAACGAGGCTCCGCGAAACGGACGGCTCCATGAACGATGCAGCTCCCTCGAGGGCTGAATCTCCATCGGCGCACGCCATTTGTCAACGCACGCAGAGCACCTAATTCCGCTAGGGCCTCGCCGCGCGAGCGCTTGGGACCACGCCGTTGTCGCGGAGCCAAAGAATGAACTTGTCCGGCCAGTCGCGGCCCGGAACGTTTTCTCCGACGTTGAAAGCGTCGTGTCACTGTTCCGTGCAGCAACGCATGGAAACACCAGGCGTCTAGGCGGCGGGCACTCGAGCTCACTCGTAGCGGAGAGCCGCCAATGGGTTCAGCCGCGCGGCCTTGCGCGCGGGGAACACGCCGAAGGCGATGCCGACGAGCACCGAGACGCCGAACGCAATCGGCATCGCGATCCCTGGGACCACGAAGGGGACGTGGATAGCGCGGGCGACGCCCATGGCGCCGAGTAGGCCGAGGCCGATCCCTGCGACGCCGCCGAGCGCGGAAAGCGTGGTCGCTTCGATGAGGAACTGCGTGAGGATATCGACTGCGCGAGCGCCGATTGCGAGGCGGACGCCGATCTCGCGCGTCCGCTCGGTGACCGAAACGAGCATGATGTTCATGATTCCGATGCCGCCCACGACGAGCGACACCGCGGCCACTCCTGCGAGGAGTGTCGTCAGCATCCCCGTCACCGACTGAAGCAAGGCCTGGAGCTCACGAGGATCACGGACGGCGAAGTTGTCGTCCTCACCCTGCGGGATGTGACGCTGGCGCCGGAGAATGGCCTTGATCTGATCCTTGGCATCTTCGATGAGGTCGGGCGCCTTCGCCGAAGCCATGAACACCTGCACGCGATCGCTGCCCATGATCCGGCGGGCGAACGTAGCGTACGGCATGAAGACGACGTCATCCTGATCCATGCCGAACGCGGAGGCGCCCTTCGATTCCATCACACCGACGATACGGCAAGCCATCTGGTGCACGCGCATCTCCTGGCCGAGCGCACCTTGACCGGGGTAGAGCGCGTCGGCCACCGTCTGGCCGATCACGCACACCGTCGCCGCCTGGCGCTCCTCGTCCTGGTTGAAGAGGCGCCCCGAGGCGGCGCCCCAGTTGCGGATTTGGAAGTACTCCGGCGTCACGCCGGACGTGTTCACCGTGCGGTTGTATGGGCCGACGACGACGCGCGTCATGCGAGAGCCCGCCGCCGACACGAGCGCGACATCGTGGGCTTGCCGGCGCACGGCGTCGAGGTCGCCGGCGGTGAAGAGCGGCACCCCGAGCGTCGATTGTTGCATCCCGTGGGCCGAACCGGGGATGACGATCAGCATGTTGCTTCCGAGGCCGCTGATCGCGTCGCCGACATAGGCGGTCGCGCCGCGCCCCATCGACTGCATCATCACGACCGCCGCGACGCCGATGATGATGCCCAGCATCGTGAGCATCGACCGCATCTTGTTGCGCAGGAGCGCGGAGAAGGCGAGAGCGAGGGTGGCCGAAAGCATGTCAGGGCGCCTTCTGCTCGTCGGCGACGACGCGCCCGTCGTGGAAGCGGACTTGCCGCGGCGCGTACGCGGCGTTCGTCGGATCGTGCGTAACCATGAGCACAGTGATGCCGCGCTCGCGATTCAGCTTGGTGAGAAGCTGCATGATCTCCGCGCCCATTTTGGAGTCGAGGTTTCCGGTTGGCTCGTCGGCGAGGATGATTTCCGGATCGTTCACCATCGCGCGGGCGATCGCGACGCGTTGCTGCTGGCCGCCCGATAGCTCGTTCGATCGCGCGTCCTCGCGGCCCGCGAGGCCCACGGCGGCGAGCGCTTCGCGCGCGCGCCTTTGCCGCTCGCGCGCGGAGACCTTCGCGTAGACGAGCGGCATGGCGACGTTCTCGAGGGCGGTCGTGCGCGTCAGCAGATTGAACTGCTGGAAGACGAAACCGAAGCGGGAGTTGCGCAGCGCGGCGAGCACGTCGGGCGCGAGCTCCTGCACGGGGATCCCCTCGATGAGGTAATCGCCGTCCGTCGGCAGATCGAGGCAGCCGAGGATGCTCATCGCCGTCGATTTGCCAGATCCCGACGGGCCCGTGATCGCGACGAACTCGCCGGACTGGATGTCGAGATCGACGCCATCGAGCGCGCGCACCGCGGCGTCGCCCTCGCCGTACACCTTCGTTGCCGCACGGAGCGACAGGAGGGGGGCGCCGTCAGTGAGTGATGCCATAGGCCTTCCTCCCCTCTGGCGTGAGCTCGTAGACGATCTCGTCCCCCGTGGCGATCGCACCCCGCGTGACAGCGGTGAGCTCGCCGTCCGAGATCCCGGCGCTCGCCGGTACGCGCCGAAGCGCGCCGCCGGACAGACCCCATACGCCGGGTTCGGTGCTCGGTTTTTCGCCGGGCGGTGTGAACTGGAACGCCACGGCTGGGACGCGAAGCATGTCTTTCGCGACCGCCGTGCGGATGCGTACCGAGGCCGTCATCCCGGGCTTCAGCGCGAGATCGACGTTGTCCACCTCGACCTCGGTCCCATACGTGACGACGTCTTGAACGATCTGCGGCGAGTTGCGGACCTCGGTGACGACGCCTTCGAAGGTGCGGTTCGGATACGCGTTGACCGTGAACGTCGCTCCCTGGTTCAGGGCGACCTCGCCGATGTCAGCCTCGTCGACCGCGGCGATGACGTGCATCTTGCGAAGGTCGGCAGCGACAGTGAAGAGCACCGGAGTCTGGAGCATCGACGCGACGGTCTGACCGGGATCCACGTTGCGCGTAATGACGACGCCATCGATCGGCGCGCGGATGATCGTGTGGGCGAGGTTGGTCTTGGCGAGCGTGTAGGAGGCTTGCTGCGCGGCGAGTTGGGCTTCGGCCGCTGCCACGCGCTGCTCCATCATGTGCGCCGACGCCACCGCGTTGTCGCGCTCGGTTTCGGATACCGACTTGTTGGCGAACAGCCGATCGACGCGCTCCCTGTCGCGTGCGACGCGCTCCTTGTCGGTCTTCGCCTGCTCGACCGCGGCCCGCGCCGCCGCGAGCGTCGCGTGGATCTCGGCGAGCTGCGCCTCGAGCGCCGCGCGATCGAAGCGAGCCAAGATCTGACCGGCTTTGACGCGATCGTTGTGGTCGACCTCGACGTTCGCGATTCGTCCGGAGATCTCGGCGCCGATCTGCACGGTGCTGACCGCCTCGAGGTGCCCCGTCGCGTGGACCTCTCGGACGACATCGCCTTGCGAGACCTGCGCGGTGCGGAACCGCGCAGCCATGGGCACCGGCCTCGGGCGGACGACCGACCAAATGGCGATCGCGAGCACGGGAATGGCCGCGAGCAGTAGCGCCACGAGAACCCGCCGCCTGCGCCTGCGGCGGTTCTCGCGCTGGATGAGCTCGACGAGCGACTTCTTCTTCGGAATCGCCGCAGGTTCCACGGTCACGATCGCATCGGTCAACGTCGCCATATCCGGGAGCAAAGCAAACGCAATGCCGGCGAGCGATTCGCGTGATCTGGCCTATCTAGCATTATTGCCTCAGATCTTGGCCATAACAGATCACGATCGGCAATTTTCGCGGGGCGGGCACGTAACCTACGTCGGAGCTGTGCCTCAGAAGGGAATGGTCGCGAGGCCTCGCCGCTTCGGCTTTGCCGAAAGCCGCTTCCGCCTGTTCGGTCAGTAGTTTCGTTGGCCTATGGCTACTCCGATGCAACGATCTGGTCGTGAGGATCTGACGCAGTAATGCTAGGTGGGCCACCGGGCGCATCGGCGCAAAGTATGCGCTTGATGCAGCGCGTGCGCGCGGTTGCCCGGCCGGCTAGGTTTCGTTTTGGCGAGCCGCCGCGCCGATCGTTCACATCTGCCGGTCGGGTCTACCAGTCGTCAAGGACGACGAGGTGCGGTCACCTCAGGGGTTATTTGCGATGAGCTTGGTCACCAGTTGCTCGCCGAGCGTCTTGGTGGCCGCCTGATCTTCGACGTCGCCTGGCACGGTGCCGGTGCCTGTGAACGCGATGTAGGTGACCGTTCGTCCGAGCACGCCCCCGTCGAGCGGGGAAGGGGGAATGCCCATTTTGGCCGCCGTCGCGTACGACGCCTCGCCGATGATGGTGTTGGGACCGGTGTCGCCGAATACGGCGAACTGGAGCTTGGCGCCGTAGATGACGGCGACGACCGTGCCGAGAGTGAGCCCCGACGTCTTGAAGTTTTCGGGAATGACGACATAGGGCGTGATGGCCGCGGCGAGAGCGCCGTTTTTGCCGTGGAGCGCAGTGTCGGGCAGGTAGCTCTGATCGGGACCGGGGCATTTGCCCGCGGTCGCCCTGCCGTCGCAGTCGATGTCCATGTCGGCGACCCAGTAGACGGCCCCCTTGAGCCCGCAGATCGCCGCTTTGACGCCGCGGTCGGGATCCTTCGAGTCGGCGTCGAGCTCGTAGTCGCCGCTCAGCTTCGCCTTGCACGTCTCCGGCGTCATTTTGAGGAGCGCGTCGATCGTGGCGTTGCCGGTTGGCGGAAGGGTGCGCACGCGATCGTCGCAAAATCCGGGAAAGCCGGGAACGCTCGCGTCGCAGCCGGCGCCGCTGTCCTGAATGCCCTCCGTTCCTCCGCTGCCTCCCGATGAAGCATCGAGGCCCGCACCACCTTCGCCCGATCCTCCGACGCCACTTCCACTTTCGCCGCCTGCGGTCGTAGTGGATCCGGTCGGGCCGGACGCGCTGCCTCCGGCGCCTGATCCCGATTCGGTCGTCGCCCCGGTGGTGGAGGGCCCCCCCGTCTCTGTGTTCATCGATTCGGTTTCTGAACCCGGGCGTCCCACGGTCCAGTCCGCGTCGCAGGCCGTCGCCCACAGCGCCAACGAACAAATGGGCACGCCCCAGCGTACCCCCGCGAATTTTTGTCGATTCACGAAGTGCCTCCTGCGAAAGAAATGACCGATGTGGATGGCCACCGGAGCTCCGACTGATCAGAAAACTTTTTCGAGAAAGCAGTTTTTTGAACAATGCGACGCCGGTTTACCAAAACGAAACATCACAACTGGCCCGTTACCGGCCATTAGGCACCGACCGAAGCTCATGATGCCGATGAACCGCCCCCTCTTGCTCATGTGTACCTTGGCTTTCGCGACGGCGTGCGGTCCGAACCCGACCGCAACGGAGAACGTCGAGGCTGTCCCCGAACCAGTTGGGCCGGCCCTGGCCTTCTCGCGTTCTCCTCCGGGGGGGTTTCAGCCCTCGCAGGTGCCGCAGTTCGTGTCGGTCACGTTCGACGACAACTTCGGGCTGGAAGAAGCGGGAGCCCCCGGCGGGGGCATGAACTTCATCATCGATTTCTGGGGCAAACACAAGAACCCCGCCGGCAGGGGCAACGCGGCGACATTCGACGGTACGCCGCTCATCACGTCGTTCTATTACACGACTGAGTACATCCGGACGACCATCATCTCGCCCGAAAAGCCAGGCGACCAGCCCGACCCCAACGGGCTCAATAAGAAAGCTTGGACCGCGGCGTTCGCGGCCGGTCACGAAGCCGCCGATCACACGATTCATCACTACAACGGCGGCGACATCGACTCGGGCACCGACCCCTGCTGCAAGGCGCGACACTGGGACGTCACCCAGTGGACCGCCGAAATCAAGGGCGCCAAAGACACGCTCATCAGCCCGACCGCGGGCATCGGTGCGAAGGATGCGGATGTCATCGGATTTCGCACGCCGTTTCTTGGGTACAACGACGCCGTTTTCAGCACCCTTCAGAATCAAAGGTTCTCGTACGACAGCACGTTGCCGAATTGTTTCGACGACTCGGAGGACGGCAAGAATTGCTCTTGGCCCTATACGCTCGACAGCGGCAGCCCTGACGTCGACGTCCTGGTGCGAAAGTTCCGAGCGCCTCCCGTGCAGACGCACGCCGGGCTATGGGAAGCGCCGCCGACGACGCTGATCGTTCCGCCGGATAGCGCGGCCGTGCTGTACGGATTCAGCGCCGGGCTTCGCTCCAGGATCCCGACGGCGATGCCGTATCCGAGCCTGTACGAGCGGGCGACCGGCAAGCTTGCGGGCCTCGATTACACGATTCTCATCGACGCGAAATGCAGCCCGTCCGAAATGCTGGCGATTCTCAAGTACAACCTGGACCTGCACCTCGCCGGCAATCGCGCCCCCCTCATCTTCATCGGCCATTCGTTCATGTATTCGTACGAGTCCGGCAACACCGAGAATACGCCGTCGGTCGCCGTTCGCGACGCCCGCTGGAAGGCCCTCACCGATTTCGTAACGTACGCGCTCACCAAGCCAGAGGTCCGCGTACGCGCCGTCAAAGACGTCTTGGCGTGGGTCCGCACGCCGACGCCGCTGACCCCCAGCGCAACGGACGCGAGTGTGGCTGATGCAGTCGAACCTCCTGCCGACGGGGGAGCCACGACGGGCACGGGAGGCTCTTCGGGAACGGGTGGCGGCGCGGCTGGAGCGGGTGGCAATTCGTCGGGCAGCGGCGGAACCTTGTCGGGTTCAGCAGGTAGTGCGACTGCGGGCGCATCCACGGGCGCGGGCGGCGGCGCCAATCAAGGCGCGCCGGGCAGCGACGGCGCGAGCTCGGGCTGCTCGTGCCGCTTGCGAGGCATCCTGTCAATTCGGAGCAGCGGTCAAGCGCACCTCAAGCGGGCGGCCGGCACGCGATGACCTTGATCGAGTCGCCGTTGTTCTCGTAGTTGCACTCGATGGTGCCGCGCTGCCCGGTGCCGTCATCGTTGACCTGGATGGTCACCACCTTGTCGACGACTCGCACGATGTCCGCTCCCGAGATCGTGCAGCTGACCGGCTTGCATCCCGTGCCAGTGGGGACCGGCCCGGTGGTGTAGCCCGTGCACAGGATTTTCTTATTGTCATCGTAGAAGGTGACCGGAACGGCGGCCGGAACCGCTCGCGTACCGCGGTTGCAAACGCTGACGGTGAGCGTGGCTTGGGTGCCGTCCAGCTGACAGGCACCGCTGTCGAACTTGCCGGTGATGTCCGGTAGATCGTCGACACCGGTTTTGCCTTGCACGTTTTGACGATAGTTGTTCAGGCCCGTCACCTTGAAATTCTGGTTCAAGAGCCAGTCCGAGGTCTTCGGGATCTTCCCGTCGTCGTTGATGTTGGTCACCGAGTAGGCGTGCTGATTCCACATCGGTCGCGAAGAAGCCCAGCGGTTCAGCCGATCGTTGAGGACGCGAATCCCGTGCTGAACGGGGTTGGGTCCGCTGCCGTTTGGGTGCTGCGCCCGGCAGGTGTTGCCCTTCGC
>WNGF01004426.1_pt1 | contig 18422 bp, 20 predicted proteins | sample 5400641 | NCBI WGS metagenome assembly WNGF01 (sample SAMN13153371, study PRJNA577476) | soil metagenome | isolation source: 80 cm soil or saprolite under grassland replicate 2 | place: USA:California | collected 2016-06-15
GAAGCGCGCGCCGCCGGGATCGACAACATCTCGCTCGACCTGATGATGTGGCTGCCGCAGCAGACCCCCGCGCACTGGCGGCAGAACATCGAGGCGCTCGTCGAGGTCGCGCCGCAGCATGCGTCGCTTTACCTGCTGGAGCTCTATCCGAACGCGCCGCTCAAGGAAGACATGGCGCGCGCGGGCTGGTCGCTCGCGCCGGATGACGACGCGGCGGACATGTACCTGTGGAGCATGGAACGCCTCGACCGCGCGGGCTACGAGCAGTACGAGATCTCGAATGTGGCGCGGCCCGGACACGCGTCGCGGCACAACCTGAAGTACTGGCAGGACGGCGAGTGGATCGGGTTCGGCTGCGGCGCGCATTCGACCCGCGGCGGCGATCGATGGAAGAACGTCGCGGCGACCGGCGATTACGTGAATCGCATCCGGGCGAACCAATCTGTCATCGCCGAGCGTCGCGAGCTGACGCGCGACGTGCAGCTCGAGGAGGCGCTCTTCACCGGGCTGCGTCTGAGCGAAGGCATTGATCTGGAGCGCATCGGCAGGCGATACGCCAAAGACGTGTGGGCGACCTTCGGCGGCGCCCTTCAACCCTCGCTGGATGCCGGACTCGCCGTCCGCGAGGGCACGCGCCTCCGGCTTACACGCGAAGGCATGCTTCTCGCTAATGAAATCCTGTCCGTGTTCGTATGACCCGCCCCGACTCCGCTCTTCGAGCTGCGTCGAGGTCTCGCCGAAGCGCTCTGCGCGAAGGCGGACAATTCTAGGCAGCCGGACGTCCTGTACGGTAAAGTGTCCCTTCCGTGTCTTTCGCTGTTCGATCAAGGAGGAGATTGAATGGGTCGCCCCTTCGTTAGTTCGACTTTTGCCCTGGCACTGGCGCTTGGCCCCGCCGTGCTGTTCGCACAGGCCCCGGCGCAGCCGCCGGCCGGGCAGCCGCCAGCACAGCCTCCCGGCCAGGCCGCCGCGCCGTCCCCGGCGCCTCCGGCCGCGCCCAAGTTGACGATTGCCAGCCCCGCCGGTGCGCTGCTGGTTCCGATCAAGCCCGATCAGACTGCCGTGTTCGAGGAGTTCGCCACAAAGCTGAAGGCGGGTCTCGCGGCGAGCTCCGACCCGTTGCTGAAGCAGCAGGCGGCGGGGTTGAACATCTACAAGTCGGCCGAGCCGTTCGGAGCCAACGCCCTTTACGTCGTCACCATGCAGCCGGCGGTGCCGAACGCGGAGTACGAGCTCTTCGCGATGCTGCGCAAGACCATGACGGACGAGCAGCTCCGCGCGCCCGAGACGCAGGAGATGTGGAAGCGGTACACGAATGCATTTGCCGCCGGTCCGAATCGTTTGAGCCTCACGCCGATCGGCCGGTAACGCGTCAAGGCAAAAGGGAGAAGGGACACCTTCTCCCTTATCAGAACTTCAGGTTAATACCCGCGTAAAACCTTTTCGGATTGCTGTAGAGCGGCGTGCCGCGCAGCGTGAGCACCCGGTAATCGAGCCGCAGCCGCAGCGGACCGACGAGCCTTATCTTGACCCCGCCTCCGATGTTGATCCCCACGTTCGTTTCCGAGCTCTGATCCAGCGTTTCGCGGAAGATCCCGCCGCCCGCGGTGCCGTAGAACTGCATGCGCGCGATCGGAATCGGCGTCTGCAGGAGCCCGTTGAACATGAAGGTGCGGAGCCCCGGCGAGGCTTTCGCGAGGTCTTCGTTCGCATGCGCGTATTCGAACTCGAACCCGACGATCAACAGCCCCGTGCCGATGGCGAAGCCTTTCGTCGATCGCACGCTCGGATTCGAGGTGGTGCCGATAAAGCCTGTCACGTCTGCTGACGCTGGCGCTGCGCTGACGAAAAGGTAAAAGGAAAAAGGTAAAAGGAAAAGAGCGGCACGCTTCATGGATTCAGCATAGCGCGTTTGCGTTTACCGTTTGCTTTTCCTTTTCCCTTTTACCTTTTCCCTTGTACATTCGTCGGTCATGGACTTTCGTCTCACCGACGAACAGGAAATCCTTCGGCGCACGGTGCGCGAGTTTGCCGAGGCGGAAATACGGCCGCACGTCATGGAGTGGGACGAGGCGCAGCATTTTCCGATGGAGCTGCTCCCGAAGCTCGCAGATCTCGGGCTGACGGGCATCCAGTTTCCCGAAGAATACGGCGGCGCGGCGATGTCGGCCGTCGACTACTGCATCTGCATCGAGGAGCTCGCGCGCGTGTGCCCGGCGATCGCGCTCTCCGTCGCCGCGCACAACGGGCTCTGCACCGCGCACATCGCGATGTTCGGCAACGACGCGCAGAAGTCCGAATACCTGCCGCGGCTGGTGGGCGGCAAGGTGCTGGGCGCCTGGGGCCTCACCGAATCGAACGCGGGCAGTGACGCCGCCGGCATGCGCACCATGGCGGCCCGGCAAGGCGACTACTGGGTGCTGAACGGCGCGAAGAGCTTCATCACGAATGGGAGCATCGGCGGCGTCATGGTGGTGATCGCCGTCACCGATCGCACGACGGGGCATCGCGGCATCTCCGCCTTCATCGTCGAACATGGTACGCCGGGCATGCGCGCGGGAAAGAAAGAGAACAAGCTCGGGATGCGCGCGAGCGATACGAGCGAGGTCGTGTTCGAGGATTGCCGCATGCCGTCGAGGCAACTGCTCGGCGGCGAAGGGCAGGGGTTCGTCAACACGCTGCAAGTGCTCGACGCCGGACGGATCGGGATCGCGGCGCTGTCGGTCGGCCTTGCGCAGGGCGCCTATGAAGCCGCGCGAAACTATGCGCTCGAGCGGCGGCAGTTCGGCCAGCCTATTGCCGCGTTCCAGGCCATCCAGTGGAAGATCGCGGACAACGCGACCCGCATCGAGGCGGCGCGGCTGCTGACCTATCGCGCCGCGTATCTCAAGGACCGTGGTGTGCGGACGACGCGCGAGTCGTCGATGGCGAAGCTGTTCGCAAGCGAGATCGCGGTGAAGGCGGCTGACGACTGCGTCCAGATCCACGGCGGCTACGGCTTCGTGAAGGACTATCCCGCGGAGAAGTTCTTCCGCGACGTCAAGCTCGTCACGATTGGCGAGGGGACGAGCGAGATTCAGCGGCTCGTCATCGCGCGCCAGCTGCTCGGCCAGTGACGACGCCCAGCCTGTCAGAGCGCGTGCTCGCCGGGGACGTTCGGGCGATCGCACGCGCGATCTCGCTCATCGAGGACGAATCGCCTGCAGCGGCCGATCTCGTCCGCCGCATATTTCCATCCACCGGGCGCGCGTATCTCGTCGGCGTCACGGGACCGCCGGGCGCCGGGAAGAGCACGCTCGTCGATCGCCTGACGGCGGGCATTCGCGCAACCTCGCGAACCGTCGGCGTCGTCGCCGTCGATCCGACGAGCCCGTTCAGCGGCGGCGCAATCCTGGGTGACCGCGTCAGGATGCAGGCGCACGCGGGGGACACGGGCGTGTTCATCCGCAGCATGGCGACGCGCGGGCACCTGGGGGGCCTCGCGCGCGCGACCGGCGAAGCCGCGCTCGTGCTCGATGCAAGCGGCAAGGACATCGTCCTCATCGAAACAGTCGGCGTCGGGCAGGACGAGATCGACATCGTGCGGACCGCCGACGTCTCGATTGTCACATTCGTGCCCGGCTCCGGCGACGAGGTGCAGGCGCTGAAGGCCGGCATCATGGAAATCGCGGACATCTTCGTCGTCAACAAGGCCGATCGGGAGGGGGCGGACCGGACTGTCGCCTCAATCGAGGCGAACCTGTCCCTGCAGACGTTCGCGGCGGGCGAATGGCGGCCGCCGATCGTGAAAACCGAGGCGACGACCGGCACGGGCGTGCCGGAGCTCCTCGAGACGATCGAACGGTTCCGCGCGCACACCACCGCGACCCAGGGCAGCCGCCGGCGCGTGCGCGCGGAGTTCCGCGTCCGCGAGCTGATCGCGCAGCGGTTCGTGGAACATGTCGAGCGGAAGGTGCTCACCGCCGGTGAGTTCGAAGGGATGCTCGACCGCATCGCCGCGCGCGAGCTCGATCCCTATACCGCCGTTGATCAGATCCTCAATCGTGCATTGCCAAAATTGCCATAATTGCCAAAACCGCCGGAATGGGTTTCTTTGAACTCATTTGTGGCAATTGTGGCAATTACGGCGATTATGGCAATCACATGAAGGTGACACTGGATCACATCGGCATTGCCGTTTCGAACATCAGCGAAGCGCTGGCGTTTTACCGCGACGCGCTCGGCCTCGAGGTCGAGGCGCCGGAGGAGGTCCCCTCGCAGCGGGTCCGCGCGCATTTCATTCCCGCAGGTGAGTCAGCGATCGAACTTCTGGAGGCGACTGCAGAGGACTCGCCGATCGCGAAGTACATCGCGAGACGAGGCCCCGGCGTCCACCACATCACCCTTCGCGTCGACGATATCTCGGCCGCGCTTGCGCAGCTGAAGGCGCGCGGCGTGCGCCTCATCGACGAGACGCCGCGTCCCGGCGCGCATGGATCGCAGGTGGCCTTCATCCACCCGTCGAGCGCGCACGGGGTGCTCGTCGAGCTGAAACAGGGATGACATTCGGCGATCTCGAGCTCACGCCGCTCCTCGACGGATTCTTCCGCTTAGACGGTGGCGCGATGTTCGGCGTGGTTCCGAAGCCGCTCTGGGAAAAGCGCGCGCCCGCCGACGAACGCAACCGCATTCATCTCGCCACGCGTCCGCTCCTCGTCCGCGGATCGACGAAGACCCTGATCATCGACGCGGGGATCGGCGACAAGATGGATCCGAAGAGCGTCGAGATCTACGGCATCGACCGGGCCCGGAACCTGGATCACACGCTGGTGGAAGCGGGGCTGACCGCAGACGACATCGAGCTGGTGCTCGCATCACATCTCCATTTCGATCACGCCGGCGGCTTCACGAAGCGGGCTGCCGACGGATCGCTCGCGCCGCGTTTTCGGAATGCGCGCTACGTCGTGCGCACCGCGGAGTGGGACGATGCGACGCATCCCCACGAGCGGAACCGCGCGAGTTACCTCGCGGAGAATTTCGTCCCGCTGCGCGACGCAGGCGTCCTGGATCTGGTGCCCGATGATGGGCCGATCGTGCCGGGCGTCAGGGTGATGCGGACCGGCGGGCACACGATGCACCACCAGGTCGTCATGGTCGAGTCGGGCGGCCGGACCGCCGTGTTCGCGGCCGATCTGATTCCGACGACGGCGCATATCGATCCGCCGTGGATCATGGCCTACGACCTGTATCCCATGGACACGCTCGCGTTCAAACGCGCGATCGTGCGCGAGGCGATCGACCACGAATATGTAATCTTCTTCGAGCACGATCCGAAAGTGGCGGCCGGCTACATCCGCGAACGGGACGGCAGGAAGTACGTCGAACCGCTGCCCGCTGAAGTATGATTTCTCCTTCCGACAACCAGTCGCGGAGGCGGAGGAAACGTGGCGGATACCGGTATTTTCAAAATCAGCCATCAGGTCTGGCAGCGGGCCAACATTGCCGCGGCCACCGCATATTTCCGCGAAGTGCTCGCGAAGGATCCCGACAACGCGCGCGTGAAGGCGCTCTATGAAGGGCTGCTCGACGTGGTCGAGCCGACGCGCCGCGTGCTGCGTCAGCAGCGCGAGCTCGCGACGGCGACGGCGCGTGCGCAGCAGGAGCGCCGGCGGTTAGCCGAACGCCGCCGCACCGGCGAACGGCGCCAGCGCGCGCTCGGCGGTCCGCAGGGACAGGAACGGCGGTCGGGCGCCGACCGGCGCGCGGGCACGGATCGGCGGAAGCGTTAGATTCGTCCGCCTGACCAGCCTCCGCTAAAGCTACGGCGGTCCGCCGGAGCCTTGGCGAAGGCGGAACGGAATCACGACATTCAACATTCAGCCTGACATGATCAGCATCGGCATCATTGGCGGCAGCGGTCTGTACGACATGGCGGAGCTGACCGACCGCAGGGAAGAGAAGATTTCCACCCCGTTCGGCGAACCCTCGGCACCGTATGTGACCGGCACGCTGCGCGGGAAGCGCGTCGCGTTTCTCGCGCGCCACGGGATTGGGCATCGCATCCTTCCGAGCGAGTTGAATTTCCGGGCGAACATCTTCGGATTGAAGCGGCTCGGTGTGGAATACATCCTCTCTGCGAGCGCCGTGGGATCGCTCAAGGAGGAATACCGGCCGCTCGACCTGCTGATCCCCGATCAGTTCTTCGATCGGACGAGAGGGCGCGTGTCGACCTTCTTCGGACGCGGTCTCGTCGCGCACGTCGCGTTCGCGCATCCGTTCTGCGCACGGCTGAGCGGCGTCGCGTACGAAGGGGCCCAGGCTGCGGGCCTTGGCCGCGCGCCCGCGAAAGGGCCGAACGGCCCGCCCGTCGTCCATAACGGCGGGACTTACGTCTGCATGGAGGGGCCGCAGTTTTCCACGCTCGCCGAATCGAAGCTGTACCGGACGTGGGGCATGGACGTGATCGGGATGACCAACCTGCAGGAGGCCAGGCTCGCGCGCGAGGCGGAGATCTGCTACACGACCATCGCGCTCGTCACCGACTACGACTGCTGGCATCCGTCCCACGACCAGGTGACCGTGGACATGATCGTCGGCAACCTCATGCAGAACGCGCGCAACGCGCAGCAGGTCATCGCCGAAGCGGTCGCGCGCCTGCCGTTCGAGCGCACGTGTGAGTGCGCCTCGGCGCTGAAGCACGCCATCATCACGAGGCCCGAGGTGGTGCCGGAGGCTACCAAGACAGAGTTGGCGCCGCTGGTGGGGAAATACCTGCGATGACCATCGTCGTTACCGGCTCCATCGCCTTCGATTACCTGATGTCGTTTCCGGGGAAATTCACCGAGCATTTCCTCCCGGAGCACATGTCGCGCGTGAGCCTGAGCTTCCTCGTCGACTCGATGGACAAACGGCGCGGCGGGTGCGCGCCCAACATCGCCTACACGCTGGCGCTGCTTGGCGAGCGCCCCCGCCTGATGGCGACGGCCGGGCAGGATTTCGATGATTACCGGCGATGGCTGGAGGCTGCCCATATCGACACCTCGCTGGTGAAAGAGGTCGACGGGAAGTTCACCGCGTCGTTTTTCTGCAGCACGGATGTCGACAGCAACCAGATCGCGTCCTTCTATACCGGCGCGATGGCGAACGCCGGCGAGTTGTCGTTCCGCGACGTTCCGGATTGCGGTCTCGCAATCGTCTCGCCGAACGATCCCGGCGCGATGCTCCAGTACGCCGAGGAGTGCCGCACGCTGGGGATTTCGTTCATCTGGGATCCGGGGCAGCAGTGCGCGCGCATGGACGGCGATGAACTCAGGGACGGCATGGCCGGCGCGACGATCGTGATCTGCAACGATTACGAATTCGAACTGATTCGGCAGAAGACCGGAATGGACGAGGAGGCGATTCTCGCCCAAAGCGGCGCGCTCGTCATCACGCGCGGCGAGAACGGCTGCTCGATCATCGACCGGCACGCCGCGACGGATGTACCTGCGGTCGCGCCACACAGGATCGTCGATCCCACGGGCGTGGGCGACGCGTTTCGCGGCGGGTTGCTCAAAGGCATGGCGCGTGGCGCCAGCTACACCGTCTGCGCGCAGCTGGGAAGCGTCGCGGCGACGTACGCGCTCGAGCATCTCGGAGGGCAGAGCCATGCCTACACGTGGCAGGAGTTCCTCGCGCGGTATGAGGCGCACTTTGGCCACGCGACCGGCTTATAGAGGCATGATCCACACAGTCGACGGTTGAAACTTACGTAGTGACGCTGCAAACCCAACGACCCTTTGTGTTTTTTCCAGCAATTCAGTATGGTGCCGCCCGGAACGGGCCTTGCAGAACGCGCGGGCGTGAGGAGGGAAGTCGTGAAACGCCTCGCCATCGGATCGCTCGCCGCTCTCGCACTCACGGCCACGGCCTACGCGCAGACACCCTCGTCTGCCGAAGCGGCGCAGCAGCAGCAGCCCACGCCCGTGTTCCGGAGCGGGGCGAGCATGGTGGCGCTCAACGTGACCGTCACGGATGGCAAGCGCCTCGTGCCGGGTCTCACCGTGAACGACTTCTCGGTCTACGAGGACGGCGTCCTCCAGCCGGTCCAGTTTTTCGAGGCGAAGAACATCCCGGTCGACCTCATCATCCTGCTGGACACCAGCGCGAGCATGTCGGACAAGATGCCGGTCGTTCACGAAGCGGCGGTCGGATTCCTCAAGAGCCTTCGCACCGAGGATCGCGGCGCCGTCGTGACGTTCGGCGACAACGTGAATATCGTGCAGCCGCTGACGAGCGATCGCGCGCTGCTCGAAGACGCCGTCAACCAGGCGCAGGCGCACGGGTCGACGGCGCTCAACAACGCGCTCTACGTCGCGATGAAGCAGTTCGCCCGCACCGCCCAGCAGGCAGGTGAAGTGCGGCGCCAGGCGATCGCGGTGCTCTCCGACGGCGAAGACACGTCGAGCGTGATTGGGTTCGACGACGTGCTGGGGATGGCGCGGAAAAGCGGCATCAACATCTACACGATCTGCCTGCAGAACAAGTATTCGATCGCGCGCGTCGAGAGCGCCCGGAAGTATTTCTCCGAATCGGACTACTCGATGAAAACGCTGGCGCAGGAAACGGGCGCGCAGTCGTTCTTTCCGCAGTCGGTGCAGGAGCTGAAGGGGATCTACGCGGCAATCTCGGATGAGCTGTCGAACCAGTACTCGATCGGTTATTCGCCGACCAACTGGCACGCGGACGGCCGATTCCGCCGCATCGTGGTCAGGGTGAACGAGCATCCCGAGTTCCGGCCGCGCGCGCGGCTCGGCTACACGGCAGAGAGCGTCCGCAGCACGTCGGCGTTGCAGGCACCGCAGCGATAGCGCTTCCCAGGTTTAAGGGCGGGGGCGTAGTCCCCGCCCTTAATATGTACGCGTGCAGAAAAGGCTCGCGGGATATCTGACAGCGGCGGCGGTGCTCTGGGTCGTCGCGATCTTTGCCGCTCGGTATGCGATCGCGAGCAATCGCCCTGTTCTCGTTGGCGCCGGCGCGCTCGTGTATCAGGGGGCAGGCCTCATCTGCCACCAGCGGCCCGAACGGTCGTTTCACCTGGGCGGCGTTCAGCTGCCGGTCTGCGGGCGCTGTCTCGGTTTGTACATCTCGGGCGCCATCGGCGCGGTCGCCGCGTGGTTTACATCTCGCCGCTCCATCTCCAGGCGAAGCCGCACCGCACTCGCCATCGCGGCGCTTCCCACCGCGCTGACGGTCTCGCTGGAATTCGTCGGCGTGATCCATCCCGGCAACCTGGTGCGCGCCGTGAGCGCCCTTCCGCTCGGCGCCACGGCCGCCTGGATTTTCGTGAGATCGCTGCGCGCCGACGCGGAAGCCGACGCACGTCCGGCGACATACGCCCGCAAGCAGCCGTCATAACCGTCGATACTCATACGCACGCCTCGTCGCCCACCCACGCAGCGCGGAACACCACGGTCGCGAGAACGTCGAGCGCCGCGGCTGTGCACGCGCGCGCGGGAGAAAGGCTGATTCGCGTCGACAGTCGCGAAGATGAGATGCGCTATCATGCCAGGGAGATATGACGACGAAATCGACGGCGGCCGAGGGCGCGCGAGCGGGCGCCGAGCCGGGCATGCTCGTGCTGCTCTGCGTGGCGGCGTGGCTGGTGCCGGGCGCGGGACACCTCTGGATGGGGCGGCGGCAGAAAGGAATCGTATTTCTCACGGCGCTGTCCGCGATGTTCGGAATCGGTCTCTCGCTGCACGGGCGCGTGTTCCCGTTCGAATTCAGCGAGCCGCTCGTCGCGCTCGCCGCGGCCGCGGATCTCGGCGCCGGCGCGCCGTGGATCCTCGCGCGCATGCTCGATGCGGGCAGCGGGATCGTCACCGCCGCGACCTACGAGTACGGCAACACATTTCTGATTGTCTCCGGGCTCCTGAACGCGCTCGTCGTGCTCGACGCGTTCGACATCGGGATGGGGCGCAAGTGACGAGCCACTTCCTGCTCCTCGTCCTGTTTTCGCTCTTCGTGTCGGTCGTCTTCGGCGTCCTGCTGCGCGACGACCCGCGCGAGCAGCTGCATACCGGCGGGCTGATGTTCGGCGGCTTCATCGCGGCGGCGCTCGTGCTCGGCTGGTTGATGTATCCGCTGCCCTTGTGACGGGTATACTCGATCGTCTGGAATGACTGCCGGCACTTTTGACAACCTGCTCGTCGACCGCGACGGCGCTGTCGCCACCATCACGATCAATCGCCCCAAGGTCCTGAACGCGCTGAACACGCAAACGCTCGAGGAACTGCGGCGCGCGATTCTCGAGCTGAAACACGACGACGGCGTGCGGGTCGTCATTCTGACGGGCAGCGGCGAGAAGTCGTTCGTCGCGGGGGCCGATATCAACGAGCTTGCGGCACAGACGCCCACCAGTGGCCGCGACCATGCGATGACCGGCCAGCACGTCTTCGATTTGATTGAGAACCTCGGAAAGCCCGTCATCGCCGCGATCAACGGGTATGCGCTCGGCGGCGGATGCGAGCTCGCGATGGCGTGCACGATCCGAATCGCCGCCGACACCGCGAAGCTCGGGCAGCCGGAGATCAATCTCGGCATCATTCCCGGGTACGGCGGGACGCAGCGGCTGCCCCGCCTCATCGGCCGCGGCGCCGCACTCGAGATCCTGTTGACCGGCGATCAGATTCCGGCCGCCGATGCGTTGCGCCTCGGCCTCGTCAACCGCGTCGTCACGCCGGCGAATCTGATGGGAGAGGTGCGCAAGTTCGCCCAGACGCTCGCGTCGAAGGCGCCGGTTGCGATCCGCTACATCCTCGACGCGGTGAACAACGGGCTGCAGATGTCGTTCCGCGAGGCCGAGACCCACGAGGCCACGCTCTTCGGGCTGGTCTCGACCACCGAGGACATGCGCGAAGGCACGCGGGCGTTCCTGGACAAACGCAAGCCCGAGTTCAAGGGGAAGTAGCCGTTGCGCCACCAGGAATCCGGGGCGCCCGCGGCGCCACTGCCGGGAGCCGCCGGCTACAGGTTCGCCATCGTCGTCTCGCGCTTCAACGAATCGATCACCGGCGCGCTGCGTGACGGCGCCCGCGCCGCGCTCGCCGAAGCGGGCGTCGCGAGCGACGACATCGAAGAGCTGCAGGTGCCCGGGGCGTTCGAGCTGCCGCAGGCGGCGCGCCGAGCGGCGGAAACGGCGCGCTTCGATGCGGTGATCTGTCTCGGCTGCGTAATCCGTGGCGAGACACCGCATTTCGAATACATCTCCTCGGCCGTGGCGCACGGAATCATGGAAGCTGCCGGCGAGACCGGCGTGCCGATCGCGTTCGGGGTGCTGACGACGGACAACGAGGGGCAGGCAGAGGAACGCGCGAAGCCCCGGCGCGACAACAAGGGATGGGAAGCGGCCGCGGCGGCGATTGAGATGGCGCGCCTGTTCCGCACCTTTACCGCGCCTGGCCGCACGTCATGAGCACCGTCGATCCGGCAGGCAGGCACCGCGCGCGCGAGGCGGCGCTGCAGATGCTGTATCAATGGGAAGTGGGCCGCGCGAGTGCCTCCGAAGCGATCGCCACGTACTGGCCGGCGCACGACGCGGAGGATCCGCTCGACGAGCCGCTTCGCGAATTCGCCAACGAGCTCGTGCGCGGCACGATCGCGCGGGTGAGCGAGCTCGACGCGATTCTCGCGGCGCACGCGCAGAACTGGCGCGTCGAGCGGATGGCGGTCATCGATCGCCTGGTGCTCAGGCTCGCCGTGTACGAGTTCCTCGCGCAGCCGGATACGCCGCCGCGCGTCGTCATCAATGAAGCGCTGGAGCTGGCGCGCGCCTACAGCGGCGAGGAGGCCGTCGCGTTCGTCAACGGCGTGGTCGACGCCATCCGCAAAGAGTTGAAGCGTGAAGCCTGAGATCATGTCCGACGATCGTGAATCCGATCTGCTGCGCCAGCGGCGCGCCAACTTCGAGGCGCTGGTGCGCCTGGGCGTCGATCCCTACCCGCACCGGTTCCAGCGTACCGACACGATTGCGGACCTCGTGGCCGCGCACGGCGCCGGGACAAGGGAGGAGCTCGAAGCGGCACCGATCGAGACGCGCACTGCCGGACGAATCCTGGCGATTCGCAGTTTCGGGAAAGCGAACTTCCTCGTCATTTCCGACGGCCGCGCGAAGATCCAGGTCTACGTGCGCCAGGACGCGATGCCGGAGCGGGACTTCGCGATTTTCAAGCTGCTGGATTTCGGCGACCACGTCGGCACAGAAGGAAAGCTGTTCCGCACCAAGACCAACGAGCTGACCATTCACGCGTCGAAGCTCGAGTTCCTGGTCAAGTGCTTCGAGCCGCTGCCCGAGAAATGGCACGGACTGAGCGACGTCGAGATCCGCTACCGGCAGCGCTATCTCGATCTGATCGTCAATCCGGATTCGCGCCGGATCTTCGAGGTGCGAAGCCGGGCGCTCGCGGCCATCCGTACCTTCCTAAACGACCGCGGCTACCTCGAGGTCGAGACTCCGATGATGCAGCCGATTGCCGGCGGCGCGCTCGCGCGCCCCTTCGTCACGCATCACAACGCGCTCGACATGCAGCTGTTCCTCCGCGTCGCGCCCGAGCTGTACCTGAAACGCCTCGTGGTCGGCGGGATCGATCGCGTGTACGAGATCAACCGCAACTTCCGCAACGAAGGGATTTCGACGCAGCACAATCCCGAGTTCACCATGCTCGAGTTCTACCAGGCGTACAGCGATTACCGCGAGCTGATGGTGATGACGGAGGAGCTGCTGTCCACCGTTGCGCGGCAGGCGATCGGCACCGACCGTGTGACGGTCGGCGAGCACGAGATCTCGCTCGCGCCTCCTTACAAGCGCATCTCGTTGCGCGAGGGCGCGAGGGTCGCCGCCAGCGAACGGCTTGGGACGACAGTGACGGATGCGGACCTCCGGCAGAAGGATTCGGCGGCTGCGATCGCGAGGAAGCTTCACATCGAGCTGCAGCCGTCGTGGGGCGCGGGCAAGATCGCGACGGAGATCTTCGAGCGCCTGAACGAGGACGCGCTCATTCCACCGACGTTCGTGTACGACTTCCCGACGGAGGTCTCGCCGCTGTCGAAGCAGAAGCCGCACGACCTCGACACCGTCGAGCGGTTCGAGCTGTACATCGCCGGCGTCGAGGTGGCGAATGCGTTCAGCGAGCTGAACGATCCGGCCGAGCAGCGCCGCCGGTTCGAGGCGCAGCTTGCCGATCGTGCGGCTGGCGACGCCGAGGCGCACGCGATGGACGAGGACTACATCCGCGCGCTCGAGTACGGCCTGCCGCCCGCCGCCGGCGAAGGTGTGGGCATCGACCGGCTCGTGATGCTGCTCACCAACAGCCCCTCGATCCGCGACGTGATCCTGTTCCCGCTCATGAGACCAAAGAGCTGACGTGGATCTGCCGTTCGAGCTCTTTGTCGCGTTCCGTTACCTGCTTGCCAAGCGCAAGCAGGCCTTCATCTCGCTCATCTCGTTAATCTCCGCGCTCGGCGTCATGGTAGGCGTGATGGCGGTGCTCATTGCGCTCGCACTGATGACCGGCCTGCAGGGGGAGCTCCGCGATCGCATCGTAGGCTCCGCGGCGCACGTGTACGTGATGAAGGTTGGCGGGATCACCGATCCGCAGGGAGAAGTGCAGCGGCTGAAGACGGTACCGCGAGTGATCGGCGCCGCGCCGGTCGTCCAGGGCAAGGGGCTGCTCACGAGCGAGTCCGGTGGACAGGCATTCATCGAGCTCAAAGGGATCATTCCGGAACAGGAACGCACGGTCACCCGGATCGAGCAGTCGATTGTGACCGGTTCGCTCAGCGCGCTGAATACAGTCCCCGGAGAGCCGCCCGCCATCCTTCTCGGGAAGGACCTCGCCGCGAGCCTGCACGTGTCGGCCGGCGATCGCATTCGCCTGCTGACACCCGAGGGGGCGACGTTGACGCCGTTCGGGGCGTTTCCACGCAAGCCGCTCTTCAAGGTTGCGGGCACGTTCAGTCTGGGCCTCTTTGAATACGATTCGAGCTACGGGTTCGTGCGCCTTGACGTCGCGCAGCGATACCTCGATCGGACGCTGCCGGATTTCATCGAACTGCGCGTGGATGACATGTTCGCGGCGCAGCAGGTCGCGGATGATATCCCGAAGCGGCTCGGTGCGGATTACCTCGCGCAGGACTGGGCGGATCTGAACGGCGCGCTCTTCTCGGCGCTGTGGATCGAGAAGATGGCGATCTCGATCACGATCGGTCTGATCGTGATGGTGGCGGCGCTCAACATTGCCGCCTCGCTCGTGCTCCTCGTCATGGAGAAGAACCGCGACATCGCGATCCTGAAGACGATGGGGAGCTCGGCCAGGAGCATCCGCCGCATCTTCATGCTGCAGGGGCTGGTGATCGGGCTGATCGGCACGGTCACGGGCGCGGTCGGCGGGTGCACGCTCATCTACTTCCTCGATCACTACAAGCTGATTCACGTGCCGATCGACGTGTACCAGATTTCGTACGTGCCGTTCGTCCTGATCCCGCTCGACTTCGCGATCGTGATCGTCGCGGCGCTCGCGATCTGCTTTGTCGCAACCATCTATCCGTCACGTCAGGCCGCGAAGCTCGATCCGGCGCAGGCGTTGAGATACCAATGAATGGCTGATTTTCAATCGCCGATTGTCGATTCGATCGACAACTTCGGTGGCGCCGGCCTTTAGGCCGGCCAATCAGCAATCGTCAATCAGAAATCAGAAAATTCCGATGTTCATCGAAGTCACTGGCCTCACGAAGAGTTACCCGGTCGGCGACACGCGCTTGACGGTTCTGAAGGGTCTGGATGTTTCGCTGGACCGCGGTGAAATGGTTGCGATTGTCGGCGCTTCAGGCGTCGGCAAGAGCACGCTGCTGCACGTGCTCGGGGGACTCGATTCGGTGGACGAGGGGAGCGTACGCATCGGCGACACGAACGTCACCACGCTGCCGGATGCCGCGAAGGTCGCATTCCGCAACCAGCACGTCGGCTTCGTGTTCCAGTTCCATCATTTGTTGCCGGAGTTCACCGCACTCGAGAACGCGGAGATGCCGATGCGGATCGCGCGGAGGCCCGCGGATTCGCGCCGGGCGCGTGCCGCGGAGCTGCTGCGGCGCGTCGGCCTTGAGCCGCGCATGGAGCATCGTCCGGGGATGCTGTCAGGCGGGGAGCAGCAGCGCGTCGCGATCGCGCGTGCGCTCGTGATGAACCCGACGCTGCTGCTGGCGGACGAGCCGACCGGGGACCTCGACGAACATACCGCCGAGACCCTGCACGAGCTGCTGCGGGAAATGCACCGGGAGCGCGGGCTGACGTCGATCATCGCGACGCACAATCCGCGCCTGGCGGCGGCGTGTGACCGCGTGCTGCGGCTCGAAGAGGGAAAGCTGGTTACTGCGCGACTGTGAAAGGCGCGGTCGCGACGGTTTTACACCTCAGCCGTAGGCCCACCGGTGACCGATGATAGGTGGCTGGCACCAAAGGGTGGCTGGCACCAAAGGTGCCAGCCACCCTTTCCAGAAGCGGCGGCGTCTAACCCTAGTGAAGATGGTCACTTAGACCGAAAAACCAATTGGCCCGAGAAGATCCATGCCTTATAATGCGACCAGGGCAATTCCTCCTTCCACATAGGTAACCGGATGTTCGAACGCTACACGGAACGGGCGCGGCGCGTGCTGTTTTTCGCGCGCTACGAGGCGAGCCAGCTCGGGAGCATTTCGATTGAAACCGAGCACCTCCTTCTTGGATTGATCCGGGAAGGCAAGGGGCTGACGAGCCGCATCTTCGCTCGTTCACACCTGTCGCTCGAAAGCATTCGCAAGGAAATCGAAGGCCGCACGGTGTTTCGCGAGAAGGTCTCGACCTCGGTCGAGATCCCCTTCAGCGCTGAAACGAAGCGCGTCCTGCAGTTTGCCGCCGAAGAGGCGGACCGCCTGCTCCACAACTACATCGGGACCGAACACTTGCTGCTCGGCATCCTCCGCGAGGAGCGATCGGTCGCCGCGACGATCCTGATGGAAAAGGGCATGCGCCTCAACACGGTGCGTGAAGACATCGTCGCCCTCCTCAACGAAAAGACGACGCTCACGCGCGTGAAGGAAACGCCGCTGCTCGCCGAGTTCAGCCGCGACCTGACCGAAGCGGCGATGAAGAACCAGCTCGATCCGCTCGTCGGACGGCACATCGAGATCGAGCGCGTGCAGCAGGTGCTCTGCCGCCGCACGAAGAACAACGCGGTGCTCATCGGCGAGCCGGGGGTCGGCAAGACCGCGATCGTCGAGGGGCTCGCGCAGAAGATCGTCTACGGCGACGTGCCGCATTTCCTCGCGGACAAGCGCCTGCTGGCACTCGACATCTCGCTGATTGTCGCGGGCACGAAGTATCGCGGCCAGTTCGAAGAGCGCCTGAAGGCGATCATGAAGGAGCTGACCGAGAACCCGAACATCATCGTGTTCATCGACGAGCTCCATACGCTCGTGGGTGCGGGTTCCGCCGAAGGCTCGCTGGATGCGGCCAACATCCTGAAGCCGGCGCTCTCGCGAGGCGAGATCCGCTGCATCGGCGCGACGACGCCGGCGGAATACCGGAAATACATCGAGAAGGACCGCTCGCTCGAGCGCCGCTTCCAGGCGATCAAGGTCGATCCGCCAAGCGAGCGCGAGACGATCGAAGTGCTCACCGGCGTCAAGGACCGCTACGAGTCGTTCCACCATGTCGAGTACACGTCGGAGGCGATTGAGGCGGCTGTTTACCAGTCGAACCGCTACATCACGGATCGCTTCCTGCCCGACAAGGCGATCGACCTGATCGACGAGGCCGGCGCGCGCGCGAAGCTGCGCGAGGCGGGCTACAGCGAGGAGTTCGGCGAGATCAACCGGAGCATCCGCGTCGCGGTCGAGCAGATGGAGACGGCGGTCTCGGAGAAGAACTTCGAGAAGGCGCAGTTCTACCGCGAGCAGGAAGTGCAGGCGCGCGAGAACCTGCAGTTCGTCCGCGAGAAGTTCGACGTGAAGTCGAGCACGCGCCGCGTGATCGTCGGCAAGGGAGAGATCGACGAGGTCGTCTCCAAGTGGACCGGCGTGCCGCTGACGTCGATCAACCAGGACGAAGGGGACAAGCTCCTGCATATGGAAGATGCGCTGCACACGCGCGTCATCTCGCAGGAAACGGCGATCTCCGCGCTGTCGCGAGCGATCCGCCGCTCCCGCGCCGGGCTGAAGAACCCGAATCGCCCGGTCGGCAGCTTCATCTTCCTCGGGCCGACCGGCGTCGGAAAGACCGAGCTCGCGCGCGCGATCGCGAATTTCCTGTTCGGCAGCGATCACGCGCTCATCCGCTTCGACATGTCGGAATACATGGAGAAGCACTCGGTGTCGAAGCTGATCGGCTCGCCGCCGGGATACGTCGGCCACGAAGAAGGGGGACAGCTCACCGAGAAGGTGAAGCGCAACCCGTACTCCGTCGTGCTGCTCGACGAGGTCGAGAAGGCGCACCCGGATCTGTTCAACATCCTGCTGCAGGTGTTCGAGGACGGTCACCTGACCGACGGGCTGGGCAACCGGGTGAACTTCAAGAACACCATCATCATCATGACCTCGAACATCGGCGCCCGCTTCATCCAGAAGAAGGCGTCGCTCGGGTTCCAGTCGGCCGACAGCGGCGTCATCAGCCGCAGCGTCAACGACATGGTGCTCGCCGAGGTAAAGAAGACGTTCAACCCGGAATTCATCAACCGGATTGACGAGATCATCGTGTTCGAGGCGCTCTCGGACGACGACCTGCGGACGATCACCAGGCTGCTGGTGAAGCAGGTGAACGACAACCTGGTCGACCGCCGGCTGCGGCTCGAGCTGGAGCAGGACGTCATCGACTGGATCATCGAGCAAACGTGCAAGGACCGCTCGTACGGCGCGCGTCCGCTGCGCCGCGCGATCCAACGCTACATCGAGGATCCGCTGTCCGAGGAGCTCATCCGCGGGCACCTGAAGGCGGGCGACATCCAGGTTTACCTCGAAGCCGGTACCCTGACCTACCGCCCGCTCGGCTCCGCCGAAGCAGGCCGCAAACTGGCCTGAGTTCCGCCTTCGCCGTGGCGCCTTCGAAACCCGGACGCCGCGGCTACGGCGTGACTTCGGCACGGCCAGCAGGTGGCCTTGCGCGTCTAAGATCCAGTAAACTCATGGCTTGGCCTCTGCCCGGGAGATCCCTCCAAGGCAGCAGGCCAGCCGTCTGAAGTTCCCTAGCTATGCGAGTTTTAGCGTTTTTGCTGTTCACTCTGGCGGCAGCGCCGGCCGAGGTGGCATTTGCCCAGGCGGCGGCTGTTCAGCCTCCGGCGCCTGGCCCGATCCAGGATCTGCCTGCGACCATCTGCAACCAGACGGTCCCCGCGCCGGCCAGCCTGCCCCCGGCGGGATCGCCACCCGTCGTGACC
>WNGF01008747.1_pt1 | contig 18413 bp, 10 predicted proteins | sample 5400641 | NCBI WGS metagenome assembly WNGF01 (sample SAMN13153371, study PRJNA577476) | soil metagenome | isolation source: 80 cm soil or saprolite under grassland replicate 2 | place: USA:California | collected 2016-06-15
GCTGACGCCACCCGCACCCAGCTGGGGGGCTGGGTCCTCGGTGTCGGCGGGATACTCGCGATGCCATACGGTCAGCTCGTACTTGGGGATGCCGTAGGAGATGTCGGTGACGATCTGCTCGACGATCTGGCCGTCGACGAGCCGGAGGGAGTGGAACTCCGCGTGGGTTCCGCGGTCTCCGGTGGGCGGGTGGCCGAAGAACGTCCCCGTGTTGTGCCAGTGCATCCGGAAGCGGAACGCCGCTCGGGTGCCGTCAGCGCTGCTGAACTGGTCGAGCAACGCTAGGCGCAACCCGGGGAACCCCTGATGGAACTGCTGCACGAACGGTGCGAGGGGGTCGCGGCCAGGAAGCCCCCAGGCGATCGGGCTGTAGAGGGTGAAGTGCTGGTCGTACAACGCCAGCAGCGCGCCGGGATCGTTGCGGCCGAAGGCGTCGACGAATCGCTCGGGAATGGGTGAAGCGGCCAGGATCTCGGGATTGGGGTCGATGCTGGTGTCTGCCGGGGCAAGACCCCACTGGTTGAGTTCGAGGTCGGCGAGCTGGAACGTGTTCGGCCCGGCGAACTCCTCCACGATCAGGCCGTCCGCCAGCCGCAGATAGCGCGTCTCGATCGCCGACCGGCGGGCCGCTTCCTGCGACCATCGCCGCACCAGGCGCAGCGCCGCCCGATCACCGGCGGCGTTGGCGAAGGTGTCGTGCAGTTCGATCCGCAGTCCATCCAGTCGCGCCGCCGACCGTGCCAGACTGTCGGCGACCGCCTCGGCGCCTACCGCTGGCCAGGCGAGCGGACCGTAGCTGCGCGCCTCGGGGTGATAGCAGCGGGCGATCCCTCCGTGTCTCGGGTGGCCAGAGCCCGCACGTACTGTTGGGTGAAGTCGATCAACGTCGCTTCCTCCGCTTCGCTGAACGTCTCGACCTGCCGGATCGCCCCCGCCGCGCCGCGAGCTGCCCGATAGGGTTCTGTTCGTCGGTCGGTCGGTCAGTACCTCGGTGTCGGTGGGATCGGTCGGCCCGCCCGGACCGCTGCCACCACGGCAGCGGCGTCGGCGGCGCGATACTCCTCCCCGTAGACGGCCCCCGGGCGGCGCGGCGCCTCCATCACCGCGCACTGGTCGATGCCGCCGAGGTCGACGGGCACATAGCCGGCGTCGTCGACCAGCTGGCCCAGGATCGCCTTGGCTTCGTCGTCGTCGCCGCAGAGCCACTGCACGACCCGTGCATCACCGGTGCGACTGGCGGCCTGTGCCTGGAACCCGGCCGTGAGGGTGTTGAAGCACTTGGTGTAGCGCGCCCCGGGCAGGCGGTCGGCGTTGTGGCGGGCGGCGGTATGGCCGAGATCGATGGCGCCCCCCGGGCCAAACTGGTTGGTGGTGTCGACAACGACCTTGCCGGCCAGCGGCCCGGCGGCGGCCAGGGCCTGATCGATCACGCCCCAGGGGACCGACAGCACCACCACCTCGGCCGTGGCGGCGCGGGACGGATCGCCGACGGTGGCGCCGGTCTCGGCCGCGAGCGCCGCAAGCTTGGCCTGGTCGCGGGCAAAGCTGATGGTGACCTCATGGCCGGCGAGGGCCAGCCGGCGGGCGATATTCCCGCCGATGTTGCCCGCCCCGATGATGCCGATGCGCATGTGAGACTCCGTTCGCCGATATGCTGTTTCTTTGAATTCAAAGTATCACTGGTGTGGGCGTGGCCCTGTCAAGTGGAGGCGGACGATGACAGCGCATGACATGGCGGAGCGGGACCGGGACCTGATCGACGACGCGCTCGACTCGTGGGCGCGCGAGCGCCCCGACCTCAAGGTCCAGCCGGTCGCCGTGGTGATGCGCGTCAACCGGCTGGCGGCCCACCTCCAGGCCGAGCTGGACGCGGTGTTTGCCGAGTTCGGCCTGTCCAACCCGTCGTTTGAGCTGCTGGCTACCCTCCGCCGCGCCGGCCACCCCTACCGGCTGTCGCAGCGCCAGCTCGCTGACACCCTCGGGCTCACCGCCGGGACGGTCAGCCTGCGCGTCAAGCACCTGCTGCGACAGGGCCTGGTGCGGGTGGACCCCGACCCCAGCGACCGGCGGGTGAGCTTCGTCGGCCTGACCGGCCGGGGCCAGCAGCGCTTCGACGACGCCGCACCCGCCCACCTCGCCAACGAGGAGGACCTGCTGCGCGCACTGTCCACCGAAGAGCAGGCCGCCCTCGCCAGGCTGCTGCGCAAGCTGCTGCTGTCGTTCGAGGGCGCGCCCGCCAGCCGAACCCCGGCGCGCGCGCTCGGGCTCCGCATCGACGCGCGCTCCAGGCCCGTGGCACCCGGAACGACGCAGGCGCACCCGCACCGCATGCCTGCGGGCGTGCGCGTCGGCAACGTGGGGCAGGGCAGCCCGGCAGCCGCCGCCGGGCTGCGGCAGGGCGACGTGATCGTCGCCGTGGCTGGCCATCCGGTTCGGTCCCCCGGCGGCTTGAACCGCGCCATCTCCCTGGCCCGCCACGCCGGCCAGGCGACCATCCGAATCCGGCGGGGAGCGCGCCACCAGGAGCTGGTCCTCACCACCACCGCCACCACTACCGCGCAGCCACCCGACCTCCAGGAATGACCGCCGGGTTCAGATCAAGGAGTTCCGTATGTCCGTCGAGGCGTACGTGTTCATCACCACGACCAACCGCGCGTAGGCCTGGAGGTAGTCGACCACCGGTGGTCATCAGGCCGCTCCCTGCGCGCGGGCCACGTTGAAGCTGAACATCATGCCGCTCTGCATGTGCTCGGCAATGTGGCAATGGGCCATCCACAGGCCCGGGTTGGTGACGTCGAACAAGATGTCGACGACCTGGCCGGTGCGGACCAGCACGGTGTCCTTCCACACCAGGTTGGGCTCCACCACCCCGTCCCGAGAAAGGACCAGGAACCGGCCCGCCCCATGCAGGTGGAACGGGTGGTGCATGGGATGGTCGGAGTCCATCTCATTCACCAGCCGGATCTTGACCCGCTCCCCGACGGTGAAGCGCCAGTCGATCGCCGCGCTGTCGGCACCGGTGGTCCGGTCCAGGAACTTCCAGTGCATGGTGGCGGTGGTGGTAAGCCGGTTGACCTCGACCATGTCGTCTTCCCACTCAATCCCGTCGGCTGTGCCGTGGCCGTGGCCCTCGCCGTGATCATCATGGCCGTGGTCTGCATGCTCCATGGCAGCGGCGTCATGCTCCATGGTGACGGGATCATGGGCTGGGGCCGGCCGAGGGATGAGCTCGGTCGCGAGCAGCTTCATCCCGCACTTGGGGCAGCGCCCGGGCTCCTGGCTGATGACCTCGGGGTGCATGGGACAGGCGTAGGTGGTTGTGGCGGCGGGCGCCGCGGTTGCCAGCAGCTTCATGCCGCACTTGGGGCAGCGCCCCGGCTCCTGGCTGGTGACCTCCGGGTGCATCGGGCAGGCGTACACCACCGGCCCTGCACCTGGCCGCGGGCCGGCGGGATCGTCCATCTGGGCCACCAGGGCCAGGACCTTGTCGGGTGGAGCGGCCAGCCAAGCATCGAGCCGTTGCCGCTCGGCCTCCAGCTCCGGCGCGCGGCGCAGCACCGGGAACTCCCGCGCCAGCGACGGCATGGCGCGGTCCTCGGTCACCGTGACCGTGGCCAGCCGGTAGGTCCGGTCCGGGGTGCGATGCTCCAGGATCAGCTCACCCGGCTGGTCGAACAGCACGTCGACCACGGCCCGCTCCGAGGGGGCCAGCAGCACCTCCTCGAGGAACTCCTCATGCTCGACCCGGCCGGAGTCCCCGCCGACCCGCTTCATCCGGGCACCCGGCAGCGCCACGTTGAACACCCGGGTGTTGGCGGTGTTGGTCAGCCACACCCGCACCACCTCCCCCGCCCTGGCCTGAAGCTGCAGGTCGGGTTCCCCGGCAATCAGCAACTGGTTGCCGAACCGGCCCATGGCCGCATAGCTGGTCTCGGTGGGGCTGAATGGGGCGATCTTGCCGTCCTCCAGCAGCACGTCGTCCAGGGTCAAGACGACCTCGCGATTAACCGCCGGCCAGTAGCCGGGCTCGGAAGGGACGACCAAGATGTTGCCGTACAGGCCCAGCTCCTGGGTGTAGTCCTCACGGATGTGGGGGTGATACCAGTACAGGCCCGGGTCGGGGAACTGGATCCGACAGGTGAACTCCCCACCCACCGGGATCGGCGCCTGGGTCTCATGGGGGACGCCGTCGTACTTGTTCTCCAGGCGCAGCCCGTGCCAGTGCACGGTGGTGTCCAGATCGCCCTGGTTGATCACGTGGACAATGATCTCTGAGCCTTGCTGGACCTTGAGGGTGGGGCCGGGGATGGAGGCGTTGTAGCCCAGCATCCGCACCGTGGTGTCGCCCAGACGCTTGGCCACCGGGCCGAGCTCCAGGTCCAAGGTGTCACCGTCGGCCAGCTCCAGCAGCGCCGGCCGGCCAGCCTCGGGCAGCCCGGAGGGGTCGGTCGGGAACGACTGGGCTGGCAGCGGTTGGTCGGGTCGAGTGTGGTGTTGCATGATCACAACCCTCCTGGTCGTATCTGCATCCCGCCCCACCCCAGACATCCGGGTCGCAGCTGCTGCTCCTTCATGATTGCGCTCGAGAAGCGGCGACGTGCCCAGGGGTGCTGACCAGGACCGATCAGCCCCTATGAGGGTGGTCCTCCTGCTCTGCTGAGGTTCCGCGTGGATGAGCGGCACCCTGCCACCGAGCTACCGGCGACGCAAGAAAAGCAAGCGGTGCAGGCTCGCTGACCTCGCCTGTTTGGAAGCGCCGCGAGCCGCTCGAGCTCACAGTGGTCGAGCTTCGTCTGCTCGGTTTCTTGGGCTTTTGCCCGATGACGTGGCCACAGAGGCAGGCATCTCCGCGTGAGGGGTCAAGCTGTTCGCGGGACCTCCGGGTGAACGCGGGGCTGTCCGAGCGCACCAACTGCACGAGGAGGTCTCGGACGCTCCCGCCAGGCCGACCGCGCTGGTGATCAGCTGCGGGCATCAGCCGGTTGCCGGGTCGGTGGCTGGGTGAGAGCTGTGGGACCGGCGTCCGGGGAGCACGGGCCGTCTGAGCAGCTCTTGCAGTCAGCCACGTCACGGCAACCGTGTGATTTGTCGGGAATCCCCTGCCCGGTCGTTCCCGTATATCCCTATGAGGGTAAGAGCTGTCCACCACCTCAGGGGGCCCGATGATCGCTTTTGCTCACCGCCGCGCGTTCTGGTGCGGAATCGTCGCCGTGAGCAGCGGGTGGCCGCGTTGGATGAAGCCCCGACCCGGCGCGCCCACTTGGCGCTCCTCGCCGTCATGGCCGTGGCTGTGACCATCGACGTCATGAAGCCGACCACGCTGGCGTTCGTGGTGCCCGGGGTGGCGCGGGAGTACGGCCTGAAGTCACCGCTGAACCCGCATGGTCAGGTGCCCGTGGCCTTGTTGCCGCTTGCGCGCTCGTCGGCATGGTGCTCGGCTCCGCTGGGTGGGGCTGGCTGGGCGATCGTATCGGCAGGCGGGCGTCGATCCTGCTCGCCGGCGTCATGTTCATCGCCACGTCCATCTGCGGCGCGATGCCCGCGTTCGGCTGGAACCTGCTTATGTGCTTCCTCATGGGCGCTGCGGTGGGCGGGATGTTGCCCATCGCATTCGCCCTGCTGGCCGAGACCATCCCCGCCCGGCACCGCAGCTGGCTGATGGTGCTGATCGGTGGCGACGTGGCGGGGGCGTATGTGGTCACGAGCCTTCTTGCCTCCACCCTGGAGCCGCGGTTCGGCTGGCGTGTCCTCTGGCTGATCGGGCTGCCAACGGGCGTGCTCTTCATCCTGCTCAACCGTTGGATTCCCGAGTCGCCCCGGTTCCTGCTCGCCTCTGGCCGCGCTGCCGAGGCGGAGGCGGTGATGGCGCGCTTCGGCGCCCGCCTCGTGTGTGAGGATCCCGCGCTCCGCTCCGATGAGGAGCCGCGCCGGTACGTGCAGCTTTTCCGTCGGCCGCTGGGTGGTCTGACGACCGCGGTCGTGCTCTTCGGCCTCGGCTGGGGCCTGGTGAACAGCGGGTTCCTGCTGTGGCTGCCCACCAACCTGCGCCAGCTGGGATTGGAGGCTGGCGCGTCCGAGCGCCTCCTCGCCGGCGCCGCCATCATCGGGTTCCCCGCCGTGTTCGCGGTGGCGTTCCTGTACGGCTTCTGGAGCAGCAAGCGGACGATGATCGGCGTCGTCCTGCTTACCTCGGCCACGCTCTTCGCCTTCGTTGCGCTGGGGCGGCGGGTGGGAGACCACCCATACGTGCTCCAGGCGCTCATCGTGCTCCTGCTGGTGGGCACAAACTCCATTCTCGCGGTGCTGACGCCGTACAGCTCGGAGGTGTATCCGACACGCATCCGGGCCCGGGGGACCGGCCTGGCGGGAGCCTGCGCCCGCGCGGGCGGGCTGCTGGGTGTGAGTGCCGTCGTGATCGGGCTGGCGCCGCCCAGCCTGACCGGAGCCGCGGCGCTCGGTGCCATCCCGACGGCGCTGGCTGCCGTGGCGGTCGCTCGCTACGGGGTCGAGACCCGCCGGCGGCGGCTGGAGGAGATCACCGCGACCGAGTTGGCCGCTCATGCGTCGTGGGACACCGCTCGTACCGCAACTAGAGGGAGACCCATGGACTATCTGGTGATCGGCGCGGGTCCGGCAGGGCTGCAGCTCGGCTACTTCCTGCAGCGGGCGGGACGTGACTATCTGATCGTCGAGGCCGGTCCGGCACCCGGGACGTTCTTCGGTCGCTGATTTCGCCAGCGCGTTTCGCTTGCGCATCCGTTACGGCACCCGGGCCGTCCGCGTCAGCCACCAGGACGGGGTGTTCCGCGCGACCGACGAGCAGGGTCTGATTTACGAGGCGAAGCGGCTGGTCGTGGCGACCGGATTCTCGGCGCCGTATGTCCCACCGATTCCCGGTATTGAGACTGCGGAGCTGTATGGCACCGTCTCGGTGGATCCCGGTGATTTCGTGGATCAGCGGGTGCTGGTTATCGGCAAGGGCAACTCCGGGTTCGAGACCGCGGACAACCTGATCGAGACGGCGGCGGTGATCCACGTCGCCGGCCCGGAGTCTATCCGGATGGCGTGGCGCACTCACTACGTGGGGCATCTGCGCGCGGTCAACAACAACCTGCTCGACACCTATCAGCTCAAGTCGCAGAACGCGCTCCTCGACGGGACGATCCAGCGGGACGGCTCCTATCTGGTCACGGTGAGCTTCGCGCGGGCGAACGAGGTCACCAAGGACATCCCCTACGACCGGGTGATCGTATGCACCGGGTTTCGGTTCGACCCTTCGATCTTCGATCCGGCCTGCCGTCCCGAGTTGGTCATCGACGACCGCTTCCCCGCGCAGACGCCCGAGTGGGAGTCGGTCAACGTCCCGGGGCTGTACTTCGCCGGGACGCTCATGCAGGTCCGCGACTTCAAACGGTCGACCGGCGGGTTCATCCACGGCTTCCGGTACGGGATCCGGGCCCTGCATCGCATGCTGGAACGCAAGTACCACGGGGGGGAATGGCCCCACCGGCGCCTCCCCGCTGAGTCACGGGCGCTGACGGACGCCGTGATCACCCGGGTGAACCGGACCTCGGCCCTCTGGCAGCAGTTCGGCTTCCTCTGCGACCTGATCACGCTCCACCCGGACGGGACCGCGCGCTACTACGAGGAGCTGCCCGTCGACTACGTGCTCGCCAACTACACCTGCGACTACGTCACGGTCACGCTGGAGTACGGCCCCGATCACGACCGGTTCGATCCGTTCGATGTCTCGGTGGGCCGCATCGCCCAGTCCGACGCCGAGGCCGCGGCGAAGGGCCGTTATCTGCACCCGGTCGTCCGGGCTTACCTGCTCGGAGAGTTCGTCGCGGAGCACCACGTGACCGAGAACCTCGAGAACGAGTGGACCGACGAGACCGTGCACCGTCCCCGCCTCGCGCCGCTGGCCTACGTCTGGCTCCGTGACCGGTGGGAGGACCTCGCGCACAGCGTCGTCCAGCTCGTCCTGGGAACGTTCATGGTGTGGGACGCACGGCGGCAGCGTTTGTGCGAGCGCTATTTCGAAGCGCAGGAGCGGGATTCCGGAGTTGCCGAACACCTTCCCGTGGCGGCCGACGAGCGTTGATGGCACGGCTACGGTTGATCGGATCGTCACGATGGCCCGCCCGACGGTCGCTCTGGCGATCCCAGCGGGCGCTGGATCGACGAGGCCGGGCCACGGGCGGCGTTCCTGTCCGCGGTCCTCGGATTCGGGACGTCAAGCGCGCTCGCCGCCGCCGCTCCGGCATTGTGGACGCTGTCGGTGGCGTGGCGCCTGTCGGTCATCGGCGCCGGCAAGGGCCTGTTCATGGGCCCGAACCAGACCGCCATCCTCGCCGCCGTGCCCCCGGAGGCCACCGCGACCGTCGGCGGAGTATCCGGAGTGAGGGCGGGCCTCGTCGCGGCACTGGCGTTCACGACCATCGCCTCGGCATGCTGCCTGGCGATACCCAGCCGGACGAGTGTGCAGATAGCGCGTGACTCGGGGGCAGCGGGGAATCTCAGAGCGGCCGGGCCATAAAGATCCCGACACGCGTGGGGTCTGAGGCTATTGACCGACGTTCGCCCGTCGGGACGAATCCGAGGTCTCGGTAGAGTGCTTTGGCTGCCTCGTTGTTCTCGGCCACCGCAAGCTCGAGCCTGACGGCGCCCCGTTCCCGGGCCCAGTCGGCTCGCGCTTCCACCAGCTGTCGTGCGAGTCCCCGGCCGCGCGCGCCTGGGGCCACCCACAGCCACCACAGACCCACGGTCCCGCCCTGCTCCGGATGCGCGAAGGCGCCCGCCATGCCGAGCCATGTGCCGTCCTCGACGGCCACGAGCATGACCTTGTGCTTGCTTGTGGCCCAGTCCTCCCAATACGACAGCGGCAGGCTCTCCTCGCTCTCCAGCGACGCGAAATATGCGTACGGCGCATCACGGAGCGCGCGAAGCCGCAACGCTCGCGCGCCGCTATCAGCCACGGGTCTACGCGCTGGCACGCGCCATCGTGGGATCCAGCGCGGTCGCCGAGGAAGTGGCGCAGGAGGCCTTTCTGCGGGTCTGGCGAAACGCTGCTACATACGACACGCGGCGCGGGCGAGTCGCGACCTGGGTGCTGACGATCACGCGCAACCTCGCCATCGATGTGCTGCGGCTCCGCGGCGAACAGCCCGTCGACCCCCACGTGCTCATGGGAACGTTGCTTTCGCGCGAAGAGGGCGAAGCCAGGCGTCCACAATTCGTCGACAGGGAGCAGTTGAGAAGCGCGCTGCGTGCGCTTCCGCCGGAACAGGGCAGGCTGATCGTGCTGTCGGTTTTCTATGGGCTGACCGCCAGAGAGACCGCGGACATGGAGGGCATTCCGCTGGGCACCGCGAAGACCCGGATCCGCCGGGGGATCGCCAAGCTCCGCGAGGCGCTCGGGGTGAGTGGTGACTGAGGGACTGGAGTGTGTCGAGGCCCGAGAGCTGTTCCCGGAGCTTGCCGTCGGCGTGGCTGCCGGCGATGAGCGGGCGCGCGCCCTCGGGCACCTCAGCGGCTGTCGCGAGTGCCGGCTTGAGCTCGCCGAAACCGCGGAGGTCGTCGACGAGCTGCTCTTGCTGGTGCCGGAGCAGGAACCGCCGGCGGGCTTCGAGTCCTCCGTGCTGGCACGTCTTACCGCTACGGCTCCGCACCGCCGCCCACGGGTTCGACTGCTATGGGCAGCGTCGATCGTGGTCGCCGCGGTGCTCACCGCCGGCGCAATATGGTGGGGCACGGCCGACGACCGCGAGCTTGCGAGCAACTACCGTCATACGCTTGCGGTCGCGCACGGACACGATCTGAGCGCAGCGCCGCTGCTGTTCGCGGGGGGCGCCGAGGCGGGAACCGTCTTCGCCTATCAGGGTTCGCCTTCCTGGATCTACGTCACCTTCAGGCCTGCGGCCCCCCAGGGGAGCTACGACGTCCGCCTGCTGACCAGGGACGGACGCCGGTTGGCGCTGCGCCCGTTCACCGCTAGGCCGGGCGGGACCGCATGGGGCAGCACGATCCAGGTGCCCATCCGACAGATCCAGAAGATCGAGTTCATCAGGTCCAAGGTCCCGATAATGACCGCCAGCTTCGCTGAGCACCAACGCCAGAACGCAACAGGACCGCGATGAGGCGGCTGCGCCGCCCCCAGCGATTGCAGGCGTCAGCAGCGGACTCCGGCCGCGGTCGAGCAGGTCGCTGCTGACAACTGGACTCGTCGGGCAGCAGATCGTGCAGCCGCGTCTGGTCGGCGTCGCCGAGGCATGACCACGTGTGGGCCTGACAGGTGCGGTTGTCGAACTACGGTTACTCAATACGGCTGAGGTTTAAGTCTCCGCCGAATGATGGCGTTCGGCAATCGCATCCAGTTAGCTGGGTCGTGCCGTTTATCGGCGCTGCAAACCGGCGACCGTGGTGGGAAGCCGGTCCGGTATTCATGCTGTCTTACTGCTTCGAGGGTGGCCGTTCGGAGGTCGCTGCCTTGACGGCTTCCTCGTGGCGGCCCCGCCTCTGGCCAAACAGTACCGGCATCGCCGTGCGTATCGACTACCGAGCCAGCTGGGAGTTGGTTTCAAATGATGCATTTCGCGGCGCGGCGTGCTCGGGCACGCGGCGGGCGCGCCACGGTCGTTGTCCTGATCGTACTGGCGGTTACGCTTGCCAGTGGCGTGGCGTATGCCCAGCCACCACACCATGTGGCGGCGGCGCCATCACAGGCGAGGGATCCTCGCGACCTGCCGCTGCTACGCAGCAAGCCGCTGAAGCCTCCCACCCTTGCTGCGGCGAACCCCCGCGCCGACTTCACTCCCATGTCACGGAGGGCGGGCGCTGGCGGTAGCCATTTCGACCCGCAACGGTCGCGCTTGATGTCGCGGTCGATGTTCACCGAGACCTACCTCAACCCAGACGGCACGCGAACCGTGCGCCTGTCCCAGCTTCCGTTGAACGTGAAGGACAGCTCAGGGGTGTGGCAACCGGTGGATGCGGGCCTGCAGGTCGATCCGCGCACGAGGCGGTCCGCGGCGAAGCGGCATCCACTCAACCCGTCGTTGGCGGAGCGGGCTGACGATCCGGCGTTGGTGTCGGTTGAGGTGGACGGCGCCTGGGCCTCGTTGGGGCTGGAGCAGGCCGCGGCGCGCTCACGCCACTCGACCGGCAGCAAGGCCGTCTACGCCGACGTGCGGCCAGGTGTCGACCTGGAGTACGAGGTGACGCCGGATGCGTTGAAGGAGACCCTGGTGTTGAAGAACCGACCGGGGTTTGGGTCGGCCTCGTGGCGGTTCAACCTGAAGACCGGTGGGCTGACGCCGAGGCTGGACCGTGACGGGTCGGTGGCCTTGGCCGACGACGCGGGCACAGTCAAGATGGTTCTCCCTCCGGTTGAGACGTGGGACTCCTCGGGCGGCGGCGACACACCACCAGCCACCACAGGCGGCAGCTACCGGCTGGAGCGAACGGGCAGCGGCTGGACGCTGATCGTCTCGGTGGATGAAGGCTGGCTGCATGATCCCAAGCGGGTGTACCCGGTCCGGGTCGATCCGACGTTCAGCTTCGGCGTGTTGGAGTCGCAGTCCTACCGGTCGGACGGGTATGTGTGTAATAGCTGTGGTCTGAGGATCGGCAACAGCCTGTACAACGGTGATTCGTACAACCGCAGCGCGTTCCGCATGGACTACAGCTCCTTGTTCGGCAGGACGGTGGTGGGCGCGCGTCTGGACGTATCGCGCAACACCAGCGTCTCGGGCTCACTGAGAACGTGGAAGGCGGACCTGTTCCATGCCTCGGCGCTGAACTTCAACGGCCTTGGCAGCCGCCTGGCCAGCGCTCTGGTTGGTGACCTGGGCAGCTTCAGCAGCCCTGAGTTCACCAACTTCATGCGTCATGTGGTGGATACCCGGCAGTATGCGTGGTTCATGCTGGTCGGCAGCGAGCTTCCGGCCACGTGGACCTACAAGAATCTGTTCGCCACGCTCTACGTGGACACCGGATCCGCGCCACCCGCGGCACCACTCGTGGGGCCGGCGGACAACAGCGTGGTGACCACGTTGTCGCCCACCCTGTCGGTGGGCGCGGTCAGCGATCCGGACGGCGAGGCCGTCAAGTACTGTTTCAAGGTCGCAACCGGTGGCGACGCGAAGTCTGGTGTGGTCGTCGACTCCGGCTGCCTGTCGAGTCCTACGTGGACGGTGCCGGCCGGGGTATTGCAGGACGGTGTGGCATACACCTGGCAGGCGACGACGTACAGCGGGATCACCACCACAGCTCCTTCATGGGTTGGGCACTTCCGGGTAGATCAGCGCATCGGGGAGCGCGGGCCCGCGCCGACAGACTCGATCGGCCCGGTCACGGTCAACCTGGCCAACGGGAACGTGTCCACCTCGGCGGCCCTGCCGACCTTCAACACGGTGGGCGGCACCGCGGGGTTGACGCTCACCTACAACTCCCAGCAGCAGGAGCCGAAGGGGCTACGGGCGTCGTACTTCAACGACCTGTCCCATAACGGGTTCATCGGGGACGGGCAGCAGCCGGTGCTGGTGCGAACGGAGCCGCAGGTCAACGTGGACTTCGGGGTGGATTCGCCGTTCGCGCCATCGCTCGGCGCGGACTGGTTCGTGGCGCGTTGGGAGGGCTTTTTCCAACCCCCGGCCACCGGCACCTACCAGTTCGCCGGCGTGCACGACGGCGCGGCGAAGATCTGGGTGAACAACACCCAGGTGTACACCGGCACCGGGCCCAGTGACGTGAACTGGACTCAGGCCAGCAACGTGTCGTTGACCCAGGGCCAGCGGGTGTCGATCAAGGTCGAGCTCGCCGAGGCGACCGGCGCGGCGCAGATGCGGCTGTTCGTGCGCACGACCGACGGCACCACCGTCCCCCCGCAGATCGTGCCCGCCGACTGGATGTTCACCGCCGACGCGCCAGCGCTGCCGGCTGGCTGGACGCTGTCGGCGGATCTGGATGGAACCGGCGCCGTCTATACGACCGCCCAGGTGACCGACCAGACCATCGTGCTCACCGACGCCACCGGCGCCAAGCACAGCTGGACCAGGAAGAGCACCGGAGGATACGAACCGCCGGTCGGCCAGGACGGGGTGCTCGGGCTGGACACCGCTGGGCGGGTGACGCTCACCGAGGGTGCCGACGTGTACGTTTTCCGCGCCGACGGCAAGCTCGAATCCCAGGGCAGCATGCTCGACTCGCGGCAACCGGCGACGTTGTGGAACCTGTACGACGGCGTGCCCAGTCGGCTGCGCGAGATCAGGGACCCGGTATCGAACCGCTCCCATGTGCTGCACTACAACCGCGGCGGTGACGACTGCTACGGCGCCGCGCCGCGGCTGGGCGGGGCGGACCCGCTGCCGCCCGCGCAGATGCTGTGCCGGATCACCTACTGGGACGGTACCGAAACTCGCCTGTGGTACCTGAACGGCCGGCTGCTGCGGATCGAGGACCCGGGCTCGGAGATCACCGACTACCTCTGGTACGGCAGCGGTGAGCTGGCCGGAGTGCGCGACAGCCTGGCCGGTGACTGGGTCGCGGCGGACCCGGCCGGACGCGGGGGCACCTTCGACCCGCTCACCATGGTCGGCTACCTCTGGACGGATCCGGCCGACAAACGACGGGCAAACGCGCTGTCCAGTCCGGTGCCGGCGGCCGGTAGGCCTCGCATCGAGCACACCTACCGTTACGACCCCGCCAACCGGACAAGCTTCGTCGACGTCGCCGGGTTGTCCCCGCCGGTCGGGTTCGCCACGAAGGTCACCTATGACGAGACGTATCGGGTGCTGTCCACCACCGACGCGACGGGCAAGATGACTGGGCAGACCTGGAGCGCCAAGGACCAGGAGCTGACCTCGACCGACACGGCCGGCCGGACGTCGACGACCGTGTACGACGCGCAGGACCGGCCGATAGAGCGCTACGGACCGGCACCCGCGGCGTGCTTCGAAGGACAGCTGCCGACGACCACCTGCGCGGCCACGGTGCCGCGCACTCACACCGCGTACGACGAAGGTCTCAACGGACTGTCGGCCGCCTTCTACGACAACACCGCCCTCTCCGGCATGCCCAAGGTCTACACGACCGGCATCGGCCAGCCCGACGGGCGCCTGGTCAGCACCTGGGGATCCGGAACGGCCATCGTCCCGGGGTTGACCGCCGAGTCGTTCTCCCTCCGGCTCACGGGTGAGATCGTCTTCCCGCAGTCCGGCAGCTACACCCTGCGCGTGCTGGCGGACGACGGTGTGCGGGTCTGGGTCGATGACATGATCGTGGTCGACGACTGGCGTGACACCTCCGCCACCTGGCGGCAGGCGTCGGTCACCGCCGGCGCGGCCGGGCAGGCGAAGAGGATCCGTGTCGACTACTACGACGCTGGCGGCCCCGCGCAGCTCGAGCTGCACTGGACGACCCCGACAGGTGTTCAGGAGGTCGTCCCCGGGGTGCAGCTGCGACCCCGGTACGGCCTGACCACCACCACGACGGAGTACGAGTCTGACGGCGTCCCGGACAAGGTGACAGCGACCCGCTACGGCGAGAACGGGCTCGATCCCGCCTACGGACTGGCGACGTCCACGGCGGTCGCCCCGGAGGGGTTGAACCTTGTCGTCGCGACCGGCTACGAGGCGCCCGGCGCCGGGTACCTTCGCGCCGTCTCGAAGACCATGCCGAGCGGGGCGCGCACCAACTACGCTCACTACGGCAACACCGAGACCCGCGCCAACCCCTGTGTGCCCGGCAGCCCGGCGGTCAACCAGGGCGGCATGGCAAGACTCACCACCTCGCCCACCCCGGCCAGCGGGCCCGCCCGCACCGACGAGCAGGTGTACGACGCCTCGGACCGGGTGGTGGCCAAGGCCACCAGCGGTGACTGGGCGTGTACCACATACGACGCCAGAGACCGCACGCTGTCCCAGTCCTTGCCTGGTAACGCCGCCGCGCCGGCCCGGACCGTGACCTACGACTACACCGTCAATGGAGATCCGTTGACGACGTCGGTCTCCGACCCGGCGGGCACGATCACCACCACCGTCGACCTGCTCGGTCGGGTCGTGGCCTACACCGACGTGCACGGCACCCGCACCGAGACAAGCTACGACCGGGCCGGACGAGCCACCACCGAGACCGTGACGCTGGCCAACTCGGCCGACGGCGCGCACACCACCGTGTCCGCCTACGACGACGCCGGCCGGCTGTTGACAGTCACGCTGGGTACCAGCGTGCTGGCGACCGTGACCTACGACGACGCCGGCGAGCTCGCCACCGTGACGTACGCCAACGATTCCGCACTGGCCGCCGTCACCAGAGACGACGCCGGTCGGCTAACCGCGTTGACGTGGCGCACCAGCGACGATCAACAGGTGCGCTCCACGGTCAGCCGGACCCGATCCGGCACGATCGTCGACGAGTCCCTCGCCGGGGTCGACCCGCGCCCCGATGGGCCGAACTACGTCTACGACGCGGCCGGCCGGCTCAGCCAAGCCTGGGTGTCCGGACATCACTACACCTACGACCTGACCTCCGCGTCGCCGGAGAGCTGCCCGCCCGGCACCGAGCCCAACGCACGTGCCAACTCCAACCGGGTGGCACTGCGGGACACGACGGCCGCGGGGACTGCCGAGACCGGCTACTGCTATGACAGCGCCGACCGGATCCTCGCCTCGACCGGGCCCAGCCCAGTCACTGGCATCAGCTACGACTCCCACGGCAACACCACCCGATTCACGCAGGCCGGGGCGACCACCGAGCTCGGCTGGGATGGCGCGGACCGCAACATCACCGCCCGCACGGACGGCCCGGATCCGGCGAACGTCGCCTACCAGCGCGACGCCACCGACCGCATCACCCGCCGAACCGCCAGCCAAGGCGACGACCAGGCGACAACGCTGTACGGGTACACCGCCGCTGGTGACAGCGCCGACCTCGCCCTCGCGGCGGACTTGCGACTGCTGTCCCGCAGCATCAGCCTGCCGGGTGGCGTGCTCTACACGATGCGGGGCGGCACTACACCGCCCACCTGGGACCACCCCACCGTGCGCGGCGACCTGAGCCTGACCACTGGACCGGACGGGCGGCGCGTCGGCGACCTGCGCACGTACACCCCGTTCGGTGAACCGCTGGCCGCCACCGGCGCGGTGGACCCGGACCAGGTGCCCGACAATCAGCCAGGAAACGTGGACTACGGCTGGCTCGGCCAGCACCAGCGTCCCTACGAGCACGCCGGCTCGCTTGCCCTGGTGCAGATGGGAGCCCGGCCGTACCTGCCACTCCTGGGCCGGTTCCTCTCGGTCGACCCGGTCGAGGGCGGCTCCGCGAACGACTACGACTACACCAGCCAAGACCCCATCAACAGCCTCGACCTGGACGGCAGCATCTGCTGGCGGTGCCACGCCCGCAATGTCGGCAACTGGGCCTGGCGCAACAAGTGGGACATCGCCCTCACCGCCGCGAGCTTCATCCCGGTCGCGGGAGAAGTAGTGTGGGCCGCCAGAGGTGCTCGCCTCGCTTGGCAGCTCGGAGGGTCCAGATTGGCGGCTGCAGCCCTACGGTCGTCGGTACAAGCCTATCGAAGCCGATTTGCTGGCAGGGCAATCGCACAGCGAGGGCTGCGCCTCGGCGAGGGTAGGTATCTGGGCCTTCATGCTCCCCACAACCTGGCCAAGCGATATGCGAAGCGGGCTCCTGAACACGTCGGGCGCTGGCACTGGCGTTATGAGCGAAGCGGGGTGGTAACCTATCACCGCATTGTTCGGTTCGGGAGAACATTGACGTGATTCCGTTCCAGGTGGACCGCTTCGGTCTCTACGAGAGCCGAGATATCGAGGGGCTCGTTGTTCTCGGCATAGACGCCCCAGCCAAGGTCTACTACGGATCGATCCAGCTCGGTCCGCTCGACACCCAGGTGCGGCGAGCCCTGGTCCAGTCGCTCGTTCAAGAGTTGGTAGAGGCGGGTCACCGCCCTGCGCTCGTGCTCGGTCGACTCGGTAAACGCGGCCCGGTCGGTGAGCTCATCGCGGATCCGGTTGCCTGCTTCCTTGAGAGCGTCGACGGGGAGCGATGGCTCGTGGGGGCGATTGCCCTTGTCTTTGAAGGTCAGCAGCCAGGGCAGCGCGAGGAGCGCACCGTGCTCGTGCCGAACGCAGATGGAGACGACCTTGACGTTGTCGGGTGGGGCCAGCACGCATTGGGCCGCTGGGACAGCCTGCTACTGCTCGCTCAGAGTCAGGCTCCTCCATGACCTAAAAGGGAAGGGGTTTACGCGCGTTTTGATGCCGATTCAGCCAGCGCCCCTACGAGCACGCCGGCTCGATTGCCCTCGTGCAGACTCGGCACGAGCACCGGGGCGAGCATCGCCTACTAGCCTAGGTCAGTGGCCCTTGGACTCGACATCACGGACGCGGATGCGGCGCGCCGAAGCGTCGACGAGGCGGTGTCCCGCTTTGGCCGCATCGACGTCGTCGTCAACAACGCGGGATATGCACACGTCGGAGCCGTCGAAGAGCTCAGCGACCAGGAATGGCGGCAGCTGATCGACACCGATCCGTGCGGCGCCATCAACGTCACGCGCGCGGCACCGCCGCACATCCGCGGGCGGCGGTCCGTCACCTGGTGCAGAGGTCGTCGCTGAATGGCATCGAGGGACTGCGCTCGAGCACATCAGGGCCAAGCTGAGAAGCCGGCTCGAGGAGCTCGAGACCTGGGCCGAGCTGAGCGCGTCGAGCGATTTCCCAGCTCAGGAGCACGCGAGCACCGGGGGAGCCTGACCTGCACGCCCATGATCGCCAGCCGAGGGGGCGCCCGCGTGGCCTAGACTCCTGGCATGGTGGTCTGTGCGGTTTGCGGCGAGGAGAACCCGGCGCGGGCGCGGTTCTGCCGCAACTGCGGGACGCCCCTAGCGACGACGGCCGGTGGGCGGGAGACGCGCAAGGTCGTGACCGTGGTGTTCAGCGATCTCGCCGGGTCGACCAGCCTCGGCGAGCGCCTGGACCCCGAGTCGCTCGGCCGGGTGATGGCACGCTGGTTCGAGGCCATGCGGGCGGTGCTGGAGGGCCACGGCGGGACCGTGCAGAAGTTCATCGGCGATGCGGTCATGGCCGTGTTCGGGATCCCGGCGCTGCACGAGGACGACGCCGTACGGGCGGTGCGTGCCGCGGCCGACCTGCGCCGTGGGCTCGAGGGGCTGAACCACGGCCTGGTCCGCGAATGGGGCGTGACGCTGGAGATGCGCACGGGGATCAACACCGGCGAGGTGGTGGCCGGTGACCCCAACGTCGGCGACGCCCTGGTGCTCGGCGACGCGGTGAACGTGGCCGCCCGCCTGGAGCAGGCCGCCGCTCCGGGGGAGGTGCTGCTGGGCGAGCCGACCTGGCGTCTGGTCCGGGACGCGGCGCAGGTCGAGCCTGTCG
>WNGF01004433.1_pt1 | contig 18409 bp, 15 predicted proteins | sample 5400641 | NCBI WGS metagenome assembly WNGF01 (sample SAMN13153371, study PRJNA577476) | soil metagenome | isolation source: 80 cm soil or saprolite under grassland replicate 2 | place: USA:California | collected 2016-06-15
GGCACCTCGATGTCGGCTCATCGCATCCTGGGGCTGGAGAAGGTCCCAAGGGTCCGGCTGTTCGCCGGTTAAAGCGGTACGCGAGCTGGGTTCAGAACGTCGTGAGACAGTTCGGTCCTTATCCACTGTGGGCGCAGGATACTTGAGGGGTTCATTCTTTAGTACGAGAGGACCGAGAATGACGCACTTCTGGTGTGGCAGTTGTTCCGTCAGGGGCATCGCTGCGTAGCCATGTGCGGAAGAGATAAGCGCTGAAAGCATCTAAGTGCCAAGCTCATCCCAAGATATGGTATCCCGGACGCAAGTCCCTAAAGACCCCCGGCAGACTACCGGGTTGATAGGTCAGGCATGCAAGCGCCGCGAGGCGTTTAGTGGACTGATACTAATCGGTCGTGCGGCTTGATCGCTTTATCCCTTGTCATGAGGGAAAGCGATTTTAACTCGCGAATTGAGATGCCCGGTGTTGCCTGTGTGTAGTTTTCAGGGAATTGTCCGCTCCTTGACACTTTTTTGGTGGCCATAAAGCTGTGGTCCGACCCGTTCCCATTCCGAACACGGCCGTCAAACGCAGCCTTGCCGATGGTAGTGCCTGTATAGCTTGCGCGAGAGTAGGTTGCCGCCAAATTTTTCCTCAATCGAGCCGGACCCCGTCGTCCGGCTCTTTCATTTCTTTTTGCAGTGCCATCGTCGAGCAAGCCGGCGGACTCCTTGCCGCGCGGCCCTCACCGTTCCTCCTGGGTTGCCCGCAGGAAACACCAGGCCAGGCCCGTCGCGACGGTCAGCGTCAACGCGAGCCAGAACTCCGTTCGCGCTCCCAACCATCCCGTGGGCAGCACCAGCATGGTCGTGTCGAGCGCGACGATTCCGGCAAACCAGCGCTTCATCCAGACTCGATCTCTTCCCGGTCAGCCTTGTCCAGCCGACTTGCCCGGCGGGCGCACACGGCGCGAACCGCCAGGAGACAGGCTCCCGGTGGAGCCTGCCCCCGGCAACTACGCACCGCGCTGGCTCAGTTCTTCTCCTCTTTCTTGCCTTCCTTCCCTGGCTTGGGCCCGATGCGCAGGGACATCACCTCCAACTGGCCCTGGTCACCTTCGTGATAGGAGCCGGCGACTTCCTCGCCTACGGAAGCGTCCTCGAGGATCGCCGGCTTGCCGGCCTTGGTGATCTTGGTGGTGGAGGTGACGTGGAACGTGCGTTCTCCTACCTTGAGGGTCATGGCGTTCTTGTCGACCGCATCCACTTTGCCGTGGAACGGGAGGTGTTTCGTGGCTTTCTTTTCTCCCTTCTCGGCCGGGGCAGGTTTGTTGTCCGCCGCAGTGCCGGAGATGTTACACAAGGCAGTCAGGGCCGCAATGAGACATAGTGTGGATAGTTTTTTCATAGACTTTCGGATTGGTTGTTCCTTGTTAACCGACCTTCCGCGGCATTCGTAGCAGAACAGTTTGTCGGCGCAAGATTTTTTTTCGGAAAATTTTCGGAAGGCTTCTGCAGGGTAACTGTTCAGGAGTGAGAGACGCCCGCCCTCACCCCGGCCCTCTCCCCCGGGGAGAGGGAGCTTCCTTTGCCGCGCTGGGACGAAGTGGCGTTGTTCGGCAGATGGAGCGTCCCAGGCGCATTCGACTAAAGCGGCAACAGCGAGAGCAGGGGAGCTTTCAAGACGCTCCGACACGACTCGACACTTATTCCGCGGGCGGGAGGCGCAGGGTGCCATCCAGCGGCTGCAGGCCGGTTAATTCCTTGCCGGTGCTTCCGCCGCCGAGGCGAAGGAGCTTCTCGCCACTGGGCCGGACCATGCGCTCGTAACTTCCCACCGCGTCATTGAACGCATGGCTGGCGCGCTCGAGGCCGGATCGAATCCGCTCGAAATGCTCGGTGAAAGTGCTGATGCGCGCGAAGAGCTCTCGCGCCGCCTCGGCGATGGCGCGCGCGTTTTCGGTCTGCGCCTGTTGCTGCCAACTCACGCTCACGGAACGGAGCAGAGCGATCAGTGAGGCCGGCGTCGCCAGCATGATTTGCTTGCTGGCGGCCCAGACGATGAGGTCGCGGTCGGCTTCCAGGGCGGCGCTGAAGAGTGATTCCGCCGGGAGGAACAGGACCACATAATCCAGCGCGTTCAAAAACTCTCGTGGGTAATCCCGTTCCGCCAGGGCCTTGATCGTCGCCTTGAGTTTGGCCACGTGGCTGGCGAGGGCCTCCGCGCGCTGGCCCGCGTCGGCCGCTTCCAACGCGCTCAGGAAATCCAGGTCCGGCACTTTGGCATCGACAATGATGACGCGGTCGCCGGGCAGGCGCACGATCAGGTCGGGCTTGCTGTCGCCCGCTTGTTTCTGCTCGCTGAAATCGCAGTGAGCACTCATGCCGGCGGCTTCGACGACCCGGCGCAAGGTTTCCTCTCCCCAACGTCCGCGCGCCTGGTTTGAACTGAGCACGCGGCGCAGTTGCATGGTTTCGTGGGAGAGGGACTGGCTGTGCTGCGTGAGGGTTTCGAGATGCTTCTTCACTTCGCCAAAGGTGGCGGATTGGTAGCTCTCGCTCTGTTGCAGACGCTGCTGGTAGGTCTTCAATTGTTCCTCGAGCGGCTTGACCAGGGTGGCAATGGCCTGCTGGCGCTGGGCCAAATCGCCTTTGGCGGATTCCTGGAACTTGGACAGGGTTTCGTTGGCCAGCCGCAGGAATTCCGGCTGCGTTTGCTTGAGGGCATCGGCGCTCAAGGCTTTGAACGCGTCGCGCAGATCGGCCAGCGCCCGGTGCTGGGCCAGCTGGGCCTCCTTCAGTGCGCTCTCGTGCAACTGGCGTTGTTCGGCCAGAAGTTTCTGCGCCGCTTCCCGACCCGCCTCCGCGGCGGCGCGGGCCGTGTTGGCGGCGACACCTTGTTCGCGCAGGTGGATTAGCTCCGAATCGCGTTGGGCGAGTTGCTGACGCAACTCCTGCTCCAGGCGATCGTCCGGCGGCGCGGCGCCGGCGCGGCGCAAGCCCAGCAACCAGCCGATGGCGCCGCCCAGGCCGCCCCCGATGACCAGGCCGAGCAGGAGGTAAAGCGAAGAATTCATGCGGGCTCTGCCGATCTCGAAAGCGCGAGCTCCAGGGCGGCACGCCGCGTTCCTGACGAAGCGCCACTCTCTCGATTTCTACATCTGTCCCTCACGGCCAGGCGGCTGAACCGTGTCGCCGAAGAACTTTCCTCGACCCGGTGGTCTTCACGGCGTCTGCGCCCGGCGCAACTCGTTCTTCTTTTCTTCCAGCTCGGCCGCAATTGATTTCTTTTCGCTGACGATCTGCTTTTCCAATTGCTCGACTGCCTCCCACTCCCCTTTGGCGGCGGCTTTGGTCATTTCGTCTTTCATGAAAATTTCCCGCTCCGCGGCTTTGGCGGCGTACTTGGCGTCGAGCTCGGCGAGTTTTTTCTTTTGTTCGGGGGTGAGTTTGATGGCGGGCGAGGTCTTGTTCAGCCGTTCCATCGCGAGTTCGTAGGCAGTTTTCATGGCAGCAGGCTAGCGGGAGAGCGGCCGGAATGGGACAAAGTTTTTCTGATGCTTCCGCGTCATTTTTTCTTCCACGGCATGTCGGGAAGTTTTGGCGGCGGTGGCTTCGGTTTGGCCATTTGCAGGTCCGGGTCGGGGGCGGATGGGCTGGCGGAAGCGGGCGCCATGTTTTCGCGCCAACCCGCGATGCGGGCCTGCAAGCCGTGATGCTCGGCCTTCTGCTTGTCGCCGGCTTTCTGGTAGAAGAGGGACAGGTTGGTGTGGACGAGCTGTTCCTTGGGCCGAAGCGTCTCCGCCTTGTGCCCTTGGGCGATGGCCGTGGCGTAGTCTCCCTTGCGATAATACGCCATGCCCAGGGCAAGCTGGGCCTCGAAATGGGAAGGATCCCCGGCCAGCAAGGCTTGCAGGCGGGTGATCGCCGAATCGTAATCGCCCCGGCTGAACTCGAACATGGCGTCGTCGTATTGTTCCTGAGCCGTCGGCATAAGGATAATCATTTTGACAATCGCCGGTATGACAGGATTCTTGTCTGCGCGCAAGCGTTGCGTGGAAGGCCGTTGGCAGTCCCGCCTTCAGGCGGCTCGGGGCGGCCGGATATTCTTCACGCCTTAGCCGCCTGAAGGCGGGACTACTAACGGCAGGTTCACGGGTAGGCCCGCAGGCTGCGAAGCATGTCATTGCCCATTCAACTCGTCTCGACGGATTTCGACGGAACGCTGCACGCGGAGTTCGAGAATCCGCCGGTGCCGCACGATTTGCAGTTGCTGATTGGCGACTTGCAGCGGCAGGGGGCCAAATGGGTCATCAATACCGGCCGCGATCTGTCCAGCGTGATGGAGGGCCTGGCCCGGGCCCGGCTCAGCATCAAGCCGGACTTCCTCGTGGTCGTGGAACGGGAAATCTATCTGCACGAAGGGGCGCAATATGAGGCCTGTGCCGAGTGGAACGACGGTTGCAAGAGCGCCCATGAGGCGCTATTCGCGCTGGTCCGCACCGACGTGCCCCGCCTGGCGGAGTGGGTGAGCCATCGTTTTCAAGCCACACTCTACGAGGATGACTTCTCCCCATTCTGCTTGATCGCGGAGAACAACGAGGACGCCGATTGCATCCAGTCTTTCCTGGAGGATTACTGCGTGAACGTGCCGAACCTGACCCTGGTTCGCAATGACGTCTACGCCCGTTTCAGCCACGTGGCTTACAACAAAGGAACGGCCCTGGCCGAAATAGCCCGGCGATTGGGGATTTCCCGCGAGCACGTTTTCGCCGCAGGCGATCATTTGAACGATTTGCCGATGCTTTCGGGAGAGTTTGCGCGCTGCCTGGCCGCGCCCGGGAACGCGGTGCCACTGGTCAAAGAGGCGGTCCGCCGCCAAAACGGTTACGTCAGTCTGCAACCATGGGGCCATGGGGTGGCGCGGGGCCTGGAGTTTTTCCTCGAGCAGCGCGAGGAAAAGCGATTGGAGTAATCCTCCGGACTGGCAGAATAACGGCTGCTTATCCATGATTTGAAGGGGGCGGGCCGGGGTCGATCTTGGGCGGGAATAAAGCCCGTAACGCTCTTTTTATCAATTGGATACATTTGGTATAATCATTTGACAGCCCCTTGCTCAGTGTTAGTCTCAACCTTGGCAAGGGCTTCGGAGATTGCCTGGGTTGGTCTTTGGCCGATGTATTGCTGAGTTTTATCAGGACATTTAATTAAGAATTTTCATGAGTGATTCAACCGTGACCGCCTCCTCCGCCGCCGGCACTCCGAAGGTCTCCAAGATACCCGAGGCAGTCATCCGCATCGCGGGTAACTCACAGGACGGTATCCAGGCGATCGGCGGTTTTCTGGCCCGGTTGGCCGGGCGCAGCGAGCAGGAAGTCATGACGTTCATGACCATCCCCTCAACCATTTCTGGCGGCCCTTCCATTTTCCAGGTGCGGGTCGGCTCCGGTGAGGTGCTCAGTTCGGGAGACGAGGCGGACGTGTTGCTCGCCTTCTACCAGCATTCCTACGACGATCACCTCGACTCGCTGAAGAAGGGCGGGATCGTGCTCTACGACTCGGACCACGTCACCGAGATCCAGCCGGAGTCCCTCAAGGAGTATCACCACATCGGTGTCCCGATTTCCGGGTTAACGGTTGAAGCCATCGGCGGGACGGCCAAAGACAAGGGGAAGAACATTTTTGCCCTCGGTTTGATCGCCAAGATGTTCAACCTGAACGTGCCGAAGCTGGAGAAATTAATCACCGAACGTTTCACGAGCAAGGACCCGAGCATCGCGCAGAACGCGCTGGCCGCCTTTCACGCCGGGTACAACTACTCGCTGGGTGGGATCATCGAAACGTTCCAGTTCGTCGAATCGCAAAAGGCAAAAGATCGCGCGCAAATCGTGATGAACGGGAACGAGGCGCTGGCCTATGGCTTGATTGCCGCCGGTGTCCGTTTTGGCGCCGGCTACCCCATCACGCCGTGGTCGGATATCATGGAGTTGCTCCGCCGCGAACTGCCGAAATACGGCGGCACTTTTGTCCAGTGCGAGGACGAGATCGCCTCCGTGTCGATGGCCATTGGCGCCAGCTACGCCGGCCGCGTGGCGGTCACCGGTTCCAGCGGCCCGGGGTTGTCTCTCAAGACCGAAGCCCTCGGTTGGGCGGTCATGGCGGAGATGCCACTGGTCATCGTTGATGTGCAACGGGGCGGACCGTCCACCGGCATGCCCACCAACGTCGAGCAGTCCGATCTGAACATCGCCTGCTTCGGAGGCCACGGGGATTCGCCGCGGGTGGTCCTGGCGCCGGCGGATGTGGAAGACTGCTTCTTCACGGCCATCGAAGCGGTGAATATCGCCCGGAATTACAGCGTGCCGGTCATCATCCTGACGGATCAGGGCATCGCCACGCGCATCGAAGCGTTCGCCGAGCCTGACCTGGAAAAGGTTTGTCAGGACATTTCTCCGGACCTCTCGCCGGTGGCGGATCACAAGCCGTATGACCTGAGCGCGCCCGGGGGCGTGACCCACCACCTGGCGCCGGGCACCCGGATTCAGAGCGGCCGTTATCCCATCGTGACGGGGCTGGAACATGATGAGCTCGGTCACCCGACTGGCGCCCCAAAACTCCACATGGACATGTCGGCCAAGCGCCGGAAGAAATTGCAGAAACTCGGCGCCGAGTTGCCCGTTCCCAAGGTTTATGGCCCGCCCGAAGGCAACGTGTTGCTGGTCGGATGGGGGTCAACCCAGGGACCGATCAAGGAAGCGGTGGACCGCGCTCGCGCCGCCGGGGACAGCGTCTCCTCACTCCATATCAAATACCTCAACCCGCTGCCGCAAGGACTCGACAATATCTTCGCCGGGTTCAATCATGTGTTCGTCGTCGAGATGAACGACGAGGGGCTTTACGGTTTCGGCCAGCTTGGCCAGTTGCTCCGAGCCCGCTACTGCGACCCCAAGATTCGGGCCATTAACAAAGTGGACGGCCTCACCTGGAAAGTCCGCGATATTCTCGGCCGCGCCCGTGAGGCGGTTTCCTCGGGCATGAAAAAGCTTTGACTGATGAACTCAGGAGATTCATTTATCCGACCCAGCGCCGGTTTTGCTTATGAGTAACCCAGCCACCGACATCCTCTCGCGCAGCGGCAACATCACCCAGGTGAACCCACCGGTTGTGCCGACAGGGGAAGACCGCAAGGGGCTCACCAAAAAGGAAATCGCCGCCGATCATCCGACCTGGTGTCCCGGCTGCGGTGATTTCTCCGTGCTGGCCCTCTACTTCAAGCTCATCGAGAAACGCAAACTCTGGCACGAGAACATCACCACGGTGGCCGGCATCGGTTGTTCGAGCCGCTTTCCCTACTTCGTCCAGGCCCACGGCGCGCACTACATCCACGGCCGCGCGTTGCCCTTCGCCAGCGGCATCTCGCTGAGCCGGCCCGACCTGCACGTGTTTGTCTTCGGCGGCGACGGCGACGCCTTTTCCATCGGCGGAAATCATTTCAACCATACCGCTCGCAAAAACATCAAGATGACTTACGTCGTCATGGACAATTGGGTCTATGGCTTGACCAAAAAGCAGACCTCGCCGACTTCGCCCCTTGGCTTCAAGAGCAAAACGGATACTTGGGGGGCGGTGGACTACCCCATCAACCCGATGAAGCAGGCCATCGCCGCCGGCGCCACCTTTGTCGCTCGCACCACCCATACCAACCCGAACCATGTGCTCCAGATGATGGAAGCAGCCATGGACCACGACGGGTTTGGTTTCATTGAGTGCTTGAGCGAATGTGTCGAGTTTTACGAAGGGGCCTTCGACGCCAGCAACCCTCGCAAAGGCGGGGTCTTTAACCAGGTCCCTCCCGAGCACGACGTGACCGATGAGATGGCAGCCTACAAACTGGCCGACGCACCGTTCCCGGGCCACTTCGGCCTGTTCTATAAAGTCACCAAACCCACCAAGAACGCGAAGGAAGCCGAGATCAACCGGGTGGCGATGGAAAAGGTCAAAGGGTTGAAACCTTGGGAAATCCTGAAGCAAAACTTCGATCGGTTGAAGTAGGTGGGATTTTAGATTTTAGATTTTAGATTTGCGATTTGCGATTTTGGATTTGGGATGCGGGATGCAAGATGCAAGATGCGGGATGCGGGATGCAAGATGCGGGATACAGGATGCAGGATGCGGGATACAGGATACAGGATGCAGGATGCAGCGAGTCCGCTGCTTCGCGGCGAACTTGGATCGCGCGTCGCACCTCACACGTCGCGTCTCCCGCATTCCGCGTCTCCAATCTTGCATCCTGTATCCTGCATCTTGCATCCTGTATCCCTCATCCCAAATCCAAAATCGCAAATCTAAAATCGCAAATCACGTTCAGCCTGGTTGCCTATGCCGATCTACGAATTTGCCTGCCCGACGTGCCGGGTGATTTTCAATTTCCTTTCCAAACGAGTGGATCCGGAGCGGCTTCCGGTCTGCCCCAAGTGCGGGAATCGAAGAATGGTGAAGCAAGTGAGCAACTTCGCCATGCCACGTGGAGGCAAAGAGCCGGTCGCAGAGGGCGCAGGAGAAGAGCCGGCGCCGGACCTGGATGATCCGAGGATGATGCGTGCCATGGCCGAACTCGAGCGCGATATGGAGCACGTCGATGAGTCCAATCCGAAGCACATGGCCCACGTGATGAAGAAAATGAAGGAGATTATGCCTCCAGGCACGATGCCCAAAGAAATGGACGTGGCCATCAAGCGCCTCGAAGCAGGAGAGGATCCGGAGAAAATCGAGCAGGACATGGGCGACGTCTTCGGCGAATTGATGGACGGTCCTGGGGAAGGGGGCATGGGCGGACCCGGGAGCAGTTATACGCGGGACAGCAATCTGTACGATTATTGAGTTCCTGCGCACTGTCCGAGTCGCGCTCTGGGCAACAATCGTTGCACGATCTGCTTTTCGCCTTGCAACCGTGCGCGGGTTTTCTAAGGTCACGGGCAGCTACTTCGATTCATGAAACTGCCTGTGGGCCCTACTTCTTGTTTAACGGGGATATTTGCGCTGATTTTCCTGCTGTTTTCGTCATGGACCAATTTGTCCAGCGCCGCCGAAGACTTGCCCAAGGCGGCCAAACCAGGCAATGCGACGGGGGCGGAGGCGCAGGTTGCCACGAATGAGCCGGGGGAAATTCATCTCGACCAGGAAGCGATTGACCGGCTTCGTCGTGAGATCGATCAGAGCGCCGCTCGCAATGCCGAGGCGATCACCGCCGGATTGAGCCTGATCGAACCCACCCTGCAACGAATGCACGAGCGTCAGATGGAGGCTGTGCAAAGTTCAAATCGAACTCTTCTCCTGGTCGCCGGGATCTTCGCGGCGGTGGGTTTTGTCGGGCTGATCTTCATCCTGCTCATCCTGGTGCGGGCGATCGGGCGCTTTTCCGAGCTGGCCATGATGGTGGGGCCGCGCGGGCAAATGCTGGGGCCGGGACAATCGCTGGCCGTCCTGGGGCCGGGTGAGATGGCCGCGGCCAGACCGGGCGCCGCCGATCAAGCCAGCGGCCGGTTCCAAGGCGCGATCGATCAACTGCAAACGCGGATTCGAGAATTGGAGCAGAGCGTCCACTCGGCCGCGACGGAGCACAGCGGGTCTCATTCCAGCGCGCCGCCGCGCAGCGTGGCGGCCAGATCCAGCGTCGAGCCGCTGCCAACCACGCTCAACATCCAGCCGCTGCTGGCGGGCCCGCAACCCGCCGCTGGCGCCCCGGTCGAGGCTGCGTCCGGGGCTTCGCGCGCCACCCTGCTCTTGGGCAAAGGTCAGGCCCTGTTAAATCTCGACGCGGCCGAGCAGGCCTTGCGCTGCTTTGAAGAGGTCCTTTCGCTGGAACCGACCAATTCCGAAGCGCTGGTCAAGAAAGGCATGGCCCTGGAAAAGCTGCAGGATTGGGAACAGGCCCTCGAGAGTTACAATCGCGCCATCGCCGCCGATGGTTCGTTGACCGTCGCTTACCTTTACCGCGGCGGCGTTTGCAACCGGCTCCAGCGATACCGTGAGGCGCTGGAGAGTTACGAACAGGCCCTGCAAACGGAGAAAAAGAGCCGCGCTTCCTGAGCCCCGAGTGTAGGTAGTCCCGCCTTGTATGTAGTTCCGCCTTGTATGCGGCTCGGGGGCGGCCGGATGTTTCTTCACGCCTCGGCCGCCTAAAGGCGGGACTACATACAACCTACGAACGGTTCGGTGTTCCGTTTGCCACCCTCACCTGGGCTCGGAGCAGTTCGCGAATGACCCTTTCCTTGGCCAGAATCTCCTGCTCCAACTCGGTGATTCGTTCCTCGCGGGTCTGCAAACTGTCCTGAAACTGTTCGTGTAGTTTTTGCAGGCGTTGTTCCAACTCGAGCACCCGTTGCGTCCCGATCTCATGGGAAATGAGCAACTGGCTGCGTTGCGACGTCAGCCAGGAAAAGAGCCGTTCGCGCATCAGACGGCTCAGCTGAGGCATGAGCCCCCCGCCCATGACGGCGACGGCCTGATTGGCCCTTTTCTCCGCCTGCGCCGCTCGCTCCTGCCACACGGCGGCCTGGGCCGCATCTGCCGCGGCGGCAGAGTTGGAGGGGCCCTGTCCAGGTCTGTCGCCAAATGCCGAATGCTCTGCCCCTCCGGCCCAACGGGTGTGGTCGTTCAGGCTCGACGGGTACGTCCGCTTTCCGAAAACTCCGGCTGACGGCGTGGCACGGCGAATCAACCAGGCCGAGAACCCAATGAGCACGATCAATCCGGCACTCGCTCCCGCCCAGAGCCGGACGAGGTCTTGCTCCCACCAGGCGCGGGTGGCCGGAACCGGGCTGGCGACCGGGACCGGGGCAGGAACCGGCCCGGCGAGCGCCAGTTCGTATGTCACCATTGCGGGAGTGAAAGCCGTTCGAGTCAGGACTTGAGGCGTGGAGACAAAATCCGCGTTTCGGATGAGGAAGGTGGAGAGAATCGGTGGGGCACGCATTTCGTCACCCGGTTGGCCGGCGCGTTCGTTGATCGGCAGATTCGGGAGGGTCCCTTTGAACCCGGCTTGCTGAAGGAATCGCAGGGCGCTTCCCGCGCGCCCTCCTCTCGGGTCACCGAGGAAATTTCCTGCGATCAGGAAGGTGGCGACCTGGTTGGTGCGGGTGCTGACCACCCAGTTGGCGTGTTGCACGAGGTATTGGGCGGCCTGTTCGCGTTTGCGTGTCGGCAGCGGGTTGTCTCCGCGAGGCCAGGCCACGGGCTCGTCGATCGGCAGATGAGCCACGTAGAGGCAGATGGTGCCGGGACCCGAATTGAACCCGGCGAAGGCAAATCCTCCCGGCGCATCCAGTTGACCCGTGGCACGCCACTCCGTCGCCCGAGCCACGAACGGCTGCTTTTTCGCCAGGATGGCCAGGGGCGGCCCCAGGGCGAGGTTGTTCGCCCCGCTTTTTTTGAAAGCGCAATGGAGTGCGACAATGTAATTGGACGGTTTGAGGAACCCGGCGAGACGTCGTGCGGTTTGCGCATCGGGGATGCCGTGCAGGACAAGAATGTCGGCGTCCCTGCTTCTGAGGTTGGCGGCGATTTGCCAAAGCCGCTTCACTTCGGGCGCCGAAGGCGACGCGTCGGGTGAAGTGGCCTCGACGCCCTCGAGATCCCAAGTGGCGACGCGGACGGTCTGCGCGGGCAGGGACTGGAGGAGCGTCCACAGGAGCGCCATGACCACGGTGCAGTGCCGCATAATGTTCCAGAGGGCTGACCGCAAGATTCTGGCGAAAAAGTTAAGGAGGCCTGGACGAAGTGTAAAGATGGATTTGCGATTTTGGATTATGGATTTTGGATTTGGGATGCAGGGTTCAGGATACAGGATACAGGATTCAGGATTTAGGATACAGGATACAGGATGCAAGGTTGGAGACGCGGAATGCGGGAGACGCGACACGTGAGGCGCGACGCGCGATCCAAGTTCGCCGCGAAGCAGCGGACTCGCTGCATCCTGTATCCCGCATCCCGCATCCTGCATCCTGTATCCCGCATCCCGCATCCTGCATCCCGCAGATTGTCCCTGCCTGAGGTGACTAAACCTCAAACTCCGCCTTGCTCGACGCCAGCGATTGGAATTAAATCGGCGGCATGGCCAAAGTGCTGGTGGTCGACGATGAAATAACGATGGTGCAGATGATCACCGAGTTGCTCCGGACGGAGAACCACGAGGTGCTCCCGTTCAACAATGGCAACGCCGCGTTCGACGCGATGGAGGAGCAGCAGCCCGAACTGGTCATCACCGATCTCAACCTGGAGAAGTCCCGCACGCAGGGCCTGGACATCCTGCGCAAGGCCCGATCCCTCAATCCGCCCGCCGAGGTGATCGTCGTGACCGCGTTCGGATCGGTGGGAACGGCCGTCGAGGCCATGAAGCAAGGGGCCTATGACTACCTGGAAAAGCCCTTCAAACTGGACGACTTCAAACTCTGCGCCCAACGCGCACTCTCCTACAACCATGCCGTGGCCGAGAATCACTACCTGAAAAGGCAGCTGCGGGAGAAGTATCATTTCAACCAGATCATCGGCACCTCTCCCAAGATGCAGACGGTGTTTCGCCTGATCGAGCGCGTGGCCGCGACGGAGAGCACGGTGCTGATCCTCGGCGAAAGCGGGACCGGCAAGGAACTGGTCGCGCGCGCCCTGCATTTCAACAGCCGCCGCCAGTTCGCGCCGTTCATTCCGGTCAATTGCGCCGCGTTGCCGGAGAATCTTCTGGAATCGGAACTCTTCGGCCATCGCAAGGGCGCGTTCACCGGGGCCGTCACCGACAAGAAGGGCCTTTTCCAGGAAGCCGACGGCGGGACGATTTTTTTGGATGAGATCGGCTCGATGCCGGCGCCGTTACAGAGCCGGTTGCTGCGCGTGTTGCAGGATCGCGAGGTCCGGCGCGTGGGCGACAACCTGCCGGTTTACGTCAATGTCCGTGTGCTGGCCGCCACGAACGAGCCGTTGGAGAAGAAGATCAAGGAGGGCAAATTCCGGGAAGACCTTTACTATCGGTTGAACGTGATCCCGATCGAGCTGCCGGCCCTGCGCGAGCGGGCCGAGGACATCCTTCTGCTCGTGGCGCACGCGTTGCGCAACCGCGTCAGCCTGCGCACCGGGCATCCTTTTCAGATCACCCGTCGGGCCATGGAGGCGTTGAACGCCTACTCGTGGCCGGGCAACGTGCGCGAGTTGGAAAACGCCATCGAGCGCGCCTGCACTTTGTGCGAAGTGGATCTCATCCGCGTGGCCGATCTGCCTCCCTCGGTGCAGGCCAGCGCGCCCGAAACCAGCCGGGTCCCGCCCGGCGGCTCGGACGAAACCACCTTCGTCGCGGCGGCCAACATCGCCGGTGGTGCCCCGTTCCCGCTCACCACTGACGCCGACGCCCAGGCAGGATCCAAACCCGGAGGCGCCAGCGCTCTCTCTCTGGAGCCATTGAAGGATTTCCTGCGCGAGCAGGAGCTGAACCACCTCAACCGCACCCTGGCCTACACCGGCGGCAACAAGGAAAAGGCCGCCGAGTTGCTCGGCATCAGCCTGGCCACTCTCTATCGCAAGCTGGCCGGAGAAACTGGCGGCTGAAGCGGCGGATCGGCGCCGTTTTGGTTCGGAATTTTTGTTTCCTTTTGGCCCTTGCTACCTAATATCGGCCCCTGCCTGCCGTTTCACTGCCGGCACCAGACGCAGAAGAACACGATACTATGCCACTGACACATACCAGAGACTTGTTCGCCAAAGCACTCAAGGGCAAATACGCGCTCGGCGCCTTTAACGTGAACAACATGGAACTGCTCCAGGCCATCGTCGAAGCCTGCGAGGAGGAAAAAGCGCCCGTCATGCTCCAGATCTCCAAAGGCGCCCGCCAGTATGCCAATCCCGTCTATCTCAAAAAGCTCATCGAGGCCGCGGTCAGCCTGACCAATATCCCCATCGCCGTTCACCTCGATCACGGCGACAGCTTCGAGTTGTGCAAGGAATGCATCGACGAAGGATTCACCAGCGTGATGATCGACGCCAGCCACGAGCCTTTCGAGAAGAACGTTGAAATTTGCCGCAAAGTCGTCGACTACGCTCACAAACACAACTGCGTCGTCGAAGGCGAACTGGGCATGCTGGTCGGAGCGCAACATGACGACGGCGAAGCCGGCGGCGGTTATTCCAAAGGGGGTTGTTATACCCATCCGGAGGAAGCCGTCGAATTCGTCAAACAATCCGGCGTGGATTCCCTGGCGGTGGCCATCGGCAATTCCCACGGTGCCTACAAATTCAAAGGCGAACAGCACCTGGACCTCGAACGCCTCAAAGCCATCAAGAAGGCGCTCCTGGACGCGGGTCTGGGGGATTATCCCCTGGTGCTCCACGGCGCGTCCAGCGTCCCCCGCGAGCTGGCCGAGGAGATCAATCGCTACGGCGGCAAGCTCGGCGCCGATACGGCCGGAGTCCCCGAAGCCGATATCGAAGTGGCTCGCCGCACCGGCTGCACCAAAGTGAACATCGACACCGACCTGCGCCTGGCCATGACGGCGGCCATTCGCAAAGTTTTCTCGGAAAACCCCAGGGAATTCGATCCCCGCAAGTATCTCGGCCCGGCTCGCGTCAAGGTCAAGGAGTTAGTCCGGCACAAGGTGAAGGACGTGCTTTGCTGCGCGGGCCACGCTTTCGACTGAGCCAATCACACCGGAGAGTAGCGGCGCAGGTATTTTACGGCGACGGCCAGGTCTTTTGGCCAGTCGGCCGCGATCACCACCGGCTGAGCGGTCACCGGATGGAGGAATTCCATGCGTTCGGCGTGCAGCGCCAAAGTAGCAATGAGCGGACGCTCGGTGTGTCCTGGCTTCAGGCGGTAATCGGGTTTCAGTTGTGACAACAGGAGGGGCCCCCCGCCGTAAAGCTGGTCGCCGCAGGTCGCAAGACCCCAATGTTTGAGGTGAACCCGGATCTGGTGGGTGCGTGCGCCGACCGGCCGGCACTGCACCAGCGTAAAACCGCGAAACTGTTCCCGCACCTCGAAGCGCGTCCGGCACCGCTTGCCGTGCTTCGTGCTCACCCGCATGAGACCAGGGTGCGCGGGATCCGGGCCGATCGGGGCGTCGACTTCCCATTGCGGATGCGGCGGCGTTCCTGGGAGCAGGGCGAGGTAAGTTTGCAGGGGCGTGTCCGCGCGGAAGAGGTCGGCCACTTGCAGGAGCACCGGCTTGGATTTGGCGAGCAGGAGCACTCCGCTGGTTTCGCAGTCGAGCCGGTGGGCATTGGCGAGGTAAGCCAGCCCGCGCTCTTTGGCCCAGGCTTTCTCCTCCGCGATGGCGGAATGGAGCAGCTTCATCAAGTTCGGGCGCGTCGGGTCATCACGGTCCGGGGAGATGAGCAAGCCAGGGGGTTTGTTGAGCGCGAGCAACTGCTCGTCTTCGAAAAGCACCGCAATTTCCCAAAATTCGCCGGTCACGCGCGAGGAAAGCTTGATCAATGGGGGCACGGTGGTAAGTCGGTTACAAAGATTGAAAGGGTTAAATGGGTTAAAAGGGTTAAATCAGTTGAATTGGTTAAACGGGTTAAGAGAAAACGCTTGGACGCGTCGCCTTATTTAAATCTTTTAACCCATTTAACCCATTTAACCCATTTAACCTATTAACCTGTTTAACCCATTTAACGAACCCGGCCCCCCCGACTGCCTTACTGCGGCGAGCCGATGGTCGTTTCACGTTTCGGCCCGGAGACCTTGGCCAGCTCGGCCTGCTTGCGGAACCACTGTTGGAAGGCTTCGTTCTGACGGAACACACGCAGTTGACCCATGAACTCGGGCAATTGCTCTTTCATTTTCGCCGCGTCGACGGGCGGTCGCGCTTTCACGTAGAGGATAAAACCGCCCTCCGGGGAAGGTTGGGCGATGAAAGGGCTGGCGTGGCCGACTTCCAGGTTGGAGGCCAGGTTTTGCAAGAGACGCAGGTTGATGCGCTCATCCAGGTTGGTTAATGCCTGGGTGCTCGGAGAAAATGGGGGCAAGTCGACCGCCTTCACTTTTTCCGCGGCGCAAATGTCGGTGAAGGATTTGTTCATGGCCAGCGCATTGGTCAGGTTGGTCTGAAAGCTCTGCCCGGTCTTGCGGGCCAGTTCGAGGGCCATGAATTTCTTGCAGTCCGCGGTGACCTTGTCCTGGATTTTGTCCAGCGGCTGGAGCTCGCTGGGGATTTTGTCCTTGCGGGCGATGACATAGACGGCGTGTTTGCCAAGGATGGGATTGAACACGATCGGCTGCTGGTCGGTGGTGGCAAACGCCTTTTCCCGGAAAGTGTCGCGAAAATTCGCGTGCGGCGCGTCCTCCGAGTTGAGTGGGATGTCTTGTTCCTGCTCGAACTCGTCCAGTCCGCTGAGGCGATCAAAGGGTTTGGTCACTTTGACCTGGAGTCCCTTCGCCGCGGCCAGCTTTTCCAGGTTGGCGGCTTTGTTGGGGTCGGGCTGGCTGATCAGTTCGTTGCCGAAATCGGTGGCGGCGCGGCGCGCTTCCAGCAGGGCCTGCTGCGAACGCATCTCCGCTTTGATTTTTTCCTTGGCGGCGACTTCGGAGAGCGGTGCGCCGTTGGTGTCGGTCCAGGCATTGGTGCCGCCTTTGGCGCGGAAATAATACTCGGAAACCAGTTCGTTGAGATTGGTCACTTTGGCGAGTTTGCTGTCGGCCTCGGCCAGGTAATTGGAGGCGGCAAACTCGACGTAGCCGACGGTGAGCCGTTCCGGGAGGCGGTAGTAGGCCATTTGATTGGTGTAGAAGCTTCCCACGGCGCCATTGGTCAGGACGACTTTATCCAGGTAGTTGGTGGCCCAAAAGACGGCCAGTTGAGTCGACACTTCCTGGTTTTCTTTTCGCCAAATCGCCTCGGCCTCCGCGGGGGTGACCAGGCGTGCGCTGACCGAGGCCGCGGCGACCAATTGCCGGATATCAGCTTCGTTGCGCACGAAGCGTTCGTAATCTGCGATTTGCAGGCCGTTGGGCCGAAGGATCTCCGATTCCAGGGAGGCATAAGGGTAATCGTGCAGTTGCTCATGCACCATCAGGGCCACCGTCTTGTCGCTGGCCTTGATGTCCATTTCCTTGAGCTTCTGCAGCAGAAACAGGCGGGAGAGGGTTTCCGATTCCAGGCGCCGATTGCTCGCTTCATCGTTACCCGGCCACTTGCCGCCGTGCAGAAAGCTGGCCAGCCTCACCTCTTTCCACGCATCCGCATATTCCTCTTGCCCGACCGGCTGGCCATTGATGGAGCCGAGGTCGGGCTTGTTTCTGGGCCGGCTGCTGCCGCCCGCTCCACCCACCGAAGAGGTGGGCGTAAAATAGGACACCAAGCCGATGCTCATGGCCGCAATCACGAACGCCCAAAGCCAGGTTTGATGTTTGCGTAAGGTGCCAATCATATTTTTCTACTTCTTGGACATTAGCCCGAAGAGGGCGCACCCTACCCACCCTTGCCGCGGCCGGTCAAACGCAAAAATGCCCCCGGGGCTTCGAGTCAAAACACGCGCTCAAACAATTGTGCTGCCAAAGCAGGTCGTTTCGGATATAGTAACTGAAATTCACCATCTGCCCGCGCGATGTATTGTGCCCCACCACGCCGGTCTGGCGATTCGTTCCCTTCGAGACACGCCGATCCGCATCCACTTTTAAAAAGAGGGACCGCTCTGGAATCGTTGTTTTGTTTGCTCCGGTGCTTTTTTGTCTGCCTGCCGGTCCTGGCCGGTCTTTCCCTGTGGGCCGCTCCGATTCCCGGGCTGTTCAACACCGGTGTTGGCACCAATGGTGTCCTGCTGGTGAACGGCGCGGTGGACCCACACTACCGTCTCGTGCAGAGCGCGGACACGAGCGCGCCGGGGCCCAATACATTCGCGGTCACCGATACGCTGTTTCCGATCGTGAGCGGGCCGTGGCTGGCCAGCGGACCAAACTCCAAGTGGATCGCGCCCCAGGCCAACCAGAGCAGCGGCAATCAGGCCGGAGACTATCAGTACCGTCTTGCCTTCGATCTCACCGGGCTCGAACCGTCCAGCGCGGTCATCCGCGGGCGCTGGACTTCAGACAACGGGGGCCCCGATGTGCTGCTGAACGGCGTCAGCACTGGCGCGACGAGCGACGGCAATTTCTCCGTATTGGGCAATCCATTCACGATTGGCAGCGGTTTTATCGACGGCACCAACACGCTCGACTTCGTGGTGAACAACGGCGCGCCCGGGATCAATCCGACCGGCCTGCGCGTGGAGCTCAGCGGCACGGCGGACCTGCAACCGCCCCCGGGCACCCCGCCTGCCATTGTCACGCAACCGGCTTCGGTGACGGTGGGGCTGCTGGATCCGGCAACTTTCAGCGTCGGTGTGTCCGGGAGCCGGCCGTTCAGTTACCAGTGGCGGATGAACGGCGCACCCATCCCTGGTGCCGGCAGTT
>WNGF01004436.1_pt1 | contig 18405 bp, 17 predicted proteins | sample 5400641 | NCBI WGS metagenome assembly WNGF01 (sample SAMN13153371, study PRJNA577476) | soil metagenome | isolation source: 80 cm soil or saprolite under grassland replicate 2 | place: USA:California | collected 2016-06-15
TTCTTTTTGCCGCGCGGCGACGGCCGGGACCTGTAACGGCGGCTGGCCTCGAACGACCTGTGATGCGAAGGGCGTCGTCCTTCGTCCCCGCGTTCCCCGAGGTCCTGTCATGTCCCATCCGCAGTCGTTCGACGTCATCATCATCGGCACCGGCGCTGGCGGCGGCACCCTGGCGCAGCACCTGGCGCCCTCCGGCAAGCGCATCCTCCTCGTCGAGCGCGGTGACTACGTGCCTCGGGAGAAGGACAACTGGGATTCGCGCTCCGTCAATCTGGAGGGCAAGTACCAGACCAAGGAGGTCTGGAAGGACTCGGAGGGCAACGACCTCCACCCGCACACGAACTACTGGGTGGGAGGCAACACCAAGTTCTACGGCGCGGCGCTGTTCCGGCTACGGAAGGGGGACTTCGGAGAGCTCCGGCACCACGCCGGCGTCTCTCCCGCCTGGCCGATCGCCTACGAGGAGCTCGAGCCGTACTACACGAGAGCGGAGCGGCTCTATCACGTGCACGGCGAGCGGGGAGAGGATCCCACCGACCCGCCCGCGAGCGCGCCCTTCCCGCATCCGGCCGTGAGCCACGAGCCGCGCCTCCAGCAGCTCAGCGACGACTTCGCCGGGCTCGGCCTCCGGCCGTTCCACACGCCGCTCGGGATCATGCTCGACGAGAAGCGGCCGCAGGCGAGCCGCTGCATCCGCTGCAACACGTGCGATGGGTTTCCGTGTCTCGTACAAGCCAAGTCCGACGCGCAGCTCCTCGGCGTCGATCCCGCGCTCCAGCACGAGAACGTGACGCTGCTCACCAACGCCTACGTGGAGCGGCTCGAGACGAGCCCGTCCGGGCACGAGGTGTCGAAGGTGATCGTGAGGCGCGGCGACGAGCGCCTGGAGCTCTCCGCAGACATCGTCGTCGTCTCGTGCGGCGCCATCAACTCGGCGGCGCTGCTGCTGCGGTCCGCAAACGACGCTCACCCCCAGGGCCTGGCGAACCGCTCCGGCGTGGTGGGCCGCCACTACATGGGGCACGTCAACTCGGTGCTGATGGCCATCTCGCGCTGCCCGAACCCCACCGTCTTCCAGAAGTCGCTTTCGGTGAACGACTTCTACTTCGGATCCCAGGACTTCCCATTCCCGATGGGCCACATCTCCTTCGTGGGCAAGCTCGATGGAGAGGCCTTGAAGGGCGGCGCCCCGCCGCTCGTGCCCGGCTTCACGCTCGATCTCATGGCACGCCACTCGCTCGACTTCTGGCTCACCTCCGAGGATCTGCCCGACCCCGAGAACCGGGTCACGCTCGATCGCGATGGCCGCATCGTCCTCGCCTACAAGCCCAACAACGAGGAGGGCCACAAGCGCCTCATCGCGAAGCTCCAGCAGCTCATGAAGCAGCAGCGGGCCTGCCCCCTCCACGGGAAGGAATGCCACCAGGGACTCTTCGCGCGTAGCCTGTACGTCGGTCAGCGCATCCCGCTGGCGGGCGTCGCCCACCAGAACGGCACCATCCGCTTCGGGCGGGATCAGAAGACCTCGGCGCTCGACGTGAACTGCAAGGCCCACGATGTGGACAACCTCTATGTCGTCGACGCGAGCTTCTTCCCCTCCTCGGGCGCGGTGAATCCCGGGCTGACGATCATGGCCAACGCGCTGCGCGTGGGGGACCACCTGCTCGCGCGGATGACCTGAGGAAGCGGCGCCCGTCTCCCCTCCCCTCGCCATCGCGGGGGGAGGGTTTGGTCTTGGTTCAGGCGCCACCCATGGCGAAACGGCCCTCCCCCGCGAGCGCGGGAAAGGGCCGAAGACGGCGCTTGGTTTCCGGGCTGCTGCTCTACTTCTCCGACGGCTTCATGCGGCTGTCGTCGTAATCGACGGGCTCGCGCTGCTCACGGGCCGCATCCTGCTTGGCACCGGTGACCTCGCCCGGCTCCATCTTGCTGTCGTCGTACTGCACGCTCCGCCCGCTGCTCCTCGCCTGCGCCGCCGTATCGCGCGGACGCATCCTGGACTCGTCATAACCAGACGCTTCCTGACCAGACGCTTCCTGCTGGCGCCGCTGCGCCAGCGAACCCGCATCCGCCGCGAGCGCGCTGCCGCTGGAGAGCGCGGCCGCGAGGAACATGACTCGAGACTTCTTCCACATGGCGATCACCTCGTAACGCACTCCGGAGCACGGCATGTGCACGTGGCGTCTTCCGGTGGGTCGCGCGGCGCGTGGATCCGTTACGCCGCCGCGAGCAAGGCCCGGCGTAACGTCGAGCCGGGTCGGCGGACAGCTGCACGAACGCCCCGCACCGCGGGCCATCTCCCGAGGACTCCATGATCCAGCTGTCTCGAAGAATCGTCGCGCTGGCAGTCGTGATGCTGTCGACCCAGGCTCACGCACAGACCGCGGACAAGAAGACCCTCACCCTGGCCGGAGCACAGAAGGTGATCACCGCGGCGCTCGCCGAGGCGCATCGCCTGAACACCACCGGCGTGGTCGCAGTGGTCGACGACGGCGGGAGCCTCGTCGCGCTCGACCGGATCGACGGCACGTTCGCCGCCGGCGCTCGCATCAGCACTGGCAAGGCCCGGACCGCGGCGCTCTTCAAGAAGCCCACCCGCGCTTTCGAGGAGATCATCGGCAAGGGGCGCACCGCGATGGTGGCGCTCGACGACTTCACGCCGCTCCAGGGCGGGATCCCGCTCACGGTGGAAGGGCAGATCGTCGGCGCCGTCGGCGTGAGCGGCGCCGCGAGCGCGCAGCAGGACGAGGAGCTGGCGGTGGCAGCGGCAGCCGCCCTCAGTGCCCCCACCGCCCCTCGCGCCGAGGCCGGGGTGTCCTTCATCCCCCACGAGAAGGTCGCCGCGGCCTTCGCCAAGGGCGCGCCGCTGCTCGAGGTCGAGGGCTACAAGGTCCACGCCAGCCACCGGACGGAGGCCGGCAAGGTCGAGGTCCACACCCGCGAGACGGACATCATCCACGTGCTCAAGGGCCGCGCGACGTTCGTGACGGGCGGTACCATGGTCGGCGGGCAGAACATCGCGCCCGACGAGATCCGCGGCGCGTCCATCGACGGCGGAGAGACGCGCCACATCGGCGAGGGCGACGTCATCGTGGTCCCGAGCGGCGTGCCGCACTGGTTCCGCGAGGTGCCGGGCCCCCTCGACTACTACGTCGTCAAGATCCGGTGAGGAGCGCGCCCATGACCGTGCCCATCCATCCTCTGCGCCTGTTCGCCATCATCTCCCTGCTCCACGCAGCGCCCGCGCTCGCCGCGGCGCGCGCTCCGGCAGACCCGCCGGCAGGACGGCCCGACGCCGTCGTCGACCTCGCTTCCCGGGAAGGCGCGGCGCTCGTCGGCGCGACCTGGAGCTACCGAGATGCGAAGCTCCTCGAGGTCGCGGCGCGCGCACCAGGTTCTGACCTCAAGCCTTCCGGCGCGCCCATCCGCGCCCTCGACATCTCGCCGCAGGCGAGCGAGGTGTTCGCCGGCGACGCCGGATTCGAGCGCATCGCACCCGACGCGCTCGAGCAGCGCCGCGGCAACGGGAAGGTCTCCTTCGCCTGGTACCGCGCCGACCTCACCTTGCCCGAGCGCATCGGCGACGTGCCGGTCGCACGCTCGACCATCGCCTTCGAGATCGTCGTCGACGACTATGCCGAGGTTTGGGTCGATGGGAAGCTGCCGCTCGTGCTCGGTCAGACGGGCGGGCCGGTCGTGAAGGGCTTCAACGCTCCCAATCGCGTCGTCCTGACGCGCGACGCCCGGCCCGGGCAGATCATCCGCCTCGCCGTCTTCGGCATCAACGGGCCGATCTCCGCCAGCCCGAACAACTTCATCTGGGTCCGCTCGGCGACACTCGAGATCCACCGAGCGCGGACAAAGCCGCGCGGCGAGGTGGCCCCCGTCCTGCGGGTCGATCCGGCCCTCGACTCGGTGGCCCCGCCCGGCGCGCGCATCGAGAAGGTTGCCGACGGCTTCCTCTTCACCGAAGGTCCGGTGTGGCACCCCGACGGCTACCTGCTGTTCAGCGACCCCAATGCGAACACCATCTACCGCTGGTCGCCGGATGGCCAGGTGTCGGTCTACCGTGCGAAGAGCGGCTACAAGGGCGTCGACGTGGGCGAGTACGGGCAGCCCGGCTCGAACGGCCTCACGCTCGACCGGGAGGGACGCCTCACCATCAACGAGCATGGCAACCGCCGCGTGACACGCCTCGAGAAGAACGGCTCGCTCACGGTCCTCGCCGATCGGTACCAGGGCAAGCGCCTCAACAGCCCCAACGACCTGGTCTATCGTTCGGACGGTGCCCTCTACTTCACCGACCCGCCGTTCGGGCTCCCGAAGGCCTTCGACGATCCGCGCAAGGAACTCCCGAAGAGCGGCGTGTTCTGCCTGAAGGACGGGAAGCTGGAGCTCGTCTCGACCGATCTCACAGGGCCGAACGGGATCGCTTTCTCCCCCGATGAGCGCTTTCTCTATGTGACGAACTGGGAAGTGAAGCGCAAGGTCGTGATGCGCTACGAGGTTAGCCCGAAGAGCTGCGAGCTCACGAAGGGCCGCGTGTTCTTCGACATGACGAAGGCTCCTGGCGAAGAGGCCCTCGACGGCATGAAGGTCGACAAGGAAGGACACCTCTTCGTCTCCGGTCCCGGTGGCGTGTGGGTCATCTCGTCCGAGGGGAAACACCTCGGTACGATCCAGGCGCCCGAGCTTCCCGCCAACATGGCCTTCGGCGACGACGACGGTCGGACGCTCTACATGACCGCGCGCACAGGCATCTACCGGATGCGCCTGGCGCACGAGGGGATCCGTCCGCCGCTGGCGCGCGCGTCGCGCTAGGCGATCGAGGGAGCCGACGAGCGACTCGCCGCCTGCCGCGAAGAGGCGGCGATGTCGCTCCCGGAGGGCGTCCTTGCGCTGGGTCCGTGCCTCGAATGAGTACGGATGCGCACGCACGTAACGCTACACCCGCACAGAGCGACCTTGGACTGGTGGAACCTGAGGGAGCGCGAGCGTGATCCGATCGTCAACCCCGACGACCTGGCCTGCAGGGAGCTCGTCGAGCTCGTCATGGACCACGTCGAGGACAGGCTCTCGCCGTCGGTGCGGACGCGCTTCGCCAGACCGGCTGGACCGGGCTCGTCGCGAAGCTGCTCCAGCAGAGCGGCGAGTAACGGAACCGCCCCGCTCGATACGTACGTGCAGGAGACCAGCATGAAGGCCATCGGCGTCATCCCAGGGAAGAAGAACAGCGTCCACCTCACCGAGCTCCCTAAGCCAAGTGTGTCCGACGTCCCGAATGGGTGCGGCGTGCTCGTGCGCGTCCTGCGCGTCGGCGTCGACGGCACCGACCGCGAGATCAACGAGGGATGCCTCGGAAACGTCTCCGAGATCCTCGAGCCCGAGCCTCCGTACCGGCCGGTCGGAGCGCCAGCACAGGCGTGGAGCGTCGCGGAGATCCTCAGCGTGCTGCGGATGGAGCTTGGATTGGATCTCCCTCCCCCCGCGAAGCGGGGGGAGGGTCGGGGAGAGGGGCAGGACCACCGCACGCCCACCCTCTCCCCGTCCCTCTCCCTTCCAGGGAGAGGGGGGTGGCACGGATGACCCCCGCCCTGCGCGCCCACTGGCCCGAATACGGGATCGAAGCGGCCGGCCTTGCGACCTTCATGATCTCCGCCTGCTCTTTCGGCGTCTTGATCTTCCACCCCGACTCGCCGGCGTACGCGGCGCTCGGGACCGATCTCGGTCGCCGCCTCATGGGCGTCGCCATGGGTGCGACGGCGATCGGCATCATCATGCCCGCTCGCGCGAAGCGCGGCTGCGCCAAGCTCGACCACCGTCCGGACCGGCCCTGCATCTTCTGTGGCCAGGGCCGTGCCGTCCCCCATCCGACGGGCGCGCAGCTGCGCCTCGCTCATTGAAGGAGCATTCCATGGCAGGCATCCATCTGAACCGCTGGATCGAGGGCGGACGGCGCGTCCTCCGCCTCCTCGGCACGTTCGACGGCGCCGCGGCGCGCGAGCTCTGGACCCACCTCCGGCGCGAGGAGGAGCGCGACATCGTCATCGACGTCGCCTTCGTGCGCGGCTTCGACGAGGTCGGGGTGGCCGCGCTCGCTCGCCTCGTCGAGGGCAACGACGACCGGCGCATCACGCTCAGAGGGCTCTCCACGCACCAGCTCCGCATCCTGCGCTATCTCGGCGCGGGGCTCTCGCAGGTCGGGACGGCGAGCCAGCCATGAGCACCACGGCTCCGCCGCTGCGTGCCGCCTGGCCCGCGGGGAGCGCGCGTCCGTCGCGCCTCCTCCGGCGCGCGGGCATCGGCCTCGTCGGAGGGCTCCTCTCCAGCGCCGCTCTGCTCGTGACGCTTCGGCTCGGCACGAGCGCGCTCGCGCTCGGGGCCATCGTGGGCATCGGCTACGGCGCCTGGTTCCGCTTCCCGCGCCGGGCATACGTCGACAGCATGATGACGGCCGCTGCCTTGGGCATCCCGCTCTGGGCGCTCGTGAGCGTCGTGATCCTCCCGGTCCTTTCAGGGCAGCGCCCGATGTGGACAGCGGCGGGGATGCGCGCGCTCGTGCCGCATCTCGTCGGCTGGGTGCTGTTCGGCGCCGTGCTCGGTCTCGCATCGCAGGCCGTCTCCGACGCGGTGGACCGCTGGGTTGGACCCGAGCCGGTCCCACCGCCTGCGCCCGAGCCCCGCAAGCGTCGCATCGTCATCCTGGGAGGTGGCTTCGCGGGCGTGACGGCGGCCGTGCAGCTCGAGCGCCTCTTCGGCGCGGATCCGTCCGTCGCGATCACGCTCGTCTCCAACACGAACGCTCTCCTCTTCACCCCGATGCTCGCCGAGGTGGCCGGCTCGAGCCTCGAGCCCACCCACATCTCCAGCCCCATCCGGACGAGCGTCCGGAGGACGCGGGTCGTGCGCGGCCCGGTCAGCCGCATCGACCTGCCCGCGAGGCGCGTCGTCGTCGCGTCCGACCCGCCCGTCACGCTGTCATTCGACCACCTCGTGCTCACGCTGGGATCGGTCACGAACCACCTCGGCCTGGAGAACGTGGCGAGGCACACGCTCGGCTTCAAGACGCTGCGAGAGGCGATGCGCATCCGGAACCAGGTCATCGACGCCTTTGAGCGCGCCGAGATCGAGAGCGATCCGGTGCGCCGCCGCGAGCTGCTCACCTTCGTCGTCGCGGGGGGAGGATTCGCCGGCGTCGAGCTCGCAGGAGCCCTCAACGACTTCGCGCGCGGGATGCTCGCCGATTACCCGGCGCTCCGGCCCGACGATCTCGCGATCATCGTCGTCCACCCGGGCGATCGCATCCTGCCCGAGCTCTCTCCGCAGCTCGCGGCGTACGCGCTGGAGCGGATGGCCGCGCGTGGCGTCACCTTCCGGCTCGGCGAACGCGTCGCGGATGCGCGTCCGGGCGCCTTCGTCCTCAAGTCTGGCGAGGAGATCCGTGGCCAGACGCTCGTGTGGACGGCGGGCTCCACGCCGCACCCGCTCCTCAAGGCCCTCCCCTTCGAGCGCTCCAAGCGCGGTGCCGTGGTCGTCGACGAGCATCTGGTGGTCCCGGGCCACCCGGGAGTCTGGGCCGCGGGCGATTGCGCGGCGATCGTCGACGCGCGCACGAAGGAGCCGTGCCCTCCTACGGCGCAGTTCGCGCTCCGCGAGGCGCGAGCCGTCGCCGAGAACATCCACGCGACGTTGACCGGCGGAAACCCCAAGCCCTTCCAGTTCGACGCGCTCGGCGCGCTTTGCGTCGTCGGCCACCACACCGCCTGCGCCGAGCTGCGCGTGCCCTTCACGCGGCGGCACGTGCGCTTCTCCGGACTCCTCGCCTGGATGATGTGGCGCCTCATCTACCTGGCGAAGCTGCCGGGTCTCGAGCGCAAGGTCCGCGTGCTCTCGGATTGGACGCTCGAGCTGTTCTTCCCGCGCGACATCGTGCAGACGATCGATCTCTCGGAGCCCGCCCAAGAGCAGTCGAGATGAAGGGCCGCCAGCTGCCGCAGCCCCTCTCTGACTCGCTTTTCGCCGTTTGTCTTGCTCGCCCACCGCTTCAGAGGCGAGTCAGAGTGATTTCCGGGCTCGCTGCTCTTCGCGCAGCAAGCCCTCAATTTAAAAAAAGCGGCCGCCGCTCCCCCCAATCCCCCCACCGCCCGCTGTGAAAAGGGCGAAACCCGAGTCTTACCCAAGGTACCCCATGCCGAAGCTCTCCCATCGCGTCGGCGGCGTCATCCTGTGCGTGCTCCTCGGCGTCATCGGCGGCGCCGTGGGACGGGGCCTCGTCTCCACGCTCGAGGCCGGCATCCTCCTCGGCGCCGGGTACGGTGCCGCGTTCGCGCTCCTCGCAGGATCGCGCGCCACGACCCCCGGCGCTGGGCTGATCTGGGGGCTCGGGTTCGCCTTCGTGCTCTGGCTCGCCGTTCCCGTCGGCCTCCTCTCGGCCGCCTCCAACGGCATGTATGGGATGGGCATGCTCGATGTGGCCCGCGCCCGCTTCCCCCAGCTCGTCGCCTACGTCCTCTGCTTCGGCGCGCCGCTCGGGATCGGGCTCGGCGCGTGGGGGATCCTGCGGCGCGAGGAGAGCCGCGCCCGGTTCAGCTGGCCGCGCGCGCTCATCGTGGGCGGCCTCGCCGGCGTCGTCGGCGGTTGGGCCTTCGGGAAGTGGATGGCGCAGGCGGGCTTCTTCCCGCTCATCGCCGGGCTCGTCGGCTCGCAGTCGCGCATGGTCGGCGTGACGCTCCACTTCACCTTCGCGATCATCATCGGCGCGAGCCTGGGGGTTCTCTTCCAGCGCGATCTGCGCGGTTACGGGTCGAGCATGGGCTGGGGCATGGCCTACGGGATCTTGTGGTGGTTCGTGGGCCCACTCACCGTCATGCCGATCTGGGCGGGTCAGCCGCTCGACTGGTCCTGGCAACGCGGCGCCGCGCTCTTCGGCTCCCTCGTCGGCCACATCGTGTACGGGCTCATCGCCGGCCTCCTCTACGCCGCCTTTGACAAGCTCTGGGTGGGGTTCTTCACCGAGTCGGATCCCATCCATCGCGAGCCCGAGGGTCCGGGCGTGAGCCTCCTGCACTCGTTGAAGTGGGGCGCGCTGGCGAGCATCGCCGGCGGGCTCACACTGGACCTCGTGCTCGTCGCGAGCGGCTCGATGCCGAGCGCGCTCTGGGCGACGAGCGGCGGCTCGCCCGCCTTCGGCTTCGCCGCGAGCCTGGCGCTCTCCACCCTGCTCGGGATGAGCTACGGCCTCCTCTTCCACCGCGAGGCGCCCAGCTTCGGCGCGGCGGTGGTGTGGGGGCTCCTCTTCGGACTCATCCGGTGGTACGTCGATCCGCTCACGCTCCAGCCGATCGTCCTCCGCGGGACCTTCGACTGGTCTGCGAGCGCAGCCAGCGAGCTCCTCCCGTCGCTCGTCGGGCAGCTCCTCTTCGGCGCGGTGACCGCCTGGTCGTTCCTCGCGCTCGAGAGGCGCCATGCCGCCTGGCTGCTCCTCGATCCGCGCGTCGCTGCGCGCGAGGCGAGACGGCGTCGACCGGAAGGTACTCCTGCACCGGGACTGTGGGTGTTCGCGCTCGGCACGGGCGTGTTGCTGCCGATCTTGCTCGGCTGAGCCGTGCGGGTTGGCGCCCGACCCCGTTCGGGGCGGTCCAGCCGTGTCACGCGCGGCGTTTCGCCGAGACTCCTCATCGTCGAGCCGTTCTGGGAGCCGTTGAGGCGGCGTGCCGAACGCGCGCCCCGCCCATCGGCTCGAGCCAACGATGGCCAGCGTTCCGCGCCTCGGGTGCACGTCGCCCGAGGCGCTCTCCTTTCTGGCGCGCGGCCGTGACGTTCGGTGCATCACCGCTGACGCGTCCGTGGTGCGGCGTAACGCGAAGCCGGCCCCGCCCACTGATCGTCAGGAAGCGAGATCAGAGGACGAAAACACATGGCTACCCCGATCCAGAGCGCGACGACCCCGAGGCAGGCGAGCTTCCGCCATTTCGCGAGCGGCGCGATCGTGAACACCGGCTGTTTCCACGACATCAGCTGCCTGCCGGGTGGTGAGGACGTCGACCTGGAGCAGTGGGAAGCCGGCTTCACCGACCGCGAAGGCCGTTTCTACAACCGGCAGGAGGCAGCGCGGCTCGTCGGCCGGTGTGGGCGGCTCGAGTCCGAGAGCTACTTCGCCGGCGCGGCGAACCCGACGCTCGAAGCTGGGTACCTCGAGGCATGGCACAAGCCGCACCTCCGGCGCGCGGCGTGAGGTCGGCGATGGCGCTCCGCATGCCCGAAGCCATCGAGGTCGTCGCCCGAAGGCTCGCGCGTCGCGCCCGGGCTCGCAGCGGTGGAAGCCTCCTCGTCGCGCTGAGCGGAATCGATGGTTCAGGGAAGGGTTGCTTCGCGAACCGCCTCCACGCCGCGCTCGAGGACCGGGCGATTCACACCGCCGTCGTCCACGCTGACGACTGGATCAGTCCACCTCGCCAGCGGTTTGGCAGCCCGCCCACTCCGCGCCACTTCTACGACAACGCGATCCGGTTCGAATCGATGTTCTCGGAGGTGATCACACCGCTCCGGCGCGAAGGGCGCGTCGACGTCAGCCTCACGCTAGGCGGACAGTCAGGCTTCCTCCGGAGACGGACGTACCGATTCGACGCGGTGGATGTGGTCCTGCTCGAGGGCATCTTCCTGCTGAGGCGTGAGCTCCTCCCGTCGTACGACCGGACGATCTGGATCGACTGCACCTTCCAGACGGCGCTCGAGCGCGCCCTGGAGCGGAACCAGGAAGGCCTCCCTCCCGAGCAGATCGAGCACGAGTACCGGACCATCCACTTCCCCGCCCAGCACCACCACGCTTCGAGGGACGCACCGCGTGAACGCGCCGCGCTCGTCGTGCTGAACGACGAACGGCTCGCGCCGCCTGTGCACGCGAGCGGACGCGCCGCCTCCGCGGCCTGAGTACAGAAGGAAGGATGTCATGGAGAACGCCATCGTGATGATCGTCGAGGACGAAGCAGCGATTCGCGAGGTGCTGTCCGAGATCCTGGAATGCGAAGGCTTTCGGGTGCGGACGGCCAGGAACGGCCGCGACGCCCTCACCCAGCTTCGGCGCGGCGACCCGCTGCCCGACGTGATCCTGCTCGACGTCACGATGCCGATCATGGACGGCATCACCTTCCGCAGGACGCAGCTGCGCGATCCCGATCTGTGCGACATTCCCGTCATCGTCTCGTCGGCGCTGGTGCCTGTCCACGAGCTCTCCGCGACGAGGCAGATCAGAAAGCCGTTCGGCATCGAGGAGCTGCTCCAAGCGGTGGCCCAGGCTGTCGGGAGCACTGCAGGCCAGCTGCTGGGGCATGAGGGCTGCTCGGTGGCGTGACAGCGCCAAGGGCTCGACGCACGGCCCGCGGCTTCGTAGCGGGGGTTCCCGCACAAGACGCGAGGAGCGTGGCGTCGTACCTGCCGGCACCAAGCCCCGCGGGCGAGGCACCGGCAGAGACGCGACCGGTGTACTCTCCATTCCGGTCATGAGCGCTCAAGACACGGGGAGACCCCACCGAACCGCGTGTCTCTGCTGGTCGAGAATCCTGCTCCGCTTCACCCCGACGGAACGTCAGGGCCTCTTCGCGCTCACCATCTTGATCGGCGGGATCTGCGGGCTGGCAGCCGTGGGCTTCCACCTACTGATCAACCTGGTCAGCCGGTGGGCGATCGATCCGGCCCTGGCGGCACCGGGATATGCGTGGATAGGGTGGACCCTCCTTGTCCCGACCTTGGGTGGTCTCGCTTCAGGCGCCCTGCTCCAGTACGTGGTACCCAACGCGCGGGGCAGCGGCATCCCGCAGGTCAAAGTCGCGTATGCAGGTAGGAGCGGACCTCTCCGGATCCGTGATTCGACCGGCAAGTTCTTCATCTCCGCGCTCCAGATCGGCACCGGCTCGTCATTGGGGCGCGAGGGGCCGACGGTGCAAATCTGCGCAGGCATCGCCAGTCGTGTCGGGCGCCTCGCCCGAGTGACGCCTCAGAACGTAAGGCGCCTTCTTCCCGTCGGGGCGGCAGCCGGAATCGCAGCGGCCTTCAACGCGCCAATTGCTGCCGTCACCTTCACGATCGAAGAGGTCGTCGGGAACCTCGACCAGACGGTCCTCTCGGGCGTCGTGGTAGCCGCCGCGCTCGCGGCCGTCGTCGAACGGAGCGTGCTCGGCGTTCACCCCATCTTTGCAATCCCACGTGAATACGGCCTGGAGCACGTGACGTCATTGCTGCTCTACGCCGCGCTTGGTTTCGTCGCAGCGGGTCTCGCACTCATCTTCTCCGAGTCCCTTCTCGCCCTGCGCAAGCGGTTCAAAGGCCTGTCCCTTCTGCCCCGTTGGACCCACCCCGCTGTCGGCGGCCTCGTGACCGGCATGCTGGCAGTCATCGCGTGGGCAGCCTTCAGGTCACACGGCGTCACCGGTGGTGGCTACGCGACGCTCAGTGCCGCGCTGGCGGGCCAGCTCGCGGTGGCGGTGCTCGTCCCCCTCTGCCTGCTGAAGATCGTTTCCACGGTGTTCTCGTACTCCAGCGGTGGAGCTGGCGGCATCTTCGCCCCAGCGCTTTTCATCGGTGCGATGGCAGGTGGGGCGATGGGGGCACTGGACATGGTCGTCTTCCACCACTCCGCCGAATCGCTCGGTGCCTTTGCACTCGTGGGCATGGGAGCGGTTTTCGCGGGGATCATCCGCGCACCCATCACGTCCGTCCTGATCATCATCGAGATGACAGGGGGCTACTCGCTCATCCTGCCGCTCATGATCGCCAACATGCTGGCGTACGGGGTTGCTCGCCATTACCGACCGACCCCGATTTACGAGGCCCTGCTCGAGCAAGACGGCATACCGCTGCACGACCGGAAGCTGGTCGACGTGCTCGCAGGCGTCTCCCTGCGTGACGTGCCGATCGACAGCACGCCTTACACGACGTTCGCGCCTGGTGCGGAACTCAGCAAGCTCGTGCGGGTTCTCTCCGAACGGAGCAGACAGGAAGTCTTTCCTGTCGTGGACGGAGAGGAGCTCGTCGGCGTCATCACCCTCGAGGACCTCATCGGCCTCGCGTCCGAACAGCACCTGGAGGGAATCGCGAACGCCGCAGACGTCATGCGGCCGCCCATCGCCGTGCGTCAGGACGAGGACCTCCGTGCCGCGTTCGAGACGATGCTCGCGCAAGGGGTCCGCGAGCTACCGGCGGTCGACAAGGCGGGCCGGATCATCGGGTTCGTCGACGAGACGTCGATTGCGCATGCGTACATGGCGGCGCGGGCCAGAGCAAGGTAGAGCCACCCAGGCCTTCACGCCGAGGGTTGCCGCCGCCCGTCCGCGCCAACCGTGTGTAAGTCCTCGCCGTAGCCCGTCGTGACGGCCCGCCGGCGCAGGCGCGACGCTCGCGGCATGTTGCAAGGGGGTCGGCGCCGCCGCGCTTGAGCGGCACCACGTGGTCCACGACGTAGCCGCGGCACGCGCCCGAGCTCTTGCCGGTCGAGGGGCACGTGTGCGAAGGCATGAACGCGCAGCGCGCTGCGCTGCGTCGCTGTCCGAGCTACTGTCGAGAGCATCATTCAAGCGGAGCCACAACGGCGCCGCGCATGCCGGCCCTGTCGATCGCCGCCTTGACCACACCCGCGACTTTCGCGCTCTCGATGAACTGGCGCGCGTATGCAAGGCCGGCATCCCGCCCCTTTGGCATCACCATGGCGTGCGGATCGATGCCGGGCCGACCGTCGAGAACCCGAGAGCCGGGCAACTGACCCGACACCTCGAACAGGCTGGGCCGATCCGCTAGATCGTGGCCGTTCAGCTGGGGCCGGCGAACGAGCACGACTCCAAGCGGTTCGAGGATCTGCTCGACGGTGTGCAGCCTGTGAGCGGTCGACCCGGGCCGCCGCGCAAGCGACCTGCCAAACTCCATGCTGACAAAGGCTACGACTACCCCCGCTGCCGACGGGCTTGCCGAGACCGTGGCATCGCCTCGCGGATCGCCCGGCGCCGAGTGGAGTCGAGCGAGCGCCTGGGCCGATACCGCTGGGTCGTGGAGAGGACGCTCGCATGGCTTCATCGCTTCCGCCGTCTGGCCATCCGGTACGAGCGCCGCTTCGACATCCACTGCGCCTTCCTCCGCCTCGGCTGCGCCCTCATCTCTTTCAAGTTCGTGGAGAGGTTATGTTAGGCACTCTTAAGACGACGCGCTTCAGTGCCACTGGAACCCGATGGTCGGCAGCGCGATGTAGGTGCCGTCGCCGCTCGTGTAGAAGTTGAAGCGGACCTCCGCGAGCAGGTTGAGCGTCGGAGACAGCGCGTACGATATCCCCGGCCCGAGCTGGAACGTCGCCACCGTGTCCGTCGCGGACCCGAAGCCGTTGATGCTCTCGCGGATCACGGCGAGGCCGACGCCGAGATCGCCGTAGAGCGACAGGCGGGGCGTGACACCGATGAGGAGCCTCAGATCGGGGACGACGTCGAAGAGCCACAGATCTCCGAAGTTCGCGTTGTGGAACGCGAACGAGAGGCGGGCGCCCAGGTCGGCGCGGAGCTGCGGGGTGAGGTCTGCCAGGCCGTACATGAACTCGCCCGTGAAGCGCGGGCCCACGTCGAGGCGGTTCGGCGACGGGATGTCGAGGCCGGCGAGGAGCGCGAACGAGACGCCGTCGAGCGCCGGGCCCTGCGAACCGCCGAAGCTGTACGTGCCGCGCGCGGTGCGCGGCTGGGCGGATGCGAGCGCCGGGACGGCGAGGAGCGCGACGAGGGCGAGGCGGCGCAGTGGGTTTGCGGGTCGTGGGGTCATGGGCGTCTCTTGCACGACGCGTCTCGGCGTTCAAGGTCCCCGTGGCGGTAGCCCCATCCGTGCCGCTCTCCTGTGGGTGAACATCGGCGGGACTCCGGAAGCGTCGCGCCGCCAGCGGAGAGACTCGTCCTCGCGGCGGGCGCTGGCTACCTGGTCCATCCGCGGTCGCCAGGCGGCCCTGCGATAGTCGTGGTGAAGCCGCCGAGCACTGGGTGCGCGATGATTTCTCGTTCAGTGCTCGCCGTGGCGGAGCCGACCGGAGTACGTCGGGCGATCCTTGGTGAGGGCGCCTTGGGTTGAAGAAGGCGACATACTCGCGAGCAAGCCGGGCCAGATGAGGTCGCTGAGGAGGAGGACGTGGTCGAGCAGCTCGCGCCTGATGGAGCCGGCGCCCCCCGTGGCTCCCCGCGCGCGTCATCGCGGCGAGCGTGTGGCGCGGCCCCGATCACCTGCGCGTGCGCGTCGACGAGAACGGCGACGCGGTGCCGTGGCGCGGCGGGCTGGCCCCGACGCGGTGATTTCGTTCGCGCGGCCCCCCCTGCGTCACTAGCAACGCGCGTTCGTCGTCACGTCCCAGCACACGCTGACGACGGGGCCGGCCGATCCGTCGGGGTTCTGCCCCTGGTAGTCGGTCTTGATCCGGGCGTACGTCAGCGACACCGACTCGGACGGCGCGTCCTCCGCGGCATTGGCCTCGCGCTTGAACGACGAGACGGCCACGTTACTCAGGGTGTACGTGAGGAACACGAAGCGGCGCTCGCCGCCGCGGCGGAACGACACGACCGCCTGCGGGAATCTCTGACCGCTCGCGACGGCCTGCTCCAGGCTCGGGCTGGCGGCGGTCGGCCCTCGCAGCTTCACGACGACCGGCGAGAACGTCGGCTTGCCGGCGCCGGCGCCGCTCGGGGCGCCGCTCCCCGGGTCGGAGGCGACGCCGCTCGTGGCCAACAGCGCGTCGAAGGCTCCTCGGAACTGCTCGTCCGCGGACCCGCCGTCGAGGCCGGGGATCGCGAGGAAGATGTCCTGGGCCGCCACCGCCCGGGACGGTGCGGCGAGCGCGAGGGAATACAGCAAACCGATCGGGACCGCTGCCAGGGAGCGCATGGGCACCTCGCTTCGGGATTGCTTCGTTGGGGCTACGCAGCGCTACGTACAGGGCACCGCGGAAGTGGTCGATCGCCGCGCGGGCTGCCTCGCCTGGGCGTCCCCGAAAGAGGGCTCGGCTCGCGCTACTGCCGCTGGCGAAAGTAAATTCACCCGACTGGGGCTCCCCTGTGCCAGGGTAGTCGTCGCTTCGACCTGCAGTCGATGGGGCAAGGAAGCGATGACGACGTGACGAAGCCGTTCTCGATTGCGTTCAAGCAGAAGCTGGTCGAGGCTATGGTGCCGGCGGGGGCGCGTAGTCTGTAACGATCTCCACGCCGGCCTTGAGCGTCTTCGTCACGGGCGTCTTCTCCACGATTTCGGCCAGCTTCGCGCGCTGCTGCTCGTCGAGCGACTCGCTGAACGAAACGGTGCGGCGAATCCGCTCCAGACCGTCGTCGCCCTTCGAAAACTCGACAGCGACGTGGATCGCCCCGAGCTTCCACTGCTTGCGATCGGCGTACATGCGCAGGGTGATGGTGGTGCACGCGGCGAGCGCGGACAGGAGCAGGTCGTATGGCGCGGGCCCGGTGTCCGTCCCACCACGCGACGTGGGCTCGTCCGCGATGAGGCGGTGCCGCCCGGCGCGGGCGTGCGCCGCGTATCCGGCGCTTGCATCCAAGACGACGTGAGCGATGCGTAGCATGGCTGGCTCCTCCTTGCCGGCCACGGCACGGCGAGGTAGCGCTGCCACCCATATAGATCGCGACATGCGCTTTCACCTTCCACAAGAGCCCTACGTCGGCCGCGGCGCGGATTCGCAGTGGAGACCGTCGTCCTCCCGCGGACGCGTGACCTCGGGGGATGTGAGCGTCTCGAGCGCCTCGGCCACGACAAGGTCGGTGCGCCGCGAGCGACCGCTTACGCTCTCGTATCAGTAATCCTTCCGCCAGGTCACGCCGGCGTCGCCCGCGCGCGCGTCCCCGTAGCTGCCGTTCATGCTCCAATGCTTCGAGAGCTGATACTCGAGGTCCACCTCGTTGGAGTTCTCACCGCGCATCGGGTCCGCACCGATCCGGCCGGTGAAGCCCACGTAGAACCGGTCGTTGACGTAGGTGCCGGCTTCGAGCTTCGTGCCAGCGATGCCGCTGTCTCCCGCCTGGATAGAGAGGACGTCGAGCGGGACCTTGCTGGACAGCGTCTTCTTGAGCTGAGACGCCGCGACGGAGCCGACGAGCGACGCCGCTTCACCCGACGGCGAGGACTTCCCCGTCCCGTGATGCAGAGACGTGTGGCCCGTAGCGAGCAGGGTGTAGATCTCCGTCTCCGGAAGCGGTGGCTCCGAGGTCGGCTGTAGCTGCAGCTTCTCCGCCTCCCCCTGTATCTTGAGGTACACCGTCACCTGCTCGAGCTCATTCTTGTAGGCCGCCGTCACGTTCAGGCCCGGCGCGATCGCGGGCCCGGCGAAGGACACCTTTGAGTCCCGCTGCAGGTCGAAGCGCCGGCCGAACACGTCGAGCCGCCCCCGGATGACGTTCACGTCTCCGAACACCTTCGGCTGGGTGGCGTACTCGATGCGGAAACCGTCCGACAGCCCAATCTCCGTGTTGATGTCATTGCCCTGGATCCACAAGTTCCTCGGAGCATTCACGAGGACGGTGAGCTGCATCCCGGCACGCCCGGAGCCAGGCGACGCGGTCCCGGCGTTCCCGGAGCCGCCCTCACGGGACTGAGCGTCGGCGCTCATTTTCCCCTGCGCCTTCGTCTTCGTGCCCCGGACAGGCTTGCCGTTGAGAGTCAAGAGGACGTCCGGTGGGTCATCCAGCTTCTGCACGTTCTTCCGTTCCACGTCGGGGAGCTGGATGTGCGCCTCCGGGATGTTGAGATTCTTGATGGTCACACGGTTGGGAGAGGCATCGCCATCCAAGGTGCTCCGCAGTGAGAGCGTCGCCGCGACCTGCCCCTGGGACGTCGCCGGGAACTTGTTCACTTCCGCCGCGGCGTGAAGCTTGAACGTCTTGCTGCCGGTCCGCGTGGCCAGGGCTGAGAGCTTCGCCGTGCCGTTTCCGCTCTTGGCGCTCAGCTCCTTGAGCTCGACACGGTCATTGTCCCCTATTGCCAGCAAGTGAATGTTCGTGAAGTCCCCGTTCCCATGGGTGAAGAGGAGACCGTCCTTCCACTCGAACCGACCCTTCACCGTGGGCGCGCCCATCGTCCCGCTCACATGGGCATCCGCGTACAGGAGTCCTCCCAGCTTCGCCACCGCGCCGGTCAGGTTCGAAAGGAACGCCGGATCGAAGTCCTTCGCCTCGAACCTCGCGTCCACCCGTGCGGTGTCGAGCTGCGGTTTCTGAGTCACGGCGGGGTAAGAGAAGTCGACGTGCGCGGTCGCCGCAGCGTGCATCTCGCCCCCGTTCTGGCTTTTCAGGAGGAGGTCCAGCGACTCCTTCGCGTTCCTGTAGTCGAAGTTGACCGTCACCTGTCCGTCTGGCGTGCTCTCCGCGCCGAGCCCGTCCACGCGCACCCGGAGTGCCA
>WNGF01004440.1_pt1 | contig 18400 bp, 11 predicted proteins | sample 5400641 | NCBI WGS metagenome assembly WNGF01 (sample SAMN13153371, study PRJNA577476) | soil metagenome | isolation source: 80 cm soil or saprolite under grassland replicate 2 | place: USA:California | collected 2016-06-15
GGGCTCCCGCAAAGCCGAGCACGAGCGAATTGAAGGCCAGCGAAGCGGACCCATATCAGGCCAAACCACTGGAATCTTTGTCTGAAGACGAACAGGCTCAGATGGATGCCAACCTCAGGGGCCTTGCTGTAACCCTGAAACGCAACGGCGAAACCGACGAGGACGCATTCCAGCGTATCAATGGTTCCCAGTACATTATTGCCTTCAAGCACGATCCGTACTGGCCCTTCTACGATGTGGCTCACAAATTCGGCCGGATCATTCTGACGATCAACACGGCCCATTCGTTCTTCACGAATCTTTACGAGCCGGTCAGCAAGATGGGAATGACTGCCCCATCTGAGGAGGAGGATGAGCTGCCGCAGGCTATCACCGATCCTCACAGCCCAACGGTCGCATTGGATCTGCTCTTGCTCTCGCTTGCGAGGACGCAAAGCCGTCTCTCTCAATCGAACGAGGACGCCCACAAACTGATCGAAACCATGAGAAGGGAATGGTCGGAATCCTACCGGGTGCAGATGGCTTAACGCCAAAAATAAATTTGCATCCATAAACCAAAACCGCGCGATAATAAATGCAATGAGAGTTGGTTCGATTTGCCCCGCCTAGGCACAGCGTCCTCGGCGGGGGCCGTCGGCAAACACTCTGGAGCTGTAGTCCGCAAACCATAGAGGTTTGCACAGAGAGAAGGACTCATGCAGAATCTCCCGTTTCCGTGGGCAGAGTACGCCCGCCTCCAGGCTCAATCGAGCCGAAATTTCACCATCGACAGTTATAGCTGGGGCATCGAGGAGGAGATGAATCTCTTCGTCGCAGATAATTGTGCCTGTACCTCTATGGATGCACGCATCCGCGAGCGTCTCCGTGCCACCGCCTCACGCCGGGAACGCTCACGGGCGAGTATTCGCAACGCTCACAAAGCCGAGTTGGCACCCAAACCAGTTGATACAGTCCTCTACTTGGAAGCTCGGCAAGCTCTGGCCGAAATCAGATCTAAGATCTCTCAGGCACATTGGAACTTTCTCCGTGAAATTGGGGAGGGCGAGGATTACGCCAGTGCCATTGGCAAGCACGCTGTCAGCGTCGGTGCGGCAAGAGCGCATATGTTTCGTTTCCGCCAGCAGTTTGCCGATCTCCGACCGCCGGCCTAGTTCTCATACCCTATGGTTCGGCTGCACGAAGCTCATCAGAACTGCGCGTAGGAAACCTCTGTCACCAATGACAAAAGGAGCAATTCATGCCAGAATTTCAGGTCACATGCATTACAAAGCCCGATCGGATGAGCCGTCATGAGCACATCACCCACATCGGAAATCTCGCCAACCAGTGGCGCATGACGCGCGACGAAGCAATCCGCCGGATTGATGCCAATCAAGAAGCCTTCTATACAGTCGATCAATTCAGCGGTCGCAAAATCTATATCGGCGTTGTTCGCGAAGTCGGCAAAAACCCATATCTTCGAACGCATGCAGACGGCAAATGGAACGACAACTTGCTCGCGCTCAACGAGTGCAATGGCACCTGCAAGCTCCTCACCTCCTAAAACCAAAGGCTGCCGGTATACCGGCAGCCTTCTCCACCGTAATCTGTGTGGCATAGTATTGCGGGCGCGACAGGCTGTCTCTTAGATGTGGTCTGCTCCATCCGCTGGCCAGGCTTCCAACTGCAACGAAGCGTTGCCCTCATCCAATGGGCAACGACAATTGTTCCCGTGGTCGCCCATCCGCTTCATAAATGCGCGCACATATTCGCTGACCAGCGGTGACTTATCATCGGTGATAAGTATTTCGTCTCTGAACAATGTGCCGTAACGAATCACGCAACCATTCGCGAGGAATCGGTCTTTGGAATAGGGATAGCCAGATCGCGTGGCTCCATTCTCCATTCGAGCACGGAAACCAGTTTATCGACTACTTCACACTGTGCGCTCTCTCGATAAGCGATGCCAGTCTCGATTTCCAGAGGATTGCCCTCAATTGACTTGAATACAATGCCAGGATGCACCAGGCGTTCGTGCCAAGCCCTCGCAAACGCGAATCCCAGCCCTTCCGCGACCATGCTGGCCGCCTCCGAAAAGGTTGTTACGTCCTGAACAATGTGCAGGTTCAGGCCATGTTCTGCGCACCTATTGGATATCTGAGCGTGCAAGGCCGGATGTGACTGCCGCCCAATAGTGATTCTCTGCTGTTGAAGCTCAACGCGGAAACTTCGCAGATGGCCATCGTGGCTCCCACATTCGGGGCGCTGATCGATCGTTATATCAGTGAGGAACGTATGCTGGAACTGATAAAGACACGCCGTGGCGAAGGCGACCCCGATGCGGAAGAATCCGATTTCGAAGCCCTCACTCCATCCACCTGTTGTAGCTACCTCACCAACCTGAATAAACACATTCGTCCCAAATGGGGAGATTACCGGCTGCAAGATGTGCATCCCGATCTTGTACAGGACTGGCTGAGAACTCTTCCGTTTGCGCCCAAGACCAAGGCACACATCAAGGCAACGATGAGGCAACTCTTCAACAAAGCCATGTTGTGGAGATTGCTTCCAATCGAGCGCAATCCGATGGACTTGGTCGAAGTGAAGGGCATCACCAAACGGAGGCGTAGGCCGCTTATTCTCAGCGTCGATCAGTTCTGGTCGATGGTCGCGTTGATCCCCGAGCCCTATCACACGATGGCAATCGTGGCCGTCTGTACTGGACTCCGGGTCAGCGAGATCCTTGCCCTGCGCTGGAACAAGATTGATTTCGAGAACCTGACGATGCTGGTGAAGCATGCGGCCGTCAACGGCCGGGTGAAACGGGTAAAGACCGAGTGCTCGGAAGATGAACTCCCGCTTGATCCTGACTTCGCGACCGTTCTACTGAACTGGCAGCTATGCTGCGCACCATCTGATATAGGTTGGGTTTTCCCCAGCCCGTTCACGGGCCGGTGTTACCACGCCAGCACTATTCAGCAGGATTACATCCGTCCGGCTGGGTGCTGCCTTGTGCCGTGTCCGAAGTGCTCTGCAGATACTGGGACATGGTGCATTGACGAAGACGGCAAACGGGTCGCTGTGCACAGCGAGCGTTGGACGGCGGCAAACCATTTTGGCCACATCGGCTGGCACACGTTTCGTCACTCGTATCGTTCTTGGCTGGACGCAACGGGAGCACCCGCTGGAGTACAGCAGAAGCTCATGCGGCACGCCCAGATCTCCACCACCATGAACATTTACGGGAATGCTCTGATGGAACCGAAGCGCGCAGCCAACAGCAAAGTTGTTCAGATGGCGTTGAAGAAGCCGGCGGCAGCCACCCAGCAGGATGCCGCTTTGCGGAAGGGGAAATGAGAAAGAGCCGACTGGTGGCCGGCTCTTTCTGGCTTTGGGAGTTTTTGGGAGTTTGCCCGACTTCCCAGTTTCCCGTAAGCTATTGAATCTAATGGTTGCGGGGGCAAGATTTGAACTTGCGACCTTTGGGTTATGAGCCCAACGAGCTACCAGACTGCTCCACCCCGCAGTTCGATAGTAACAATCGGGTTGGGAGGCGTCAAACCGTGGGCCTGCATTTCCCAATCAGGTCCAGTAGAGGAGTGTGAGCCGGTAGGCCGCAAAGGCAGCGACATAGGCCACCGCCGTCATATAGAGGAACTGCAGGATCGGCCACTTCCAGCTATTGGTTTCGCGGCGCACCACGGCCGAGGTGGACATGCACTGCATGGCGAAGGCGAAGAAGACCAGCAGGGCAATGGCTCCGGCGGGGCTCAGGTCGGTCTTGAGCGCCTCGTGCAGGGCCAGCTCGTGCGACTCGGGATCGACTCCGTGCAGCGTGCCCATGGTGGCGATGATGACCTCGCGCGCGGCGAACGAGCTCAGCAGGCCGACTCCGATGCGCCAGTTGAAGCCAAGCGGACGGATGGCCGGTTCGATGAAGTGCCCGGCCTTGGCGATGATGCTGTCGCCGATCTCCGGCGGCTGGCCGTTGTGCATGGGCAGCGAGGAGAGCGCCCAGAGCAGGATACTGACAGCCAGGATGACGGTCCCGGCGCGAAAGACGAACGCCTTGGCGCGGTCCCATAGGCGCAGCCCCAAAGACTCCCACAGCGGCCAGCGGTAGGGCGGCAGCTCCATGATGAATGCCACATCGCGGCTGCGAAGCACGGAGCTCTTCAGCGCTTTGGCGGTCACCACGGCCATCAGGAACCCGAGCACGTACAGGCTGAGCATGGCAATGGCGCGCGTGCCCACAAGCTGTCCCAGGAAGGGCCGGTTGGGGATGAACGCCGCGATGACCATGGTGTAGACCGGAAGGCGTGCCGAGCAGGTCATGAACGGCGCGATGAGAATGGTGGCGATGCGGTCGCGCCGGTTTTCAATGGTGCGCGTGGCCATCACGGCCGGAACCGCGCAACCATAGGCGGAGAGCAGGGGAATGAACGACTTTCCGTTCAGGCCCACCTTGGCCATCAACCTGTCGGAGATCACCGCCGCCCGCGCCAGATAGCCGGAGTCCTCCAGAAGGCCAATCACGAGGAAGAGCAGAAGGATCTGCGGCAGGAAGACCAGCACCGATCCGGCTCCCTTCCAAATGCCGTTGACCACCAGCGAGTTAATCAGTCCGCCGGGGAGGTGATTGGAGAGGAAGGCGGCGACGGCATCGAGCCCTGCCACCAGCAGGTCGGTGAGCGGTTGGGCCAGGGTGAAGATGGACTGGAAGACGGCAACGATGACGCCGACGAAGATCACTCCACCCCAAAACTTATGGAGGAAGATGGAGTCCAGCCGGTGTGTCCACTCCGGAGTTGCGCCGCGCCGGTAGGCGGCATGGGAGCCCACGCGCACAGCCCACTCGCGGCAGTGGCGCGGGTCGCCGAAGATGGGGAGTTCCAGTGGCTCAGGCACTGCCGGCGTCGAGATCAGGAAGTTGGGCACGGCCTCCAGCCCCTCCCCGGTCGCCGCGCTGACCAGCGCCACGGGCGTTCCGAGCTGCCGGGCCAGTGGAAGCACATCAACTTGTCCGCCCTGCTTGTGCAGCTCGTCGGCCATGTTGAGCAGGACCAGCGTAGGCAGTCCCAGGGCGATGACGCGCCCGGCCAGCACCAGGTGGCGGTTCAGGTTGTTGGAGTCGAGCACCAGGATGATGGCGTCGGGACGCTCGACCCCCCGCATCTCGCCGTTGAGAACGTCGATGCTGACCTTCTCGTCTTCCGACTTGGGGTTGAGGCTGTAGACGCCGGGCAGATCGATCAGCGAGACCTCTTCGCCCGAATCCACACGGAAACTGCCGATGTGGTACTCCACGGTGACGCCAGGGAAGTTTCCGACCCGCTGGCGCAATCCGGTGAGGCGATTGAAGAGTGTGGTCTTGCCCGCGTTGGGCGGGCCCACGACGGCGACGGTGCGGTAGACGGCCGCGCCGGCCTCAGTTTTTGGGTAGAGGACAGTTCCCTGGACGGATTCGGGGCTCACCGGCTACCTCGCCTTCGCTGGGTGCAGAGGACGCACCGGAATGCAGCGGGAGAGATCGCGGCGAAGGGCCACATCGGTGCCGTCAACGCGGTAGACGCGGGGATTACCGCCCGGGCCGCTGCGGGAGACGTAAACCTCCAGGCCGGGCACGAAGCCGAGGTTCATCAGGTGCTCGGCGATGTTGGTTGGCAGGTCGAAGTCGCCCAAAATTCCGCTCTCGCCTACGGCGAGATCGTGGAGCGTGTGGCCGATTTTGTTGTGGAGCTTATTGGCAGTTGCGTTCATGAAGTTGAAAACCATTTTCAAGATCAGATTAAGTGTAACTCTGTTTTCGTTTTTTTCAAGAGACGAATGTCACAATGCGTTGTGATGTCGATCGGAATTTGTAAGGCAGCCCTGTCGCTGAGTTTTGTCCGCGACGGCCCTGGCTGCCTTTGGGCTCCCCTTCAGCCCGGCCATCGGCAGACGGATTAGGGCCGCATGGCTTTTTTGCCCAAAACCCGTCGATTTGCGCGGCCCGGCACTTTTGCCGCAGCACGCCAACCGCGGGCGCGCCGGGGACCCCCACTGGCTGCAACTTCCGTGTGATCAGGCACATCCAAAGGCAAGGGTCGTCGATCCCAGGATCGCCGGAACGCGAAGATGAACAATCCTCTGCAGATCAAGCGCATTCACCACGTCGAGTTCTGGGTGGGAAACGCGCGGCAGGCTGCCTTTTACTACCGCAACGCCTTCGGCTTCTCCCAGGTTGCCTATCGCGGGCAGGAGACCGGCAGCCGCGACATGGCCTCCTACGCGCTCACCCAGGGCAAGGCGGCCTTTGTGGTGAGCACGCCGCTGACCGACTCGCATCCCGCCGCCGAGCACATCCGCCGCCACGGAGACGGGGTTCGCGACATAGCACTCGAGGTGGCCGATGCCGACCTGGCCTTCGAGCAGGCGTTGGTCCGCGGAGCCGAGGCCGCCGAGGCCCCGCACGATCTGCGAGATGAATTCGGCGTCGTGCGCCATGCCGCGGTTCGCACCTACGGCGACACCATCCACTCACTGATTTCGCGCCGCAGCTATGACGGGCCGTTCCTGCCCGGCTTTGCTGCCGACCACATTGCCGGCGACAGCGTGGGCATCCAGCGCATCGACCACATGGTCGGCAATGTAGAGCTGGGGCAGATGAACCGCTGGGCGGATTATTACGCCAAAGTCTTCGGCTTCCACCGCTTCATCAGCTTCGACGACAAGGACATCTCGACCAAGTACAGCGCGCTGATGTCGATCGTGATGTCGGACGACAGCTACGCGGTGAAGTTTCCCATCAACGAGCCGGCGCCGGGAGTGCGCAAGAGCCAGATCGATGAGTTTCTGGAGTCCTATGAGGGAGCGGGCGTGCAGCACATCGCGCTGCAAGTGGAGGACGAACTCGCAACAGTGAACAAGCTGCAGCGCAATGGCGTGCAGTTTCTGCGCGTGCCGGACAGCTATTACGATGTCCTGCCCGAGCGCGTCGGGCAGCTCGAAGAGCCGCTGGATGAAGTAAAGAGGCTGGGCATTCTGGTGGACAAGGACGAGGATGGCTACCTGCTGCAGGTCTTCACCCGCCCGGTGGAGGACCGGCCGACGCTCTTCTACGAGATCATCCAGAGGAAAGGAAGCCGCGGCTTCGGCAAGGGCAACTTCAAGGCGCTCTTTGAGGCAATCGAGCTGGAGCAGGCCCGGCGCGGCAATTTGTAACTGCGATCTGTAACTACGATGTTGTAACTACGACAAGAGCAGCAGGGTGCCCAGTCTTAACCGCTTTTACTGAGGACGGGGCGTTAGACCGAGGGTTCAATGAGCAACGAAACCATCACGAAGGAGCGCAAGCCCAGCGAAGTGATCGGCAGCCGCAGCGATGCCGGGCCTCCCAGGCTGGTGTATCAGTCCGGCTTTGGAAACGAGTTCGCCACCGAGGCGCTCGCGGGCGCGCTGCCCGTAGGACAGAACTCGCCGCAGCACGTTCCCTTCGGGCTCTACGCCGAGCAGCTCAGCGGTACTCCGTTCACCGCGCCGCGCGGCGTGAACCGCCGCACCTGGGCCTACCGCATTCGCCCCAGCGTGATGCACAAGCCGTACCATCAGATCGCCCAGGGACAGATTGTCAGCGGCCTGCTGCGCTCCTCGCCTTTCAACGAGGTGCCGGCCACGCCCAACCAGCTTCGCTGGAGCCCGCCTCCGGTGCCGCATGCGGCAATCGACTTTCTCGGCGGCCTGCGCACGCTCGCCGGCAACGGCGACCTGAGGATGCACAGCGGCGTCGCCATCCATCTTTACGCGGCCAACCGCAGCATGGAGTCGATATACTTCTATGACGCCGATGGCGAGCTACTGATCGTGCCGCAGCTGGGGCCGCTGCTGATTCACACCGAGCTGGGGCGCATGGATGTTGCGCCGGGCGAGATGGCCGTGGTGCCGCGCGGCATCAAGTTCCGCGTGGAGCTGCGCGAAAACGAGGCGCGCGGTTATCTCTGCGAAAACTACGGCGCCGCCTTTCGTCTGCCGGAGCTGGGCCCGATCGGCGCCAACGGCCTGGCCAACTCGCGCGACTTTCAGACGCCGGTTGCGGCCTATGAGGACATCGAGCGGCCGGTGCGTGTGGTCGCCAAGTTCCAGGGCAACTTGTGGGAGAGCGAGTACGACCATTCGCCGCTGGACGTGGTGGCCTGGCATGGCAACTACGCGCCGTACAAGTATGACCTTTCGCGCTTCTGCGTCATCAATGCGGTGGGCTTCGACCATCCCGATCCTTCGATCTTTACGGTGCTCACCTCGCCCTCCGAGCTGCCGGGTACGGCCAATTGCGATTTCGGCATCTTTCCTCCGCGCTGGCTGGTGGCCGAGCACACCTTCCGGCCGCCGTGGTTTCATCGCAACTTCATGAGCGAATTCATGGGGCTGGTGCGCGGCGAGTACGACGCCAAGGCCGAAGGCTTCCTGCCGGGCGGCGCCAGCCTGCACAACTGCATGAGCGGCCACGGTCCCGATGCGGCAAGCTATGAGCAGGCTTCGACCCGGCGGCTGGAGCCGCAGTTCCTGGGCGATACCCTGGCCTTCATGTTCGAGACGCGCTTCGTCTGCTGCCCCACGCGCTATGCGCTGGAGACCGCCGAGTTGCAGCACGAGTACTACACCTGCTGGCAGAACCTGAAGCGCAGCTTTCCGAGGGAGTAGCCGGATGTCGATTGCAATCCGAAGCATCGCAGCCTCCTTGCGAACGCTGTTGGCGAGCGCAGTCGACTACGCGGGACTTTATCCGCCTGCGTCGCTGGCGATGGTCCATTGCGTGGCGAATTTCGCCAACTACCTGCATCATCCGCACAGTTGGCTTCTGGGGCGCTTTGTGCTCCCGGCCTCGCGGCTGGACGAGTTCTTAGAGGCCCGTGAGCGCGTGGCGCCGGTGGACGAAGCAAAAGACGATGCCGGACCGGTGGACGCCATCGAGCATCCCTGGCGCCTGAGCGCAATTCTCTCCGGCGATTTTGCCCACGAGATCGATGTGATCAAGGGTTTCAATCACGGCACGCATGGAGCGCTGATTGAGGCGGTCGAGCTTAACGTCTCCACGCCCGAGGAGATCAAAGAGGTCCGACGGCTGGCCGGGCCGGGCATCCGAGTCTTCTTCGAAGTGCAGCCTGAGCGGGCCGCCGAGCTGCTGCCGCTGATCGGTCACGAGGGCAGCTACGACTCGCCCCAGCAAGCCAAATACGGGCCTGCTGGGGACCCCGCCGGGGATCATGCCCGCGGCCATGCCGGATGTTATGCGAAGCTGCGCACCGGCGGAGTGTCGGCCGAGGCGATTCCATCAGTCGAGGTGGTGGTGGACTTTCTGGTGCGCTGCGCGGAGCTCCATCTGCCCTTCAAGGCCACCGCCGGTCTGCATCATGCGCTGCGCTGTGTTGCGCCGCTCACCTATGAGGCGGAGTCGCCGCGCGCCCCGATGTATGGCTTCTTGAACCTGTTCACCGCGGCGGCCATTGAGTGGAGCGCGCAAAAGGCTGACGGCCCGGCCCCGCGCGAGATGCTTGCCGCCTGCCTTGCCGATTCGGAGCGCAAGCACTGGTGGTTCACGGACCACACGCTGACCTGGCGAGGCGTTCCGGAGCCACCTCACCCCAGCAAGCCAACGACAGGCTTGCCGGGGACCCCGCTGAAATTCCAGCTGGGCACTCTCGCCGAGATGCGCTCGAAGTTTGCCTTGAGCTTCGGCTCCTGCTCATTTGAAGAGCCCATCGACGAGCTGCGCGCGCTTGAACTACTATGACGCGGGCACGCCTGATATGATTCGCGCGCTCAGCCCGCTATGATTTTCGACCCCGACCAGACCCACGATCCCCGTGCACGCTCCTTCGTGGAGTCGGCCAACGCGGAGGACTGCGATTTTCCCATCCAGAACCTTCCTTTTGGAGCATTCACCAACCAGCAGAGTGCGAGCGCGCGCCTCTGCGTCGCCATAGGCGACCAGGTCCTCGATCTGTGCGCCGTTGCCGAACTGGGGTTGCTGCGGCCCGAGGACGAAGACGAAGACGAGGTCCTTGGGGAAGCATGCCAGGAGTCATCTCTGAATTCGCTGATGGGGCTCGGTCCCGAGCGCTGGCGGGAGTTGCGCCGCATTCTCTTCGGGCTGCTTAGTGCAGGCTCGCCCCACCGGGCCAGGGTCGCCGCATGCCTGCTGCCGCAGCGGGAGATCACGTTGGTGCTGCCGGTTGAGATTGGCAACTACACCGACTTTTATGCCTCATTGCATCACGCCGCGAATGTCGGAGCGCTCTTCCGTCCCGAGAATCCGCTGCTGCCCAACTATAAGTGGGTGCCGATTGCATATCACGGCCGTGCCTCAAGCATTGTGCTCAGCGGCGCGGGCGTTCGCCGCCCGTGCGGGCAATGGAAGGCTGCGCCGCCCAACTCCCCGGCCAGTTCCAGCGACGCACCGCAATTTGCGCCGTGCCGCCGCCTGGACTATGAGCTCGAGGTCGGCGCGCTGGTGGGCGTGGGCAATGAGATCGGCGAGCCCATCCCCATCGCGCAGGCCGCGGAGCACATCTTCGGACTCTGCCTGGTCAACGACTGGTCGGCGCGTGACATACAGGCGTGGGAGTATCAGCCGCTCGGGCCGTTCCTCGCCAAGAACTTCGCCACCAGTCTTTCGCCGTGGATCGTCACCGCCGATGCGCTGGCTCCATTTCGCGTGCCGGCCGCGCCACGGCCCGCCGGGGACCCCCAGCCGCTACCCTATCTCGCGGACGCGGAAGGTCAGCAGCGCGGGGCCTTCGACGTGATCGTCGAGGTCTATCTGCAGAGCGACGCGATGCGCAAAGCAGGCTGCCCGCCGCACCGCATCAGCCGCGGAAATGTTCGCGACCTGTATTGGACCTTCGCGCAGATGGTGGCCCACCACACCTCGAATGGCTGTGATTTGCGGCCCGGCGATCTGCTGGCTAGCGGCACGGTCTCCGGCGCAGATCCCGGATCGCGTGGCTGCCTGCTGGAGATGACGCGCGGCGGCGCCGAGCCCATCGCGTTGCCCACGGGCGAGCAGCGGACGTTCCTGGAAGATGGAGACGAGGTGCGGCTGCGCGCCTGGTGCGAGCGTCCGGGAGCGGTACGCATCGGCTTCGGCGAGTGCGTGGGAGTGGTGCTTCCACCCCAACAAGCCAACAACGGGCTTGCTGGGGACCCCGGGTGATGGCGACAAAGTGAGCGGCCGCTCGGCGCAGTGCATCGTGGTACTCATGCGTATACACGGGTCATTACGAAGGATTTGCAACACCGCTGAAATGCATTGAGATGCCCTGGTTGTCGTGGTAGAACGTAGCTCTGGGCCCCAAAATCTCACAGGTGTCCCGCGCCTCCCTGAGTACGCGGGCTCCACATCTGCCCGCTTTTGGCAGATGGGGTTGGGATGTGGGTTGGAGGAGCCGTGACCCCCTATCGGCAGTGCTTCGAAGCGGCGGTCGGCGCTGCGATCGACGGCGCCACCGTGCTGACGGCGAACACGCGCTCGGCGCGCGCAGTGCAGTCAGCCGCCGAGGCGCGTCTGCGGCTCGAGCGCACGGCGTGGCCCTCTCCCCACGTCTTGCCTTACGGCGCGTTTATGGCGCGGCTGTACTCCGAGGCTGTGGTGACCGGCGTCGTGGGCCTTCGCGCGCTGGAGCACGAGCAGGAGTTGCAGCTCTGGCGGCAGATCATCGAGCGCTCGCCCAGCGGCCGCAAGCTGTTGCTGACCGCCGCCGCCGCGGCGCTTGCATCCGAGTCCTTCCGCACAGCCTGCGAGTACGAAATCGCGCTCGACTCCGCGCAGATGAGCGTGTCCAGTGATACGCGAGCCTTCTCCGGCTGGGCCGCCGAGTTCCGGCGCCAGCTAGCCGCAAATTGCTGGAGCTGTCCGGCGCTGTTTGGGCGCGAACTTTCGCAGCACCTGCCTTCACTGAGACTGCCGCGGCAGGTCTTGGTCTATCTTGCGGAGCTCACGCCTGCACAGCGCAGCTTTTTGAAAGCTCTGGCTGCCGCGGGAGTCCTGGTCACCTTTTTGGATGACGCTTCCAACAAGGGTTTGGACGGCGCTGCGGAGCCTTCCATCGACGCGGCCACCGTTCGCTACGAGTTCGAAGGCGAGACCGATGAGTTGCGCGGCGCGGCGCTGTGGGCGCGCCGGCAGGTGGAGGCCGCTCCGGGCGCGCGCATTGGCGTCCTCATCTTCGACTTGGACCGCAAAGTGGCGCAGGTGGAGAGCGCGTTTCGCGAAGTGCTGCATCCCGAACATCTCCTCCCCGGCAAGCCAAAAGAGGGCTCGCCGATGATGGGCGAGTCTGGCGCGCAGGCCTTTGAGATCGCCGCGGCGAAGTCACTTGCAGACTATCCTGTTGTGGCCTGCGCACTGGGGCTGCTTTCGCTCGTCGCTGCGCCGGTCGACTTCGAGCTTTTCCGTGCAACGGTGTCTTCGCCATATATCGGCGCCGCTCCGGAGGCAGTTGCGCGCTGGGTTGCAGGGATCAGGAAGCACGCCCGCCGTCAGGTGAGCTCTGACGACATTGCCCGGTGGCTGGATGGTTCCGCGTCCGAGCCGAGGCGCGATGCGCCGGAGCTGCGCGCTGCGCTGCGACGGCTGCCGAAACACGCGCCATGGGCCTCCCAGCAGCCGGTGACCTACTGGGCGAATGTCGCGCGCGAAGCCCTGCTGGCCTTTGGGTGGCCTGGACGCATCGAGCTGACGAGCGAGGAGTTCCAGTGCACCAGGAGCTGGAGCGAACTGTTCGCCTCCGTAGCCTCGCTCGAAGTTCTGGACTGGCGCTGCGATTTTCGAAACTTCGTGGAGCGGCTGCAGCGCGCCGCGGCCGCCCGGCGATTCAAGCCCGAGACGCTCGGCGCTCCGGTGCAGATCATGGACCTGGCGGAGTGGGAGGGCTCGGCATTCGACGCGCTGTGGATCGCCGGATCGAGCGACGAACGCTGGCCCGATTCGCAGCAGATTTCGCCGCTGCTCCCGATTTCACTGTTGACGGCGGCCGGTGTGGCCGTGCCTGGCACTCCGCAGGCAGACGAGCGCGTGGCGCGCATCACCCGTCGGCTGCTGCAGTCCGCGCCGCACATCTCGCTCAGCCTTGCACTGCGCGGCGATGATGAGCGCGAGCAGCGCTGGAGCCCGCTCTTTGCCGGCGTGGGAGATCCGCTCGAGGCCGCCGGCGCCCTGCCATCGCTGGCCGAGCGCTTTTCGCCGGTGGCGCTGGAGGCGATTCCGGACAATGTGGCTCCGCCGCTGGCTGAAGGCGAGACCATGCGCGGCGGCGCGGGGCTGCTGCAGGAGCAGTCGAACTGCCCATTCCAGGCCTTTGCCGTGCGCCGGCTGCTGGCCCGCCAGGAGGATGGCCCGAACGAAGCGCTGGCCCCCACCGAGCGCGGAAAGGTGATCGAGCGTGCTCTGCAACTGATCTGGGAGCAGCTCAAGTACAGCGATGAACTGCGGCGTCCGGACCGCGCGTCCATCGTGGCCAGGGCAGTGGACGAGGCGATGGCCTCCGAGCTGCCGGCGGCCGCGGACGCCTGGAGCGTCAGGTTTCGCCTGCTGGAGCGGAAGCGCAACATCGGCCTCATCGAAGAGTGGCTGGACTTGGAAGCCACGCGGAAGCCATTTCACGTGCTCGGGCACCAGCTTGTAGTGGACTTGGAGCTGGGCGGGCTGAACCTGCACGGCCGAGTTGACCGGGTGGACGAGGTCGGAGACGCGCAAGTTGTCATCGACTACAAGACCGGCATTCCGGAGAACGTGAACTCCTGGCGTGTGCCGCGGCCGCGCCGGCCGCAGTTGCCGTTCTACGCGGTGGCAATGCTGCAGCAGAAGTTCGACGTGGCGGGAGTCGCGTTTGCATCGGTGCGCCCCGGCGAATGCGGATTCAACGGCCTCTATCGCGAGAAAGGTCTTCTGGCGGCGGCGAAGTGCGGCAAGGACAATCTTGATGGCACCGGCTTCGATGAGTACACGGCAATGTGGGCCGATGAGCTGGACCGCGTCGCGGCCTCGTTTGTGAACGGGGATGCGGCCGTCGATCCCATACTTCCGTTGGGAAAGAGCAGCTCGCCTTGCAGGCATTGCCATCTGACCGCGCTGTGCCGCGTGAACGATCTGGCCGACGATGAGCTCGACGGAGAGCCGCGGGAGTCGTGCGATGAGTGATGCGGCCCAGGGTGCAAAGAGCGCGCATATTCCCCAGGCGCCCGTCGCGAAATCGGGTATCGCGCAAGCCGACGCAGAGCTGCGCCGCCGGGTGCTGGACTACTCGCAATCCTGGCTGATGCAGGCGCCCGCGGGCTCCGGCAAGACCGAGTTGCTGATGCAGCGCTATCTGGCCTGCCTGGCCGCGGTCGAGCAGCCCGAGTCGGTGCTGGCCATTACCTTCACGCGGAAGGCCGCCTCCGAGATGCGCAGCCGCATCCTTTCGGCCCTCGAGCGGGCCAGTGTGCTTTACCCCAGCACGCCAACAGCGGGCGCGCCGGGGGCCCCGCTGCGCGAGGAAGAGATTCGAGATCATCCGCCGCATGAGCGGCAGTCGCTGGAATTGGCGAGGGAGGTGCTTGGCGTCTCGGTACGGCTGGGCTGGAACATTCTCTCGCATCCCGCGCGTCTGCAGGTGCGCACGCTGGACTCATTTTGCGAGGCGGTGGCGCAGCGCGCCCCGCTCAAGGACCTGCTTGGCGGCGCAGCGCAGGTGACCGACGATGCAAAGCCGCTCTACGAAACGGCGGCGCAGCGGGTGATCGACGAGCTCGCCTTGCCGGGCAAGCAGGGCGATGCGGTCGCGGAATTGCTGGCATATCGCGATAACCGCGTGGCCGACTTGCGCGAGCTGCTGGCTGCCATGCTGGAGCAGCGCGAGCAGTGGCTGCACTTCCTGGGACGCTCGGATGCCTTCGATCCTGGACAGCAGGAAGGCCTGAGGAGCCGGCTGGAGTCGGCGCTGGCGTTTGCCGTGGAAGAAGAGCTCGGGCCGGCGCGTACGCGCGCGGCGGCCCTGCTGAGCGCTGCGCAGCAGCATGAGCTCTTCGCCCTGATGCGCTACAGCGCGGAGCAGTTGACCAGGGACGAGTCCTCAGTGCAGCCGGTCGAATCAATCGCCGCCGTCGCGGAGGTGATCTCGATGCCGAGTGCGCAGGCCGGCGCAGCGGCTTCACGCGTGAGTCAAGGTGCGCATCCATTGATGGAGATCGCCGCCTGGCCGCTTGCCCGCACCGATGCGTTGCCCGTGTGGCGCGAGATTGCGGAGTGGATGCTGCTCTCCGACGTGCCAACGTTGCGCAAAGCCGTAAACGTGCGCAATGGCTTTCCTTGCGGCACACAGCAGGAAAAGGCCCGTCGTAAGCGCTGCATGGAATTGCTCGAGCACATCAGGCAGCTTCCAGGCTGCGGGGAGTTCTGTGAAGCGCTGCATAACATTCGCCGCCTCCCCGAGCCGCGATACAGTGCGGCGCAGTGGCGGTTCATGCTGGCGCTGCTGGAGCTGTTGCCTCGCGCTGCCGCGCATCTCCAGCTCGTCTTCTCCGAGCACCGGACGATCGATTTCGGCGAGTACGCGCGGCGCGCCCTGGATGCCATTGGCGCCCAGGGCGATCCGAGCGAGTTGGGACTGCAGCTCGGTTATCGCGTGCGGCACGTTCTGGTGGATGAATTTCAGGACACCAATCGCGTGCAGGTGGATTTTCTCGCGCGCCTGCTCGCCACATGGGATGCGGCTGAGATGTGCTCGATCTTCTGCGTCGGCGACCCCATGCAGTCGATCTACGCATTCCGCCAGGCCGATCTTGCGATGTACAGGCAAGTGCAGCGGGAGGGGATCGGCGGCACTCCGCTTCAATTCGGCCGTCTCGGGCAAAATTTTCGTTCGCAAGACAAACTCGTGCAATGGTTCAACACAGTCTTCGCGGAAATCTTCCGCGGGGCCAGCGATCTGACCAATGCGGTCGATTACGCGCGGGCAGAGGCCACGCGCCCGGCACTGGACGGAGGCTCGGTTGCGATCAAGGGGTTTGCCGGAGCGGACCGCGCCGGCGAGGCAAAGCATCTGGCTGAATGCATTCAGCGCGAACTCGACTTCAACCCCAGCACGCCAACTACGGGCGTGCCGGGGACCCCTTCGCCGGTGCCGTCTGGCTCCAGGCCCTCGACCATCGCGGTACTGGTGCGCGCGCGCACGCACCTGCCGGAGCTGGTGGAGGCCTTGCGTGCGGCGGGCATTCGCTATCGCGCGGTGAAGACGGACCGGCTCGCAGATGGGCCGCTGGTGCGCGATCTGGAGGCGCTGCGGACGGCGCTGACCGACCTCGCCGACCGCACTGCATGGCTCGCGGTGCTGCGCGCCCCATGGTGCGGGCTGGCTTTGGCGGACCTGCTCGAGCTCTGCCGCAATGATGGCCGGTCTACCATCATCGAGCTGCTGCGCGGGCGCCACACGCGCCTCTCCCCCGAGGGGCAGATCGCGGTGGCGCGCTGCCTTCCGGTGCTGGAAAATGCGCTGGTTCGGCGTGGCCGCGGCCACTTGCGTGCGCTCGTCGAATCTACCTGGCTGCGGCTGGGCGGGCCGGCATGCGTCCACGCCAGCAAGCCACAAGGGGGCTTTCACCCCAACAAGCCGAACACAGGCTTGTTGGGGACCCCGGGCTTGCCGGGGGCCTCGGGCGAGTCGGATTGCGCACAGGCCGCGCGCGATGCACAGGCCTACTTCGCGCTGCTGGACGAGCAATCGCAGGCGGGCAATCTGCGCGATGCGAAAACCTTTGCTGCGAAGCTGCACGAGCTCTTCGCGCCCGCCGATCCCGCCGCGGGCATCCGCGTGGAGATCATGCCCATCCACCAGGCCAAGGGCCTGCAGTGGGACGTGGTTTTTCTTCCGACGCTGGAGCGGCACACGCGGCAGGACGACAAGCGGCTGCTCTACTGGCGCTCGCGGCAGCGCGGCAGCAAAGAGCTGCTGCTGCTCGGCCCGATGGAGCCGGCAGGAAAGAAGAAGGACCGCAAGGGCGCCACCATCGAAAGTTTTCTGCGAGACCTGGCAACCGACTGCTCGCGCGAAGAGCTCAAGCGCCTGTTCTATGTCGCCGCCACGCGCGCACGCAACCGGCTGTATCTTTCGGCTTCGCTGGACGCCGGGAAGACGCCGTACCCCGACTCCATGCTGCGGCTGCTGTGGGAGCTGCCCGGTATGCGCGAGCAGTTTGCGCCACCGGCGTCTCAACCCGCCGATGATGAGAATCTGACATCGGTGGAAGGTGCGGTGGAGGACAACTCCTCGCCGGCCGTGCCGCCCTCGGAGCGTCTCCACCCCAGCGAGCCGACTACGGGCTCGCCGGGGACCCCGCTGCTTCGGCGGCTTCCGTCCAGTGTCGTCTCGCCGCCGCGCCCGCAGATGCCTGCGCCGCTGCAATGGAGCGCGCCCCACACGAGCGCAAACTCCGGCGAGCAGCATCGCTTCGAATGGGTGGGCGAGCTCCTGCCGCGCATTGGCGTAGTGGCCCACAGCTTCCTGCAGCAGATCGCCGGCGATGGCCTGCCGCTCTGGGATGCTGCGGGAGTGGAGGCCGCCCGTCCGGCGGTTGCGGCTGCACTGGCCAACGCCGGCGTGGGACCGGGCGAGCTGGAGCAGGGAACCGCGCGTGTGATCGAGGCCCTGCAGCGCACGCTGCGGGATGAGCGTGGCCGCTGGCTGCTCTCTCCGCATGAGGGCCATCGCTCGGAGCTCGCAGTCTCGGCGGTGATCGACGGAGAGCTGCAGCACGTGCGCATCGATCGCACCTTTGTCGAAAACGGCACGCGATGGCTGATCGACTATAAGATCACCGAACAGCTGGGAGGCGATCCGCAGCGCTTTGTGCAGATGCAGGTGGAAAAATACCGCCCCGACATGCAACGATATGCTCGCGTGCTGCGCGCCCTGGATGCGAGCGGTGTGCCGAACGGTGTGCCGAACGATGTGCCGGGCCGGGCCCCGCACTCCGTGCGCTGCGCGCTGTATCTGCCGCTGCTGGGCCAGTTCTGTGAAGTCGAGGTTTAAGATCTGAAACTGAACCGCATTGCCGCATCGGTCGCGTTTGCCGCGCTTCTCCTGATCGCGGGCGTGCGGGCCTATGCCGCCGATCACTCTGGTAAGCCCAACCCCGCAGTAGACGCGTATGTGGCCGCCCGTCCACCGGCCGCCATCCGACCCAGCAACAATGAGCTCGCCGCGCGCGGGTTCAACGAGCTGTACAACGGCGACTACGATCCGGCGATCCGCGACTTTACCGAACTCCACAACCGCTATCCCGACGATCCGTTCCCTTCGAACTATCTGCTCGCGGCCGAGATCTTCAAGGAGCTCTCGCGCATCGGCGCGCTGGACACGGAGTCGTACTCGAACGACAGTTTTCTCGCCAGCAAGGCGCACCATCC
>WNGF01004441.1_pt1 | contig 18397 bp, 20 predicted proteins | sample 5400641 | NCBI WGS metagenome assembly WNGF01 (sample SAMN13153371, study PRJNA577476) | soil metagenome | isolation source: 80 cm soil or saprolite under grassland replicate 2 | place: USA:California | collected 2016-06-15
CATCGCTACACTCGCAGGGAGGCTCACTGACAAGCTCACTACCAGCAACAAGACTCACTTCGGGCGTGTAGCTCAGGTGGTCAGAGCGCGTCGCTTACAACGACGAGGTCACAGGTTCGAGCCCTGTCACGCCCACTACATCCCCTCTGACCAGCGCATTCCCTGATCCGGCCGGCCCCGACGCCCGTGGCATGAGGCCGCATAACGGATGGAGAGCGCATCACTGCGCTACGGTCCGGCCATGGACAGCAGCGGGCCGAGCCTCAGTCGCTCGTTCGAGCGGCACCTGCGCGCCAAGAACCTCTCCGACGGCACCGTGGCCAGCTACCTGGTTGGTGTCCGCCAGTTCACCGCGTTCCTCCAACCTCACGGCCGGGAGCTGACCGAGGCCACCCGCGCCGACATGGAGGCGTTCATCGCCGACCTGCTCAACCGCTGGTCGCCGGCGACCGCCTCGACTCGCTACAAGCAGCTGCAGGCGCTGTACCGCTGGCTGGAGGACGAAGAGGAGATCGCGGTCAACCCGATGGCGCGCATGACGCCGCCGATTGTGCCCGACAAGCCGATCCCGGTGGTCCCCGAGGATGCTCTGCGGCGGCTGCTCGCTGCCTGCGCCGGCAAGAGCTTCGAAGCACGCCGGGACACTGCGATGATCACCTTCCTGCTGGACACCGGCGCCCGCCGTGGCGAGATCGCCGGCCTGCGGGTCGCCGACATCGACTTCGATCTGGACGTCGCCTTGGTGCTTGGCAAGGGCCGGCGGGAGCGTGCTCTCCCGTTCGGACGCACCACGGCGGTCGCGCTCGACCGCTACCTTCGCGTCCGAGCCCGACACAAGGACGCGGCTCTTCCGTGGCTGTGGCTCGGGCTCTTTGGTCGTCTGACCGCCTGGGGACTGGTCCAGATGCTGCGGCGCCGCAGCCGCCAGGCGGGCCTGCCCGACCTCCATCCGCACCAGTTCCGCCACACCTTCGCCCACCAGTGGCTCGCCCAAGGCGGGGGAGAGACCGACCTCATGCGCCTAGCTGGCTGGAAATCTCGCGCCATGCTCCAGCGCTACGGCGCCTCAGCCGCCGACGCCCGCGCCCGCGAGGCCCACCGCCGCCTCTCTCCCGCCGACCGGCTATAGAGACGGCTTTGTCACTATCGGGCATAATCGACCGCTCGTATTATCTGGCGCCTTTCTTGGCCATGGCTCCTGAACGAACGATGTCCAGATGATGGCTCACGCTGACATGGCTCATCCCAGCACACTTCATTGTCCGATGGCTCGACGGTGGCGTAGCCCAACGTATGAGAACCCTCTCACGAGCAGGGATTGTCGCGGCTATGTGTTTCCATAGAAGAAGGCAAGCTATCGCGCATCGATCTCGGATCGAAGCCGTCTTCCCCCGATGGCACCTTCCGCACGTAGTACGCGTTATGTCCGAAAACGGGCGAGGAGAGAACCCACGTGGGCTGGAACTACGAGCGCTCCCTGAAGCGAGCGCAGGACAAGTATGTGGAGACTGAAGGGCTCGTGGTCAGGCCCATCACCAAGAAGGTGGACTTCGATACCATCAGCCTCAAGGAGCCCCGGCGAGTCCGAGCGGCGCACTTCTACGTCGATGTTGGCAACTTCGCTGCCTTGCTGAACACCAATCCTGAGGCCGGCACTGACGAGGACATGCTCCGGCTCTTGCATCTCTACGCTCGGGAGATTACCCGAGTCGTGGAGAATGACCTCGAAGCGACGAAGGTACACTTCCAAGGGGCAAAGCTCCACGCTCTCGCCTACAGGCCGATCAGTGACGACATGGCGATGGTGGCAAAGGCGGTCTTGGCCGCGGCTGCAGTCCGGGCAACGACCGTGGTGTTCAACGATGTCTTCGAGTTGTCGGGGACCGACGCATGGCTGACGGCCGGGGGTGTGGACTTCGGCGAAGCGGTGGCGACCAAGAACGGCACCGGTGGGGACCGGGAACTGTTGTTCTTGGGCCGACCAGCCAACCAAGCCGCGAAGATCATCAAGACCGGGCTGCGCCTAACCGTTGAGGTCGTCGAGCTCCTGCCGGATTCCTTCGACGACTATCTCAGCCGGTCCAGCGATGGTGAGCGCTGGTGCTTCGCGCCATCCGCTAGCGCGTTGGAGCAGCTCATCGCCGACAGCGGCTACTCCTGGAGTCAGGCTCGGACCCGTGGGCGGCTGGAGGAAGCCGCTCAGAAGTACCCGCCGGGCGCCACGACGGTCTATGAGGCCACCGGGCCGATCAGCAAGGACAAGCTCGGCCTGTCCAACAGCAAACGCGTTGACGGTGCGTCGTTGTTCGCTGACGTCGACGGCTTTACTGGCTACGTGGACCAGGCCGCGGCCTTCGACGAGGACTTGGTGGAGGCCGTCCGCGCCTGGCACGTGATCCGCTCCGAAATGCGCGCGACCGCCGTCGTGGACTATGAGGCCTTGCGTGTCCAGTACCAGGGTGACCGCATGCAGGCCCTCGGTTACTTGCCGCTGGACGATGAGGGTTTGGCGGCAGTGCGGGTCGTAAGGATCGCGGCGGCGCTCACCTCCGCCGTCAAGTACGTACTGCCGCGGGTCGTCGGCCCGGCCGCCAAGCCTCTGGCGATCGGCCTGGCAGCCGGCACCACGCTGGTTTCCAAGCTTGGGGAGCATGGCAACCGTGACGTCGTGTGCCTCGGCCTGGCCACGGTCGAGGCCGCCCGCATCCAAGTTGGACTCGACGGCAACCAGATCGGGCTGGACGCTGAGCTGTACAAGCGACTCCCTGAGTGGCTACAGGAGCTGTTCACATGGCAGCCAAGCCCAGGCGCCTACGTTGTGACTGACTTGACTCTCGATGAGCTCGACCGGCAAGAGGTGGCACAGACCGAGGGCAGTGCCAAGGCGCTCCTGGCCGGCGTCCTAACGGGAGCGGCTGCACTTGGGGTCTGGGCCGCGCTCATCCACCGTCGACCTGAGCGTCCCTTGCGACCGTGGCACCCCTGACACTGTCCGCCAAGGCCCGGAGGCGGGTCGCCGAGCACCGGGATTACCTCGCATGCTACGAACCCGGCCTGCATCTGATTCTCAACGAGCACTCACGCCAAGCGCGTGCGCGTGGCGTGATCACGGTGCCGATCGGTGGAGGCATGACCCGGCAGTTCGAGATCGAGCTGCGCTACCAAGGGCTCAATCCGTTTCGCACGCCGGCGACCCGAGATCCGATTGGACGATTCCCACCAAGCCTCGACCGCCACATTCTCCCCGGTGGCTGGTTCTGCCTCTGGCTGCCACAGACCGCCCCGAACGACTTCCATCTATCGGACGGGCTAGCGAGGCATCTGGACCGAGTGCGTGAGTTCCTTGTCCTGCAGCTGATCTACGAGGATCGGGTACGTCGCGGTATCCAACCTGCCTGGCCAGCGCCTGCATGGGAGCACGGAGATGCCGGACACAGACAGTGGCTGCAAGAGGAGGTGGCCGGGCTGAGTCGCAAGCAGCTTAAGGCCTTGTTGCCGTATCTGCGGGGGGGCCAACGCCTTGTCGGCGGACAGCGGTGTCCGTGTGGCTCAGGCCAACGAGCCGCCAGGTGTCATCGCCCATGGGTGGGACGGATACGGGATACAGTCGCCCGCTACCCGGCTGTACGGACCGCACTTGACGAGCTGCTCAAGGAAGACGATGCGAAACCGGCGTGAGCGGACTCCAGCTTCACCGCAGATCCAAGGAGGCTTGGAGTTCGCTTGGAGGGTTCATGCAGCCCAGGAGGCCTGGACAGCGAAGGTCGACGCCAAGGCATCAATCGTTCTTTCGCTCGAGGCTGCGATCCTGGCGGCGTTGTTTGCCGTCCAGTCGCCCCGTCTGCTCCTCGGCCGGCTCACTGGCTGGCGGTCAATGCTCGCCGACACTGGAGTTGGACTCCATGTCATCGCCGTTATCTTCGCCGCCGCGGCGGTCATCCCAATGCTCGGGCGTACGAAAGCTCACAGAGCGGAACGAACGCAGAACGCGATCTACTTCGGCCACTTGCGTCACTGGAAGCCCGACCAGTTGATACATTGGCTTGCTCGCATGACTCCAGAGGACGAACTGGAGCAACTCAACCGCCAGCTCATCGCATTGAGCCGGCGTAACTGGCGCAAGCATCGAAACCTTCAGCTGGCAATGGTCGCCGCTCTACTTGGCGCGGCGCTCATCGGCATCGCCGTTCTCTTCCCTTGGTAGCCACGGTCAGTGGCCACGGGCTCAGGATCAACGGACAAAGCTCTGGACCTCATCGTTGCAAGCGAGCTTCGAGGGATCAGGTCAGGTTAGGGTGATGCCCTTTTGGACAACCACAGGGCACGTGACAATTCTTCTGGTTGAGCAAAGAACGGCCTGGAACAGTGTGACTGATACACAACACCCCAAATATTAGGACTGTTCGTAGCCCTTGGCGATCGAGATACCGAGCGCCACCAGCCCGACGATTGCAGGGACTACACCCAGCAACATTGCGGCCTTCGATGGGTTCTCATTTGCGGCAAGAATAGTTATCATTTGGGCGATGCCCGCTCCGGCAAGTAATCCTCCAATGGTATTCACGGTGGTCCACAGAACTCGTCGAGGCCGGCTCTGCAAGGTTCGATCGGCGGCTTCGACGTCTGAAGCAGAAACCATATCCGAACCATTGCGCCTTGCTATGCGTTGCGCGCCAGAAACGAGATCTTCAAAGTACTGTACTGGCAATACCTTAAGTTTCAGCAGGGCTTGGTCCGAAAACTTAGTGGGAAGGGCATGCCCTTCCAAACCCCTTATAACGTCCTGCCGAGACTTCTCTGGCGTACCACTATTCCTGTGATGTTCCGGTGGAGCAGTGCCTGATCGTTCAGCAAGAGCAGAATTCTGTACGGGAGGGTCTATCGGCTGCTCTGGAGCGCCTTCTTTCGGTGCTTCAGTTCCAGGATTTTCACTCATGACCGTTGACAGGATCGTCAGCCACGGCCTTGTTAGAAGCGTCAGGCATTGCCGCTGGAGGAGTTGTGGGTCTGTCCTCTGGAGCAAGTTCGCCTCGATTCACAAGGTCTTCTAGCAAGCGCTGCTCAACAAGGATTGCGTCAACTCCTACTTGTCGTAGCCTCTCTTGACCCAACGCGCGATCAGTTTCGCGTTGATCCCGCTTTCGCCTGAGTGACACGGTCGTGGCTACGCCGGCCAGAGTTGTAATCGCACCCGCAAGAGTCCCTATGAGGGCCAATACAGCTCCCGAGGGAGTAAGATTATTGTCAGTCGATAGAGTGGTGGCGAGTGCGAGAATCGCTACTATGAAAGTGGCAACAATTCCTATTACGAGCTGCACCCAAAAGTACTTGCGTTCGCGGTTGCGCTTCTCCCTACGTACCACATCGAGTGTATCTGCAGCATCTGCCTGATCCTTGAGGGTCACTTCAAATCTTCGAGCCCTCGAACCACAGTTCGGACATGGCGAACGATCGTCAGGAGGTAGCGTCGGTGACTCATCGAGTCTTGCGCCACAGTCCTGGCAGTAGACGATGGGACGTGGCTCTGCCAATCCTCACGCTTCCTTCGAGACTCCACATCGGCCCTGCCGATAGCGTATAGGACTAGGATACCGTGCTTGGATCGCACGCTTCCCCAATTGGGCGTTTCGCGAGGTATGCTGATTACAAGAAATCATAGCTCCGCAGGCCGAACAAGGCCGCCGCAGGCCTCTGTTGGCCGAGCTTTGACAGGCTCGATAGAGGAAACTTCCTCGCGATGCTTGCACTGCAACGCTTCGGCGTCCGTGCGGCGAGCGCCGACCCATGCGGGGCTGTCACCGGCTGTGGCTTTTGTAGCTACCGCGCTATGGTGCTGGCATGTCGACGAGCGAATGGGCGCTGCGCCACGCGAAGGAGCTACTGGCACCGGTACGGGACCGGTGGGCACACGTTCAAGGGGTCGCCCGCCAGGCCAGTCAGGTATCGGTCATCCTGCCGCCAAGCGAGCGCGATGTGCTGGTCGCGGCAGCCTACCTGCATGACCTCGGTTATGCACCGCCCCTAGCGGAGACCGGCCTGCATGCGCTCGACGGCGCCCGCCACCTTCGCGCCCTAGGGTATGAGCGGCTCGCTGGGCTGGTCGCCTACCACTCCGCCTCGCGACGCGAGGCCGAACTCCGCGGCCTCCTGACCGAACTGGCAGAGTTCGAGGACGAAGTATCAGACACGGCGATGGCGCTCACCTACTGCGACATGACCACCAGCGCCAACGGCGCGATCATTGCCTTCCCGGAGCGCCTTGCCGACGTAGAGCGCCGATATGGCGCCGACCATGTGGTTTCGCGAGCACTTCGCCGGGCTCGGCCGGAGATCGAGCGGTGCGTCCGGTTGGTCGAGGCGAGACTCCGTGAAATCGAGTCGTCGCAGATCAGGCGATGACCGGCTGGGCCCGATGCTCAAGGTAGTGGCGGATGCGGAGCCGGATCGACTCGTGCATCGCCATGGCCTGGATCTCAGCAGAGGTGAAGAACCCGACCTCGGCGGACTCGTCGCTGGTGGCCAGCTCGCCACCGACTCGGCGGCAGGCGAAGCAGATCGAGAACTGCTGGCGGACCTCACCGTCGGCGTACTCGATCACGTGCCGTGGGTTGGAGTAGATGCCGACGATTGTCTTGGGCACGACCTCAAGACCAGTCTCTTCCCTGACCTCGCGGACGGCGGTGTCTGCGATGCGCTCTCCGACTTCCATGGCGCCACCCGGGATCGACCATAGGGCATTGTCGGTGCGCCGGATGAGCAGGATGCGGTCAGCCTCGTCCACCACGATGGCCGAGGCGGCGGGGATGAGACTGTTGGCCGGCGGCGCGTCGGGCTCGTCAAAGTGCTCGATGCGGCTCATGCTGCCACCACCTCTGCGGGCTTCGATACGGCCCAAACGTCCTCGAAGTGGCTGGCGAAGCTGTCGAAGATCCCTCCCGCTCCAAGCCGCCGCAGGTGCAGCAGCGGGGCGCGAAAGCCGGTCCTGGCGTACAGGTGTGGCGTGACGAATATCTCGTCATCGAAGCGGAACAGCGAGTTGTACATCGGGGTGGCGTGCAGCCGCAGCCCGATGCCCTCGCAGTCGCCCAGCTCCCCGAAGTAGCGGAGCGAGGTCCGCACCCGCGCGATCAGGCCGCCGCCCACGCCTTCCTCCGCGTCCCGCTCGGCAACCTGCTGGGAGTCCGGATCGGCGAGCGCGATCCTGACCTGGCAGCCGGCCGCGGCCTTCCCTCGCACCACGTCGAACAGGCGCGGATGGGCTTCAGGCAAGAACAGCATCGCGTAGGCCAGCAGGTCGACCTGGCGTCTAGCCTCCACCAGAAGGCCCCACCAGCGCTCGGGCGGCACGTCGGCGCGGTGCCCGTAGGCCGCAACCACCTCGGGCGTGCTTGGGCTTCCAGGGATCCGCTCCCCCTCGATGGTTGGCCATAGGTAGCGCTCGTCTTCCTTGACCAGCTCAGCAATTGTCCAGCGGTGGCGAGCATGAGGGATGCGGCCGTTGAGCCATCGCTGCACGGTCTTGGGGTCGACGCCGGTCGCCTCGCTGACCCCCTGGACGCCGAGATGCGCGGCGACCATCGCCTTGCGCAGGCGCTCGTTCTGCATGCCTCCGCTCCTCATGGGCTAGGGACGTTTCGGTAGCGTCCTGAGAAATCCTAAAACGTCCCCGTGCTCGGTTCAAGCGTCCCGACCGACTCGCTGAAATCGGGTGCGTTCGACGCAGCAAGGAGCCCACGGGAGGTGACGGCCAGCCTAAGCCAGAGGAGGCCCTGGGCGGATACCCCCGCCCAGGGCCGCGCACCCGAAAGGACCACCCTCCAGATGCGCGAAGAGCCTACCGAGCGCGCCCTCTCCGATACCAGCCCCGGGAATGAGTCAGCCAGCCCAGCCGAGCGGAGCCTCCGCGCCCGCCTTGCAGCTCATGCGCTGCACGCACAGCGGGACGCCCGTGAGACCACGACGAACGGTCGCGCCGCATTCCTGGCCCGGTTCGAGCGTGAGGTCGACCCGGACCGCGCGCTTGACCCTGCTGAGCGCCGCCGCCGTGCGGAGCAGGCGCGTCGGGCCTATTTCACCCGCCTCTCTCTCACCGCGATAAAGGCCAAGCGTGCCAAGCGGACCAAGCCGGCGGGAGGCGATGCGGCGTGAGCATCGTCCCCAAGCTGCGCGGCGCCGTGTGCGCTGGCGTGGCCACCGCCGACTACGACCCCTTCTTTCCCGAAACCCCAGAGGACGAGGCCGAGGCGCTGGCTATGTGCCATGTCTGCCCGGTCCGGGAGGAGTGCCTGAAGTACGCCGTCGAGACCGACCAGTTGTTCGGCGTGTGGGGCGGCAAAACGGAACTCGAGATCCGCCGCCTGATCACTCGCGCCCGCGCCGGTCACCCTCTCACCCGCCGTGTCCCGCCGGGCCACTTCAACGCGGACAAGACCCACTGCAAGCACGGCCACCCCTTTGACGCGGCCAATACCTACTACGCGCCGAGCGGGGAGCGCCGTTGCCGCGCTTGTCTGCGCGACGCCCGCATTGCTTGGACCGCCCAGCTTGGCAGCAGCCTGAACGGAGATGAGCGCTGATGCGGCCTACGAACCGTACATCGGCGGCTGTGGTGATCGACGCGCAGCGCCCTCGGTGCCACCCCAACCGTCAGCACCTTCCGGCAGCACCGCTGATTGAGGCGGTCAGCTCATATGCGACCAGGCGACAGCTCAGCCTGGAGGTCCTGTTCGACCAGGCCGCCCGTCGGGCGTTCTACCGGGCGCGCCAGTCCGGCGAGCTGACGACGGTTGCGGTCGAGGACTTCTGCGATCGACTCGGCCTGCATCCCCGTGAGCTGTACGGCGACGCCTACGACCGTGCGGCCTTCACCTACATCGCCCGCCGCCCCGAGCCCACGCGCATGTGCGAGCGGAGCCGCCCGGGAGGTGAGCGCTGATGCAGCACAACCCCAAGCAGCCGACACCTCGCGTCCTCAGCGACGACCAGGCGATCCCCGACTCGTTCGTCCTGGAGTTCTGCGACCAGGCGGTCCAGCGGTTCCGCCAGGAGCTCGCCGGCGTCGGGCGCGACCAGGTCCGCGAAGGGCGGGCGCGGCTCCGCGTGGTCGACGCCCTGGCTGGCGAGTTCCAGCAGTCGGCGGGGTCGCGTGAGTGGACCATCGCCGAGCAGCGGGTCCGCCAGCTCGCCGGCGACGCGATCGGTCTGTCGCTTGAGTTCCAGCACGACCACGGCTACCAGCCCGAGGGCGCCCGTTGGGCGGCGGTCCGTGAGTGCCTGGAAGGCGAGCAGGCTCGCGAGTTGATCGCCGAGGACCAGCGCGAGCTGGGCGCCGAGGCCGCAAGCCAGGACGAGCGGGCCACCGCTGCGGCGGAGGCGGCGCCGGGCGACCGCGGTCAGCCAAGGACTCGGGGCGGAGGTGAGCGCTGATGGCCACCGAGCGCGGGAAGCTGACCAACACGGAGGTCCGCCTGGCCGAGCAGTACGTGAGCGTGCTGGACTTCGTGTCCCGCTGCGCCCAGGCGATCGAGGGCGGCGACTGGTTCTACCTGGCCGACAAGGCGAGCGAGCTTGAGGACGTCGCCGGCCGGCTGGCCCGGGTCGCTGGCGAGACCTGGGACGAGATCAGCGCTGGCAAGCCGCGGCCTCGCCCGGAGGCCATGCGCGCGGCGGTTGCGCAGTTTGGCCGTCACTACCGCGCCGGGCGGCTGCTGCACCCGCTCGAGCCGGGCCGCCAGGGGGGTGAACGCTGATGCGCCGCTCCCCCAACGTGCCCGAGGCCCGGCCACCTGATGAGGCGAGCGACCGGCTGCTGATGGCGGTGATCCTGGCGGCGCTCGGGGTGACCGTGCTGCTGTGGCTGGTCGGCCAGGTCGCCGCAGTCCTGTTCGGCACCCACCACTGGCTCAAGGTCGGGCTCGGCGAGATGGCCGCGGTTCCGCTGCACCTGGTCCACCATCCTGGCGATCCGGCGCTCGCGTGGCCTGCCCGAGTTCGCGGGCAGCTTCCCGGTCCGGTCGGCATGTACGTGGCGCTGGTGCTGGTGCTGAGCCTGCCGGCCGTGCTGTTCGGGCTGGTGGCAGGCAACCGCTTCGGGCACGACCGCAAGCTCCGCGAGCATGGGGCGACCTGGGCGACCCACTGGAACCTGCGCCGCCTGATCGTGCTGGCACCTCGGCCGGGCCGGATCACGCTTGGCCGCCGCGGCGGCTGGCGGGGACGGCTGCTGTTGGCGGTCGAGTCGTGCCACTCGGTGCTGTGCTTCGGACCTCCGGGCTCCTTCAAGACGGCGGGCCTAGTGATCCCGGCGGTCCTCGAGTGGGACGGACCGGTGATCACGACCTCGATCAAGCCCGACGTGCTGCGCGCAACCCTTCGGCGCCGGCTGGCGCTCGGCGAGGTATGGGTCTACGACCCACTCGGCTTGTCAGGAGTGCCCGCGGCGCAGTGGACGCCGCTGGCGCACTGCCGCAGCTACGCCGCCGCCCGGAAGGTCGCGCGCAGCCTCGCCGACGCCGCCGACGTGACCGGGCTGCGGGAGCAGGACGCCAACTACTGGACGCTGCTCGGCGCCAAGCTGCTGGGCGTGCTGCTGTTTGCCGCCGCCCAAAGCGGCCGGACGATGACCGACGTCGCCCGCTGGGTCGACGTGCAGGACCGCGACGAGGTCACCGAGGCGCTGGAGCTTGCCGGCGACCCGATGGCGCTGGACGCCTGGTCAGCCTGCACCGCCCGGCCCGACAACACCTTGGGGTCGGTGTATGGGACGGCGGAGACGCTGCTGGACGTGTTCGGCGACCCGCAGGTCGCCGCCAGCGCGGAGGGCTGCGACCTCGACGTCGACGCGCTCCTTGGTGGCAGCAACACGCTGTACTTGTACGCGCCCGCCAACGAGCAGAGCAGGCTCCGCCCGCTGTTCGAGCTGCTCGCCAGCACGATCATCACCCGCGCGGAGGAGCTGGCCGCCCGCGCTCACGACGGGATGCTCGAGCCCAGGTTGTTGGTGTGCCTGGACGAGGCCGGCAACTGCGCAGCGCTCTCGAAGCTGCCGGAGCTGGCGACCACCGCTCGCGGGCAGGGCATCCAGCTGGTGACCGTGTGGCACGACCTGGCGCAGCTGCACCACCGCTACGGCCGCCGCTCCTCGACCGTGTTGAACGGCCACCGCGCCAAGCTGTTCCTGTCCGGGCAAGCTGACGCCGAGTCGCTGGAGCTGGCCTCCCGGCTGATCGGCGACCAGCAGGTCACCCAGACCTCCCACACCGCCGCCGGCGACGGCCGCTCCTCCGTGACGGCGTCGACGTCGTACCGGCGGTTGGCGCCGATGGAGCTGCTGCGCCAGCTCCGCCCGCGCGACGCGGTGCTGCTGTACGGGCACCTGCCGCCCTCGCGGGTCCGGCTGCGCGCCTGGTTCCGCATCCGGCGGCTGCGACGCCTGGCGCTGGCGCCGATGCCGGCCGGCGGCGCTGTGCCCCAGCACGCCTCCACGGACTTGGAGCTGGAGGCCGCCGGCGAGGGGGTGGCCCGGTGAAGCCGACCGCCGAGCAGCAGGCGATTATCGACGCCTACCTGGCTCAGCAGAACCTGGTGATCGAGGCGGGAGCGGGCACCGGCAAGACCTCCACGCTGCGCCTGCTCGCCACCGCCGCACCTGGGCGGCGCGGGATCTACGTGGCCTACAACCGCGCGATCGCCGACGACGCCAAACGCACCTTCCCTGCCAATGTCACGTGTGCGACCGCGCACGCGCTGGCGTTCCGAGCGGTCGGCCGCCACCTCGCCCATCGCCTGCATGGGCCGCGGATGCCGGCCCGGCAGATCGCCAAGACGCTGGGCATCACCCAGCCAGTGCGCATCGACCCGGGCAGGATTCTGGCACCCCAGCAGGCAGCCCGGCTGGTGATGGACACCGTCACCCGGTTCTGCCACTCCGCCGCTGCTGAGGTCAGCCCGCGGCACGTGCCCAAGCTGCCAGGACTGGACGACCCCGCAGCGGTCGCCGCGCTGCGCCAGGTGGTCGTACCGCTGGCCCGCCGGGCCTGGGCCGACCTTTCAACTCCAGAGGGTGGGCTGCGGTTCACCCACGACCACTACCTCAAGATGTGGCAGCTGTCGGGCCCGAGGTTCCCCGCTGACTTCGTGCTGCTGGACGAAGCCCAGGACGCCAACCCGGTTGTCCAGGATGTCGTCGACCGCCAAACGCACGCTCAGCGGATCCTGGTCGGGGACCGCTGCCAGGCGATCTACGGCTGGCGCGGCGCGGTCGACGCGATGGCCACCTTCAACGCCGACACCCGTCTGGCGCTGTCGCAGTCGTTCCGGTTCGGCCCCGCGATCGCCGACCAGGCCAACAAGTGGCTCCAGGTCCTGGAGGCGCCGCTGCGGCTGCGAGGCGCCGACCAGGTCAACTCGAAGGTGGCGCCGCTGGCCCGGCCGGACGCGGTGCTGTGCCGCACCAACGCCGAGGCGGTCTCCCAGCTCATGGCCGCCGCACAGCAGAGCCAGCGCGCCGCGCTGGTCGGCGGCGGCACCGACATCCGCCGCCTCGCCGAGGCCGCCACCACCCTCCGCGCCGGGCTAGGCACCGACCACCCGGAGCTGTTCGCGTTCCGCTCGTGGGGCGAGGTCCAGGACTACGTCGCCCAGGACGCCTCCGGCTCGGACCTCAAGGTGTTCGTGCAGCTCATCGACAGCTACGGCCCCGACGTGGTGATCGACACCATGGACCGGCTCGTCCCCGAGCAGGCCGCCCAGGTCATCGTGAGTACGGCGCACAAGGCCAAGGGCCGCGAGTGGCTCCGCGTTCGCATCGCCGACGACTTCCACCAGCCCAAAAGCGAGGACACCCCGATCCCCCCGGCCGAGGCGATGCTCGCCTACGTCGCGGTCACCCGTGCCCGGCTGGCGCTCGATCCTGACGGGCTGGCCTGGGTCGACCGCTGGCTGGCGACCCGGCCAGCACCCACGCTCGAACCCAACCTCGAGCCGGGCCCGGAGCCGGCCGCGCCCACCCGTGAGCCGGTCACGGCGGGAAGGGAGGGCGGCCATGAGCGGTGAACCCGACGCGGCAAGCCAGAGTGTGGAGGTCGCCGGCAGCGCCGTGGTCGCCGCGCTCGAGGACGCCTGGACCGCCATCCGCACCCACCACGCCGACGTGCCCCAAGTCGTGATCATCCTCGGCGCCGGCAGCGAAGCCCGCCGCGGCCTGTTCAAGTGGGGGCACTTCGCCGCCGCACGCTGGCACGTCGCCGGCGCCAACCGCCCCGAGGTCCTCGTCAGCGGCGAGGGCCTGCGCCGCGGCGCCCCCCAGGTGCTAGCCACCCTGCTGCACGAGGCCGCCCACGGCATCGCCAACACCCGAGGGATCCAAGACACCAGCCGCCAAGGCCGCTGGCACAACCGCCGGTTTGCCACCCTCGCCGGCGAGCTCAGCCTCAAGGTCACCCAGGACCAACAGACCGGCTGGTCCCAGACCCACCTCACCGAGCAGCTCGCCGACCGCTACGCTGACCAGCTGAGCGGGCTCGCCAGTGCGCTGCAGTTGTGGCGCCACGCCGAACTGCAGCTTGGCACCCCCACCGGCTCGCGGAACCTGCTGGCCTGCTCGTGTGCGTGTGGCCGCAAGCTCCGCGTCGCCCGCTCCACCCTCGAGCAAGCCCCGATCATCTGCGGCGCCTGCCAGGAGCCGTTCACACCCGAACGCCAATTGACACGTAAGCGTCAATTGGCCGGCTCCCCGGACCCCGAAGACCCTCACCAGCCAAGCATCGCCGCCGGGGCCACCGCCGGGGCAGGGCGCGACCTGACGCGGTACTGCGCGGCCGACTGCAACCTCAACCACGCCGGCACCCCACACCCCTCCTGGGACTGCAACGCGCCGCTGGATGGGCCAACCCTCACCGTCGTCCAACGCCACGCGCTGCCCACCGCGGAGCTGCCGTGGGTGCGGCACGCCACCCCGCTGCTGCTGACCGCCGGCGAGGTCGCGCGGCTGCGCTCGCCGATCACCGCCACGATGCTTCGCCTCCAGGTCGACGAGGACGCCTGCAACCTGCCCGAGCGGGAGCGGCTCAGCAGCCAGCTCCGCGCGGTTGACTGGCGGCTTGTTCGCGGGCAGCTCGACGCGCGGGACGCCTCCGTCCGTGCTGACGTGCCGGTCCAGCTGGACTGCCCCGACGCCAACCGGCTCCGCGGCCTGCTCGGCGACGCCGCCCGACGCCTGGACGACCAGGCGCGCCGGCGCGCCACCGCCAACCCGTCGTACCTGGTCGGCCCGGAGGACTTCACCAACCTCGCCGACCAGCTGCGCGAGTGGTGCTCCGACCTGCTGGACCGCCAGCAGCATCCCCGCGCCACGCCCGAGCAGGCGATCGCGATCGCCCTCGACCCATTCGAGCGGCAACTCCAACCAGCACGGGAGGCAGGCCATGAGCGCTGACCCGCAGCACGACACCCCAGACCCCACCCAGGGCCACGCCGACCAGCAGGAGCCGAGCAGGCACCCGTTCACCCAGGCGTGGGAGACCTGGGATGCCTGGTCGCTGGCCGACTCGATGCGTCAGGCGCTGCGGCGGGCACGCGAGCAAGGCGCCACTGACACCGTCGCTCGCATCGAGCAGCACCCGGAGTGGACCAAGGGGCCAGGACCCCTGGAGGCGCTGGACGCCAACCGCGAGCTGGTCGACGACCTGACCGGGTGGCGCTGGCTGGCGATGCGCGAGGCTCGCAAGCGGGGCCACGCCTGGCAGGAGATCGGCCGGACGCTGCGCCAGTCAGGCGAGCAGGCCAAAGCGTTCTACCTCACACGAGTCCACGGGCAGCGCCAGCTCGCCCAGGAGATCCCCCAGCTTGGCTACGACCCTCACTGGCTGGAGCTGGCCGAGCCCAACGACGCCGACCGCGCCGCCGACCGTCCCACACACGACGCACGAAGGGAGGACGGCCATGAGCGCTGAGCATCCTCGCCCGTCGCTCCCAGGACTGTCCCAACCACGACCTCGGCGACGTCCACGGCGAGGACGGCGAGCTGCCACGCCTGCGCGCCGTGCTTGGCCGACTCCGCACCCCCAACTGACCAAGGGAGGAACCACCATGCTGCAACCATCCCACCAGCGCCCGCCCGTGGCGATCCACTACGTCCACGAGTCCGAGCCGACCCGCGTCCCCGCGTCGGTCCTGGCGCTGGAGACCCTCGGCCGGATGCACCCCGCCACCGCCATCACCCTGGTGCTCACCATCGCCGGCATCGCCGCCGGCACGGTCGTGGCCATCGTCGCCCTGGTCGCCACGCTGCTGGCCACCGTGGCCGCCATCGTCGGCACGGTCGCCATCGCCGGGCTGGGCCTGGCGGTCGCCGCGATCATGCTCGGCGGCCGCCCGCCCACCCCGACCCGCTGACCAAGGAGCATCAGCCCGATGCCCACCACCAGCCTTGCCGCCTGGTCGGCGGCCAAACCCAACGGGAGGCCGACGATGCGCGCTCACCCCCAGCCCCACCGACTGCCAAGCATCGCCGACCCCAGCGTGCAGGCTGCGGATGCGTGGCTGCGGCGCTTCCAAGCCGCGGTCATCACCATCATGGCCGCTGTGGCGGTCGGGGTCGGCGCGGTGGCGTTCTTCACCAGCTTCGAGGCCATCCGCGCCTACGCCACCACCTCCGGCGGCATCACCCCCGCCCATGCGTGGGCGATCCCGCTGCTGGTCGACTCCTTCATCGTCATCGCCACCGGCGCCGAGCTGTGGCTTGGCGTCCACCCCACCCGCCGGGCCTGGTGGGAGCTGGCCTGGCCCAGAGCCCTCCTTGCTGGGGCGGCTGGGGTCAGCTTCGTGCTCAACGTCGCCCACGCCAAGGCCGGCGACTGGCCAGCCCGTGGGGTCGCCGCGATCCCACCGGCGGCGCTAGTGCTCAGCGTGGAGCTGCTGGTGATGATCGGCCGCCGCGCCGCGATCGCCCGCACCAACCGGCTCACCACCGCCAGCCAAACCAGTCTCAGTGCGGCGTCCGTGGCCGTGCGGGGCGACCAGGCGACCACCATGGTCGCTACGAGCGGCGACCGGCCGGCGCTGCCGGCGACCAGCAGCACCGACCGCCAGGCCGCGTGGGCGAACGACCACCCGGACGCGACCAGCAACGCGGGCGACCACCGGGCCGACGCGACCGGCGACCAGCCGCCGACCACCCCGGCGGCCAAGGCGACCTCGGGCGACCAGGCGAACGGCGGGGCGACCTACCGGCGGGTCCGTGAGCTGTACGGGGGCGGGATGACGGTGGCGGCCGAGATCGCCCGGGAGCTGGGCGTCTCTTCCAGCTACGCCCAGCGCACCCTGCGACGGGTCAAGGGCGACCTCGTCCGCCAGCCCAGCTCTGCGGCCGGGGCTGGTCGTACGACCACCCCGGAGCGGGCAGACGAAGCGACCAGCGACCACCCGCAGCGCGAGGCGGCACGGTCGCCCGACCACCCGCCCACCCCGGAGCACGACCGGGACGCGACCCGCCGGGACGAGGCGACCAGGGACGGTGATGGTCGCACGACCACCAGCCGCGATCGGCACCTGGCGCTGGTCGCCCCCGACCGCGACCCCGACCGCGGGGAGGCGGAGCGGTGACCGCGCCCTGGTCGACCGGGCTGCGCGACGCGGTGCTTGCCTACGCCGAGCGGGGCATCCCGGTGTTGCCGCTGCACGGCAAGCTGCCCCGCATCCCCGCCGCGCACAGCCCTGGCGATCCGCTGTACCAGCACTGCCGCGGCGAGTGCGGCCGGCTCGGCCACGGCGTCCACGACGCCACCTGCGACCCCGACCAGGTCGGCGAGCTGTGGCGGCGCTGGCCGCACGCCAACGTCGGGCTGCGCTGCGGCATCGCCTTTGACGTGATCGACCCAGACGGCGAGCAGGGCCGCCACAGCCTCACGCGGTTCCTCGCCGAGCATGCGGGCGGGGTGCCGATCGGCGGACCCCGGGTGCGGACCGGCTCGGGAAGCTGGCACCTGTACGTGGCCCCGACCGGGCTGCCCGACACCATCGGCGTCCTGCCAAGTGTCGACTACCGCGCCGCCGACCACTACGTCGTCGCGCCTCCCTCCCGTCACCCCACCACCGGCCGCCTCTACCAATGGGTGCCCGGCCGCGACCTCGACACCCCGCTCGGCGAGGTCCCCCAGGCGCTGCGCGAGCGGCTGGCGCCCCGCCCTGCCGACCGCGACCACCCGCCCGCACCGACCGTGCGTCCCGCCGCGCCGGGCCACCCCTACGGCCGCGCGGTGCTCCAGGCCGAGACCGCCCGCGTCGCCGGCGCCCAAGCTCCGGCACCCGGGCGCGGCGGGCAGCGCAACCAGGTGCTGTGGGAGGCCGCCCGCAACCTCTACAACCTGGTCGCCGGCGGGGTGCTGGACGAGGCCACCGTCACCGCCGAGCTCGAGCGCGCCGCCGGCGCGTGCGGGCTGCTGACCGACGAGCCCCGCCAGACCCGGCGCACGCTGGCGTCCGCCCGCCAGGTCGGCATGGCCCACCCCCGCGGCGTCCCCGACCGCCCGCCCACCGGTGCCCGCAGCCGTGACCGCCCCGGCCGCCCGGATGCTTCGCACCACCAGCCGTTCAAGCCCCGTGATCCTGACCGTGCTCGGGAGCGGTGAGCACCCGGGCGCCCGACAGGAGGTGATCGCCACACCCCAGACCAGGCAGCAGGCGATGGCACAGCCCGGCCGAAGGAACCGCGCCACCGCCCCGACCCCACCGCAGCCCACACCGTGGTCCACGACAGGAGGCGCCGATGCTCCAGCCCACCATCCAGCTCGCGACCTGGCTTGGCATGTTCGCCGTCGCGGGCGCGTTCGGCTGGCTGCTCGGCGGCCGGCTGCGCCGCCGCAGCCACCGCTGAGCCCACCAGCAGGCGGTGGCGCGTCCCGGCCAAGGCACCGCGCCACCGCCCCCACGACAACCCCCGTCCCACCAACGCAGCAGGAGGTGGCTTGTGGGACAGCACCAAACGCGACCGCCCGACCAGCCCGCAACGCCACGGTCCTGGCAGGACCGCGGCGACCGGGCAGAGGTTGACCAGCTCGCTGAGGAGCAGGCCAACCAGCAGGTCCGCGCGGCAGAAGCCCACGCGGAGTACCTGCACGAGTACGGCGAGCCCGGCTCCGACCGGCGCGCACGGATCGACGCAGCAGCGCGCGAGCGGCTGCGCTACCGGGCCATCCCCCTGGACGGCACCGCCGAGCAGCTGCACCGCGCCGCCGACCTGCTGGCGGCCGACACCGTCCCCTCCAGCTACTACGCCAGGGTCATCGCCAAGCGGCCGCGCGAGCAGGAGCCGCCCGGCCGGCGCGTCCCCGAGCCCCTGGACACCCGCCAGGAGGTGGAACGGTGAGCGACTACACCCAGCGGGTCCGCGAGTTCGCCC
>WNGF01014745.1_pt1 | contig 18397 bp, 16 predicted proteins | sample 5400641 | NCBI WGS metagenome assembly WNGF01 (sample SAMN13153371, study PRJNA577476) | soil metagenome | isolation source: 80 cm soil or saprolite under grassland replicate 2 | place: USA:California | collected 2016-06-15
CGCCGCTGCTCAGCCGCGGACGTGCTGAAACCGCTCGCTGACCGGCCGCTCGCGGCGAGCACGCCCGACGCTGGGCCCATGCCGATCCATCCTGCCGAGCCGCCGGTTCCCGGCCGGATCTTGGGCTCGCGCGGCGTCGGCGCGCCAGGGCCGCGCATCGTCGCAGCGCCCGCGGTGTGACCGGTCCGCATCAGCGCGGCAGCCGAATCCCCTGCGCCGCTGCGTGCCCACCGGAGTAGCCGCATCACCGCGTACAGCACGAACGGGCTGAGCAGTACGTCGTAGGTGACAGCCAGCGGTAGAACGTGCCGCGCTGCCGCCCAGGTGACGTCTGCTTCACCGAAGGTCACGCCGACGACGGTGTAGAGGAACGAACCGGCGAGCCCGCCGAAAGCCATCGTGGCAAGAGGCATCACCGCCGACCGCTCTATCTCGCCAGCGGCCAGCCCGCACACGTATCCGATCAGGCAGAACACCAGAGCGTACGCGCCGGCCGCATGCACCGCGGGCGGCGCGACGTCCAGCGCGAGACCGCCGGTGAAGCCGCTCACGGCGCCGGGCAACGGACCGCTCGTTACGGCTATCGCCACGATCACGAGCAGCACGAGATCGGGCGCCACACCGCCAGGGAATGGCAGCGTGTCAAGCACGGTGAGCTGGAGAACGAGCGCGCTGGCCACCAGCGCGCCGTAGCTCAGGCGCCGCCGCACGCTACCGCCCCGCGGCCGCGAGGCCGCTCTGCGGAGAGGCCAGCGATGGCGCGGGCCGCCGCGCCGACGCGGTCGGGCTGGGCAACTGGCCGGGCTGGCTGGGTGACGGGTTCGGCGCAGACGGGGCCGTCGGTGACGTGGCTGTTGGCGACGGGGTCACTGACGGGCTCGGCAGGGGTGGCAGGGGTGGCAGGACCGAGTCCCTTGGGCTTCGCCGTGGCGCCACCACCACGACGCCCACCACGTCCAGCGAGGTGAAATGCACAAAAGGCCGGACAAGCGCGGCGCGGGTCAACGCGCCAGGGGTGCTCCCCACCCGGGTGACCATGCCGATCGGCACCCCCGGCACGTAGGGGTGCCCGCCGACAGAGCCGAGTGTGACAAGCCGCTGGCCCGGCTGGAGGACGGCATTGGCGTCGAGTAGCTCGAGCCGCAGCATGCCCGCCGCGGACAGGCTCTTGCCGGTCCCCCGCACCACCCCGATCTCCCGCGAACCTTCGAGCCGTGCGCCCACAGCGGACGAGGCGTCGGTGGCGAGCAGCACGGTGCTGGTGTCGGGGCCTGCGGCCGCTACCCTGCCGACCAGCCCGTCACCGTTCAGAACGGTCTGATCGGCCCTGATGCCGTCACGCGTGCCCGCGTCGATGGTCACGGTGTCCTCATAGCCCTGGCCGATGCCGATCACGTGCGCCGCGACGATGCGGTAACGCCCACGCCCGGCGAGCTGAAGCAGGCGGCTCAGCTCCGCCGACTCGGTCAGGTTCAGCTGAGCGACGCCCAGCTCGGCGCGCAGCCGCTGATTCTCCTGCTCAAGGGTGAGGACCTTGTCCCGCGCCGAGGGCGCGCCGATGATCGTATCGAAGAAGCCGGTGACGGGCCTGGTCAGGCCGGACGCAAGCCGCTCCACGGGGCCGAGGACAGCCGAGGACGCGTTGCGAAGCTGGGCGATGGGGGTGAATCCCCGGTGGTCGAGGGTGATCAGGCCGATGGCGGCGACAAGTAGCACGCCAAGAACCAGCCGCGTCCGCCGGGTGTCGTGCACTCACTCACCCCCATAGTGGTCAGCCTGCCGCTAACGGCGTGTCTCCGGGACAAGGACCTGCTGCAGGGCGTCAAAGTCCTCCACGCATTTGCCCGTGCCGAGAACAACGGAATCGAGTGGATTGTCGGCAAGGTGGATCGGCATCCCCGTCTCTTCGCGAAGCCGCTCATCCATGCCCCGAAGCAGCCCGCCGCCGCCGGTGAGGGCGATGCCGCGGTCCATGACATCGCCCGCGAGCTCGGGCGGGCACTTGTCAAGCGTGGTCTTAACCGCGTCCACGATGGTGCTGACCGGCTCCTCGATCGCATGCCGCACCTCTTCCGCGGAGATCACGATGGTCTTCGGCAGACCGCTCACCAGGTCACGGCCGCGGATCTCGGCGTGCGGCTCGTCGGACGACGGGTACGCCGAGCCGATCGCCATCTTGATCTCCTCCGCGGTCCGCTCACCCAGCATGAGCGAGTACTCCTTCTTGGCGAACGCGATGATCGCCTGGTCAAGCTCGTCGCCGCCGACCCTGATCGACTGGGAGGTCACGATGCCGCCCAGCGAGATCACGGCAACCTCGGTGGTCCCGCCACCCACATCGACAACCATGTTCCCTGTCGGCTCGTACACGGGCAGCCCTGCTCCGATCGCGGCCGCCATCGGCTCTTCGATGATGTAAACGCGGCGGGCGCCGGCCTGGTGCCCGGCTTCCTTCACCGCGCTTTGCTCCACGCCGGTGATCCCGCTCGGCACCGCGACCACAAGCCTGGGCTTGGCGAGATGCCTGCGGCGGTGAACCTTCTGGATGAAGTAGCGCAGCATCCGCTCGGTGACGTCGAAGTCGGCGATGACGCCGTCCTTCAGCGGCCGCACCGCGACGATGTGGCCCGGCGTCCGGCCGATCATCCGTTTGGCCTCCACGCCGACCGCGACGATCTTGCCGGTATTGGTATTGAGCGCCACCACCGACGGTTCGTTCAGCACGATCCCCCGGCCACGAACGTAGACGAGGGTGTTCGCGGTGCCGAGGTCGACCGCCATGTCACGGCCGAGGAACGCCAGCGTGTTGCTCATGAGGGAACGAGAGCCTTTCAAAACAAATGGTCTGCGTGATCTGGGTGTTGCCTGGCCGCACCGAATCAGAGCCTGTGCGCAGACCGCGATCCGGCCCGGGCGAACCGTGATCTTCGACCAGACTCTTGAATCGGTTGATCATCTGAGTGAGCCGAGATAACTCTGAATCCGGAGCTTACCCGGACGAGGGGGCGCCGATGCGGCCGCGGCGCGCATGAGTGGCGCCGCGTGTGTCCGGCGCCGTGGTCCCCCCGCGCCGTCAGCAAAACGCCGATCGCGGCCAGGCCCGCGGCCCAGGCTGCGGACAGCTCGAACACGGCCGCGGCACGAGTGAGCGCGCCGGGCATCCAGGGCAGCGCCGCTGGCCCGCCACCCGCCGCGTGAACGCTCGGGCCGGAAAGAAACTGGATCTGCACGGCGCCGGCCAGCAGATACCCGGTCAGCGCAGCCGCGAGGGTGAGCGGCAGCGCGGCCATGGCCGCACCCGCGGGCGCATTCGCGAGCGCGGCGCCAAGCGCGACCGCGGCGCCCCCGGCGACCAGGGCGAGTTCGAGCGTCTGCAGGCCCGAAGACAGGTCGGTCCCGGTGACGCGAGCGATCACCAGCCCCGCTGCCACTGTGGCGAGCCCGGCAGCGACCGCGAGTTCGGGCGCCCGGGTGCGACGGCGGCCGGTGGCAGGCCCGCCGTGCGCGCGGGATCCCCGGACACCTGCTGCCGCTGCGCAGGCGATGGCGGCGCCGACCGCCGCGCCGACCGCCAGCATGATCGCCGCGGGAAGCGGCCGGATGGCGCGCAGGCCATCGGCCGCGGTCGCCGCGGACCCCGCGGTCGCCGCGGACCCCGCGGACCCCGCGAACCCCGCGGGGTCCGCGCCGAGCCAACCCAGGCTTTCCGCCATGCCCGCCGCCGGCCCGGTGGCGAGGCCGATCGCGACCGCGGTGATCGGCAGGCCCGGCGCGCCGCCGACCGCCGGATCGCGCCCGAGCGCGGCGGCCAGCAGCACAAGCAGGAAAATCCCGATAGCGCCGGCCGTGAGCTGCGCTGATGACGGCCAGCCAAAAGTCGATCCGACGGCGAGCGCGCACAACCCGGCGCACGGCACGGCCAGCAGACAAAGCTGCGCCCGCTCAGCCGTGGCGACAGCGCCCGCTCGGCGGGCGCGGCACGCGGGCGGGTCGTCGGCGGTTAATGCCACGTGAGCCGCGGTTGCGGCCAGCGCCACGCCGGTCAGCCACGGATACGGCTGCAGCGCCGCACGCCAGCCACCCCAGGCGATCCGTGACCCGATCAGCGGCGCCGCGGCTGTCATCGCCGTCACTGCCGCCCCCGCCCACAGGCACGCGAGAACCTGCCGCGCCCGGCCACGGCGTTCCCACACGAGCGCGAGGCTGCCCGCGAGCGCGGCGCCCGCGCCGAGGCCATGCGCCGCGCGGTCCACCGCGACGCCGCGGACCGTGCCCGTGCTGATGTCCGCGCCGAGATCAGCCAGGCCAACCAGGAGCAGTCCCGCGAGCAGCACGGGCCACGCGCGCCCACGGCGGGCCGCGAGCGTCGCGACGGGCGCGGCGAGCAGCATCGCGGGAAGCGCCAGTCCTGCCGCCCGAATCAGTTCAGTTCCCGAACGGCTGCCGCCTCCGGTCACCGGCATCCCCGGCTCGGCCACGGCCACGAGGTTGGGCACCTGCAGCAGCGCGAGCGGGACGACTGCGAGCACGACGAGGCCAACCACCAGGTTGGCCGGCACGCCGACTGTCCCCGCTGGGAAGGTGGCGTCGCGCTGTGCGCGGCTGCGGCGCGCGGTTTCCAGCACCAGTGCGTGCTCCTCTGCTCACAGAACGCATCAATGATGGCGCCCCGGGCAAAGATCACGCGGCGCGAACAGCGAACGCGCCCCGGTATCGAGGGTTTGCCGAGTCCCGCGGGTGGCGACTCAAGGGGAATTGGTTGGCGAAACGCCGTGCTCCACGCGATGGCCGAGCCACAGGGCGGTTACCCAGAGGGCAGCGAATATTCCGCCGAGGAAGAACATCACAGGGACACCGAACCCGCCCGCGATCACCAGAACCTGAAGCGCGCTGCCCGCGACGTAGGGCCAGCGCACGCCGCGGCGGCCGGTCAGGCCTGCGAGCACGACCGCGGCGGCGGCCACCGCGCCGCCGATGCCGCCCACGAGCCGCGGGCTCTCGTTCCCGACGGTGACGGCAACCGGGATGGCGAGCCCGACCACGATGGCCTCCATCACGAGCACAGTCGCGCACAGCCGCCGCATGGCGGCCTCAGCCAGCGGTCCCGCGGCTCGCCGCGGGACCGCTGGCTGAGGTTGCGAGCAGCAGCCTCGCCTCGCCGGCGGTCAGCACCGAGCCGGTGATCAGCACACCCGCGCTGCCTGGGACGAGCTGGCCCGCCAGATCGCCAGCCTCTGCTTCGTCGGCGAGCCTGACCGCGAGGTCGATCGCGTCGTCCAGCCCGGCCGCGGCGTGTACCCTGTCGGCGCCGAACACCTCCCCCGCAAGTTCGGCCAGGGTAGGCACGTCCATCGCACGGGGGCTCGAGTTACGGGTCACCACGATCTGAGACAGCACAGGCTCGAGCTCGCCGAGAACGCCCGCCACGTCCTTGTCCGCGCTGATCGCCACCACCCCGAAAAGCGCGCCGAACGCGAACGACTCCGCCACCGCCATCGCGCCCCATCGCCGTGATCGCGGCCGGCGGGCGACCCCGCTCCACCGGAGGGCACCGCCGCGATCGCCTCCGCGGCGGCGAGCGCGCAGGCCGCGTTGCCGGCCTGATGCGCGCCGAAGATCGGCAGGAACAGATCCTCGTAGACGCCGCGCAGGCCGCGCAGCACGAGCTGCTGGCCACCCACCGCCACCTCGCGCTGCAGAATGCCGAACTCGATGCCTTCTCTCGCCACGCTGGCGCCCGATTCCGCGGCGCGGCGCAGCAGCACCTGCGCCGCCTCCACGGGCTGCTGCGCGAGCACGGCCACCGCGCCCGGTTTGATGATCCCGGCCTTTTCCGTGGCTATCTCGTCGATGGTGTCGCCGAGGTAGCGCATGTGATCGAGCGCGATCGGGGTGACGACCGCGACGTTACCGTCCGCGACGTTCGTGGCGTCCCAGATGCCGCCCATGCCGACCTCGACCACGGCCACGTCGACCGGGGTGTCGGCGAACACGGCGAACGCCATCGCGGTGAGCACCTCGAAGAAGGACAGCCGTGGCGGGCCGGTGGCATCGACCATCCCCAGGTAAGGCAGCACGTCGTCGTAGGCAGAGGCGAACCGTTCCTCGCTCAGCGGCTCGCCGTCCACGCAGATCCGCTCGCGCATGGTGGTCAGATGCGGGCTTATGCACCTGCCGGTGCGCAGCCCCCGTGCCCGGAGCAGCGTGTCGACCATGCGCGCGGTCGAGGTCTTGCCGTTGGTGCCGCTGACGTGGATGACGGCGTACGAGCGCTGCGGCGTGCCAAGCAGGTCCATCAGCTCCCGCATGCGGTCGAGCGAAGGGTCGAATTCCCACTCGACGCCGCGGGCGCGGATCGCCGCCTCGGCGCCGCGGTAGGCGGACGGACCAGCGGTCACCTGAGCGCCCGCAGCGCGGCCTCGATCCGGGCGGTCTCGGCGCGCGCGGCGGCCAGCCGGTCACGGGTGGCCGTCACCACGGCTGGTGGGGCGTTGCGGATGAATGCGGCGTTGGCGAGCTTTTGGTCCGCCTGCTCGCCCGCGCGGCGGGCTGCGACGAGATCCTTCTCCAGCCGCCTGCGCTCGGCCGCCACGTCAATCGCCCCCGCCAGGTCGAGGCGCACCGTCACCCCGTCCACCGTGAGCGCGGCGGTCGGCGCGAAGCTGTCCGATGCCGGCGACAGCCGCAGCAGCGCGCGGATCTGCGGCTCGTGCGCGGCCAGCGGGGTCGCGTCGATGCCGCCGAGTTCGGCGGCGACGCTCCTGCCGGGGCGCAGGCCCTGCTCGGAACGGAACCGCCTGACCTCGGTGACCAGGCGCATCAGCGCGCCGATCTCGGCCTCGGCGGCCCGATCGCGGCTGGGCGGCGCGCCGGGCGGCCACGCGCCGACGGCCAGCGACTCCCCGCCGGTCAGCGCGGTCCACAGCTCGTCGGTGATATGCGGCATCACCGGGTGAAGCAGGCGGAGCAATTGGTCGAGCACGTGGCCGAGCACGGCGCGGGTCACGGCGGCCTGCCGGCCGACCTTGTTGGCCAGCGGGGTCTTGGCAAGCTCCAGGTACCAGTCGCAGAACTCGTCCCAGGCGAAGTGGTAGAGCGCCTCGCAGGCCTTGCCGAACTCGAATTCCTCCATCGCCGCGTCGACCGCCGCGGTGACCGCGGCGAGCCGTGACACGATCCATCGGTCCGCGACGGACTGGGCTGCACGGTCAGGCAGCGCGGCTCGTCCGCGGCAGCCGTTAAGTAGAGCGAATCGCGCCGCGTTCCACAGCTTGTTGCAGAAATTCCGCGACCCGGCCACCCATTCCTCGCTGACCGTGACGTCGTTGCCCGGATGCGCGCCGCGGGCCAGGGTGAACCGCGTGGCGTCGGCGCCGAACCGCTCGATCCAGTCGAGCGGGTCCACGACGTTGCCCGCCGACTTGGACATCTTCTTGCCGTGCGCGTCGCGGACGAGACCGTGCAGCGCGACGACGCGGAACGGCACCGCGTCCGCCGGGTCTTTGTCGCGCATCGCGTACAACCCGAACATCATCATCCGCGCGACCCAGAAGAACAGGATGTCGTATCCGGTCACGAGCACGCTGGTCGGGTAAAAGGCCCGCAGGTCGGCGGTGTCGGCCGGCCACCCAAGGGTCGAGAACGGCCACAGCGCGGAGGAGAACCAGGTGTCAAGGACGTCCGGGTCCTGGCGCCAGCCGTCGCCCGTGGGCGGTTCCTCGCCTGGGCGCAGGCACCTCACCTCACCCTCCGGCCCGTACCAGACCGGGATGCGGTGACCCCACCAAAGCTGGCGGCTGATGCACCAGTCGTGCATGTCGTCCACCCAGTCGAAGTACCTGGCCGCAAGCTCGGGAGGGTGGATACGCACCCGGCCGTCGCGCACCGCGTCACCCGCCGCCTTCGCCAGCGGCGCCACCCTGACGAACCACTGCAGTGACAGTCGTGGCTCAACCGTGGTTCCGCAGCGCTGGCAGTGGCCGACCGCATGCACGTACGGGCGGACCTCGGCCACGAGCCGGCCCTGTTCGCGCAGCGCGGCGACCACGGCGGGCCTGGCCTCGAACCGGTCCAGGCCGCAGAACGGGCCCGGCGCTGTGATGACACCGCGCTCGTCCATGATGGTCCGGCTCGGCAGGCTGTGCCGACGCCCGATCTCGAAGTCACCCGGGTCATGCGCGGGGGTGACCTTCACCGCTCCCGTGCCGAACTTGGGGTCGACGTGCGGGTCGGCCACAACGGGGATCCGGTGGCCGGTCAGCGGAAGCTCGACGCTTTGGCCGACCAGGTGCACGTAACGCGCGTCATCCGGGTGAACGGCCACGGCAGTGTCACCGAGCATGGTCTCGGCCCGCGTGGTGGCCACCACGATCGCGCTGTCGGGACCGCCATAGCGGATCGATACGAGCTCGCCCTCGTCCTCGCTGTGCTCGACCTCGATGTCGGACAGCGCCGTCATACAGCGCGGGCACCAGTTGATGATCCGCTCTGCGCGGTAGATCAGGCCGTCGTCGAACAGGTCCTTGAAGATGGTCTGCACGGCCGCGGACAGGCCCTCGTCCATGGTGAACCGCTCACGGGTCCAGTCGACGCTGTCACCGAGGCGGCGCATCTGGCCGAGTATCGCGCCGCCCGATTCGGCCTTCCACCGCCAGACGCGCTGGACGAATTGCTCGCGGCCGAGGTCGTGGCGGCTGCGGCCCTCCTTGGCGAGTTCGCGCTCAACCACGTTCTGGGTCGCGATGCCCGCATGGTCCATGCCGGGCAGCCACAGGGTGGCGTATCCCTGCATCCGCCGCCGCCTGATGAGCGCGTCCTGCAACGTGTGGTCGAGGGCATGACCCATGTGCAGCGAGCCGGTCACGTTCGGCGGCGGGATCACTATCGAGAATCTCGGTCCTCGCCGCGCCGGGTCCGGGGTGAACAGGCCAGCCTCTACCCAGCGCGCGTACCGCCGTGGCTCCACCTCGGCCGGCGCGTACTGTGATGGGAACTGCGCGGGTGGCTCAGGCGGGATGTCCGGTGAGACGCCAGCCGAAGCCGCGCGACTGCTAAGTCTGGTCACGTCAGCCGAGTCTAGAGGGTGCCGCACCGCGTCGTAGCCGGGCCTGCGCCGCCCGCGAGCAGGAAAAAACCTTCAACCCAGCTACTTAACGGCTGCCGCCCCGTGTCACAACACTGACCTGCGGCGCCGGCGAGCCGACTCAAGCGGCCTGGTCAGGCCGACTTCTCCCGCGGGGTCCGCTTGGCCGGCAGTTCGCGCGGCACAAGGGTGGGGTTGACGTGTTCGAGCACGGCCTCGCCGGTGATCACAACCCGTTCCACGTCCTGGCGGCTCGGCACCTCGTACATCACGGAAAGGAGCACTTCTTCCATGATGGCCCGCAGACCCCGGGCGCCGGTCCCACGCAGGATCGCCTGGTCGGCGATTGCCTCGAGGGAGTCGTCGGTGAACTCGAGGTCCACGTTGTCCAGCTCGAACAGCCGGTGGTACTGCTTGACAAGCGCGTTGCGCGGCTCGGTCAAGATGAGGATGAGGGCTTCCCTGTCCAGGTTGTGCACGCTGGTGATCACAGGAAGCCTGCCGACGAACTCCGGGATCATGCCGAACTTCAGCAGGTCCTCGGGCATGACGTCGGCGAACGGGTCCGCGGAGATCCGGTCGTCCTTGGACCGCAGCACGGCGTTGAATCCGATGCCTTTCCTGCCGATCCTGTGCTCGATGATCTTCTCAAGGCCCGAGAACGCGCCGCCGCAGATGAACAGCACGTTGGTTGTGTCGATCTGGATGAACTCCTGGTGCGGGTGCTTGCGGCCGCCCTGGGGCGGGACCGAGGCCGTCGTGCCCTCAAGGATCTTGAGCAGGGCCTGCTGCACGCCTTCGCCGGAGACGTCGCGGGTGATCGACGGGTTCTCGCTCTTGCGGGCGATCTTGTCGACCTCGTCGATGTAGATGATCCCCGTCTCGGCCTTCTTGACGTCGTAGTCGGCGGCCTGGATCAGCTTCAGCAGAATGTTCTCGACATCCTCGCCGACGTAGCCCGCCTCGGTCAGCGCGGTGGCGTCCGCGATCGCGAACGGCACGTTGAGCAGCCTGGCGAGCGTCTGCGCGAGCAGCGTCTTGCCTGATCCTGTCGGCCCGAGCAGCAGGATGTTCGACTTCGCAAGCTCCACCGAGTCCTCACGTGCCCGGTTGCCGCCGGAGTGGACCCGCTTGTAGTGGTTGTACACCGCGACGGACAGCGCCTTCTTGGCCTTCTCCTGGCCGATCACATAGCCGTCGAGGAACTCGCAGATCTCACGCGGCTTGGGAAGGCTGTCCCACTTCAGCTCGGACGGCTCGGCTAGCTCCTCTTCGATGATCTCGTTGCAGAGGTCAATGCACTCGTCGCAGATGTACACGCCGGGGCCGGCAATGAGCTTCTTGACCTGCTTTTGGCTCTTGCCGCAGAACGAGCACTTCAGCAGATCACCACCATCGCCGATACGTGCCACTCAGCTACTCCTTCGCGTGGGGCCGCCTGTGGCAGAGCGGCTGGATCGACCTCACCGCCTAGCCGTGACACCGACGTTACCGCCTCACGGGACCCGTGTGGGCCCTTTGGCGTCGCGCCGGGGACGGGTGGATCCTCCCGGTTAGGATGACACTACCTCGGCTCGGGCCTTCCGGCTCGACAGAACCTCATCGACTATGCCGTATTCTTTCGCTTCCTCAGCCGTAAGGATCTTGTCGCGCTCGATGTCCCTGCGAACCTGGTCCTGGTCCTTGCCGGTGTGGAGGGCGAGGATGCGCTCGAGCGCGGCGCGGATACGAAGGATCTCCCTGGCCTGAATCTCCAGGTCACTCGACTGGCCGTAGCCGCCCTCCGTGGCCGGCTGGTGGATCAGAATGCGGGAGTTCGGCAGCGCCATCCGCTTGCCCGGGTTGCCGGCGGCAAGCAGCACCGCGGCGGCGGAGGCGGCCTGGCCGAGGCAGACGGTCGAGATTTCCGGGCGCACGTACTGCATCGTGTCGTAGATCGCCGTCATCGAGGTGAACGAGCCGCCCGGCGAGTTGATGTAGATGGTGATGTCGCGGTCCGGATCGATCGACTCGAGCGTGATGAGCTGTGCCATCACGTCGTTTGCCGAGGCGTCGTCGATCTGCACGCCGAGGAAGATGATCCGCTCCTCGAAGAGCTTGTTGTACGGGTTCATCTCCTTGATGCCGTACGTGGTCCGCTCGACAAAGGACGGGAGGACGTAACGGTCCTGCGCTGCGCTCGCCTTGAGCAGGGCGGGCCGGAAGTGGGCGCTCACGTCGGGTTCCTCCACTGGTTCATGAGACTGCACCTTCTGACGGCACCTGGGTAGCGCTCCTGACCACGTGGTCAACCAGGCCGTAGTCCTTGGCCTCGTCGGCGGTGAACCAGCGGTCGCGGTCAGAGTCGGCCTCGATCTGCTCGGCTGACTGACCGGTGTGGATGGCGATCCGCTCGGCCAGCGTGTGCTTCACATACAGCATCTGCTCTGCCTGAATCTTGATGTCTGAGGCTGTGCCGCCGATTCCGCCGGACGGCTGGTGCATCATGATCCGCGCGTGTGGCAGCGCGTAGCGCTTGCCTGTCGTGCCCGCGCACAGCAGGAACTGGCCCATCGACGCGGCCAGGCCCATGGCGACGGTCTGGATGTCGTTCGGGACGTACTGCATGATGTCGTAGATCGCCATGCCGGCGCTGACCGAGCCGCCCGGAGAGTTGATGTAGAGCGTGATGTCGCCCCTCGCGTTCTCGGCGGCAAGCAGCAAAAGCTCGGCGCAAATGCGATTGGCGATCTCGTCGTCCACTTGCTGGCCGAGAAAGACGATGCGATGCCGCAGCAGCCGCTGGAACACCTGCTCGGTCAGCGGGACGTGCGGAGTCTCTGCCTGCGCCAGAATCCGCGAAAGCTGGTGCGAGGCCGGAGGCGTGGTCACTAGCTCACCTGTTCCGTTCGGCGAATGGTGTCGTTGACTGTGACCTTAACGCGGCCCAGGCGCCGTCGCGTCCGCCGAGACTGGGTTGTTCGCTTTCGGCTCAGCGCGTTCGCCTCAGCGTGTTCATCCGGCCGGGGCGCCCGCGGCCTCGGCGTCCGTATCGCCGGCGTCGGACGCCGCGTCGTGGGCGGCATCGTCCTGCGCGTCCTCGTCGGCCCCGGTCGTCTCGTCGGTCCCAGCGGCTTGTTCCTCGGCCTGGCTGGCCAGCTCCGCCACATTGACCTCGCGTCCCGACTCGTCCTTGACCGCGGCCCGCTCCACGATGAGGTCGAGCGCCTTGCCCCGCAGCACATCGGTCATCACCGAGCCCATTTGGCCGCTCTCGCCCAGGCGGGTGGCGAGCTCATCGGGCGCCACCCTCATCCGCTGCGCCTGCGTCACGATGAAGCTCATAAGCTCCTCGTTCTCCACTTCGAGCTTCTCCTGCAGGACGAACTGGTCGAGCACGAAATTGGCCCTGATCGCGCGGCGCGCGTCCCGTTCGATGTCGGCGGTGAGCTGCTCGGCGGTTTTGCCCACGGACTCCAGGTAGGTGTCCCGCGTGGCGCCGATCCGCTCGAGTTGCTCATCCATTGCGCTGTTTCTGCGCTCGACCTCGTCGGCCACGACACCGTCTGGCAGCGGGATGTCAACCTTGTCGATCAGCGCCTCAAGCGCGTGGTCGCGCGCCTGACTCACCTGCTGATACCGCTTCAGCCGTTCGAGCTGCGCCCGGGTGCCTGCCCGCAGTTCGCCCACCGTGTCGAACTCGCTGGCCGATTGGGCGAACTCGTCGTCGAGCTCGGGAAGCTGTTTCACCTTGACGCTGTGTACGGTCACCGTGACCTCGGCTTGCTCGCCTTCGTGCGCGCCGCCGGTCAGCTCGCTGTGAAACGTCGCAGAGGCACCGGCCGACATCCCGGTGAGCGCCTCGTCGAGGCCGTCGAGCTGCACCTGCGGGTCCTCGCCGATCCGGTAGGACAGCCCGCTCGCCTGGGCGTCTTCTACCTCGGTCCCGTCCACAGAGGCGGACAGGTCGATGGAGACGTAGTCGCCCTGGCCGGCCGCGCGGTCCACGGACGTGAGCGACGCGAACCGCTCTCGCAGCCCACCGAGGTACTCCTCCACCTCGTCCGGGGTTATCGTGGCGTCCGGCACGGTCACGGGCAGACCCTCGACCGGGGGCACCTCGAATTTCGGGCGGACGTCGACCTCCACGGTGAAGGCCAGCTCGTCGCCATCCTCGATCTTGGTTATCTCAAGCTTCGGCGTGCCGAGCGCGAACACCTCTTTCGCCGCGAGAGCCTGGCCGTACAGCTCCGGCATCGCCTCGTTGACCGCCTGCTGCAGCACCGCGCCGCGGCCGACCCGCTGGTCGATGATGCGCGGCGGAACGCGGCCAGGGCGAAACCCCGGCACCCGGATCTGCCTGGAGACCTCACGGTATGCCTTGTCGAGGCTCGGCCTCAGCTCATCGAATGGAACCTCGATAGTGAGCTTCACCCGAGTGGGGCTCAGCTCCTCGACGTCGGTCTTCACTGACGGTGTCACTCCCTTGGCCGCACGTGCCCGCGGTTACGGCCGCCTAGTCTAGTGCTGGCGGTCGGCTGTTGGTTCGGCCGCTCGGTCCGGCTGGTCCGGCTGGTCCGGCCGCCCGGCTGGTCCGGCCGCCCGGCGCGTGGCCGCCGATATCCTGGCCGCTGATATGGCGGCAGCGTCTGCGGACTTCGATCCGGCCGGGCTCGCCGACCGCAGGCTCGACGTCGCGGTCATCGGCGCCGGGGTCGTTGGGCTCGCCACGGCAATGGCGCTGCTTGCCGAGCGGCCCGCCCTGCGCTTAGCCGTTATGGATAAAGAGCCTTTGATCGCCTCGCACCAGAGCGGTCACAACTCCGGGGTCATCCACGCAGGCCTTTATTACAAGCCGGGCAGCCTGAAGGCGCGTTTCTGCCGGGAGGGGCGCCGCGCCCTGGTCGCGTTCGCGGACGCCCACGCCATCCCGTACCGGCTGAGCGGCAAGCTCGTCGTCGCCAGCACGGAAAGCGAACTCGGCCGGCTAGGCGACCTGGCGGAACGTGGGCGGGCGAACGGGCTCGCCATCACCGAGCTCACACCCGGCGAGTTCGCTGAGTTCGAGCCGAACGTCCGCGGCGTCCGGGCGCTGCGCGCGCGGTGCTGTGCGGCCACGGCGTTCGCGGGATCACGCTGGATCATGGCGGCGCGACCCTCGCGACCGACGCCGGACCCGTCACCGCCCGGACCGTGATCGCCTGCGCGGGCCTGCAGGCCGATCGCGTCGCGGCGATGACCGGGCACGCGAGCGGCGAATACCGGATCGTTCCGTTCCGCGGCGACTATTACACGTTCCGCCCGCACGCGGCCGGCCTCGTGCGGGGACTGGTGTATCCGGTGCCGGACCCCAGCTTCCCGTTCCTCGGCGTACACTTCACCCGCGGCATCGACAAAACGCTGCACGCTGGGCCGAACGCCGTGCCCGCGTTCGCGCGCGAAGGCTACGGGCGGCTGTCGGTCAACCGCCGCGATCTGCTCGATGTGCTGCGCTTTCCTGGCTTCCGCCGCCTCGCGCGCTCCTATGCCGCGACCGGCGTGCGCGAGATATGGCGCGACGCGGTGAAGCGGGCCTTCCTCGCCGAGATGCGCCGGTACCTGCCCATGATCGAGCCGGGTGATGTGTCGTTTGGGCCGTCCGGAGTGCGGGCGCAGTGCCTGAGCCGTTCTGGGGCGCTCGTGGACGATTTCCTCGTCGAGGAATCAGACACGGCCATCCACGTGCTGAACGCGCCGTCTCCTGCCGCGACCGCGTCGATCGTGATCGGTCAGCACTGCGCCCGCCGTGCGATCGAGCGGCTCGGCCTGTGAGCGCCGCGGCAGCCGGGCCGCCCGGCAGCCTGGGCGCCCCGGCCGCCTGGGCACCCGGCCTCGCCGTCTGGGCACCCCGCTGCCTGGGCACCCCGCTGCCTGGGCACCCCGCTGCCTGGGCACCCGGCGCGCCTGGGCACCCGGCCTCGCCGTCGGGGCACCCGGCCCTCGCCGTCTGGGCACCCGGCCCGGCCGTGCGACCGGCTAGACTTGCCCCGGTCGCACGGGCTGTAGCGCAGCTTGGCTAGCGCGCTTGCTTTGGGTGCAAGAGGTCGCCGGTTCAAATCCGGCCAGCCCGACTGGTTTTTCGGACCTCTGTTCTATTTTCAGTGACTAACCAAGTGACTACGTATACGGACGCAATTAGGCGTCTGCGGCCTGGTCGGTTTGCTCGCCGAACACGGCATCCATGACGGCGGCGCCGCCCCGGATCGCCGGGACGATCACCTTGCGGTAGACGGTCTGGGTAACGTAGGTGTTCTTGTGGCCTACCGTGTCGCTGATCTCCTGGATTGGCACGCCGTTGGCGCTCATGATCGAAACCGCCGTGTGCCGTCCCTCGTGCGGGTGCCATCGGCCGAGTCCGGCGCGACGAGTGACCTTGCCGAACCGCCAGTTGAGCTGGTCTTTGCTGTACGGTCGGCCGTCCTCGTGGCAGAACACGAGGTTGTGTTCCTGCCAGAGGGCGCCTGCGGCTAGCCGCTCGGCTGCCTGGTGCCTCCTGTGTGCCTTGAGCGCGGCGACGGCGCGCTTGGGCAGCACGAGCGAGCGCTTGGACTGCGGCGTCTTGGTGTCGCCGTCCCTGCGAGTGGATCGCCAGATGTGGATGACGCCGTTGGTGAGATCGACGTGATCCCAGGTGAGCGCTCGAAGCTCGCCGGGCCGAAGGCCGAGCGTAATCGAGAGCACGAACAGCGCCTCCAACCGGAGGTACACGTCTCCGGTGTCGTTCAGCCCTAGCTGGCTACGGCACGCCACGCAGGTGGTGTCCGCCAGGTCGGCACTCACCTCGGTGACCGTTGCGCCCTGGCGGAGCTTCGCTGCACATGCCGGTTCGCCGGTCTCCGTCGCGGCGTGTGCGGCGGCTCGACCGTATTTGCCGACCTTGACGACCTTGACGTAGCCGCTCGGGTTGCCGCTGGCCGCTTCCAGGAGCTTGCCAGCCTGGTCCTGTGTCATGGCACGCGACGGGCGTCCCGGCTGGCCTTCCGGCAGGTCGGCAAGCTCGGCCACGTTCCTGCCGATCAGGTCGTGCTTCTGGGCTCGCCGGATCGAGCGCCGCATTGTGCTCTTGATCATCAGAAGTGACCTCTTGCTTAGCACGTTGCCGAGTTCCTTGAAGAACCGTTCGGCGTCGGCAACCGTGAAGTCCTTGAGCTTGGTCGCGCCGATCCTCGGATAGATCCACTTCTCGGCCTGTCCCCGGTAGCTCGCCAGCGTGCCGGGGTCGAATCCGTCGAGGCCGTCGAACCATTCCCGGACGCACTGCCCGACCGTGTAGGTCGCGGGCGTGTTGATACCGGCGTTGATCTCGTCCGCTAACTTCGCGAGCTTGTCCTTGACCTCTGCTTTGGTCTTGCCGCGCACGGTCCGCCGCGTCCGCTTGCCCGAGCAGTCGTGGCCGAGCGAGATCGTGCCGACGTAGCACTTGTTGATCTTGTCCCAGGAGATGCCGTGGTCGCCACGGCCACGCCGGGCCTTGCCGTTGGATTGGGTCATGCGCTGTGCTGCTCCTTTCTCTCTTCGCGGTCGAGGTATTCGGCGATGGCTTTCTTGATCACGTAGGCGAGGCTGCGGTCGTCGCGCTTGGCGACGGCCTGCAACCGGGCGCGTGTCTGCGGATCGAGCCGGATACTGGTCGTTTGCTTGGCCACGTCCTGCATGGCTCTGAGTGTAACTCACACGAGTACATATGAGTATGTTTGAGCACAGGTTAGATTGCTTGATCGAGTTCGAGCGAGGCGATGAAATCGGCCAGGTGCCGGTCGGTGATCCGGCGCAGCTTTCCGATCTTGATGCTGCGGAGCTGGCCGGTTCTGAGCAGGTGATAGACCTTGTCGCGGCCGATCTGGAGTATTTCTGCCACTTGCTCGACGGTGTATGCCTGCACGCTCACCTCCTCTGGTCGTGGCTTGCTGGTTCGTGGTGTGACTCCTGTCGTTTTGGTCACGGCGCGTGGCTGTCTATGTCTTCGTCTATGGATCGTCTTTGCGCCTTTACGTGCAGACGCGCGAGTAGACGTAGACATAGACAATTACTCGGGGTGGCCGTTGGCTGCGTGCCAGCGGCCACGGCTGACTTGGGTGACATGACCGTTTCGGGCCATCTCGGCTAGCCGTTGGTAGATCCACGGGCGGCTCATGCCGGTCTCGTTCATCAGCTCGGGCACGGTGACGCCTTCGGCTGGCGCGAGCGATAGCGCCGCCCACAGGATCGCCTCTGGCGCCTCGTGGGCGCCGCGCGCGTGGTTCGGGTTCGACGTGCCGGCCGGGCGGTCTGAGGGTTGCTCAGCCGTTCGCCGGGCGTCGAGCGCGCCGCTGGATATCTCGTCCAGGGCCGGCCGCAGCTCGGCGTGCTCGCTCGCGGTGGCGGTCACGGTGTCGTCGGTGAGGAGGTAGGCGCGGGCGCGGCGTGGTGTGTCGTGTTCGGGCGCGGAGATCAGGAACTTGCCGGGCGCGTTGAGGGTGTGGGCGTGCCAGCCGGCCGTGAGCATGCCTTGGCCGAGGACAAGATCGACGTCTTTGCGCTCGCGGACGCGGAAACAGAGCCGCACGTCCATTTGGGAGCGCAGCGCGCCGTGGCCCATGGCTTTCTGCGTCGGCCGCTGCGTCGCGGCGACCAGGGTCACGGCGACGGCACGGCCGCGCCGGGCGATGGAGTCGGCGCCGGCGGTTGCGCCGGGCGCGTCGTCGGCCAGCTCGGCGTATTCGTCTACCAGGATGACCAGCGCAGGCTGGCCGGGGGCGGGTTCCCACAGGCGCCGGCCGGTGGCTGCGAGCATCGCGGCTCGGGCCTCCAGAACGGCGACGGCGTCGGCGAGCAGGGCGGTTGCCTCGGCGGGTGTGGTCGCGAGCCGGCCGATGCACGCCGCCCATGGGGCGAGTTCCATGCCGCGTTTGAGGTCGATGGCCCAGATCACCACATCGCGGCAGGCCGACAGGTTGCCCATCAGCACGTTGAGCGCGCCGCTCTTGCCCGATCCGGACACCCCGCCGAACAGCGCATGACGGCGCAGAAACAGCACCCGGGCGGGAGCGGCGTCCTCGAACGGCCCGGACTCGATCGGCTCGGTGATCGATGTGACCGATGGTCCGGGCCACGTGATGGCGTCGCCGTGCGGGTCTTTGCCGAGGACACGTAGCTCGAACTGGTCGGCCCGGTCGTCTGGGGTTGGCTGGACACGCGCCGCGCCCCGGTAGGTGCCAAGGCCGGACTCGATCGCGGGGAGCTTGGCGATCACGTCATCAATGGTCTGGCCGCGTGCGAGGCGGAACCGTGCGCGCCACCCCCACAGGTCCACCACGG
>WNGF01015862.1_pt1 | contig 18392 bp, 17 predicted proteins | sample 5400641 | NCBI WGS metagenome assembly WNGF01 (sample SAMN13153371, study PRJNA577476) | soil metagenome | isolation source: 80 cm soil or saprolite under grassland replicate 2 | place: USA:California | collected 2016-06-15
GCTCGCGCACGACGCCGGTGCCGACCTCGTGCGTGCAGCCGAGGCGCGTGGGGTGGAGAGGCTGGCGACCGCGCTGCTGATCGAGCTGGACGAGCGGCGCGACGCGCTGCTACGGCCGCTCGCAGAATCGGAGGAGCGGCTCACTGCCATGCGCATGAGCGTGGCGGGTGCGGAGCGCGCGCTCGCGGACCTGGGCATCCTCCTCGGCGCGGGCGCGACGCGGCTCGGGCAATCGTTCCGTGAGCGCCAGGAAGCGTTCCTGCCGATGGCTCGCGAGGAGGCGCGGCGGCAGCTCGAGGACGGGCTGCGGTCGCTCAGCGTCCCTCGAACGAAGCTCCGGGCCGAGGCCCTTCGCGTGGCGCAGTCCGCGACGAGGCTCGTGGTCGACCGGCTCCGGGAGGAGCTCGAGCCCGCCGCCGACGAGGGCTACCGGCGCGCCATGGAGCGGTTCGTCGCGCTCGCGAACGAGTTCCTCGCCCGCCTCGCTGCCTCAGGGGAGCCTGGCCTCGATGCGCTCCCCAGCGCGCTCGGGCCCGAGGTTGGGCTCCGCGTCCCGAGTCGGGTCCACTACACGGAGATGCTCGACCGGACCCTGTCGCTCACCGGCTGGGCTCTCGACGCGCTGCGACCGCGATCCTGGACCCTCCGCTCCGTGCTGCGGAGGACGGCCCGCTACCTCGACGACCTCGTCGAGGCGAACAGCTCGCGCATCGCGAACGACCTCGCAGAGCGCGTGGCCCAGAGCCGAACACGGCTCGAGGCCGAGCTGCGTGATACGCTTCGGAGGATCACCGACTTTGCCGAGCGAGCCCTGGCACGCGCACGGGCACGCCGTACCGAGGGAGAAGCTGCAGTGCAGGAAGAGCTGCGATCGATCGCGTCGCTGCGACGCGAGATCGAAGCGCTGCTCCACACCCCCGCTGAAACTGGAGGTCACGCATGAGCGCGACGATCGTGTCGGTGAAGGCCCGGGAGATCCTGGATTCGCGCGGCAATCCCACGGTGGAGGTCGACATGGTCCTCGAGCGTGGCGCGATGGGCCGCGCTGCCGTCCCGTCCGGCGCATCGACGGGGAGCCGGGAGGCGCTGGAGCTCCGCGATGGCGACAAGAAGCGCTTCGCAGGGAAGGGCGTCGCGAAGGCGGTCGCCAACGTGAACGACGTCATCGCGCCCGCCGTCCGCGGGCTCGACGCCGGCGACCAGGCCGCGCTCGACGCGAAGCTCCTCGCCCTCGACGGGACGGCCAACAAGGACAAGCTGGGGGCGAACGCCCTCCTCGGAGTGTCGATGGCCGCGGCGCGGGCGGCAGCGATGACGAGCGGTGCGCCGCTGTTCCGGTACCTCGGAGGGGTCGACGCTCGCCTCCTGCCCGTCCCGATGTTCAACGTGCTGAACGGTGGCGTCCATGCGGACAACAGCGTCGACTTCCAGGAGTTCATGATCGCGCCCGTCGGCGCGCCGACGTTCCGCGAGGCGCTGCGCTGGGGCGCGGAGTGCTACCAGGCGCTCAAGAGCACGCTCAAGTCGAAGGGTCTTGGCACCGCCGTCGGCGACGAGGGTGGCTTCGCGCCCAACCTGCGCGCCAATGTCGAAGCGGTCGAGGTCATCCTCGCGGGAATCGAGAAGGCCGGCCTCGCCGCCGGGAAGGACGTCGTCATCGCGCTCGATCCGGCCGCCAGCGAGTTCTTCGAGGACGGCGCTTACGTCTTCGCGAAGTCCGACAAGACCCGGAGGTCCTCCGCCGAGATGGTCGCTTTCTGGGCCGACTGGGTCCGGCAGTTCCCCATCTGGTCGATCGAGGACGGGCTCGCCGAGGGCGACTGGGAGGGGTGGAAGGCGATGACGGAGAAGCTCGGGAGCAACGTGAAGCTCGTCGGCGACGACATCTTCGTCACGAATCCTGCCATCGTCCGCCAGGCGATCGAGAAGGGCGTCGCGAACTCGGTGCTCATCAAGCTGAACCAGATCGGCACCGTGACGGAGACGCTCGACTGCATGCGGGAGGCGCGCACCGCCGGGTACGGCACCGTCATCAGCCATCGCTCGGGAGAGACCTGGGACGACTTCATCGCCGACTTCGCGGTGGCAACCGGTGCGGGGCAGATCAAGACGGGCGCGCCGTGTCGCGGAGAGCGCGTCGCCAAGTACAACCAGCTCCTCCGCATCGAGGAGGAGCTCGGAGCCGCGGCGCGCTATGCCGGCGCGCGTCCGTTCGGGCGTTAGAACGCGAAGCGATGACGGATAAGCGCACGCGCGCCCTTCGATTCGTGCTGCTCGTGGGGGCGATGAGCCTCTTCGCGGACTTCACGTACGAAGGGGCGCGCGGCGTCGCGGGACCATTCCTGGCGGCGCTCGGCGCGAGCGGCACGGTGGTGGGCATCTCGAGCGGTGTCGGCGAGTTCCTGGGCTATTCGCTCCGCCTCGTATCCGGGAGCCTTGCCGATCGCACGCGGCGGTTCTGGCCGATCACGATCGTCGGGTACGTCATCCAGATGTGCGCCGTTCCCTTGCTCGCGCTGGCTGGGCACTGGCCGGTGGCGGTCGGCCTTCTCATCCTCGAGCGCGTCGGGAAGGCGATCCGCAATCCGCCGCGCGATGTGATGCTCTCGCACGCAGGCAAGGAGATGGGCGGATACGGCTGGGCCTTCGGCCTCCACGAAGCGCTCGACCAGGCCGGCGCCCTTCTCGGCCCGCTCGCCATGGCGGCAATCCTGTCGGTGCGGCACGAGTACCGCCTGGCCTTCTTGTCCCTCGCCATCCCGGCCGCGGTGACGCTGCTGCTCCTCGCCGTCGCCCGGTTGCTCTATCCTCGTCCCGAGGAGCTCGAGCCGGAACCGCCCCGCGCGCACGGGGAAGCGAAGGGCCTCACGCGCCGCTTCTGGATCTATCTCGCGGCCGCGTCGCTCGCGGGCGCCGGATTCGCAGACTTCCCCCTCATCGCCTTTCACTTCGAGAAGGCTTCCGTCGTCACCGCGAGCGTGACACCCGTCTTCTACGCGGTAGCCATGGGCGTGAGCGGCGCCGGCTCGCTCGTCTTCGGCAAGCTCTTCGACCGGACCGGTCTTTGGGTGCTCGTCCCGCTGACGCTGGTCACCGCCTGGTACGCGCCGCTCGCGTTCCTCGGCGGTCCATGGATATCCCTCGCTGGCATCGCGCTGTGGGGCCTGGGCATGGGCGTCCACGAGTCCATCCTCGCCGCGGCGGTCGCGACGATGGTACCTGTTGGCCAGCGAGCCTTCGCCTACGGCATCTTCACCGCGGGCTACGGTACCTTCTGGATGTTGGGCAGCGCGCTGCTCGGCTGGCTGTATGACGTGTCGCTGGGTTGGGTGGTCGCCCTGGCTGTCGTGCTCGAGATGGCCGCCGTTCCGTTCATCGTCATCGCTGCACGCCCCCGCGGCCGTGAGGGCGATGGGCACCTGGTGCCATCGTGATAACGATGGCGTGTATCGAACAGAGCTACGTTTGGACCTTCTCTCGGCGGCAGCGGGGGGGCGTGGCGGAGGCGTGCGGTAGCTGACAAGCTGCGCCTGCGCCTCCGGTGTGACGTCGATGGAGTCGGGCTTCTCGAACGTCTTCTTGAAGTTCTGGATGCCGCGGCCGAGGGCGTCCCCGAGCTGAGGCGCGTCGCGAATGAGGCTGCTCGCGCGCGGGCACTCGAGCCGCGGCCATTCCTTCAGTTGTTTCTGCTCTGTCCAGTCGAGGCAGGGCGGTACTCGCCCTCAACCGCGGAGTACCCGGTGTCAGGGAGCCGGTTCATGAACGGCGGCAGCGAGCCGCACGCCGATCTCGCGGAGCTCCTTCGCGTTCGCGTCGGAGACGAGCGCATACCCGACTTCACCGCTGCGCCAGAGCACGACGTTGAAGCCGCGCGCCGACGTCTCGCGGCCGCGCACCGGCCCGACCTGCCCGGCGCTCGCGTCGGGCCAGGCGAGCCCCTCGCTGCGGAAGACGAGCAGCGTCACCAGGTGCTGGCGCAGCGCGTAGACGAGCACCGCCGCCTTTCGGTCGAAGAGGAACCCGACGGCGCCACCGCGCAGCTGGAGCGCGCCGCCCTCGGGCACGGGGACGGCCGGGGCGAAGTCGAGCTTGCCCTCGAACCAGGGCTTCACCTGGTGCGATCCACCGCTCTCCACGTCCACCGGGTGCTGGCTCGCGAGCACGCGCAGGTGGTCGTTCACCGCCTCCGCGGCCAGGCCCGTGATCGCGGTCCGCTCGTTCGTGCGCTTCACGACGACGCCGGCCACGGCGACCGCGAGCCCGGCGGCGAGGGCGGGCGCTGCGACGCGCGCCCAGCGCGTGGGCACGAGGCGGCGGGCGGGCGATGCCGGCGGGTGGCCCGCCAGGAGGCCGAGGCGGCGCTTCAGGGCGGCCGGCGCGGCGTGGCGCGGCAGGCGGTGCTCGAGCAGCTCGTCGAGCACGCGCTCCGCCTCGGCGTCGCGCGAACATGCGGCGCAGCCCTCGAGGTGCACGCCGACGGCGCCGTGCAGCGCCGGGTCGAGGCGCCCGCGCTGGAAGTCGTGCAGGTGGATGCGAACGTCGTCGCAGGTCATGGATCATCCTCGCTGCGGTAGTCGGCGAGCTTCGCCCTGAGCGCCGCCCGCGCCCGCGCCAGCCGGGACTTCACCGTCCCGACGGCGCAGCCCACGACGAGGGCGACCTCGGTCTCGGTGAAGCCTTCCAGGTCGAGCAGGATCGCGGTCCGCGCGTCGTCGGACAAACGGCGTCGCCGCCCTCCAGCGTGTCGTACGGCTCCTGCGCCGGGCCGCGTGCGTGGTGGCGGTAGCGGGTGATGAAGAGGTTGCGCAGGATCCGGAAGAGCCACGCCTTCACGTTCGCCCCGGGCGCCAGCTGCTCGCCGCCGCGCAGCGCCCGTGCGTAGGTCTCCTGCACGAGGTCCTCGGCGTCGCTCGGGTTGCGCGTGAGATGGCGGGCGAGGTTGTAGAGCGCGTCCGCGTGGGCGAGCGCATCCTCGGCCCGCCCCGGCACCTCGGTCCATGCCTCGCGCGCCATCGACGCCATACCTATCCTGCGCGGCCCCGCGGGGCAGGAGAGCCCGGCGGGGGCGCCTTCCGGCTCCCACCCGGCCAGACGCCGCACGCCCCCGAACCGTTCCACCGGTCCGCGAGGGAACGGATCGGCGCAGGCAGGCGTCGAGGAAGGCGACCGGGCGGCGCGCGGGCACGAGGAGCCGAGCATGGGACATCCGATCGACCGCAGGAGGTTTCTCAGGATCGCGGGGGCGTCATTGGGGTTCGGGGCGCTCTACCGCGTCGCGCCCGGCTGGGCGGCGGAGGGCCCGGCCGGCGACGTGTCGAGGTCGCTCGCGCGCCGGAACGGCGAGGCGGTGACGCCCTTCTCGTTCGTGCAGCTCAGCGACACGCACGTCGGCTTCAGCGGGCCGCCGAACCCCACGGGCACGCGCGCGTTCGAGCGCGCGGTCGAGATCGTGAACGCGCTCCCTCAGCAGCCGGAGCTCGTCCTCTTCACGGGCGACCTCACGCACGACACGGAGGTGCCCGGCGAGCACGCCGAGCGCATGCGCCTCTTCGAGAAGATCGCGAAGCGGCTCCGCGTCCCGGCGCGGCGCCTGGTCCCCGGTGAGCACGACGCCGGGCTCGACGGCGGCGCCCTGTTCCGCGAGCACTTCGGCGACACCACGTACTCGTTCGACCACCGCGGCGTGCACTTCGTCGCGCTCGACAACGTCTCGCGCGCGAAGCCGGAGGTGGGCCCCGAGCGGATCGCCTGGCTCAGGAAGGACCTGGCGCGCTTCCCCGCCACGGCGCCCATCGTCGTGTTCACCCATCGGCCGCTCTTCGACCTGAAGCCGCAGTGGGAGTGGTTCACGCGCGACGGCGACGAGGTGATGAAGGTGCTCTGGCCCTACGAGAACGTGACGGTGCTCTACGGCCACATCCACCGCGAGCACGTCCACGAGCAACCGCACTGCCGCCACGTCGCGGCGCGTTCGCTCATCTTCGCGTTCCCCGATCCCGAGAAGGCCGCGGAGAAGAAGCCCCTCCGCTTCGACGCCGAGCGCCCGTTCAAGGACCTCGGGCCGCGCGTCGTCCACGCCGCGGCGGGCACCCCGCCCGCCGCGCTCGGCCTGAGCATGGACGAGGTCGAGCTCACGATGCGGGAGCACTCCGGGACCGAGGGGTTCCAGCAGCTGCTCAGGCCGTCCTCGCTGGCGGGGTGAGGAGGCAAGACAGGGCGAGTGATCACGGCGCCGCGGGCTCGGGGGCGGCGGGCGGCGCCGCGGGGGCCTCCGGGGCCGGCGTGGCGGCCGCCGTCGCGGGCGGGTCGCACGCCGGCGCCTTCGGGCGCGGCGCGGCCGCCCCCTTGCGGTCGAAGCGGGCGTGGCGGAGCGGCTGTCCGGCCGCGGCGGGCGCGCACGCCGGCGCGGCCGCAGCGGGCGTCGTGGCGACGACGGTGACCGGCGCCGGCTGCGGCGCCGACGTGGTGTCGGAGCGCGAGGCGGTGGTCTCGGTCCGGGCCTGGCCGTCGCTCGTCGCGGTGGCCGTCGCGACGGCCGGGGGCTGCGCCTTCTTCGCCGCCTCGCCGAGGTAGTCGGCGATCTTGTCGTGGCTCGCGAGCAGGTGCGTCCGATCATCGTCCATCCGCGCGCGCAGCGTGTCGCGGTCTTTCGCGAGCTCCGTGGCGTGGTCCTTCATCGAGGCGAGGTGCTCCTTGAGCGACTCGTTCTCGCTGATCATCGCTCCGGCCGCCTCGTTCATGCAGTCCTGCAGCACGTTCGACTCCGAGGCCTGCTCGGGCAGCGGCTCGCCGCGGTTCCACGCGGCGAGCGCGCGGCTCTGCCATCGGTAGTCCTCGCGCGCCACGCACTCCTGCACGAGGCGCGTCAGGCGATCCTCCACCCAGGGTGACGACGGGCGCGCGCAGGGGCCGAGGTCCTCCTTCACGTGCCAGAGCCGCTCGGTCTGTCGCACCCAGCAGCCGTCGCGCTGCACCAGCTTCACCGACGTGCACCCGCTCGAGATCACGAGCACCAGGACCGCGCCCCATCCGCGCATACCCCGCCTCCCCCTCCGCCCACACCGGCGGACGATCGGAAGGATAGGGATTGGCCGTGCACCGCGGCACGCGCGGTCACGGCGGTGGCCGCGCCGCGGCTCGGGCGGGGGTGAGCGGGAGGATGTGCCGAGGGCCGCCTGGGGCGGCCCTCGGGAGCTCCGCGGTGCGCACGGGCGGGAGGACCCGATCATCGCCGGCCACAGCCGGTCTGCGCAGGAGCACTGTCCGAGGTCGGCAGCGAAAAGGGAAGCGGCCCGGTGGGGTCGCTCGAAGCGCGGAGCGTGCCCCGGCTCAGGGCAGCGGCGGGGGACGGGTCGGACGCGCCGGCGCGGGCGCCGATCCGCCGCCGCCCGGCTCGCGGCGCGCGCCGTCGGCGCGGAGCACACGCTCGTCGCGAGCGCGACCATCGAGCCCACGTCGGAGAGGTTCGCGGGCAGGGAACGGCCGATGTTAGCATGCCGGGAATGACCGCCGCGCAGCGCAGGAAGCACCGGCTCGCGCTCGAGCAGCTCCGCGAGCAGCTCGTCGAGACCGGCCCGGCCCGGATCGAGCCGAACCGGCAGGACCCCGCCACCAGCGGCGTCGCCGACGAGGACGCGCAGGCGCTCTCGGAGATGCTCCAGGTGCTCGCCTCGCAGCGCAACAAGGGGCAGGCCGACCTGCTCGCGCGCGTCGGCGGGGCGCTGCGGAAGCTCGCGTCGGCGCCGGAGGACTACGGCCTGTGCGAGCGGTGCGAGGAGGAGATCGCGGCGCGGCGGCTCGAGCTCATGCCCTACGCCACGCTGTGCGCCGCTTGCCAGGCGCAGGACGAGCCGAGGGCGAGCACGACGCGGCACAGCCTCTCGGATCGGCGCTGAGCGGCGCGGATCACCCGTGCAGCTCGACCACGTCGCGGTCCGCCAGCACGTGGTGGCGGTCCACCTGCTGGCCCTCGAAGCGCGCGTGCCCCCAGATGCGCGCGAACTTGAGGCGCGCCGCCAGGTCGGCGTGCACGAGGCGGGCGAGGTCCTCGACCGTGCCACCCTCGGGCAGGACGAACGGCCTGCCGCGGTCGGGCTCGTGCGCGGGCTCCTTCGTGTAGACGCGGACCCGCTTCAGCTCGGCGAAGAGGAGCGGCCGGAGCGCGTCGAGGCCCTCGCCAGTCGTGGCGGAGACGCCCAGGAACGGCAGGTCCGCTCCCACCGCCTCGCGCGCGAGCGTCGCGAAGGTGCCTTCGGCGTCGTCGAGGTCGCGCTTGTTGCCGAGCACGAGGACCGGCCGGCGCACGAGGAGCGGCGACGCGTCCCTCGGCGGCGGCCGCCCCGGAGGCCACACCTTGGCGCGCTCGAGGAGCTCCAGGAGCGCGACCATCGCCTGCTCCACGTCGTCCGCCGAGATGTCGAGGACGAGCAGGGCGCCGTCCGCGCCGTGCACGAGGCTCGGCAGGTACGGCTCGGCGTGGCCGCTCGCGACGGCGGGCGTGTCCACGAGCTGCACCTGCACGTCCTCGAACGGCATCATCCCGGGCTGCGGCGCACGCGTCGTGAAGGGGTAGTCTGCGATCTCCGGATGGGCGTGCGTGAGCGCCTTGAGGAGCGACGACTTCCCCGCGTTGGGCGGCCCGAGGAGCACCCACTGCCCGGCGCCTTCGCGGTGCACGTGGCCGAGATCGACGTGGTGCCCGCTGCGCGCCACGTGCTCGGTCTCGTGCTCGAGCTTGGCGAGGCGTGCCTTGAGGTCGCCCTGGAGCTTCTCGGTGCCCTTGTGCTTGGGGAGGAGCGCCAGCATCTCGCGCAAGGCCTCGACGCGCTCCTCGTGCGTCGTCGCGCGACGGAACCGCAGCTCGGCGTCGTGGTACTGGGGCGTGAGGTTGGCTGGCACCGACCATGATGATCGGGCTCGTCGCGGGGGGAGGCTTCGGCTCTGGTGGGGTACCCCGCAGTGGGGGGCATGGGAGCGAAGGGGCGGCTGGCAGCCAGAGGCGAGATCACGGTCGAGCTCGAACCCCTACCTCCACTCCAGCCCGGCCCTCCTCCGCCAGTAGTCCGCCCCGTCCTCTCGCATCGCCTCGAGGCGCGCCCGCGCTTCCGGCCCCAGCGCGACCTCGGTCGCCGCGAGGTTCGACCGGAGCTGCTCGACGGTGCTCGCCCCGAGGAGCACGATCCCCGCCCACGGCTGCGCGAGCGCCGCGGCGAGGGCGACCGCGTCGGGCGTCGCGCCGAGGTCGCGCGCCACACCGGCGAGCGGCGCGGCGGCGCTCGCGTCCCCGCGCGCGGTGAGGCGGCCGTTCGCGAGCGCCTCCTTCACGAGGACCGTCCGTCCCGCCTCGTTCGCCTCGCGCAGCGCCTCCTCGGCGCCGCGCTCGAGGAGGTTCCAGGTCGCCTGCACCGCGTCGAAGAGCGGCGCGCCGCCGCGGATCACCGCGAGCGCCCGCCGGATCGTCTCGGCCTGCGCCGGCCCGCTCACCGTCACGCCGACGCGCAACCCGCCGTCGCGCAGGCGCGCCAGGTCGTCCAGCACCGCGCCGTCGTCGAGGACGCCGCTCTCGGGCGTCGCGGAGTGGACCTGGTAGAGCGCGAGGTGCGGCCCGAGCCGCTCCACCGATTGGGCGAGCTGCTCGCGGAGCGCAGCCAGCGAGTGGTCCTTCACCTCGTGCTTCTCGGCGTGGAGCTGCCACCCGCCGACGTAGCGGTACCCCCACTTCGACCCGACGACGACGTCGCCCGGCGCGATCCCGCGGGCGTCCAGCCAGGAGCGGACGAACGCCTCGGCGCGACCGTACGAGCGCGCCGCGTCCAGGTACCGGATGCCGCCCGCGTAGGCCGCGTCGAGCACGCGGTGCGCCTGGCGCTCCATCTCCTCCGGCGACCGCCCGTCGGGGAAGTCGTCCCCGTGACCCAACGTGACGTACGCGGGCCGCCCGAGCGCGGCCAGCCCGAGGCCGAGCTTCGCCACCACGACCACCCTCGCGTCCGCTCGCCCCCCGGCGGCGGCAGCCGCCGCCGCCTGATCTATAGTCCGGGTGCCCCCCATGCCTTTCTCCTTCCATCTCGGCGCGCGCGATCACGGGACGAGCGCCCGGTGCGGCGCCTTCGTCACCGCCCACGGTCGCGTCGAGACCCCCGCCTTCATGCCGGTCGGCACGCGCGCCACCGTGACCGGGCTCACGCCGGAGGACCTGCACCGGGTGGGCGCGGAGATCGTCCTCGGCAACACCTACCACCTGCTGCTCCGGCCAGGCCCGGAGGCGATGCGCCACTTCGGCGGGCTCCACCGCTTCATGGCCTGGGACCGCCCCATCCTCACCGACTCGGGCGGCTTCCAGATCTTCTCGCTGTCGTCCGACCGGACCTTGACCGAGGCGGGGGCGCGCTTCAAGAGCTACATCGACTGCCGCTATCACGACCTCTCGCCGGAGCGCTCGATCGAGGTCCAGACCGCGCTCGGCTCGGACGTGATGATGGCGCTCGACGTGTGCCTCCCCTCGACGGCGGAGCCGGCCGAGCTCCGCGCCGCGATGGACCGGACGCACCGGTGGGCATTGCGGAGCCTCGCCGCGCGGACGAACCCCGAGCAGGCGCTCTTCGCGATCGTGCAGGGCGGCCTCTCGCCGGCGCTGCGCGCGGAGTCGGCCGCGTTCCTCACCCAGCACGCCTTCGACGGCTTCGCCATCGGCGGCCTCGCCGTGGGCGACACGCGCGCCGAGCGCGGCGACGTCATGGCGGCCACCGCCGAGCGGCTCCCCCCCGGCAGGCCGCGCTACCTCATGGGCGTCGGGACGCCGCCCGACATCCTGGAGGCGGTCGGGCACGGCATCGACATGTTCGACTGCGTCATCCCGACGACGCTCGCGTGGCAGGGGACGGCCTTCACCTCCACCGGTCGCGTGCGGCTCACCCGCGGCGATCACCGCCTCTCCGACGAGCCGCTCGACGCGGCCTGCCGCTGCCCCACCTGCGAGAGGCACCCGCGCGGCTACCTCCATCACCTCGTGAAGTGCAAGGAGCCGCTCGGCCCGCGGCTGCTCTCGATCCACAACCTGCACCACTACCTCGAGCTCATGCGCGCCATTCGCGCCGCCGTCGAGGCCGGGCGCTACGCCGCCTTCGCGAGGGAGAGGCTCGCCGAGATCGACCGGCACGAGCACGACGCGTCGCGGCGCGCGCCGGGCCGCCGGGCCGAGGCGACCCGCTTCGAGATCGTGACGACGAGCAGCGGCGCGCCGGCGGTGCTCGATCGCGCCGCCGGCGAGGTGATGCACCCCGTGATCGGCGCCACCGCCGAGGCCGAGCGGCTCTACGTCGCGCAGTCGCGGCTCGCCGAGCGCCTCGCGGAGGGCCGTGGCCCGCTCGTGCTCTTCGACGTGGGGCTCGGCGCCGGCTCGAACGCGCTCGCCGCGCTGCGGGCGGCGCGCGCGGCGCCGGAGGGCGCGCGCGGGCTCGACGTCGTGAGCTTCGACCGCGACACCGGCGCGCTCGCGCTCGCCGCGACGGACGCGGGCGCGGCGCGCCTCGGGCTCGACGAGGCCGACCTTCGCTCCGTCCGCGACCTCCTCGCCTCGGCCCGCCACGAGGAGCGGCGGCTCCGCTGGCGCCTCGTCCTCGGCGACGCGCTCGCGACGCTGCCCTCGGAGGCCGCCCTGGCCGACGTCGTGTTCTGGGATCCCTTCTCCCCGAAGCAGAACCCGGAGCTCTGGAGGGTGCGGGCCTTCTCCGCGCTGCGAGCCCGGTGCGCTCCGCGCGCGACCGCCTTCACCTACAGCACGGCGACCGCGGTGCGGAGCGCGCTCCTCCTGGCGGGCTTCTTCGTCGGGGTGGGTGACGCCTCGGGACCGAAGGAGCAGACCACCGCCGCGGCGGCGGATCCGGCCGACCTCGCCCGGCCCCTCGATCGAAGGTGGCTGGAGCGGCTCGCGCGGTCCTCGGCGGGGCTGCCGGCCGACGCGCCGGCGGACGCGCTGGAGCGGATCAGGGCGCACCCGCAGTTCGGCGGCTGACTCCGCACAGGCCGCGCAGAGCGGGGCGTGATGGCGCCAGGTCCGCCGTGGTATGGGGTGCCGCTGGAGGATCACCCATGGCTCGCGGTGAGGTCGGCTCGACGTCCCTTCGGCTCGCCACGCTCGCGAGCCTCTTCCTCGCCACGGCCCGCGCCGACGCGCCCCTCCCCTCGAAGGACTTCCCGCGCGGCACCGCGACATCCTCCGCCGAGTGCGGCGCCTGCCATCGCGCGATCTACCGCGAGTACGCCGAAGGCTTCGGGAGCGACCTCCACTCACCGGGAGCCGCCGCGCCGGCCAGGGGCGGCAAGGTCGCGCTCGCGCCGCCGTCCCGCGCCAGCGCGCACGCCGTGGCCGGCACGGACCCGTGGCCGGCCCACGCGCGCGACGCGGAGGAGGCCGGCCGGCGCTGCGACGTGTGCCACTTCCCGCTGCCGTTCGCGATTCCCGACAGCACCGACGCCGAGATCGCGCTGCCGATCGCGCGGCAGGACGGGCACGCGACGATCGCCGACGAGCGCATGTCGAGCTCCGAGATGTGCGCCCCCTGCCACGCGCTGGGCGCGCGCGTCCCGGGTCAGCAGACGCAGACCTACCTCGAGTGGCGCGACGACTTCTTCGCGCCCGGCCTCGGGCGGCAGGAGTGCCAGGACTGCCACATGCCGCGCACGATGCGGAAGACGACCGAGGACGCCGGCGTGCCCGTGCGCGCCGTCGCTCGCCACCTCTGGACCGGAGGGCACTCCCCGCGCCGCGTCCGGAGCGCGCTCGCGATGGCGGTCGTCCAGCCGCAGCAGGGCCGGCCCAGGCTCGAGGTGCACGTCATGAACGTCGGCGCCGGGCACTCGGTCCCGACCGGCTCGAGCCGGCGCGCTGTCCACCTCGCGGCCCGGCTCCTCGACGCGAGGCGGAGGCAGGTCGCCACGGCGACCTGGATGTTCGCCCCCTGGTACGGCGCGCGCCCCGACGACCGCGCCCACCTCGCTGCGGACGAGTGGCGGCCCGACCGTGTGGCCGCCCTGCAGGCGGACCGGCAGGGTCCGCACGAGGCACCGCTGCGCGCGGGCGAGGAGCGCGTCCTGACGTGGGAGCCCGAGGTGCGGGAGGGGCGGTACACGCTGGAGGCGACGCTGGTGTACGACCTGAATCGCTACGACGAGCGCCCGTCGAAGGGCGACCTGGACGAGATCGAGCGCTCGACGCTCGGGCTCGAGGTGAAGGCGAGCCGCTGACGGCGCGTGTCGCCCGCTATCTCTTCTGCGCGGTCGGCAGCGTGTTCGTGTACGCCTTCACGCCATGGCAGGTCTTCGCGCACTGCCCGCCGGTCGCGGTCTTCGTGAAGTTGAGCTTGAGCATCCAGCCCGTCTTGCCGTACGGGACGCCGTCGCGGACGTGGTGGTCCTGCTTCGAGGCGTGGACCTCGTGGCAGGCGCGGCACGTCCGGCCGTGCTCCTGGTTCACGTGCAGGTAGTGCAGGTTGCGCGCGCCGTCGCGGAAGCCCGTGAGCGTCGTCGTCTGCGGGGTCGAGATGGCGGCCGTGTTGTGGCAGGTGAAGCAGAGCTCGTAATTCTGCGGGTTGTACTCGGAGTAGAACTTCGCCGGATAGCGCGCCACGAGCAGCCGGAACTCGTCGCTGCCGTGCGTCCGGTGGCACGCCGAGCAGTCCTTCGCCTTGACCGGCGCGTGCCACACCTTGTTCGTCTCGAGCCAGCTCTTGAAGTTCGTGAGCGTCGATCCGCGGCCGTCGGGCACGCCGTCCTTGGAGTGGCACTTCACGCAGAGATCGAAGGGCAGCTCGACGAGCAGCTTCTCCACCGCGGAGCCGTGCGGGTTGTGGCAGTTCGTGCACCCCGCCCCGGTGGTGAGCGCGGCGTGCTTCACCTTCGCGTTGGTGGCGATCGCCTGGATGTCCTGGTGGCACGCGAAGCAGAGGTCCTGCTGCTGGGCGACGAGCAGGCTCCGCTGCTTGCTGTTGTGCGGGTTGTGGCAGTTCGTGCAGCTGTCGACGGTGGGGGCGTGCTTGTACGGGAGCGACATCGCCGTCTGCAGCTCGTCGTGACAGCCGAAGCAGAGCTCGTTCCCGGCCGACTTCACGGGGCCCGGCGACTTCGGATCCTCCTTCTGGTGGCATGTGCCGCAGTCGCCCGCCTCGAACGGCGCGTGCGTCATGGTCGCTTCCGCCGCCGGGAGCGGCCCGACCCTGGGGCGCGGCGGCTTCGGGGCCGCCTTGGCCGCGGCGGTGGCTGCCTTGGCCGAGACGAGCTTGGCCGCGGTCGCGCCGGCCTTCGCCTCCGCGGCGCGAGCGCGCCGCGACGGCGCCAGCGCGAGAACGACCACGACGAACGACAGCACCGCCAGCCGTGGCGCCATGCAGCCCCCAGGAGACGCGCGCCGGGCGCGCGTCTCGCTCAGATTGAAAGCGCGCAGCGTACACCGCAGCACGCGCCCAGAGTGTTGATCCAGGTCAATGGCCTGCCTGTTCACTCTGCCGCACCGGAGGTGACCATGCCCGCCGCACCAGCTCGGCCAGCGGGAGCGCGCCGAGGCGGGCGCGCTCGACGTCGGCGCTGGCGAGCGACCCCGCCAGCGCGACGCGCAAGTCCGCTTCGTGCGACGGCTCCCGCTCGACGGCGCTCACGACCACCACCTCCCTCGACACCGGGACGAGACCGAGGAGGCGCCGCCGCCGCACGACCACGCCGAACCGGACGTCGCGACCCTCCGCATCGTAGGCCACCACCGACCCGACCTCCTGCCATGGACGCAGGTGCGCCGCCGCGGCCGCGCCCGAGCCGAAGGCGAGCAGCCGGCCGGCGCGTGGGTCCCACATGAACACGGGCGGGACGATCGCCTCGGCGTCAGGCATCGCCCGAGGCTACACCTCCGCAGCCCGGTTCGGGCGTCGACGGCCCCGGGTCGAGGCTGCTCGTTCGCCGCGGCAGGAGGGAGCGACCATGGACTTCTCCGAGTCGGAGCGCGTGGGGACCATCCGCGAGATCGTGAGCCAGTTCATGAAGGAGGAGGCCTACCCGTTCGAGCAGAGCCTGCGGCGCAGGCCCTTCGCCGAGCTCGTCCCGGAGCTCGAGGTGAAGCGCGCCCGCGCCCGGCAGACGGGGCTGTGGGCGGCCCACATCCCGCAGCAGTACGGCGGCGGCGGGCTCACGCTGCTCGAGTTCGCGCACATGAGCGAGGAGCTCGGCCGGAGCCCCATCGGGCACTACCTCTTCAACGTCCAGGCGCCGGACGTGGGGAACATGGAGGTCCTGATGGCGCACGGGACGGAGGAGCAGCGCCAGCGCTGGCTCCTGCCGCTCGTGCGCGGCGACATCCGGAGCTGCTTCACGATGACCGAGCCGGAGTTCCCGGGCTCGAACCCCACCTGGATGGGCACGACCGCGCGGCGCGAGGGCGGCGAGTGGGTGATCCGCGGCCACAAGTGGTTCGCGTCGTCGGTCGAGGGCGCCGCCTTCGCCATCTGCATGGCCATCACGAACCCCGAGGCGGAGAGCCCGTACCGGCGGGCGAGCATGATCATCGTGCCCACCGGGACGCCCGGGTTCGAGCACGTCGGCAACATCTCCGTCATGGGCGACCGCGGCAGCGGGTACGCGAGCCACGGCGAGGTGAGCTACACGGGCTGCCGCGTCCCGGCCGCGAACCTCCTCGGCGAGGAGGGCGCCGGGTTCGTCATCGCGCAGGAGCGGCTCGGGCCCGGGCGCATCCACCACTGCATGCGCTGGATCGGGATCTGCGAGCGCGCCCTCGGCATCATGTGCCGCCACGCCGTCACCCGCGAGCTGTCGCCGGGCAAGCCGCTCGGCGCCAAGCAGATCGTGCAGGAGCGGATCGCGGAGAGCCGCGCCGAGATCCACGCGGCGCGCCTCATGGTGCTGCACGCGGCCTGGAAGATCGACAACGAGGGCACCCAGGCGGCGCGCGAGGAGATCTCGCTCATCAAGTTCAGCGTCGCCCGCACGCTCCAGCGCGTGCTCGACCGCGCCATCCAGACGCTGGGCGCGCTTGGGATGACCGACGAGACGCCGCTCGCGTGGTGGTGGGCGCACGAGCGCGCGGCCCGGATCTACGATGGGCCCGACGAGGTCCACATGTCGCTCGTGGCGCGCCGGATCCTGCGGAGCTACGGCATGCGCGTGCCCTGACGGAGGTCCCGTGACCGACGATCCGATCATTCCCGCCGACGAGCCCGCCGAGCCGAGGGACGACGAGCGGCTCGACGCCGAGCGGCTGCGCGGCTTCGTCGCGACGGTGTTCCCCGGCGCCGCCGGCCCGGTGACCATCCGCCAGTTCCGGAAGGGCCACTCGAACCTCACCTACCTCGTGCGCGTCGGAGATCGCGAGGCGGTGCTGCGGCGGCCGCCGGCCGGCGTGAACATCAAGACCGCGCACGACATGCGGCGCGAATTCAGGATCCTGACAGCGCTCCAGGGCGTCTACCCCAAGGCGCCCCGGCCGCTCGCCTTCTGCGACGACCCGGGCGTTCTCGGCGCCGAGTTCTACCTCATGGAGCGCGTGCGCGGCGCCGTCCTCCGCGGGGGCGTCCCGCCCCCGGGCGTGGCGCTCGGTCCGGAGATCATGCGGCGGCTCTCGACGGCGCTCGTGGACGACCTCGCCGCCCTGCACGCCGTGGACGTGGAGCGCGCCGGCCTCGCCTCGCTCGGGCACCCGCAGGGCTACGTGGAGCGGCAGGTGCGCGGCTGGACGGAGCGCTACCTCCGCGCGAGGACCGACGACCTCCCCACCGTCGAGGCGGCCGCCGCGTGGCTCGCGCGCCACATGCCGCGCGAGGCCGGCGCCGCGCTCGTCCACAACGACTACAAGTACGACAACCTGGTGCTCGATCCGGACGATCCGGCGCGCATCGTCGCGGTGCTCGACTGGGAGATGGCGACCGTCGGCGACCCGCTCATGGATCTCGGGACGACGCTGGGCTACTGGGTGGACGCCGACGACCCCGAGGAGATGAGGGCGCTGCCCGTCGGCCCGACGGCGCTGCCGGGGAACCTGACGCGCCTCGAGATCGTCGATCGCTACGCGCGCCGGAGCGGTCGCGAGGTCGGGCCGGTGCTCTTCCACTACGTCTTCGCGCTCTTCAAGATCGCGGTCATTGCCCAGCAGATCTACAAGAGGTACGCGGAGGGCCTCACGCGGGACCCGCGCTTCGCCGTGCTCATCGCGGGCGTGAAGATCCTGGGGGACCAGGCGGCCCGCGCCATCGCGAAGGGGAGGATCGACGCCCTCGGGCCCTGACGCAGGGTGTCGGCGCCGTCACGCTCAGCGAACGCCTCGACCAAAACGGGCACAAGGGGTCCCCGAGTCACGGGACGTGACTACCCTCCCGGCAGCAGTTCAGCGACCGGCCGTACGGGGGCGCGGCTTCGGCCCCGGCGGGCCGGTCGCGACACGAGAACCTGACCGCGAGGCCAGTGTTTCCCGGGAGGAACGAGGATGCCTCACATCGACATCGAGACGCTCGCGCCGTTCGCCGCGAAGTACATGGAAGGCAACAAGCTGACCCCGGCGGAGCGGTCCGAGGTGCTGCGCATGGCACAGGGTTTCGCGTGCAAGGACTCGGCGGCCGCCGCCGGCGTCTCGCCCGAGACCATCCGCGCTCGCCGGAAGCGCATCTACCGGAAGCTCGACCTCACGGGCTCGGGCGACCTCATCTCGTCGCTGCTCGCGCTCTCCCTCGAGATGCTCGCCAAGGGCGAGCGGATCGAGCCGCGCCCGGTCGCGCCGGCCCAGCCCGAGCAGGCCCAGCCCGCCGCCTACGCGGCGAGCTGACTCACCATCAAGACCCCTCCCCGACCGCGGTCAGCGCCGCCGCCTGGCTCTTCGCGCCCGGCGGCGTCGCGCTCCTCGCCTCGATGAAGCCCAGGAGCGCCTCGACTTGCCCGGCGTCGAGGCCGAGGTTCGGCATCGGGACGCCCTTCGCCTTCTCGAGCAGGTCGACCGCGATGGGGTCTTCTCGGCGATGAGCTTCTCCGGCGCGAGCAGCCAGCGCGTGAGCCAGGCGCGGCCGCGACGCGCCACGACGCCCCTCAGCGCGGGGCCGACGCTGTCGCCGTTCGCCGCGTGGCACGACGCGCACTTCTCCACGTAGAGGTCCGCCGCCTTGTCCTGCGCCACGGCGGGCGCGTCGGCGTAGCTGTTCGCGGGCTTGCGCTTCTCCCAGTCCGGGTCGAGCCAGTCGCCGATCACGGAACTGGAGGTACACCGATACACCGACACCCGCCCCCCGGGTCGTCCACCATCGTCTTGCAGACGCGCCGTGCGCCGGGCGATCCCACGCGATGTCCGCGCAGGGAGCGGCCGTCGCGTGCGGGAGAGACACGCGACACCCCGCTCCGGCCTCGGCGCG
>WNGF01005807.1_pt1 | contig 18390 bp, 14 predicted proteins | sample 5400641 | NCBI WGS metagenome assembly WNGF01 (sample SAMN13153371, study PRJNA577476) | soil metagenome | isolation source: 80 cm soil or saprolite under grassland replicate 2 | place: USA:California | collected 2016-06-15
TGGCGAGTTACCGAGGTTCCGTTGCCAATGTTGCTCCCAACCTGGGCTTCATCCCTCTGCCTGGTCGAGTTCAGTCTGCTCTGCCAGTGGAGTAATCGCGGCCGGGGTGGTGTCGATGGCGATCGGCAGGGTGCCGGTAACCACGCCGTCGGCGTCGCGCGCGGTGGCGGTCCACTGCGCAACGACAGTTTGGCCGGCGTGCTCAGGTCCGATGAGCACAGACACCGGAGCCAACTCGGTGCGGCCGCGAGGGGGAAGATGGTCGATCCTCCACTGCATTCGGCACGGTGGACCCTGCTCGATCGAGACGTTGCGCAAGAGGGGAGCCGCCTCAATCCTCTCGAGAGCCGGCCTTGGCACCAGACCAGTGAGCCAGTTCTGACGGCGCCTGGCGCCCCACCGTCGCGGTCGGGCCGGGAGCTCGGGTTCGGACCGTAGATCGTCGGCCTCCCTTGCGTCGACTGCCCGGATCGGGGCATCGACCTGGACCTCGACCAGGATGTTCGTGAAGTTGCGGTCGGTCGGGTTGGCTGCCACGAGCTGCAGCCGGCCGACGCCCTCTCGTGTCGCCGCGATCATCGCTCGGTCAACAGCCGCCGCGCGGGCTGCCGCGAGGTGGGCCTCAACCTCGCTGATGTAGGCCTTGGGGGTTCGCTCCTCGGGCTGGTAGCCCATCGCCAGCGCGACGAGCTCCGATGTGGCCATCATCGCCTGGATCTTGGCCTCGGCGGCCTCGAGCTGCTCCCGATCGGCTGGGGTCAGTTCCTCCCCCTGATCGCGCCGTGCAGCCAACTCTTCGAGGTCACGCAGTGTCAGGATGGGTGCTGCAGCCTGCCTCTGATCTCGTTTCCGCCGGAGCTCGTTGAGGTCAAGCCGGCGGCCCTGGGCGGAGCCCTCAGCGCTGGCCGCGGCGTTTCGCCGGGCAAGCTGCTGCTCCATCGGGGCCAGCAGTGCCTGGCGCTCGGCGAGTAGCCAGGCGTCGAGCTCGTCTTCACACAGGTCGATCGGCTGGATGCGGCACGACGTCGGCAGGGTCAGTTCGATCCGGACCTGGTCGCTCCGCCGCACAACTCGGTCCTGCAGCTCGGCCATCTCCACGGGGTTGGCCGGAACGGTGCTGCTGCCTCGGCGGACGAAGACCGTACCGGCGTACCAGCGGCCGTAGTCCCGGTGCAGGACATGGATGGGATCACCCCACCGGGGCGGGTCTACGGTTACGAGCAGCACGTGTGTGCCGTTGACCGGAATCCAGGTGGGACTCCACTGCGGGCCCTTTTGGCCGAGGAACTGGCGCAGCTGATTGTCCAGGTCCGCGCCGTCCACCCTGGCCAGGCCGACCAAGTTGCTCGGCTCGACCCCGACGAGCAGGTAGCCGCAGCCCTCCATGGTCCGGGCGGCGTGATCAGGATGGCGGTTGGCCAGCCCGAGGATGCCCTTGGCAACTGTGAAGCGCCCTTCCGCCTGGGCCAGGTCGACCCGGCTCTTCCACTCCAGCCACGCAGTCTCGTCTGTTGGATCGGCGGCGAGCACGGCCTGAACGAGGGCCTGCTGGTCGGCGGGCCGTCGGATGGCAGTGGTGGTGTCGATGTTCAGAGGCAATACGGTGGTCCTTGCGGGGCCGCCCGGCATCGAAGGCCGGTGCCGACGAGCGAGTGTGGTACCACGTACCCTACCGGACGCCACCGGCACACGCGTCGGATTTCCTGACTGACCTCGCTGCCGAGACTGGCGTGCTCGCCGTCCCAACGTTCGCAGCTCGAGTTGTGCCTACGTCGTTCCCTGATCCCTCCCTGCCTTCATCGGGCGGTGAGTGTACGTCGGTCCTCGCGGGCGTCAAGGTCGTTCGTCCAGTTGGGCGCTCCACCTTGACGCCCGCTGCGGCCTGGCAAGCCCGACGGGTATTGAAGGCAGGCAGGTTCCATGCCAGCCAGTTCCTTGACAACCAAGACCACGACAACCTGATACCGCTAGAGCTGGGGTATGGAGATCAAGCACATGCACCCAAAAGTAAGACCCTGCACCCTGGCCGACATGAGAGTTGAATTCAAAGTTTGGCAAACCTGGACCGTGAAGGAGGACGGTTCAGCGCGCGACCTGGAACGGACCGATATCCCGACGTGCCTCGAGGAGTACTGGCTCTGCCGCAATTGCCGGGGGGAGTTCTGGTTCTGGCCGGAAGTCCCTAAGCACTACGCGGAAGCCGACACAGTAATGGCGGCCGCCGTCTAAGCAAAGCCGCCATATCGTCCGACTATCACATCAAGTAATTAGCCTTGGCCCTAGCGTATCGGTTGTCATTCCACCAGTCAACTAATGGGAGACAACTATGTATGTCCGATACGACGAAATGCGCCCACGCCAACTATGACGACTACTCCGACAGGTGCGAAGACTGCGGTTATGAGCCGGAAACTTGCTGGAATTGCAGCGAACCCGCTAAAGCCTGGCACGGAGGTGGTAGCCGCTGGTGGCATCTTCTGTAGCGAAGACTGCCACGAAGCGTTCACTACTTTCCCTGAATTCAAACTAACCACCCGAAAGGACACGAACCAATGGCCGAATCAATCGAACAACTAGCCATCTACAAGCTTGCCCGCCGACTTGAGGACGGGGTGTACGAACTCGTCAAGACGTTCCCCGCCGATCAGTTCTACGGTCTAGGCAATGACCTGCGGCGCTCAAGTGCCGCAGTCTCGCACCACATCATGGATTGCCACCGGCTCTACAGCTACCGCCTCAAACTCGATGAACTCTCCGCCATGCGGCGCGAAGCCGAAGCCACACAAGGACACCTTGAGCGAGCCCGCGACCTCGGCGCCACAGACGAGCTCATCGAGGGGTACACGAGCATCATCAAGCAGTCGTGGGGCCTGACCAAATGGCTCCAGGCCAAGCTCGATGAGCGGCGTCAGGAGCAGGAGACGGCATGAGGCGCACGTAGCGAGCGCCGAACCTCTACGCCCTTGCGGGAAGTCCCGCAGGGGCGCTGATGGGGGCCTCTCCGTTTCGGCAAGACGGTGAACTGTCTTGCCGGTCCTGCGGCGGCGAGATGGGACGGCAGTGTCCTGGATTGCCTTCCCCGTCCCGTCTCCCATTGGCCGTTCGTCTCGGCGAGCGTCTCGCGTTCTTGGCGTGGCGGCGTATGCGAGTGGCTGCGGGACAGGCCACGAGCGCCTGGACGTCCCGCAATACGCGTGGTAGTCGTGCGTCTCGCTGGAGGGCAGCGCGTGCACTCCACACATGCCGCACCAGCTTCCGGCATCGGCGGCGGGGCGGTGGCGCGCTGGGGGGTGTCCGGGCAGCAGGCGCGGCCGGAGGCAGGCGAGCGGTGGACGCGCGGTAGATGGCGAACGCAGCGCACCGACTGAGATCAGCGAGCACCCTCTCGCCGCCGTAAGCGGTGGCACCCGTGGCGCGCCGCGCCGGATGGCTGGCCGTATGGCGCGGGCCAATCGCGAGCGCGCCGTGTTCGTCGCGTGGCGCAGCTCGCAGACGAGCACGTTCGCATCCATCACGGTGCCAGTAGATAGCGCAGCTGCCATGTCCGCAGATCGTCTGCCCTCAGTCCGCTCGACGTCGGCACCCCTCCCGGACCCTGAACCCCAGAAACCAACGAGGAGAGCAGTGCACCTGAAGGTGCGAGGCCCGCCGGGGCCGCTGCCTCCGGCGGGAAGGGGAGCGGTGGTCGCCGACGTCGCCAAGCTGAGTGCCGGCCGCGAGCGCTACTACCTGGACGAGGTGGCGCACACGCTCGAGGACTACTACGCCGGCAAGGGCGAGAGCCCGGGCCGTTGGGTCGGTTCCACAGCTGAGCGGATGGGCCTACAGGCTGAGGTCACCAACAGGGCCTTCCAGCTGGCGTTCGACGGCCGCCACCCGGTGACGGGGGAGCTGCTCGGCCGGGCGCATCCGCGCAACGGCATGCGGGGCTACGACGTGGTGTTCCGGCCGGTCAAGGACGTCAGCCTGCTGTATGGGCTCTGTAGGCCTGAGGTGGCGAGCACCACACTGGCCGCGCACTACGCCGGCGTCGAGGCTGCCATTGCCTACCTGGACGAGACTGTCGGAGCGCGCCGCGGCAAGGCCGGCCGCGATCTCGAGCACGTCGCAGGACAGGGCGTCCTGGCGGCTAGCTTCACCCACCGGCAGAGCCGTGAGAACGATCCACTCCTGCACGACCACCTGATCGTCGCCAACAGGATTCAGGGTCCTGATGGTCGCTGGACCGCTATCGACGGGCGGGACATCTACCAGAACCGTCTCGCCATGGATGCGGTGTACCGCGCGACTTACCAGGCCCAGCTCACCCGCGAGCTGGGAGTGAGATGGAGCGAGCCGGACCAGCACGGCAATCGCTCCATCGTCGGCATGCCAGAGGAGCTCGTCTCGGCCATGAGCAAGCGGGATCACCAGATCCGGTTGGCGCTCGAGGCCCAACGGGCCGCGCACAGGACGATCACGCCGGAGCTTAGGCGTGTGGTGGTGAGCGAGACCCGCAAGGCCAAGGAGCACCTTGACGAACCAACGCTCCGCGAACGATGGGCGGAGGAGGCGGACGCCCTCGGTTTCACGCGCGAGCAGATCGAGCGCGACGTCCTCAGCCGAACCAAGCTACGGGAACCCAGCCGGGCGCAGCTCGAAGCCCTCTTTGATGAAATCGCCGGCCCGGAGGGTTTGACCGAGAAAGCGAGCACGTTCATCCGGGCCGACGTGGTGCAGGCCATCGGGGACCGGATCGTGGGCGTGGATGGTGAGCGTTTGCGCGAGCTGGCCGACGAATTTCTCGCCAGCCACAGCATCTCGGTGGCGCTGAGCCTCGACCGCAACCAGCGCCGTTACTCCACCGCAGAGATGCTGCACCAAGAGGAGCTCTTGCTCGGCTCAGGGGAGCGGCGCCAGCACGAGGGCGCCGCGGTGGTGCACGGGGAGGCGCTGCGGGCCGCCCTCCAGGCGCACCCCACGATTGGCAGCGACCAAGCCACCTACGTCCGCGACCTCACCCAAGGTGGCGCCGGCGTGGTGGTAGGCGTCGGTCCGGCCGGGACCGGCAAGACATTTGCCATGGGTGCCGCCCGCATGGCTTGGGAATACGACGGCTACCGGGTAATCGGGGCGGCTCCGACGGGTGTGGCGGCCGTCCGGCTCGAGCAAGGCTCCGCGATCGCCGATTGCCGCACCATCGACCGGCTCCTGGTGCAGATCGAGCGCGGCCAGGAGGAGCTCGACCGCCGGACGGTCCTGGTGGTCGACGAGGGCGGCATGGTCGGCACCCGCAAGCTGGTGGAGCTGGCGGCCAAGTGTGGGGTGTCCAAGACCAAGCTGGTACTGGTAGGGGACGAGAAGCAGCTGGCTGCGATCGACGCCGGCGGTGGCTTCCGGGCGCTGCGGCTGCACCTGGGGGCGACCGAGCTGACCGAGAACCGCCGGCAGTCCACCGCGTGGGCGAAGCGGGTCACGGCGCTGTTGCGCGAGGAGCGGGCCAGCGAGGCCTTTGTGGTCCTCCGTGCTGAGGGTCGGATCACCGTGGCCCGGACCGCCCAGGAGGCCAACGATGCCCTCGTGGCGGCTTGGTGGCCCAGATATTCCGACGGAATCGACGCCGGTATGATCGCCCAGACCCGGGCAGAGGTGGAGTACCTCAATGTAGTGGCCCGCGAGCTCATGCGGGACTCGGGACGGCTGGGACGGGACGAATTTCAGTACGGCGACCAGAGCTTCGCTGTCGGGGACGCGGTGATCCTGGGGCGCAACGCGCCGCAGCTCAGCGTTGCGAACGGCACCCGCGGCACGGTGGAAGGCTTCGACCCGGTGACTGGGTCGATTACGGTTAAGACCACGGACGGCAAGATCATCACCCTCCCGCGCTCCTACCTGGATGACCGTGGGCGCCTCGGAAAGCGCCCGGCCGCACCTGCGCTCACTTGGGGCTATGCCGTGACGGGGCACCGGGAGCAGGGCGACACTATGAAGGAGACCTACTTGCGGGTGTGCAAGACGGCCACGTCGGCCTGGTCGTACGTGGGTGCGAGCCGGTTCAAGGACGACCTGAGAGTCTTCATGGCTCAAGGCGAGGTGGTCGAGGATCCGGAGCTCGACGTCACGAACCTGGTGGGCCCCCAGCCGTGGCGGGAGACGGTGGAGGCGACGACCGAGGCGATTGAATACAAATCCGGTCAGCAAGAGGTGGCGACCGACCAGCGCCATGAGGCCAACGTGCGCACGCTCCCGACCGAGGTGCTCCGCCGGCGCCGGGACGAGCTGGCGGAGGTAATGGAGAGGGCGCCGGAGCGCCGCAGCCACGAGCTGAAGATCGCAAGCCGCCGGCGGGAGCAGGCCGAGCGCGATCTAGCGGACGCCGAAATGAACGTACTGCTGGCGCGTGGCGTCGTAGTCGGCTTTGGCGAACGGCCCCGCTTTGCACAGCGCCAGGAGCACCGGAAGGCCTTGGAGGCGGTGCGGCAGGCGGAGCGGCTTGAGGAGCGAGCGCGGGCCTTGGCGGATCGCGCCAGTGTGGCGGAGGCCGAGGTGCGCCAACATGAGCACAGGCGGTCCGCTTTCGTGGAAATGCACGAGCCGGATCGGCATGAGGCCGAGCGCGTTGCCAAGGAGCTGGCGTGGCGGGGGCTGGCCACCGCCCGGGCGGTCGAGATCCTTGCGCCGCCATACATCACGGAGATGCTGGGCACGTGTCCGTCGTTCGGCCAGGCGCGGCAGCGGTGGCACCGGGCGGCCACGCTGATAGAGGAATACCGCGAGAAGTACGGCATCACCGACCCGGAGCAGGCTCTCGGCGACGAGCAGGGCGACTTTCTGCAGCGTATGGAATGGCGGGAGGCCAAGGCGGCGGCCGAGCGGGTGCAGGAGCGCGAGCAGTCACGGGACCAGGAGATGGCTTGGGAGCGCACCCGCGAGCGCGTCAGGTAGGAGGACCACTCCGGCAAGTACCCTCCAGAGATGCCGTCGAAGGAGGGCTACGACGTGAGCGAGCACGATGACCGGACCGAGAACGGGCTCGAAGATGACCCGGACAGCGAGATGGTGGTGCGCGAGTGCTGGTGTGGCTGGACGACTCGACCGACGGACGAGCGATCGGCCGAGGAGGGGCTGATCAAGCATCAGAGCTGGGCGCACTCTTCGTCGTGGCCTCGGTGGTGACGATCATCGCCGGAATCAGGGCTGCTGAGCGCGGCCTCGAAGCATGGGGTCGGCAAACCAGGGCCGAAGGCGCAGCCGGATGGGCGGCTTGTTGCTGTACAGCAGCACCGCGTCGCCCTTGGGTAGCTGGCGGAGCAGCTCGACCGGGGCGAGCTCGCGGTACTCGGGGGCGTCGGTGGTGGTGCCGTCGCCGGAGCCGCGGCCGCGGGAGACCGATTGATGGGTGTACTCGGTCTGCCCGATGAGGCGTGAGACATACTCGAGCGTGGCCGGATCACTCAGGCCTGGCAGCAAGAGCTTGGCGCGGTGGCCGTTGACCACGTTATCGGCGAGAGTGCCGTACAGGGCGCGGATCTGCGCCATGTCGTGCCAGATGGAGACGAGCTGGATGTTGGCAGCCGAGACGGTGTTGGCGAGCTTGGCGAGGTTGCGCAGAGGTGCGATGTGGGCCGCCTCGTCCAAGAGCACGAGGAAGGGATAGGGGAGCTGTCCGTCCGGCCACGTAGCAGCCTGCTCGACGGCCACCCGCATGACCTCCTGCATCAATGCCTCGAAGAGGGGGCGCAGGCGCTCTTGCTCGTGCTCGGGAGCGTACAGATACAGGGTGTTGTCACCCTTGAGCAGGGCGGTGGGGTCGATGTGGGAGGTGGCGGCGCTGCGGGCCACGGCCGGGTCATTGTAAACGTCGAGGATCACCTCGGCGGTGCCGACCACGTTGCCCTTGAAGCGGTCCTCGCGGCGGCGGTGGGCCTCGAACGACTCACAGGCGGCCTCATCGCCGAGCCGCTCGAGGACGGCGGCCGGCTCCTTCTCGTTGCCGGTGTTGACCCAGCGTAGGACCTGGCGCATAGGTCGGTCATCGTTGGCTGCCGCGAACAGCAGGGGACCGACGTACTTCGAGCCCAAGACCTCAAAGAACTCTGAAATCGCGTCGCGTTGCTGTGTGCCTGCACCGGCCGCGGTCAACCACTGGCCCATCTTGCGGGCGCCCTCCCAGTCCTCGCAGGAGGCGAGTGGCGACCAGGTGTCGCCGGGGCGGCCGAGCCCGGCCGTGGGGTCGTACACCCACACCTGGCCCCGGCCCTTGCGGTGGCGGCGCGTGGTCTGGATGACATCCGGCTTGACCGAGGTGGCCATGGCCGGCCCGGTCCACTCGAGCAGGGCGGGGATGACGATGCCGGCCGTCTTTAGCATCTGCGTGGGACCGAAGACGATCACGGAGTGGCGCGCCTCGGCGGCGAGCAGCTGGTGTCGCCAACCGGTGTCGTAGCCGAGTACGAGACGGGCGGTGCCATCTTGCCGGAGATCGCGGATGTCCCGGCGGCCAGACCAGCTAGCGACCGGCCGCTTGCTCGTGCTGCCCTTGCGCCTGGTTCGACCACCCTCAGTCTTGAGCTCGCCGACGAGCGCCATGACGCCGATCACAGCCAGGAGGATCGTCACCAGGACAACCGCGCTCACGAGGTAGAAGCCGGTCGGGCCGGGTAGCTGGGCTTGTACCTCGGGTGGCCAGGCCTGGGCCGGGTCGCTCCAGTGCTGCGCGAGCCGGATGCTGACCGAGGTCATGGTGAAGATGTCGAGGTCGGGCATGACGTGGCGGGAGAAGACGACCGCGGCCGACTGGCCGAGCAGCCACAGCAAGCCGCACCAGACGAGGACAGCGCCAACGACGACCAGGAGGAGGGTGCCGAAGTCGCGCGGCTTTGGGATTGCTGGCATGACCGCCTACTTGGAGGACCTGAAGAAGCCGAACAGCAACCCGAAGATGAGCACAAACATGAGCAGGGTGGCGAGAAGGGGGATCGCGCTGACGAGTATGCGGGCAGCGAAGTTGAGGGCTACTGCGCCGGCCAGGAGCAGGGCGAGCCAACCGAGCAGCTTCTTCGTCAGGGGTGTCATCACAAGGTCTCCAGCCGACCAGTCGGGCCTCCGTGGTGGCTACGGGTAGAGCAGCGACCATCAGGGCGCCCTCAGTATCCAGCGCTTCCTCACAAGCTTCTGTGGCTCAGATGAGGGGCGAGCGATCCTAACCGATTCCTGCGGTCCAGGGTCGAGCAAGGCGTGGGACGTCGAGCCGACGCCGGGACGACAATCGGCGGACAGGCCAGCGTTTAGTAGTGCCGCAGAACGAGACAGGTATTTGCTCTGCTTTATCCAAACCCAGACGGGATTATTGACTATTTATCCCCATTATTGTAAAGTTTCTCTTGTCGATTAGATGGAATCTCCAATCGACGCTCATCAGCAGAGATTACTTCGAACCATTTGTCTTCCACGAGCCGAGCTCGGATCTTTGATGACGTTAGCTTTACGTCGCCAAAGGTCCGGGCTCGCACATGCGAGGTTGTTGCCTGGAAAGCCCAGGCCCCCCGGACGGCCTTGTTGGAGGGGCGATGATTGGGCTCGCGCAGGCATCAGACACGGATGAACTAACACGGCTGTATCGCCGTAACCATCCCGACATTTGGGGATCGCTTGAGCCAGAAGTCCGGCACGAGTCGCAGACCTTCGTCGCAAGAGATGGTGACGGCAGGATCATCGGCCTGGCCTTAGTGAGCGACAATGACTATGGCGTGCGCTCGTATGGCGTTATCCACGAGCTCGAGGTCGCGCGAGACGCCGATCTGAACACAATTGGTCGTTCCCTGGTCAAAGCTTGCCTACGATGGCTCACGGAACGCGGGACCCCGGAGGTGTATGCGTCTCCTACGAACGACCGGGACTGTACGTTCTACCGGCGTGTCGGGTTCGAGGAGTGCGGGACGACGATGTATGCGGTGGTACCGGTCCAGGCGGCCCACCACACCTTTGCTTGACTCAATCTCCTTGCGGGCCCTGTCGATGAGGAAGCAACTGGACCAAACTCGAGTCCATCCGGCAGTCGGACGCCGCCGAGAGCGATATCTCGGCACCGACCTGAGTTTTCAAGAGTCATCACTTGACGGCCCAGGTCGGCTGGCACGTAGCATCCCAAGCAAGATCCCTTAGATATGTCCTGCGTAGTTTGCCCGGTCAGTCTGCTTTGAGAGGTATTGACGAGCCTGCTATGCTTGGGACCCTTGCCACGAGGAGGTACAGAGTGGGCCAGGCACCAAAGGTGATAGCGGCGCTCCAACTCACACGGGAGGAGCTGAAGGAGCAGGAGCAGAAGTGGGCTCTTGATCCCAAGAAGGGCGAGTTCCACCGTGAGGAAGAGCCCACAGCCGATCCTCAAGCCCCGCCTGAGTCCCAACCGGGGTCGGTTCGCTCAGCCGACCAAACCACCGACTGACAAAGGTGTCTCTGACAAAGGTGTCTGAGGGCGAAGCCTACATCAGGCACGGTCGGCTCCGAGGCACCGTGCTCATTGTGGGTACGGGATCCGTGGGCAGCTTGGTTGCGGCAGAGCTCTCCCGCCGCGGGATCAGCCCTCTCTGCCTAGTCGACCAAGATGTGCTGGAGGTCGAGAATCTCGTTCGTCATCACCTAGGCGCAGAATCATTGGGCCAACCGAAGGCGCCTGCCCTAGCCGATCGTATTCGGCGAGACTTTCCGCCCTGTGACACCACGGGCCTCCACGCCAACTTCTTGGAGCTGCCTCAAGACGAGCAATTCCGCCTCGTCCGGGAAGCCGATGTTGTCATAGCCGCGACTGATTCGGTTGAGTGCCAGCGGCGTGTCAACGAGGTCTGTCTCGCTGCGGAAGTGATGGCCGTGTACCCTGGCATTTGGGTGGACCCCCGCGTCCGCGATGCCGAAGTTGGCGAGATAATCTGGGTACTCCCTGGTCGGCATACCCCGTGCTACTTATGCGCGACCGAGTGGCGTCAAGCGGGAGCTGATGCTGAAGCGCGAGGAGGCACACGGGCTGATATCCAGGTGCTTGTTGCGGCGACGGTCTCGGTTGTCGCCGGACTCCTCGACCCCCACGCCGAACGAGCTCAGATATTGGACGAGCAACGGACTTATATACTCGTCCACGCATTTATGCCAACTTCGAGGGAGGTTCGGCGTCTCTTACCTGGTGGACTGCGAACATTCAGGGTTCCGTTCCCCGAGACGCCTTGTCCTGCCTGCGGAGGTCAGGAGCCGACGTCAGCGCAACCGCCGGACCCGGGCGGCCAGATCACAGAGGAGACCGCCCAGGCGCTGGTGAGGGCCCTTGATACTACGGTCGCGCGGCTGGGTGAGCTGGACACGCGGTTGGCCAATCTTGAGGGCTTGGCTAGTCAGGTGGCTGGGCAGAGTATCGGGCCGGAGCTGGTGCGCGTGGCTGCGGAGCTCGGCGAGGTACGCGAGCGTCTGCCCGCGCTGCAAGGAATCGACCCTGCCCTCGCGGGGTTGGTAAAGCTGAGCGAGGAACTAGGCAAGGTCGTGCCGTCCGTGGAGCTGGTGGAACGGTTCGGTGCGCTCTTGCGCGCGATGATTACGGAGATGAGGCCATATCAAGTAGAGATTCAGGCCGCAGCTGAAAAGCTGCCGCAGATCAATTCGCCACAGACCTGGGAAACGTTCAAGCGGCTTGAGGCGGTAGCGCGGTTTTTGGAGCGCGTAGCAGCCCAGTGGGGCTATACGGACATCGAGCCGGGTAGCGGTCGCTAGGCACTGCGGAGGTGGCAGGCACATGCACAGTGCTTGGTGTAAAAAGTGGTGTAGTGATAGCCGCTGAGACGACCAGGGTCATTGACCCAGGTGCCGGGGCATGCGGAGTGCTGCCCCAGCCTGCAGTCGAAGCCCTTATAGAACACGTGACAGGAGCAACCGCAATGGCGGATCTCGATTTCGCCCGGAAAGTGCATGCTTACAGGATTCCAATGCGTCTCCGATGTGCCCTGGCATTCGGAATGCTTTCCGGCCGCGCAGCCGTCCCGTTTGACGCATAGGTGGCAGACGCAGTAGCACATAGGCTGATGGCAGATCCAGTGCTGACATGGGTGGTAAACGGACCCGGAGGGATCCAAGAACCCGTCAGCGGTGGAGATCCCCGCAAGAGGCGAGGTAGGGTCGGGCACAGGGCTAACCTCCTAGCTGAGCGCCTGTGGCAGCAGCAGGTGGCAGGTCCGAGTGGAGGATACAGGTATAGCAACCCGGCCTCCATCCCAGACGGCTGCCCAACCCACCTCGGCCGGGGAGCCGGCGCTGCTCAAGGTGTTTCCTGACGAACGCGCAGGAGTCTCGCAAGCCGCTGAGCGAGTCGGGCGTCTGGATTGGATTACCCCGGTGGCTCGTCGGCGGCAGGCGCATCGAGGTCGACCGGGAGAAGCAGCTGGATCGGGTCGATGATCTCGCCTTCCCGAGGGTCATCGCTCGCTGAGAGGATCAGCGGATCCGCAGAGCCGAGGAGGACCCGTACAGCGTCGTCGTAGGTGGCGAGCGCGAAGATGTGGCGGGCATCGTCGGGTTGGCGGCGGATGGCCCCCTCGATCTCGCGGTAGATATTGCGGGCGTCGGATGGGAAGCGCGAACTTGCGCCGGCGAGGAACAGCACGCGCGGGAAGCGCCGCCAGCTCGAGCGACGCCAGGCCTCAGTGTAGGCAGTCAGTTTCTCGTCGAGCCGGGTGCTGTCCTTGCGCGACAGCTCGATTTCGACGAAATAACGGCGGGCGTCGTCATGGTCCTTGCTCGGTGGCAGGAGCCCAACGAGCGCGTCGGGTCTGAGGTGGGGAAGGCCGGTGAACTCTGGCAGGTACCCGACGGTGCCAAGCAGCCCGGCGCGTTTGGCTTCCTGGAGCCGGACGGCCAGCTCCGTGATGGCGAGAGCATGGTAGAGCGGAGAGTCGTCGTTTGGCAGCCTTGGCTTTCTTGGTCGTCGGTCGCCGGCGAGCTGGCCTGTGAAGCGGCGGCCGGCGAGGTTGAGGGTGTAGAGGTACTGGCCGCTGCCGCCGTAGGTTCCAGCCAGACGCCGGGGGAGCCGGTAGAGCCAGCCGGCCTCGCTGAGCCGTTTCAGTACATCGCGGCACGTCCGGTCGCGCACGCCGTCTTCGTCGGCAAAGCATGTCCTCGCGATTTGGCCGGAGAGCGCCCAGCGGAACTTGCCGACGAACTCGAGGATGAGCTGGTCTCTCGCGCTGAGAGAGTGCGCAAAGTGGTCCAAGAAAGAGGCGGTGATGGAGTGATTCATAAAGACGTACGGAGTGAAGTAATGTCGCAGGGCGAGACCGCGCTGCCGCCAGATGGAGCGGAGGGTCCTGCAGCTGCGGCGGCGGATGGTCGATCGGCGGGGCGATCGGCACGTGCCAACGGAGCCGCATGGAATTGCCGCCGCCTGTTGGTGCGGCAATGCCTCAGTTGCCGGCGGCGGAGGCTTCTCAACCGACCGGGGGACCTTGCCGCCGGCTTGGCAGGCCACGACGAAAGACGCTCTGGCGGAGCTCAATGAGGTGCAGGGCTTCGTCGCGCCGCAGGCTGTGAGTCACCTCACGGGAGTGCCGGCGGATGTAGTCGGCCAGACCGGCCGTGGGCTCGGGCATGGTGAGCGTCTTGCCGGTCGCCGGTGGGCTTACCCCGACGTCGGTGACGACGCGCAGCATGACCTCATGGCGGCCGAGGCGTTGAATCAGGGCCGGGTCGTAGAGGTCGAACTCCTTGGCGAGCGTCCGCGCCTCGTCGAAGCTCGTGCTAAAGGCCATCTTGTTGCGGGCGTTGTGCATGAGGTCGCCCTGCCTGTCGCCGAGCTGCTCGAGGTACTGGAAGGCGAGATCCAGCCCGCAGCCGTACTTGCGGGACTGGGCGAGCATCACGGCGAGGGAGAGGGAGCTCGGGAGGTTGACGACGTCGGGCGCCTCGTCGATGTGCATGTAGAACGGCCGCCGCTGGCCGGGAGGCAGGGCGGAGCGCGCAAAGACTGTCTGCGCGAAGCGGCCAACCAGGAGCGATCCGATGAGCCGGAACTTGTCGCCCTGGGGAAGAGCGACCAGCAGAATCTTGCCGCCGTTCACGATCTGGTCGAGGTCGATGCCCTCGGTGGCCTGGCCGAGCATGGGGCGGATGGCCTTCCGTATCAACAACGGCTGCACCTTATTCATGATCGGGCTCATGGCTTCCCGACGCTCGCCCGGAGTCATGTCCTCGTAGTCGGCCCAAACGTCCTTGAGGACTGAGTCATTAATGTGTTCAACACAGCCTGCCCGGAAGCGCTCATTTGACAGCAGCAACGGCACCTCGCAGAGCGTCATGCCGGGTATGCCTGCCAGCGTCTTGACCGCGACATACAGCCAGTAGTCCGTACGGGGTCCCCAGCTGTTGCGGTGAAGCTCCCGGAAGATCGCAACGACGTGATCGCCGACGTCTTCCGGGTCTGCACCACGCAGGATGTTGAAGCCGGTCGCGAACTCGGGCTTGGCCAGCTCGACTACGACGACGTCTTCGGCCCGATGCCTGGGAATGCGGGGGAGAAGCTCCTCGATGAGGTCCGGCGGTCCCATGACGCCCACGCCGTCGCCTGCGGCCATGTCACCGAGTGCGATTGTGCCCATGGCATACGACTTTCCGGAATCAGTCGGTCCCACGATCATCATGTGGTCGAGGCGCCGGTGGGCTGAGATCGCGATCATGCGGCCGGGCGGCCCGTACAGGGCCTCGGCCACGGCGACACCGGTGGTGGGGATCGAGGCATCGGCCGGTAGGGGGCGGGCACTGGCAGCCGCTACGCCTGGAACCGGCAGCTTGCCGACTGGCAGACCGGTAACCGCGGCGAGCTCGGCCTTGCTGAGGGTGCTGCGAAGGATGATGGGCGTCAGGCGCCTGCGGATCGCGCGGCGGACGGCACGTTCGGTTCGGTGCCGCGAGTGCAGGAAGGCCTCGGAGTGATTGACGATGCCGAGGATCTGCTTGACCACATCTATAGCCACTGGATTGATGAGTGGCGGTGGGTGAGGGGAGGACCTGGCAGCCGACGGCCGCGGCTTGGCGACGACGCTATCTGATGCCCACACCGCGGTCAGGGCCCGGCGCACATCGAGGAGGATGGCGCGAGCCTCAACGGGGTCCGCCCGACGTCTTCCACGCTCGTCCACCTGCTCGGCGCGAGCCGCGATGCGGCCAACGGCATGAAAGGTGGCCCCGCCGCCCTTAACGGAGCTGTGGCCCCGGGCAGGCGTCACGATCCATTGGAGGAGCACCGCCCGTGGTCCCTGAACCCGCTGAAGGGCTGCGAGTATGGTCCTGGCGGCATCCTCAAGTTTCTCCTCGAGCAATACGTTGGTGGAAGAAAGGCCAAGCTCAAGCGCGGCGTGCCAGTGCTCCCTGACTTCCTCAGCCTCCTCCACGCGAGCTCCAGGCACGTGCATCTCGAGTTGGTGGCGGATGTACTGTGCTGCGTCCTCCGGCACCGCCACGCGGTAGCGAACGGCGCCGGCCACGACCAGGGTTTCAATGGCGGTCGAAGGCACGCCCCCGAATTCGACCTGATGGGGCCGGTCGTAAGAGAGGCGTCGATGCGCGTCGTGGTAGCGCTGCGCACGGGTCTTGATAAGGGCTACGCCACCAACCAGCACGATCCCGCCGGTTACCAGCATTACCAGTATTGCTATAAGCGACGTCGAGTCCACATAGGTGCCCGCCCGTTAAAAGCAACCATTGTGGCATAGGTATGGCACGAGCGGAACGTGCAGGCTTCTAGTAAAGAAGCATTAGCTAATTGGGCGCTCTTGGTGAAAGTGCATGTAGGTTCATTCTAGTTGGGCTCAGACCAGTAGCGTCTAGTCGCCGTGACGCGCCGAGGAGCGCCATGCCTCGGACGTGACCAAGCTGTACGTCCACCTGATCGAGCTCGAGCCCGTTACAACGAGACAGGCACGACTCTGGCGACCGCTCCCAAGCCGTTGGGCGGTGTAGCTTCCTTGACCACAGCCGGTAGTAGTATCCAGCGTGTACCTCCTCGACGTGAAAGGGGCAGCAGGTGGCTGTCAAAGTCGTGCACTTGTCTGATCTCACCGGCCGGCACGGTGATGAGAACGAATTCGGCGAACTGGTCGTCCAACACCCGGACTTTCGTGAGCCAATCCAGCTTGAGGTCCTTCCACCAGAGATCGAAAGGCTCCTCAAGTCCCCGGCGCAGGTGGTGCAGCTTGACTACACTGCACCAGGCGCTCGCTCTTCGGAGCGGCTGTTCGTCCTCGTCGACGAGTTCAACGCCCTTTCCGGTGACAGGGACATGAAGGCGATCCTCATGGAAGCGCTCGCAACGACCCATGCTGAGCGCGCCCGCGCGGCCGGGGACGGGCGGAAGACCACCCACGCCGGCGCAGCTGGTCGGGCCAAGGCCAACTACGCCACTCTCGTGCATGCTGGCGAGCCGCATCGCGGCCGGATCACGGAGGCCGAGAAAGAGCTCGTCCGCAACAACCTCGACGCCGTCAATGAGCGCCTGGCAGGTGAGGGCAAGCGGACGATTGACCCGGGCGACCCGGATCTCCGGGAGCGCTACGGCCTGTAGGAGTTGGGCCGGCCGAGCGGTTGTGAGAGGCTCGGCCGTAGGGCGGTCGGCTGGCCTTCCCCCGGGTCCGCCGGCCGTCTCAGCTATTTGTGGTGTGGAGTGATTCAGTCGGAATCGTCAGCTTGCGGCTCCAGAGCTGAGTCCGTCGGAATCAGGCGCGCAAGCGTCTCGGCCTTCAGGCAGCAGACTAACGGGTGCTGCGAGGTAACGCTGCGGCGAAGCATGAGACTAGGCACATTTGCACGAAATCTAGATGCATGCTGATTTGCAGAGTAGTGAAAAAACACGGTTAAAAATGGTTATGACGAGTTCAGCATAAAGGGTGCCCGTAGTCGATTAGCCGCGAGGAGGCTAACGCATGGAAGCACCTACCGCCACATCCCTTCAGCTCGTCCCGGTCGACCTCATCGACCCGGCGGAAGACAATTTCCGCGGACCGGTGGGCGATGTCACCGAGCTCGCGGAGCTCATCAAGGCCCAGGGGTTGCTGCAAGCCATCACGGTGACGCCCAAGCCGGACGACCGGTACAAGGTCGTCTTCGGCCACCGCCGCCTGGCGGCCGTGCAGCAGCTCGGCTGGACCGAGATCGAGGCCAAGGTCCGGGAGTACACCGACGCCGAGCGTCTACCCGTCATGTTCGTCGAGAACATGGGGCGGGAGGCCCTGACGCAGCTGCAGGAGGCTCGGGCGTACCACGCCATGCTCGAGCTGACCGACGAGCAGGGAAAGAAGGTCTACAACCAGCGCACGCTCGCTACGAAGGTCGGGATCGGGCAGGCCAAGATCTCCAACTACACCTCGATCTTCAAGCTGCCCGAGGACGTCATCGCGGCTCTTGATGCCGGCGGAATCACCATGACGCAGGCCATCCAGCTCACCCGCATCGCCAAGCACCCCGACCGGGTCAGGGCGGCGCTTGCGAGCTGGCGCAGCTACGGCGACATGGAGATCGCGGTTCGCCGGCAGCAGGACGAGATCGAGCGTGAGCAGGCCCGAGCCAAGAAGCTCAAGGAGCTCAAGAGCTCGGGAGCGCGGATCGCTCCGGACGACTGGATGAGCAAGGGCGGCCGCCGCATCGGCCCAGGGTTCTCAGTCCCGATCGAGCCGGAGGAGCACGCCGGCGAGCCATGCCATGCCGCTGCGGTTAGTCCGGGTGGCGAGGTGTTCTACGTCTGCCTGGAGCCGGATCGGCATCGGCCGGAACCGCAGGCGTCTCCGGCCACGCCCAAGGCAGTCGGGGAGGACCAGACGCCCACGCCTGAGCGGCCGGGACTGTCCGTCGTACCAACGCCGCCGGCGAAGACCCCCGAGGAGGAGGCCGCCGAGGCGGCGCTGCGGAAGGAAGAAGAAGCGCGGCAAGCTGCCGCCCAAGCCCGGCTCGAGGCCTTGCAGACGGCGGCCGAGGGGCGCGCAGCGGCACTCCGCACGCTGCTCGCTGGACGGCAAGGCAAGGGGGAGGTGACGCGCCGGTTCCTCAACTGGTTCGTGATCCGGCTGCTCGACGAATCGTATGAAGACTCGTTCGTCCGACAGGTCCTCAGCGTCGCCCAACCCTCCGACGGCGAGCCGGACGAGGCCTGGGTGCTGCTCGAGTACGCGGGCAAGAACACCGACAGCCTCCAGCGCGCGGCCGTGGCGTTGGTGTGCGACATGGCCGAGCAGCAGCTTGAGGGCGAGTTCCCGAACTTCGCCAACCCCCACGTCCAGCTCTACTACGACTACCTCAACCGGACCGGCGTCTACGAGCTGTCGGACGTCGAGCGGGAGGAACTGGCGGCCGCCGGCGCCGAGCTCCCGGAGCCGGCCAAGGAGGAGGTCA
>WNGF01004543.1_pt1 | contig 18388 bp, 16 predicted proteins | sample 5400641 | NCBI WGS metagenome assembly WNGF01 (sample SAMN13153371, study PRJNA577476) | soil metagenome | isolation source: 80 cm soil or saprolite under grassland replicate 2 | place: USA:California | collected 2016-06-15
GATCCTGCTCCTGGCGCTCCCGTTCATCGACCTGCGGCGCGAGCGCAGCCTGCTGCGAAGGCCGGTCGCGGTCGTCGCGGCCATCCTCACCGTGCTGGCGATGGGAGTGCTCACGTACAAGGGCGCGGTCGCGAAAGAGCCGCTCGCCGGAGAGAACGTCGCCGCCGTCCCCGGCTGGATCGCGCGCGAGCACCTGCCGTCTCAGGCCCGCCCCGGAGCCGAATTATTCGCCAAGCTCACCTGCCTGGGGTGTCACACGTACCTCGGCAGCGGGTCGTCCAACCTCGGCGCGCCGGACCTGACGTCGATCGGGAGCAAGAACCTCGGAGTCGACTTCCAGATTCGCCATCTCAAGTGCCCGAGCTGCGTCACTCCGGGCTCGCCGATGCCGCCGTTCGCGCAGCTCGGAGAAGACAACCTGCGCAAGCTCGCGGTCTTCCTCGAGGCCTCCAAGGGCGGCTAAAGGGTTGATGGGGAATTCGGCCGCAGTCGGGGGCGCTCCAGACCAAGCCGGACAGTGCGGGCGGACGAAGGCGGGCTGCGAGCTGGGCGTGTGCGCCTCGCGCGCGGGGATCGAGGTGCTCGCAACCGAGCTCTACGGCGACGCGCGCCTGTCGGCCGACGAGACCCTTGCGCGCCTGGTCGAACCCGTACGCGACGCGGTCACGCTCTACGACGAGCGCGACTGGCACTCACCGTTCGCGAGCGGGTCGGCCCGCGTCGACGGCTACGTGATCTGCCCGTGCTCGATGGGGACGCTTGGAACCATCGCCTCCGGCGCAATGTCGAACCTGATCCAGCGCGCAGCCTCGGTCGCGCTCAAGGAGGACCGGAAGCTGGTCTTGATGCCCAGAGAGACGCCGCTGTCGGCGATCCACCTCGAGGGAATGCTGAAGCTGCGGCAGGCGGGGGCGGTGATCCTGTTTCTTGCGCCCGGCTTCTACCACGGGGCGGAGAACGTGGAAGACCTCGTCGACTTCATGGTTGCCCGCTGTCTCGACCAGCTCGGGGTCGAGCAAACGCTCGTCAAGGGCTGGGGGGAATGAGCGCCGGCCGCCACACGATCCTGACGGCGTCGGATCCGGTAACGGAGGCGGCGCGGCGCGAGGCGGGCCTCGAGAGCGGCCGGCTCGAGCCTACCGAGGTGCAGCGCATGTTCGATCGCATCGCGCCGGTCTACGACGCGATGAACCGGCTGATGACGGCTGGGCTCGACCGGCGCTGGCGCCGGCTGACGGCAGAGGCGGTAGTCCGGCCCGGCGACCGGGTACTGGACGCCTGCTGCGGGACGGGCGATCTCGCGGTCGCCGCCGCGCATGCGGGCGGGCGCGTGACCGGGCTGGATTTCTCCGAGCCCATGCTGGAGCGCGCGAAGAGAAAACGGGCCGACGTGAGCTGGATCAAGGGCGACCTGCTGGAGCTGCCCTTCGCGGACGACTCCTTCGACTCGGCAACCGTCGGATTCGGGATCCGGAACGTTGCCGACGTCGAAAAAGGGCTGGGAGAGCTTCGGCGCGTACTCCACAGCGGCGGCCGGCTCGGGATCCTCGAGATCACGCGGCCGCGGGGCGTTCTGCGGCCCTTCTACGGGCTGTGGTTCGACGTTCTCGTTCCGCTCGCCGGCAAGATCCTGCCCGGCGGCGCGGCGTACACGTACCTGCCGGCCAGCGTGCGGCGCTTCCCCGGGCCGGCCGAGCTCGCCGGGCTGCTCGAGGCCACCGGGTTCGAGGACGTTCGGTACCGGCTCTTCGCCGGAGGGATCGTGGCCCTTCACACCGGAGTCGCCCGGTGACGACCGAGCTCGCCACCATTCGCGAGACGCCGGGGCTGACCGCCTACCTGGCCGAGATCGAAGTTCGCCTCGCAGCTTCGGTGCAGACCCATCCCGGCCTCGTGGCGGAGATCGGCGCCGAGGCGCTCGGCGCGGGGGGCAAGAGGCTCCGTCCGCTTCTCTGCTTCCTCGCTTCGGATCCCGCCGGCGATCCACCCGTGGCCTCGGGAGTCGCCGTCGAGCTCATTCACATGGCCACCCTCGTCCACGACGACCTCATCGACGGCGCCGAGTTTCGCCGCGGCGTCGCGTCGGCCTGGAGCGCGTTTGGGGCCAAGCCCGCCGAGGCGGCAGGCGACTACCTGTTCGCGCGCGCTTTCGGCGAGCTCGTCACCACAGGTGACGCGTGGGCGGTCTCCGTCCTCTCGGACGCCTGCCTCAGCCTGGCGCGGGGAGAAGCGATGCAGCGCCGCCAGAGCCACGATCCCTATACCAGCGCGGAGGCGTATCTCGAGCGCTGCGGCCTCAAGACCGGGAAGTTGTTCGAGGCGGCCTGCCTGCTGGGAGCGAGCCCGGAGCGGCCGGAGCTGGGAGAGTTCGGGCTCGCCCTGGGCGTCGCCTTCCAGATCGTCGACGACATCCTCGATTGCACGGGGGAGACGATCGAGACCGGCAAGGTCGCCGGCACGGACCTTCGCGAGGGGACACCGACGCTACCGCTCTTGCTCGCCGCCCGGGAGGATCCCGTCGTGTCGCGCGCGCTCGCCGGCGGGCCGATTGAGGGCGCGCTCGTCCGGGTCGCCGCGACCGGGGCCCTCGAGAGCTCTCGCGAGATCGCGCTCGAGTATGCAGCGCGCGCCCGCGAGTGCCTGAACGGCTCCGGGCGGCGCGACGAGCTGGAGGCCCTGACCCGCGCTGTCATCGAGCGAGAAAGCTGACTCGGGCGTGCGCCGGCAACTTCACACTCCCGGCACGATCGCGTTACCCAGATGTGACGACTTCCCCGCTAGGCTCGACGCCAACGGGGCGGGAGGTGGGGTTCCCGAGCTACACGCGTCAACCTATGAGGCGTCGGCGTGATCCGCCTCGGCCGCATCTCCTACGTGAACATGGCGCCGGTCTTCTACCGGCTCGACGCCGAGGTCGAAGAGGTGACGGGTGTCCCGACCGAGCTGAACCGCCGGCTGCTGGATGGCGAGATCGACGTCGCCCCCATCTCCTCGATCGAATACGCCCGCAATGCCGACCGGCTCCGGCTGCTGCCGCGTCTCTGCGTCTCCTCGCAGGGCGCGGTCGACTCGATCCAGCTCGTCTCGAAGCGGCCGCTCGAGCACGTGCGCACCGTCGCGGTCACACCAGAAAGCGCAACCTCGGTCGTCCTCACGAAGGTTCTGCTCGAGGAGGCCGAGCACGTCCCGCTCGGAGAGGAGGCGGACGCGAAGCTGCTGATCGGCGACGCCGCGCTCAAGAGCGCCTTCGAGGACCCGACGCCGCATCACGACCTCGGGCGCCTTTGGACCGAGCGCACCGGGCTGCCGATGGTGTTCGCGGTCTGGGCTGCGCCCGAACCGCTCGCCGACGGCTTGGTGGAGCTCGAGGATGCCCTTGTCGCGTCGCTCCGAACGGCCCGCGCGGAGCCCGAACGGCTCGCCTTCGAGGCAAGCGAGCGCTACGGCTATCCGCCGGGTTTTCTCGCCCGCTACTTCGAGAAGCTTCGGTACTCGTTCGGCCCCCGCGAGCGAGCGGGACTGATGACCTTCCTCGAGCTCGCGCGGGATGCGCAAGAGCTGGAACGTGTCCCCGAGCTGAGGTTCGTGACCACGGTCGGCGCGCCCGCCTAGCCGGCGACGCCGGCTGAGACTCAGCTCACGGCGCGTAGGAGCTCGGCGAGATCGCCGAGATGCGTCTTGTTGCGATTCGCCTCACAGCGGGCGTAGGCGACGGGCTGGAACGACCCTCCAGCGTAGACCGAGGCCTGTGCCTTGCACGAAGCGCGCCGATAGGTCAGCCAGGCTTTCTCGCCGCTGACGAACGAGGTGCGCGGTGAGCCGGCCTTGAGCTTGTAGTAGATCTTCTTCGCCCGCGAGTTGATGGCCGCGTCGGTCTTCAAGACCGCCTTCTCCGCACACCCCTCCTGCTGAAGCGTGGTCTTCGGGTGCGCCGGGCACGGCAGCGGCGTGAACGGCTCTTTGATGACCGGCGGGCCCGACGCTGCGGAAGCCAGAGATGCCGAGAGCGCTGCGCCCGCAAGGACCAAGGCGAGAATTACGCGAGAAGAAGGGTCTTCATCGGTGCGCGAGTGTAACCGGTCGTTCGGCGCGGCGGTACTCCACCGTGTAGCCGAGCGAGCGCGGGATCGCGAGCAGACCCTCCAGGTCGAGGTCGATCCGGGCCCCGGCCTTCTGCGTCACCTCGTCCTCGATCGGCAGGTCGAAGTCGTCGGCCCCGTAGTCGAGGGCGCGAAAGGCCTCTTCGTTTTGCGTGAGCACCGAGGTGCGGATGTGCTCGACGTTGTCCAGGAAGATCCGTGAGAGCGCGATGTGCCGTTGATACTCGCGACCCGAAATCTCCCGGCCGCCGAACGCAGTCCCGTACGGCTTGTACGTCCAGCAGAGGAATGAGAAGAGGCCTCCGGTCTCGTCCTGGAAGTCGCGCGTGCGCTGCAGGTGCTCGAGCCGTTCGTCGAGTGTCTCGTCGAAGCCGATCACCATCGTCGCGGTCGTCTTCATCCCGCTTTCGACGATCGCACGCTGGGCCTCGAGGAAATCCTCCACGGTGTACTTCCACTTCGCGTGCCGCTTGCGGAAGTCCTCGGTGAGGATCTCGCTCCCCCCGCCGGTGACCCAGTGGACGCCTGCGTCACGCAGCCGTTCTGCCGCATCGGCATAGCTCAGCCCGGCACGGTCGGCCAGGAAGACGAACTCCGCGACCGTGAGCGCGTAGAACTCCACGCGGTCGCCGTAGCGCTCCCGCACCGAGCCGAAGAGGTCGCAGTAGTAATCGAGCGGAAGCCGCGGGTTGAAGCCGCCGTTGAAGCCGACCAGGTCGCCGCCGAGCTCGAGCAGCTCGTCGATCTTTGCGAAGACCTGGTTGTGGGAGAGCACGTAGCCGCCGTCCTGGTTCGGAAGCACGTAGAACGCGCAGTAGTCGCACTGGGCGACGCACACGTTCGTGTAGTTGATGATCCGCATCACCATGTACGTGGCGCGGCCGGGGTCGTGGTAACGGGCGCGAACGTCCTGCGCCAGCCGCTTCAGCTCGTCGTCATCGGCGTTGAGCCAGAGCTCGCGGGCCTCGTCGGTGCTGATCCGGCCCGTCACAGCACGTCCATGAAGGAGCTGACCGAGAAGACGGCCTTGCCAGGGCCGGGCTCACCGTAGCCCGGGGGCGAATCGAGCCCGTGCCGGTGAAGGCTTTCGCGATAGGCGCCGAGCAAGCGCACGTGATACTCGAGCGGGGCGCCGTCCGGATTGTCTCGACCTAGTGGTGTCGTCGGCTCGGGGCACCAGGTCGTGAACCGCGGCGTGATCCCGCGCGCCATGAAGTAGTCCAGGCCCTCGGTCGTGCTGGTGACAGCCTCTGAGATCGTCTTGAACCCGAACGGCCTCGCCAGCTCGATGCCGGCGACGAAGTTGGGAATGACGTTGCTTGGGCCGAAGACGTCTGCCGAGTCCAGGATGCGCCGGTGCCACTCCTCACGGCCGACGTACCGCTCCTTGCCCGGGCAGATGATCGAGAAGAGGCGCTTGTCCCAGACCTCGTAGTTGGGGTGGTAGATGCTGATCCCGTAGTCGCAGTAGCGCTGGACGTCCTCCTTCGGCAGCGCCTGCGCGACGAGCTTGCCGATCCAGCGGTTCGGGAACCGCTCCTCGATCGCCTGGGCATAGCGACCGTAGAAATCGGCCTCTTCGAGCCCGTCGACGGTGCTCGTCACCGAGCCGCCGGTGAGCGTGTAGGCCTTGCTCGCCTTCTCTGTGTCGTGGGTGTCGATCAGCTCGAGCGCCTCGAGCACGTCAGCGACCGGCTTGACGCCGGTGTACGGGCGTCCGGCCTTGCGGTGCTGACGCCAGTTGTGGTTCATGTCGCAGAAGCCGCACTCCTCCTTCGCCCCGAAGTACTGACACAGCCGAAGCACGGTGAGGTAGATCAGGTATCCCCATTCGATCGTCGGTGCCGTCTCCATGACCGACTTTCCGTTCTTGAGCGTGTGGCGGTAGTACTCGGGCATCGGCGGGAGCCCCACGTCGGCGATCTGGCGGCCCTCGAGCGAGAGCCGCAGGGCACCGTCCCCGTTGCGGCCAACGCGATAGGGCGAGTCGGGGTTGACGCGCACCGACACGATCGTCCGGCGGAGCTCGTACGGGCCGCCCGTGAGCGAGATTTCCTCCGGTGGACGCCGCTCCGCCGCCTCGCCGAGCTCCGCGAGCGGCTTCTGGTCGAAGGAGAAGATGAAGTAGGACTTCGGCTTGACGTCCCCTTCGAGGTTGTCCGTGAGCGCCGAGGCGTCGAAGGCGATCCCGGCCCGGAGGAGGTCCTCTTTCAGCACCGCCTCACGAGGGATGTCCTGGAAGCGGGACATCAGCTCCTCTACGAGGCCCGTGCGTGTGTCGATCGCTGCGCTCGCCACCCCCGAAAAGTATCCCCTACCGGTGGACACCGCAGGACAACGGCGTTAGTGTCGGCGCGATGGCCGACCACGAGGCCGCCTGGGCGAAAGGGCTGGCGCAGGAACAAGCCCACCAGCGGGAGCTGCTTGCGACTTTCCGCGGCGAGCTTGCGGCCTTCGCGCGCGAATGCGCAAAGGCGCTGACTGCGCTGGATGCCTGCGTCGGCGGGCTTGGAGAGGTCTTCACCGCCCTCGAAACCGGCGCGAAGGCGCACGACCACGCCAAGATCGTGCTCGACGTCACCCGAAGGTTCCGCCAGCTCGCTCCGGGCTCCGAACGGCCCGAGGACGTCGAGCTCTACTCGAGTTTCGGCGAAGAGGGTGACGTCCCAGGCAGGGCGGTCGGCCATGCGAAGCGGCTGCTGGCTGAGGAGCCCAAGCGGAACGACCGCGAGCTGCTCCAAGCCGTTGTGCAGGCTGCGGGCGCGCGCGCACAGGTCGAGGACTTGCTGGGGCCGGCTCCGGTCGCGGCGCTGGCGGGGCTCGCTCCTCTAGCCCGGTGGTTCCCCGGCCTCGCGACCGTCGACGAGAAGGAAGCCGCGCCTGCCAGGAAGAAGCTGGCGACCGTGCTCGAGGCCGCCGAGCAGGGCGGCGGCGGAGAGCTGGTCGAACTGGCGGCCGCCGCGTCGCTGGCGAGCTCGGTACGTGAGGCTTCGGAGCATGCCGGCGCGTCGGCCAGGGCGGTCGAGGAGGGGCGCCTGCGACAAGTGATCGCCGAGGCGCGGGTTCAGCTCAAGCAGGACCTCGACGAGCTGCGCGGCACGCTTGACGACGCGAAGGACGCACCCGATGAGTGGCTACACGACCGCAAGGCAGAGCACGAAGCGCTGACACAAGAGGTCGAGGAGAAGCTCGAGCGCCTCGAGCGCACGGCGGGCTGGCTGAACAACCTTTTGCCTCGGCTCCAGCTCGTCAGCCGAGGGCTCGGAAGCGCGCAGAGGCTCCAGGCGGTCGAGGGCCGCATCGACCCCCAGCAGCCGGTCACGGCCGAAGCCGCACGTACGTCGCTCCTGCTCGAGCTCAGCTCGGTCTGGGGCCCGCTCCTTCCAGGCGCGCGCCGCGCCGCGCGCCCCGAGCGCCGGGCTCCCCTCGTGGCCGTCGCAATCGCGGTGATCGTCCTTCTGGGAGCCGGGGCCGGGCTGGGCGCCTACTTTGCCACCCGCGGCGGAGGCAAGAAGGCCGCCGAGACTTCAACCACGGCTCCGACCACGACCACAGCGCCGACCGAGTCCGGTCCTCTCAGCATGAGGCTCTACCCGATCCAGGACTTCCTGATCCTGCAGTGGGTGAACACCGGCACGGTGCCCATTGTCGACGTCACGGTGGCCCCCCAAGACTTCAACGTTGTCTCCGGAACCGACTGCAAGCTGGAAACCTCGCCAACCTCGTCGTCGACGACGAGCACCTCGCCTGGGATGGAGCTCCGATGCCGGGAGAACATCAAACCGGGACCGGAGCCGAGCTCGATCAGGATCGACACGGACCCACCCGGCTCGACCGGCTCGGTCCTCGTGACCTACAAGGATTCCGGAGGGAAGGTGTTCGGCCCGATCCCGGTCGAGTTGACGCAGGAAGAGCAGACGACTGCTTCGACGTCGACGACGCAGGCATTTCCTCCCAACGCGGCGTACGACGGGTGTCTGGTCATCGATCCCCAGGGCAAGACCACCGGCATCGCGGCCGCGTTCACCGTCTCCAACCCGCAGACCGGCCCCTATCAGGCGGCGTTCGCGGAAAGCCCGAGCGGCCGGTTGTCAGGTTCGGGCATGGCGACGAATGGCGGAAATCCCATCGTCGTTCCCATGCGGGCAACGGCGTTCGGCACCTACGACAAGCTTTCGATCACTGCGCCGGACGGCAAGCCCGTGAAGCTCGGCACGCTGGCGGGGCAGCTCCCACTGGAGCTGAACGCCGCTACCGACAAGCCCAACGGCTGCAGTCCCTCAAAGCTCAATGCGCCCCCAACGCCGACGCCGCCTACAACAAGTACGCGTGCCCAGGCGGCACAGGATTACCTGCATGCAGTCGCCCCGGCGAACGCGGCCATCGCGCGCTTCAACAGCACGGCCCGCACATGGACTGACTCAACCACGGGCGCCGAGGCGCTTGCTGCGGCTCGCCCGCTGATCTCGGCCTTCAACGCTGTTCAGCCCCGGCTGCTGGAGATCGCCGCCGCTTACCCGGCCGCCGCCGGAAGCCTGCAGGCCGGCGTCGCCGCTGCGCAACGGATCAACACCGATCTCGTCAACTTGGCGCGGTTGGACACCATCGGGCTATCGACCTGGGCGCGCGGCTTCGGGGCCGACATCGCCAAGCTGGTCGTGGCCTCCAAGCGCGCACGCGCAGACCTCGGGCTCCCGCCGATCAGCAGATAACCTCGCGCCGCGCGGTCTAGGGGTGGAGACCAGGGGGCCTGCGGGCCGGAGGCCCGCCAGGGATTGCGGTACCGTGATACGGGGTCATGCTTCGCCGTCTTCTCACCGCCGGGCTCGCCGCGGGCGTGCTCGCGGGCCCAGCCGCCGCTCAGGCGGGCCCGCAGATCCTCATGCCCGGCGTCACGTACGAGCAACGCATAGACCTGACGCTGCACGGTCCGGTGCGAACCCACGTCATCACCGCTCCGAAGCCGGGGGGTCTCTACCAGCTCGCTCCGACCCTGGCCCGCGGATCGCTGCAGACCGGCGAGCGACTGATCTCGATCGAGAGGCGGCTCGCGTCGACGGCGACGGTCGCCGGGATCAACGGCGATTCCTCCACGAAGGACGGGCGGCCGGACGGGATCGTTCTCCAGGGAGGCGTCCTCCAGAGCCCTCCCGATGCAGACCGCTCGACTCTCGGTATCGACGCCGCGCAAAGCTTGCTCGTCCAGCAGATCGGGCTAACCGCAGATTGGAGGGGGACGGGCCCGCTGCGCCGGCTCAAGGGCCTCAACCGGCCACCGCTGCCCGGCTGGACCACCCTCTATACGCCGGCGTGGGGAGCCGCAACGCCCCCTTCGCGTGACACGGTCGAAGCGGTGCTCAGTCCGTTTCCGAGCGCTTCGCCGAACGCTGACCTGCTCGGCCAGGTCACGAAGATCGCCGGCGGCGGGGGGCATTCGATCCCGCCGGGAGGAGCAGTCTTGGCGGCCCGCGGGAGCTCGCGCGAGAGGCTCAATACCGAAGCACCTGCAGGCACACAGGTGACCATCCGCCTCCTGATTCCGCCGGTTTTCGCAGGAGCGGTGGACGGGATCGGAGGAGGGCCCCAGCTCGTCGAGAACGGACGGCCGGTGTTCCATTCCTTCGAGGATTTCGATACGTCGTGGCTCGCGCCGCGAATGGCTCGTACCGCAGTCGGGCAGCGCGCCGACGGCGGAGTCGTTCTCGTCGCGGCCGACGGTGGGAGGCCGGGCTACAGCGTCGGCGTCACGAACTTCGAGCTTGCCCAGACGATGGTTCGCCTCGGCGCCGTCACCGCCATGGCGCTCGACGGCGGCAACGCCACGACGATGGCGTTCGACGGAACTCTTCTGAACCGGCCTGCGCACGGCCAGGCGCGGATCCCCGACGCCCTCCTGCTTCTCTACTACGGAGTCCAGGCCCCGCCGCCCGCGGAGGCCGTCGTCTCGCCGAACGGCGACGGTGTGGGCGAGCAGCAGACACTCGCCTACAAGCTCGTCCGCCCGTCAACGGTCGCCGCCACGCTGACTGCGCCCGACGGCTCGATCCGGGTGCTCGATTCCGCCGCCCGGGCGAGCGGGCTCTACAACTTCACCTGGACAGGGCTGGGCTCCGGCGGCCAGCTCGAGCCGGAGGGTCGCTGGGTGTGGACGGTCGACGCGACCGACGACCTCGGCCGGAGCTCCGAAGCGACCAGGGACTTCTCCCTCAACACGACACTCGCGCACCTGACCGCCCTGCCGGCGACGATGTCGGCGAGGACCGGCTCAGTGGAGATCAGCCTCGACCTCCTCCATCCCGCCGACCTCACCGTGCAGGTCGAGACCGACAAGGGAGCCGTGCTCCGCGTCCTGCGAGACCGCGCTCAAGGCCCTGGGCACTTTCAGCTGCGATGGAGAGGGCGCCTGAAGGGAAAGGCGGCGCCCCCCGGCCGCTATGCGATTCGCGCGATCGCGGTAAACGACCTGGGCCGGATGGAGCTCACCTCGCCGCTCAGGCTTCGGTAGCGCGATGGTCCTCGGCTCGATCACGAGCTCGGTCACGTCCGCAATCGGCGACTGGGGCTTGTACGCCGTCTTCCTGCTCATGGTGCTCGACGCCGTCTTCCCGGCGGCGAGCGAGCTCGTGATGGTCTACGCAGGCGCGCTCGCGGCCGGAGCCTTCCCGGGACAGACGGTGACCCTCCTCGGCCTGAAGCTCCACACGCCCTTCTGGGCCTTCGTGGCGATGGCCCTCGCGGGCGCGGTCGGGAACACCGTGGGCTCTCTGCTCGGTTGGGGAATCGGCGCCTACGGCGGGAGACCCTTCCTGGAAAGGAGCGGCCGCTTTCTGCACGTAACCCCGGACAAGCTGGCACGAGCAGAGCGCTGGTTCGACCGCTTCGGCGATGCGGCCGTCTTCCTCGGCCGCGTCACGCCGCTCATCCGGTCGTTCATCTCCTACCCGGCGGGCATCGTCCGCATGCCGCTCGGCCGCTTCACGCTACTCACCTTCTCCGGCTGCCTCGTCTGGTGCGGCGCTCTCGCCGGAGCGGGCTGGGCACTCGGGTCGAGCTGGGACAACCTCCACCGCAACTTCCGCTTCGTCGACTACGCCATGATCGCGCTCGTCGCCGGCCTCGCGGCTTATTTGGTCATCCGGGGTCTCACGAAGCGCGCACCGGCTGCTGAGAGAGAGGACTAAACTTGCTCCACTGCGGCAAGGAGTGAAAACGACCGCCGGATCGAACTGTATTCAGTGATTCCCAGCCGACACCGCATCTGGCAACTCGTGGCGGACGGCGCGCTCGTCGCCCTCGCCTGGTTCCTGGCCTTCGAACTTCGGTTCGACCAGGGGGTTCCACGCTTCTACGAGACGCTGTTCCAGCGGACGATTCTCATCGTCGTCGCGATCAAACTCGTCGTCTTCGTCGCCTTCGGCTTCTACAACCACTGGTGGCGCTACGTCTCGACCAGGGACATGTGGCGGATCTTCCGCGGCGTCACCGTCGCCTGCCTGGCGGCCGACCTCACCGTCTACCTCGCGAGCCCGGTCCACCACATCCGGCTTCCGCGCTCGATCTCGGTCCTCGACTGGCTCATGACGCTGGCCCTCGTCGCCGGAGGCCGGCTGCTCGTGCGGACGATCATGGAGAGGCCCTCCCCGACCGCCCTCGTAGCACGCGGCAGGGAAGTGCTCGTCGTCGGCGCCGGGGACGCCGCGCAGCTGGCCGTGCGGGAGATGTTGAAATCGCCCGTGCTCGGATACACGCCGATCGGGCTCGTGGACGACGACCCACGCAAGAAGAACATCCGCCTCCACGGCGTTCGCGTGCTTGGGACGACAGCAGACCTCCGGCACATCCTGCGCGAGAGCAAGCCGGACGAGGTGTTGATCGCAATTCCGTCCGCCTCGGGCGACGTGCGGCAGGAGATCGTCGACATCACGCGCAAGGAAGGCGTCTCGGTCAAGACTCTTCCGGGCCTGTACGAGCTGATCTCCGGCGACGTCGACCTGACCGCGCAGATCCGTCCCGTCCAGGTCGAGGACGTGCTCGGACGCGAGCCCGTCGAGGTCGACCTGGAGTCGGTTGCGTCCTATCTGGCCGGAGAGACCGTGCTCGTTACCGGAGCCGGGGGGTCGATCGGCTCCGAGCTATGCCGCCAGATCGCTCGGCTCGGTGCAGCCCGCTTGATCCTCGTCGACCAGGCGGAGCCTGCGCTCTTCGAGATCGAGCGCGAGCTGGTGGACGAGCGCCACTTCCCGGCCAGCATCCCGGTTCTCGGCGACGTCAAGAACCAGGCCAAGATGCGACAGGTCTTCGAGCGCTACGAGCCGAAAGTCGTCTTCCACGCTGCCGCCTACAAGCACGTGCCGCTGATGGAGGCGAACCCGCTCGAGTCGGTGCGGAACAACGTGCTCGCGACGAAGACAATTGCCGAGGTTGCGGTCGAATTCGGCGCCGAGCGGTTCGTGCTCGTCTCGACTGACAAGGCGCTCAATCCGAGAGCCGTATACGGCCAGTGCAAGACGCTGTGCGAGTGGATCGTCGAGGCCTTCGGCCACCGCGACGACGTCCGGACGCGGTTCGTCGCCGTTCGTTTCGGCAACGTGCTCGGCTCCTCCGGCAGCGTCGTCTCGATCTTCCGCAAGCAGATCGAGCGGGGCGGCCCGGTAACCGTGACTCACCCGGACATGACGCGCTACTTCATGACGACACCGGAGGCTGTCGCGCTCATCGTCCAGTCGGGCGGTATTGGGGGCCGCGGCGAGATCTTCGTCCTCGACATGGGCGAGCCCGTCCAGATCGTCGATCTCGCACACAACATGATCCGGCTTTCGGGCAAGGAGCCCGAGCGGGACATCGCCGTCGAGTTCATCGGCGTCCGGCCGGGCGAGAAGATGCACGAGGAGCTCATCGGCGATGACGAGCGAGCCACGCCCACGGCGCATCCCAAGATCATGCGCATCACGCGGGCGGGGATCGATTCGGACTGGCTCGACCGCCGCCTCGAGGAGCTCGCGCGGATGGTCGAAGAGGGCGATACGCTCGAGCTCGTCAGCCTGCTCTCGACGATGATGCGAGAGCCCAAGCGAACGGCCACGCTGGCACATGCCGATGTCGTCTAGACACCTACTTCTTGTTGCAGGCGTTTCACTCGGCCTGACGGCGCCGGCACTCGCCGGCTCCGCGGCGACGCCGGACGTCACCGTGCTGATCGGAAAGGCGACGAAGCTGGTGCGAGCGAAGGCGACATTCAAGAAGGCGGTCCTGCTCGAGGCCGACGGCACGACGGCAAAGCACGGAAAGGTATCGACGGCGAACGGGATCACAAAGTGGCGCTTCGTCTTCGACAACCAGTCGACGCAGGGGAGCCGGTTCGCCAGCGTCTTCGTCGTCGCCAACAAGGGCCATTTCGGGAAGGTCACAGGCATGCGCGGGCCCTTCCTCGAGGATCGCCGCATCACGAAGCCGCCGAAGATGACGCTGGCGACGGCAGTCAAGAAGCTGCGCGCGAAGCACTACAGCGGCGGGTTCTACGACGTGACCCTGCGCTGGCCTCTCGGTCCCGGCTTCAACGAGACGCTCTACATCTTCGGGTTCGGTCAGGCAGCGAAACATCCCTACGTGTCGGTCGGAACGCAGACCGGCCGCGTCAAGCCGCTCTCCTAGCCTGGGACGGGCTCGCGCCCGTCGGTGAACATCGGGAAGAGGTAGGGGCGGTACCGCTTCGTCCCGTCGGAAAGCTCGGGAGGAAACCCGGTGGCGACGGCCTCGGCCGCCTGGCGCCAGAGCCGGACGATCTCTGCCCGGACCATCTCCATCGCCTCTTCGTAGCCCGCCCGGTTGCGCCGGAGCCCTTCGAGGCTGATCGGCTCGCCCCAGACGACGGCGCAGCCGCGCCGATTCCTGGGCGACCAGCGGAAAGTCTCGACGCCGCACGGAATCACGGGCACCCCCTCCTGCATCGCGATCATCATGCCGCCGATCTTCACCTCCCCCGGATACCCGAGCCGCTGCCGTGTTCCCTCCACGTGGACCCCAACCACGTGGCCCTCGCGAACAAGCCGGCGGGCCTCGCGTAGCGCCTCGCGGTCACCCTCGCCGCGCCGCACGGCGAACGCCCCCGTCCAGCCAAGAAGCTCGCCGACGACCGGCATGGCCATCAATTCCGCCTTGGCCATGTAGAAGACCGTGCGTGGAGAGAAGATTCCGATCAGCGTGTGGTCGAGCGCGGCCAGGTGGTTTGCCGCCAGTACGGCGCCGCCTGAGAGCGGAACCCGGTCGAGCCCGTATCCCCGCGATCCGGGAGCGAACGTGAACACGTACGCCGAAACGGCCCAGCGCAGGGGATACCAGAGAACCTCGGGATCCTCGCGCCAGAGCTTTGGGATGCCAAGACGCGTCAGGAGCACGCCGCGAGTGTACTGCCGCATGCCATGGATTACTCTGCATAGGGAACGCTTATGGACACTCGCCAGCTAGCCGCCTTTGTCGCGGTCGTCGAGAAGAAGAGCTTCTCCCAGGCCGCCGAGCGGCTGGGCGTGACGCAACCTGCCGTCAGCCTTCAGATCCGCGCCTTGGAAGAGCGCCTTGGAACACAGCTTCTCGACCGCTCCGGCCGCCGTGTCGAGCCGACCGAGGCGGGCCTCGTTCTCTACCGCAGCGCGCTCAAGATGCTGCAGCTCGAAAGCCAGCTCGCGCAGGACCTGGAGCAAGAGGAGAGCGGCGAGCTGCACGGCACGCTCGCGATCGGCGCCTCGACGGGGCCAGGAGGCCATCTCGTGCCGCTGCTTCTGTGTGAGTTCCAGCGTGACCGTCCCGAGCTCGGAATCGCTCTCTCCATCTCCGATACGCAGAATGTGATCGATCTTGTCGCCGAGCGACAGCTCGAGCTCGGCGTCGTGGGCGCGCTCAGGCGGCATCGCTCGCTGGAATTCGAGGCGCTCGCACGCGACGAGATCGTTCTCGCCGTCCCGCCGAGCCATCGCTTCGCCGGCAAGAGGATCTCGCTCGACCGGCTCCGCGAGGAAACCCACATCGTGATGCAGGAGGGAGCGGGCGTCCGGCACGTGATCGAAGAAGAGTTGCGAGACGCCGGCTTGCGCCTGCGAGAGCTCGCCCCGAAGCTCGAGCTGGGCCTGCAGGAGTCAGTCAAGAGCGCGGTCGCCGCCGGCTACGGCGTGACGTTCATCTCGCGGACGGCGATCGAGGGAGAGCTGGCCGCAGGCACGCTCGGAGCAGCGCGCGTGGAGGGGCTCGAGCCGGGTAGGCAGATCTATGTCGTCCGCTCCTCAGGCCGGATGCCCACACGTGCGGCGGAGGCGTTCCTCGAGTTCGCGCGGGCACGCGTCGGCTGACGTTCGGTTTGTCGTTGCTGCCCGAAGGGCACGACGCAGGCAGTGGATCCGGAAGTTCACCCCGAGCGGCTCGAGAAGGCTGTTGAGGATTTCGACGAGGCCGTTCACTCGGCCGCCCAAAGCCGGCGGCACCTCGCGCGCGCTGCTGTTCGCCTGAGGGAGCTTGTTCGCGTCTGGGGAGAGCCTGTTCCACCCCCGAATTCCATTAGCAGCACTAATCCTTCTGATTAGTCTTTAGCCCTTTCCACTGCTATAGTCGGGCGGTGCCTCACACGCTGTCGACTGACGTCCTGGTAGTGGGCAGCGGAGCCTCCGGGCTCGCCGCCGCGGTCTCGGCCGACCGTGCCGGCGCGAAGGTCTGTCTGGCGACGAAAGGCGCCGTTCAGTCCTGCAACTCGGCCAAGGCGCAGGGCGGAATCCAGGCGGCCTTCGCCGACGACGATTCACCCGAGCAGCACGCGGAGGACGTCTGGCAGAGCTCGCACGAAACAGCTGATCGCCGCCTGGTCGAGATTCTCACTGCGGAGGCTCCGGACGCGATTCACTGGCTCGAGGAGCTCGGCGTGGAGTTCACCAGGGAAAACGGCGGCTATCGTCTGGCCCGCTGCGGCGGCGCCTCTCGAAAGCGCCTACTCCAGGTCGGCGATCGCACGGGCCACGCAATCACCCAGGCCCTGCGCGAGGCCTTCGAGGGCTCGAGTGGAACGGCCCTCCCCCATCATCCGCTGGCCGGCCTGCGCCCCTCCGGGAGCGGCTGGATCGCCACCTGCCGGCGCAAGGACGGAGAGGAGGTCGAGATCGCAGCGAGCGCCGTCATCCTGTCGGCGGGCGGGCGCTGCTACCGAGAAGCCGAGGAACGTGGCGAGCTCTCGACGAACCATCCCGGCGCGACCGGCGAGGTGACCCAGATTGCACTCGATCTCGGCGCCGAAGCCCGCGACCTCGATGCTCTGCAGTACCACCCGAACGGCGGCGCGTGGCCGCGGAACATGCAGGGCTATTCCATCCCCGAGACGACGCGCGCCTACGGCGCCGTCCTCGTCAACGCCGACGGCGAGGAGTTCACCGACTCGCTCGGGCCGCGCGACGCAGTCTCGGCCGCCATCTTCGAGGAGGTCGAGCAGGGAAGAGGCGTGGCGACGGAGGACGGCCGCCCGGCGGTCTATCTCGACACGACGCGCATTCCTGAGGCCGACGCCGAGATCTCCCTCCCTTACATGCTGCGCCGCTATCGCGCCGGTGGCATCGACCCCCTGCGCGAGCCGATCCTCACCTATCCGGTGCTCCACTACCAGAACGGCGGCCTCGTGATCGACGAGCACGGCGAGACGACGCTCGAAGGCGTGTTCGCCTGCGGCGAGATCGCGGGCGGGACGCACGGCCGCAACCGGATGATGGGCAACTCGCTGCTGGAGTGCACGGTGTTCGGCCGGCGCGCCGGGCGCGCGGCCGCAGAAAGGGCGGCGGCGTGAGACGCCCTCTATCAAGGTCACAGAGATGCGCGTGAGCACGGTCGGTGTCGATCTCGCAGGCGCCGTGGAGGATGCCGCGGCCCACCTGTACGTGTGGGCGCTGAAGGACATACCGCAGGATCTCCGCGACGCGCTCGCAGAGGCGCGCGGCCGCGAGACATCGGTGCCGGGGCAGCGCGTCCTGGACACCATCCTTCGTAACGTCGAGATCGCCGAGCGAGACACGAACCTCGTCTGCCAGGACACGGGAATCGCCGTGTACACCTGCCGGGTCGGAGAGCTCTTCCCGCTCCATCCCGCGCGCATCTACGCGGCTCTGAAGACGGGCACGGAGCGCGCGACCCTCGAGCATCCGCTGCGCTCGAACGCCGTCCACACGATCACACGCGAGAACACAGGCCCGAACACCGGCTACCGGCTGCCGATCGTGCATTGGGAGTTCATTCCGGACTGGGACGGCCTCGACGTGAAGTGCATACCCAAGGGATCGGGCTCCGAGAACATGAGCTTCCTGAAGATGTGCGTCCCCGCCGACGGCGTCAAGGGGATCAAGCAGTTCGTCCTCGAGTCGATCGTCTCGGCGGGGGGCAAGCCGTGCCCGCCCGGGATCGTCGGCGTGGGGATCGGCGGTTCGGCCGACTACGCCATGTACCTCGCGAAGGAGGCGATCGCGCGGCCGGTGGGAACGAGGAACTCCGATCCGGTCGTCGCGCAGCTCGAGGAGGAGCTGTACGAGCTTTTGAACGAGACCGGCATCGGCCCGATGGGCCTCGGCGGCGACGTGACCGTGCTCCAGGCGCACGTGGAGCACGCCGACACGCACATGACCCTGAATCCCGTCGCCGTCAACTATCAGTGCTGGGCCGCCCGCAGAGCCTCGGCCCATATCTCCGCAGACGGCGAGATCGAGTACGACCGGGAGGCGTGATGGCCGAGCATCGCTTGACATTCCCCACGACCGAGGAAGAGATCCGGAAGCTCCGCGCCGGCGACCTCGTCACGGTCGACGGCCACATCATCGGCATCCGCGACCGCTCGCACATCCGAATCTTCGACGAGGGCGTCGAGCCGCCGATGAATCTGACCGGGGCCTTCCTGCTGCACACGGCGCCCGGCGTCCGCAAGCTCGGCGAGGGTCGCTACGAGAAGGTCTGCATCGGGACGACAACGAGCGCCCGGATGGTGCGCTTCACCGAAGGGCTCGGGTCGAAGTACGGCGTTCGCGCGATCTGCGGCAAGGGCGGCCTCCCGGACGACGCGATCGAGCCGATGCGCGAGCACGGGATGGTGTACTTCGCAATCGTCGGCGGCGCGGCGGCCCTCGAGACGACCCAGATCGAGGAGATCGAGGAGGTCGCCTGGGAGGATCTGATGCCCGAGTGCCTCTGGAAGTTCCGCGTCAAGGACTTCGGCCCCCTCTGGGTCGGTATCGACTCGCACGGCAGCTCGCTCTTCCACGACGTGCAGGAGCGGGCCA
>WNGF01012184.1_pt1 | contig 18367 bp, 14 predicted proteins | sample 5400641 | NCBI WGS metagenome assembly WNGF01 (sample SAMN13153371, study PRJNA577476) | soil metagenome | isolation source: 80 cm soil or saprolite under grassland replicate 2 | place: USA:California | collected 2016-06-15
CGCTACACGGTCTCGGTGAACGGTTTGCGTGACACCGAAGGCCGTGCGCTCGAATCAGCTTCCGTCTTCTTCACCACTCGCGGAGACGTGCATACGGTTTTCGCTCCGCGCCCACCTGCGGGGCGGGCGGCGGGCACGAGTCCGTCTCGAGCGACAGCTGGGAGTCTTTCGGCGGCAGCCGATGATGATGAGGAGTGGGTTCCCGACGGGGGCAAGGACTGGCGTACTGGACGGCCGGACTCACGGTGGCGTCTCCTCCCCTCGCTGCACGCGCCTAATGGGATGACCGCCCTTGCCGGCCAAGTCCTGCGGCTCAACGGCGAGCCGCTCGCGAACGTCGCACTCGGCATCGGCAGCATAGCGACGCGAACCGATGACACGGGACGCTTCCTGTTGACCGGCGTTGAGCCTGGCGTCCATGCGCTGGTGATCGACGGCCGCACGGCAAACCGTCCCGGGCGAACCTACGGGCGATTCGAAGCCAACGTCGAGCTGAAGCGCGCAGAAACCGTCGTCCTTCCCTACACCATCTGGATGCCGAAGCTCGATACGCAGCACGCGGCCACCATCCCGCGCTACACCACGGAGGAGGTGGTCATCACCACCCCGCGCATTCCCGGCCTCGAGTTTCGGCTTCCCGCGCACGCGGCCCTGCGCGACGAGGACGGCACCCCGATCACCGAGATCACGATCACGCCGATTCCTCTCGACCGGCCGCCGTTTCCGCTGCCCGCCGGCGTGGACGTCCCGCTCTACTTCACGGTCCAGCCCGGAGGCGCCTACGTCTACACCCGCGCCGCCACTGGCGCGGCTCTCATCTACCCCAATGGCATCGGCGCCTCGGCCGGAACGAAGTTTCAGTTCTGGAATTACGAGGCTGACCGGAAAGGCTGGTACGTATATGGGCTCGGAACCGTGACGCCCGATGGCCGTCAGGTGGCGCCGGACCCCGGTGTCAGGCTCTACGAGCTGACGGCCGCCATGGTGCAGGGACCGAGCAGTGCGCCCCCGGAAGGGACAGCGCCCGGCTCGAACGCCACCGGCGGCGACCCGGTCGACCTCACCACCGGCCTCTTTGTCCTCTCCCACACGGACCTCGCGCTGCCCGACGTCCTGCCGATCGTGCTCACCCGGACGTATCGACCCCGCGATTCCATCTCGCGGGCTTTTGGCATCGGGGCGACCCATCCCTACGACATCTTCCTGGTCGGCAACATCCTGCCCTACACCTGGCAGGAGCTGATCCTGCCCGACGGCGGACGTATCCACTTCGATCGGATTTCCGCCGGGGCCGGCTATACCGACGCGGTCTACGAGCACACGGCCACGCCGACGCGCTTCTACAAAGCCCGCCTCGCCTGGAACGGTAACGGCTGGACGATCACCCTCAAGGACGGCACGCTCCTCATCTTTCCCGATAGCTACAACACGACCCGGCCCCAGCAGGCCGCGATCACCGAACTCCGTGACCGCTTCGGGAATCGCCTTCTCCTCACGCGCGACGGCGCGAGCAATCTCACCCGCATCACGGCGCCCAGCGGCCGCACGATTGACTTCACCTACGACGCCAGCTATCGGGTGACCCAAGCCAAGGACACCATCGGCCGGACGGTCACCTACACCTACGACGCCAGTGGCCGCCTGGCGACGGTGACGAACCCTGTCGGCGGCGTCACCAGCTATACCTACGACGCCTCGCATCGGATGCTCACGCTGACCGACGCCCGCGGCATCACCTTCCTGACCAACGAGTACGACACCGCGGGCCGGGTGGTGCGCCAGACGCAGGCCGATGGCACCACGTACCAGTTTGCGTATGTCCTCGACCCGACCACTGGAAAGATCAATCAGACGGATGTGACCGATCCGCGGGGCATCGTCAGACGACTGACGCTCAGTTCGGCCGGTTATCCCTTACCGATACGCGGGCCTTCGGAACGGCGCTGGCGCAAACCGTGACCTATGTCCGCAACTCCGGAAACGCCATGACGTCCCTGACCGATGCGCTCGCCCGGACGACGAGCTACGCTTACGACGCTTCTGCGAATCTTACGAGCGTCACGCGGCTGGCCGGGACGGGCAACGCCGTCACGACGAGCTTCACCTACGAGCCCACCTTCAACCAGCTCTCAAGCATCACCGACGGCTTGGGGCACACGACCACGTTTGGCTACACGCCCCAAGGCGCCCTCGCGGGCATGACCGACGCGCTGGGACACTCCACGACACTCACGGCGAATGCCGCCGGCCAGCCGACGACGATCACAACGCCCGCCGGCACCACGACGCTCGCCTACAACGTGACCGATCTCCTGAGCGCTAGCGATCCGCTCGGCAACGTCACGCAGCAATTTGTCGACCCCGTCGGTCGCGTCCTGGCTCGGACCAACCCGCTCGGCCGGCGGACGGGTTACGGCTACGACGGCCTGAACCGCCTGACGACGATCACCGATGCGATCGGCGGCGTCACGAGCCTCAGCTACGACGCGAACGGCAACGTCCTCGGAGTCACCGATGCTCGGGGGAACACCACCGCCTACACCTACAACGCGATGGACCGCGTGACCTCGCGGAGCGATCCCCTACTTCACGCCGAGAGCTCCGTCTACGACAGCAACGGCAACCTGGTGACGTTCACGGATCGCAAGGGGCAGGCGACGAACCGCACGTACGACGCCCTGAATCGACTCACCCAGATCTCCTACGCCGACGCGTCGACGACGACCTATACCTGGGACGCCGGCAACCGGCTCACGCAGCTCGTCGACTCCGTCGGTGGGACAATCACCCGGACTTACGATGGTCTCAACGGGCTAACGAACGAGACCACGCCGCAAGGAAGTATTACTTATACCTACGATGCGGGGGATCGTCGGGCGAGTATGACGGTGGCGGGTCAGCCAACGGTCACCTACGCCTACGACGCCGCCGATCGGCTGACGTCGATCACGCAGGGCAGCAGCGTCGTGCAGTTCGCTTACGACGCCGCGAACCGCCGCACCGTCCTCACGTTACCCAACGGAGTCACCACGCAGTATACGTACGACGCGGGCTCTCGGCTGACCGCCCTGACCTACAAGTAACCGCATCCAGGTCGGCGGCACGTGGGCCCGCACGGGCTTGCCCCTGGCCGTCGCCTCCGCGACCTACAACGCCAACAACCAGCAGCTGACCCTCGGCAGTCGAAGCTTGACGTACGACCTAAACGGCAATCTAACGAACGATTCGGTGAACGGCTACACCTGGAACGCGCGGGGCCAGCTCGTCACCATAGCTGGGCCGGTGGCCGCGGGCTTCGGCTACGACGGCCTGGGCCGCAGGTGGGCAAAGACGGTCAACGCGACTACGAGCTTCCTGTACGACGGGCTGAATCCCGTGCAGGAACAGTCGGGCGCCGCCATCGCGAACTTCGTGATTGGACTCGCCCTCGATGAGTTCTTCACGCGGACGGACACCGCCGCGACGCAGGCGTATCTCTCGGATGCGCTCGGATCGACACTCGCGTTGACCGATAGCGCTGGTATCGTGCAGGCGACTTACACGTACGAGCCATTCGGGACGACGACGTTCACGGGGACGACAGGCAACAGCTATGACTACACCGGCCGCGAGAGCGATGGCACGGGGCTGAAGTATTATCGGGCGCGTTACTACCACCCGCTATTCCAGCGGTTTGTGTCAGAGGATTCGAGCGGTTTTTCAGGCGGACTCCATGCCTATGCCTACGTCGACAACACCCCACCCAACTTCGTTGATCCTCTCGGTCTCGACAAGGAAGCAACGCGCGCCGGTGCCCGAATCATCAAAGCTGGTTTATGGGGAATGGGCCGCGGCGCACTAATCGGCGCGATCGGCGGCGCGCCGGCGTTGAGCGCGCCGGAGGGCGCGATAGTCGGAGGGCTGGTAGGATTGTCTACAGGCCTGCTAATGGGAACGCTTGGCGAGGCGTCGGGGATCAACGCGCTGATCGATAAAGCCATCGGGAACGTGGGGCCGTCGCCATTCCGCCCGGGACCATTTCCAATGCCTCAATGAGCTTCGCACAACGTCTTGAAATACTGCGCAGGTATAACCCACCGGCTGATATCAGCAATATCCTGGATCGGCTCGCCGCGAGTCTATCCGAGATGGGATTCGCCGTTCAGACGAGAGATCCTTCGTTGAATGCCGTAAAAGGTTCTAGGACACGCACTTGGTGGCATGGCGCATCAGGAGTTGATCCGACCGATCTACCGATTCGTCTTGAGGCTACCGTTGACGTGGCTGCTGCGGGGCGAGGTTTCGTCACTATACGCATCATGGATGACTATTGGCGATTCGGCTTGAGAACAGGCGCCGAGGCGATCTTTCTAAGATATTTTGAGTCAGTTGCTGAAGAGCTCGCTCGCAAAGCGGGGTTGAGCCCTGTCTCCTATGATTTTTCGCAAGTCGCCGGATATGCAGGTTTACGCGCGCGGCACGCCGCCTATCTGCATCTTGCTGGTCTAGTATTTATCGCCGTCGTCGCATTATTTCTGATTGAGGCCATACTCCGCCTATTGATGAGAGCCGCAGCGCCATGAGGGAGTAGCTTAGGCAGACCACTTCGCTGATTAAAATTAATTTACCCGGCGGGGCAGCCGACCACGATCACGACTGCCGCCGGCACCACCACCCTCGCCTACAACCTGACGGACGTCGTGAGCACCACCGACCCTCTCGGCAACATCACGCAGCAGTTCGTCGACCCGGTCGGCCGCGTCCTCAGCACGACCAACCTGCTCGGTCAGCGGACGCGCTACGGCTTTGACGGCCTGAATCGGCTTACAACGGTCACCGATGCCATCGGCGGCATCACGAGCTTCGGCTACGACGCCAACGGCCACGTCCTCGGCGTCACCGATGCGCGAGGGAATACGACCGCATACAGCTACAACACGATGGATCGGGTGACGACGCGGACTGATCCGCTCCTCCACGCCGAGAGCTACGTTTACGACGGCAATGGCAACCTGGTGACCTTCACCGACCGGAAGGGGCAGGCGACAACCCTGACGTACGACGTGCTCAATCGAGTCACGCTTATTACCCATGCCGATGGATCGACGACCACCTACACATGGGACCCGGGCAACCGGCCTCAACTTCGAATCCCTACGACTTCACCGGCGGCCGCTGTCTCAGGGGCCGGTGAGGTGGGCTCGACGCAGTTGGTCGTCGGGGCCGAAGAGTTATCCACGGCGTGACAACGGACTTCGTGTATGACGCGCTGAACCCCGTGCCAGAGCAATCGGCATCGACGATCATGAATCTCTTGGCCGGATTGGGAGTGGACGAATATTTCAGCCGAGGCGATGCGACCAGTACGGCATTCTACCTCACCGACGCCCTCGGCTCGACCGTCACACTCCCTGACAACTCCGGCGGGCTCCCGACCGCCTACAACTACGCGCCGCTCGGCGCAACGAGCCTAATCGGCGCTCCTAATTCGAATCCCTATGACTTCACCGGCCGCGAGGGTGACGGCACCGGCATAGCAAGAGCGCCCGGTGAAGAGCAGGAACATTCGAGGACGAGGAAGACATGGAAGAATCCTCAAAACACGATGCGGTGATCGCGGAGTGGTTGCAGATCCTTGCACTCGTGCATGACGACTTAAGCCAACGACTGGGACTGGGTGAGTTGAGCGCTCTCTATGCCTGCATTCCTGACTGTTTTAGAGACTTCTCCAGCATCTATGGTCAACTCATTCCGTCTTTGGCCGAGGCTGCGCGAGCCCGGGACTACTCGCGACTTCTGGAGCGGGTCGACGATCTTGCGGGGGCGGGCGGCAGGCTTCAGCATATCGCGCGTCATCTCGAAGACGCTCAGGCCGGGTTCGTAGCGCTGATTCGCCTCCTGGAAGAGAAAGACACCACGACAGAGCGCTGAGTGCAAACTACTCCGCAGGAGACTTCTGCCGTTGGGCGTAGACCGCAGAGCATCGCCAGCTGAGCTCGACCTATCCATTCGTTCCGGCACTCCTGGGGAGCAATCCGTCCACGACGCACGCGTTACGGCGTTCAAAGTCGAACCGTCCTGACCGTCTCCGATCGGGGTGTTCCCTGACGAAGCTGTTCCGCGATCTCACGGAAGCGAACGTCCGGAATGGGTATGACCACCAGACGCGTGTCTCCTTCAGATATTGACCACGAAGTGATTTCGCTCAAGCCCCTCATCCCCGTCGCTCCTTCTTTCCGACGGGACCTCTGCATCTCTCTAAGGCGCTGTGGCCAGAAGCGTCTGGGAGCTCGGCGCCGAGGCGGAAGCTGGCTCACGGAGCTGATTCGCTGTGAATTTCTTGTCCATCCGCGGGCGTCAGTCGAGCAGGACGGTCCTCAGCCGCGCGATCATCGCGGGCTCGAGCTTGAAGAGATTGCCGACCGTGCGCTCGATCTCCTCGCCGGTAATGGGCGCGATCTCCAGCTTGATCCGCTCGGCCTCGGCGAGGAAGGCGGGATCGCGCAGCGTGTCCTGAAACGCCTTGCGCAAGACCTGGACGCGATCCTTCGGCGTGCCGGGCGGCAGCGTGAACGCGCGGACGAGCGTGCTGTCGTTGTGGACGGCGACCTCGAGGAGGCGTCGCGCCTCGTCGGTCTTGACGAAGTTGATGGCGAGCGGGACGTTGGGCAGATCCGGATGCGGCTTCGGCGTGATCTGGAGCACGACCTGCACCTCGCCGGCGTCGAGTCCCTTGCGCCACGTCGCGCGGACCGAGCCCCAGCCCCAGCACGACCCGGCCAGTTCCCCGCCCTCCGCCGCCAGGCGGATCTCCGCGGTCCCCTTGTAGCCCGTCACCAGCTGGATGGGCAGGCCGAGCGCCACCTTGATGACCCGCGTGATGTTGTCGGGGTTGGACGAGCCCGGGGCGACCCCGCCCATTTTCACCGGCGGGGAGGCGGTCATCCATCGCTCGAGACTCGTCACGCCGCTGGCCTTCGTCAGCGCGCACACGGGATGCTCGTTGACGGGAGCGCCGAGGTACTCGAACTTCCGGGCGTCGAACTCGATGCCCTTCTGCCCCAGCACCTGGCTCAGCAAGAGACCGCCGATGAAGTGGCCGATGGTGAGGCCATCCGGCTTGGCGATCTTGTAGAGGTAGTTGGCCGAGATCAGGCTGCCCGCGCCGGGCATGTTCTCCACGATGATCGTCGGATGGCCCGGGATGTGGCGCGTCATGTGCCGCGCGATGGTGCGCGAGTAGACGTCGAACCCGCCGCCCGCCGTGAAGCCCACGACGATGCGCACGGTCTTGCCCCGGTAGAAGGCCTCCTGCGTCTCCGCGGAGATGACCGACGCCACGAGCCCGAGAGCCACGCCGACTGCGATGAGCCGTCTCATGTCCGTGTGCTCCTTGTGCTACCGTAGGCGGCCCGAAGCGTAAAGGAGACGGCCGGCATGAGCAAGCTCAACCTCACCCTCGCCGTGTGTGATTACGATCGCACGCAGGCGCTCAAGACCGGCGTGGTCGCGCCCCAGGGCGTCGACCTCAACGTGCTGACGCTGACGCCCGAGGAGATCTTCTACCGGATGGGGCGCTTTCGCGAGTTCGACGTGTCGGAGCTGTCGCTGTCGACGTACACGATCCGGCGTGGACGCGGCGAGCCGCTCGTCGCGATTCCGGTGTTTCCCTCCCAGTCCTTTCGCCATTCGGCCGTGTTCGTCCGCGACGGCGCGGGTATCCGCGAGCCCCGGGATCTCCGCGGCAAGCGCATGGGCGTGCCGAAGTACCACATGACGGCCGCGGTCTGGATCCGCGGGATCCTCGAGGACGACTACGGCGTCGCCCCCAAGGACATGCGGTGGTTCGAGGGCGGCGAGGGGGCGAAGGTCAAGGAAGTGGACTACACGCTGCCGCCCGAGATCGATCTGCACCAGGTGCCGGGCGACCGGACCCTCGGCGACATGCTCGCCGCCGGTGAGCTCGACGCGTTCATGGGCGCGCGCCGCCCCGCGTCCCACGGCCACGGGGTGAGCCGCCTCTTCCCCGACTACCGTCGCGTCGAGCGCGAGTGGTACGAGCGCACCGGCATCTTCCCGATCATGCACACCGTCGTCCTCAAGCAAGAGCTGGTGGCCCGGTATCCGTGGCTGCCGCGCAGCCTCTACACCGCCTTCCTGGAGGCCAAGCAGCACGCCTACGAGCGACTCCGGTTCACCGCCGCGCTCTTGACCTCGCTGCCGTGGCAGATGGCCGAGGCCGAAGAGACGCAGGCCGTCATGGGCGACGACCCGTTTCCGTACGGCATCGCCCGCAACCGGAAGAATCTCGAGACGCTCGTCGGCTACAGTCACCGCCAGGGGCTGGCGCCCCGCCGCCTGACCGTCGAGGAGATGTTCGTCGACTCGCTGCTGGACACCTAGCCTACGTGAGCTTCTTCTCCAGATCGGCCACGCTGTCCGCGACGACCGCGACGAGCTGATCGACCTCGGCCGCCGTGATGCAGAGCGGCGGGGCCAGCCGCAGCACGGTCCCGCGCGCGTAGACGATGGCGCCCCGCTCCCAGGCCAGCCGATCCAGCTCGGCGACGTGCGCGGCGTCGAGCGCGCGGCCCGATCCGTCGGGCTCGACGAAGTCCACGCAGACCAGGAGGCCGCGGCCGCGCACCTCGCCGACGATCGGGCTTTTGCCCACCGCGCGGCCGAGCCCATCGAGGAGCCGCCGGCCCATCGTCTCGGCGTTCTCGACCAGCCGGTCCTGCTCCATGATCTTGAGGTTGGCGAGCGCCGCCGCACATGCGACGGGATGGGCCGCATACGTGTTGGGATGGACGTTCTCCTCCGTGCGGTCGTCGGGGAAGGCCTCGGCCAGGTGCGGGCGCGCGATGCTCGCGGAGAGCGGCACGTAGCCCGACGTGATGCCCTTGGCGACCGACATCAGATCCGGCACGACGTCGTCGTGCTCGCACGCGAACCAGCGCCCCGTCCGGCCGAAGCCGGTGATGACCTCGTCGGCGATCATGAGGACCTCGAGCTCGTCGCAGATCGCGCGCACGGCGCGGAGCCAGCCGATCGGCGGCATGATGAAGCCGCCGGAGGACAGGATCGGCTCGAGGATGACGGCGGAGACCGTCTCCGGCCCCTCGCGCAGGATGGCCTCGCGCAGCCCGGCGGCGCGGTAGGGCTGCGCGAGCTTGGGCAGGCCGCACACCGCGAGCGTCCCCGCGGTCGCGCCGTGATAGCCGCCCTCGAGCGAGACGATCTTGTGCTTGGCGGCCCGGCCGCGGGCCAGCCAGTACTGCCGGGCGATCTGCATCGAGCGCTCGTTGGCCTCCGAGCCGCTCACCGCGAACATCGCGTAGGAGAGATCGCCCGGGGTCAGCGCGGCGAGCTTCGCCGCCAGCTCGGCGGCGGGACGATTGGAGAACTGGCGCGTGGTCGGATAGTAGGCGAGGCGGACCGTCTGCTCGGCGATGGCCTCGGCGATCTCGCGACGGCCGTGGCCGACGTTCACCACGGCGAGCCCCGCGAAGGCGTCCATGAGCTTCTGTCCCCGCTGCGTCCACACCCAGATGCCCTCGGCGCGGTCGATGACGAGCTCCTCGTCGGAGAGCCACGGATGATCCTGCGTCTTGTGGGTCCACAGATGTCGGATCGTGTCGCTGTCGATCATGTCCTCGGCCTCCTGACGCCGCTCGTCGTCGCCATGGTCGGCGCTCCGTCGCGCCCTGTCAACCCGCGTTGACAGCCGAAACGCCTTCCGACATATTCGGGCGGCGTCCAGGACACACCATGGATCTCACGCCCCTCATGAAGCCGAAGAGCATCGCCGTCGTCGGCGCGTCGCCGCGGATGAACCGCGCGACCCGGGTGATCACGAACCTGCAGCGCTTCGGCTACAACGGGCGCGTCTTCCCGATCAACCCGCGCCACGCCGAGATCCACGGCCTGCCCTGCTATCCCGACCTCGCGTCGACGCCCGAGACGCCCGACACCGTGGTGGTGGCGATCCCCGCCGCGGACGTGCCGGCCATCCTGACCGCGGCCGTCGAGCGCGGCGTCCGCGGCGCCGTGGTGCTGTCGAGCGGGTTCGCCGAGTCGGGCCCCGCGGGCCAGGCGCGTCAGGCCGCCCTCGAACGGCTCGCCGCCGAGCGCGGCCTGCTCGTGTGCGGGCCGAACTGCTACGGCGTGTTCAACATCCGCCTCGGCGCGTCGGCGTTCAGCGCGGACATGCGCGATCCGCTGGCGGGCCCCGTCGCCGTCGTCTCCCAGAGCGGCGGCTTCAGCCACGCGATCGCCGAGCACCTCATGCGGCAGCGACGCGTCGGCGTGAGCTACATCGTCTCCTGCGGCAACCAGGCCGGCGTGACCGTCGAGGACTACGTCGAGTTTCTCGTGGACGACGAGGACACGACGGTCATCGGGGTCTTCGTGGAAGGGTTCCGGCGGCCCGACACGCTGCGGCGCGTGGCGGCGCGCGCGCGGGAGCGCGGCAAGCCGATCGTCGCGCTGAAGGTCGGGCGATCGGAGAACGCGCGTCAGGCGATGCTGGCGCACACGGGCTCGCTGGCCGGCACCCCGGAGATCATCGAGGCGACGCTACGGCAGAGCGGGATTCTCCAGGTGACGAGCCTCAACGAGATGCTGGACACGCTGGCGCTCCTGCCCGCGGCCGGCGCCCGCCGCGGCCGCTGGCGCACCGCCGTGCTCAGCGGTCTCGGCGGCGAGTGTGGCCACGTGGCCGACGTCGCCGATCGCGAGGGCGTCGAGCTTCCGCCGTTGTCGCCCGGCTCGATCGAGGCGCTGCGTACCGTGATGCCCGACTTCGGCAATCCCCGGAACCCCCTCGACGGCACCGGCGCCATGTATGAAAACGCCGAGATGTTTCCGCGGCTCGTCGACGTGCTGCTGCATGACGACGGCGTCGACGTCGTGGCCGTCAACATGCGCGCCAGCGTCCCCGGCTCCGGGGGCGGGGCGCCGTCGCGGCAGTTCGCCCGCGACCTGGCGGCCGCGGTGCGCGCGGGCACCGACCGGCTGGTGTTCTGCTTCGGCTCCCATGCCGCCGGCGATCTCGACCAGGACGTCGTCGTGCCGCTGGCGGAGGCCGGCGTGCCCTTCCTCGAAGCCACGGAGACCGCGATGCAGGCGCTCCGTCACGCGCACGAGTACGGCCGGATCGTCGAGCGGGCGTCGCGCCCTTCCCCGTCGCCGCCGCGGCCGGCGCCCGCGTGGACGCGGAGCCTGGGCGGGATGCTGTCGAACGCCGAGGCCATGCGCCTGCTCGGAGAGTTCGGGATCCCGTTCGCGGAGACCCTGGCCGCGCCGGATGCCGACACCGCCGTGCGGGTCGCCGAGCGCATCGGGTACCCCGTGGTCCTGAAGATCGACTCTCCCGACGTCGCGCACAAGACCGACGTCGGCGGCGTCCGCGTGGGGTGCGGCGATGCGACGTCGGTCCGGGAGGGGTTTCGCGACGTCGTCGGGAGCGTCCGCGCCAGGGCGCCGCAGGCGCGCCTCGACGGCGTGCTCGTGCAGCGCATGATCGCCGGCGGCACCGAGATGATCCTCGGCGTCCAGCGCGATCCGCTCTTCGGCCCCGCAATCGTGTGCGGCTTCGGCGGCATCTTCACCGAGATCCTGCGCGACGTCGCGATCCGCGTGCCCCCGCTGACCCGGGACGACGCTCTCGCCATGATCGACGAGCTGCGCGGGTCGGCGCTGCTGCGCGGCGCCCGTGGCCGCCGGCCCGCCGACGTCCGGGCCCTGAGCGACGCGATTGTCGGGCTGGCCGCGCTCGCCGAAGCGCATGGCGAGCGCCTGGTCGCGCTCGACCTCAATCCCCTTCTCGTGCTGGACGAGGGCCGCGGCGTCGTGGCGGTGGACTGGCTGATCCAGCTCGCGTGAAATGGTCGACGTAGCGGTGAGATGAGCGAGGAGGCTCGGCGATGGCTTACGAGGCGATCCTGTACGACAAGACCGGCCCGGTGGCGACGATCATGCTCAACCGGCCACAGGCGCTCAACGCGATCAATCCGCAGATGACGGCCGAGCTTCACACGGCCCTCGACATCGCCGACGCGGACCCCGACGTCCGCGCCATCATCCTGACGGGCGCCGGACGCGCCTTCTCCGCGGGCTACGACATCGCCCGGCGTCCGGACGGCCGGTCGTCCCTCGACCCCGCCGGCGTCGAGGTCGCGGACTTCCTCAAGCGCTGGTGGACGACGGACAGCCAGTCGACGCGCCACCTCCTGCACCTGTGGCAGCTCGGCACGCCCGTGATCGCCGCCGTCCACGGCTGGGTGATGGGCGGCGGGTTCTGGTACTCACTGGCCTGCGACATCACGATCGCCGCCGACGACAGCGTCTTCGCCCAGCCCGAGGTCCGCCACATCTCCAACACGACGTTCCTCTTCGCCGCGCTCGCCGGCTGGAAGGCGGCCCACCGGTACAGCCTGACCGGCGACCACTTCGACGCCGCCGAGGCCCTCCGCCTCGGCATCGTCAACGAGGTGGTGCCCGCGGCGGAGCTCATGGCGAAGGCCCGCGCGCTGGCCGAGCGGATCGCACGGGTGCCGGAGCCCGCGGTGCGCCTGAACAAGGCGATCACCTGCTACGGCATGCTGGCCATGGGCGTGGGCGCGGGCATGTTGACCAACATCCCCCTCTCGGCCCTCGCCCACGCGTCCTTCAACGAGGAGCGCGGAACGCTCCTGGAGGCGATGCAGACGGGCGGGCTCCGCGCGTTCCTCGACGCGCGCGACGGCGGCTTCCTGCCGGAGCCCTTCGGCCCCAAGTCCAAATCGACGTAGGGCGGGGGCTCGTCCCCCGCCGCCGTCTCACCACTCGAACCCGTAGCGCCGGCGCATCAGCTCCAGATACTGCTCGTCCGTCATCTCGTCCCCGGTCGCCACGAACTCCTCGTCGGTGAGCCGGCGGCGGCCGGCATCGAGACGGCGGGCGTCCTCGCCCACCAGATAGCGGAGCTTCGGTGCCTCCGTGGTCGCCGCCTCGTGGATCACGCGGGCGACGTCGGCCGGCTGGCTCGGCGTCTTCATCTGCATCTGGTAGAAGAGCAGCAGCCGGCGCACGTGCACGGCGTAGGGTGACGCGGGGTCGGCGAATCGCCTGGCCTTGGTGAAGATCGGGGTGATCACCACGCCGGGCTCGACGATGGCCACGCGGATGCCGAAGGCCACGACCTCCTGCGCGAGCGCCTCGCTCGCCGCCTCCAGCGCGTGCTTGACCGCCGAGTAGTGGCCGTGGCCGGCGATGGCGACGCGCCCGGCGATCGAGCTGACGTTGACGATGGCGCCGCTGCGCCGCTCGCGCATGCCCGGGAGCGCGGCCTGGATCATCCGGATCGTGCCGAAGTAGTTCGTCTCGAAGAGCGTCCTGGCCCAGTCCACGGGGACGTCGCCGATGGGCCCGCCCCCGCCGATGCCCGCGTTGTTGACGAGGACGTCGATGCGTCCGGATCGGGCGAGCACCTCGTCCACCGTCCGCGTCACCGAGGCGGCGTCGTCCACGTCGAGGGTCACCACCCGGATCGGCAACCGCTCGGCCTCGATGGCCTGGGTCAGCTCGGTCGCCGTCGCCGGGCTGCGCACCCCCGCCTGCACGTCGTGCCCGAGGCGGGCGAAATGGAGCGCCGTCGCGAGGCCGATGCCACTGCTGCTGCCGGTGATCAGGACGACGGACATGGGCAGGCGGTCAGTGAATCACGCGGCGGGGCGGACGTCCGCGGTCGACGGCGTCAGCGCGTGGCGCAGAACGTCTTCGGCCTCGTCGACGAAGACGAAGCGCAGCTCGCGGCGGAGCTGTTCCGGCACGTCCTCGACATCGCGCTCGTTGCGGCGCGGGAGAATGACGGTGCGAATGCCCGTGCGGTGAGCGGCCAGGACCTTCTCCTTGATGCCCCCGACGGGGAGCACCTTGCCGCGGAGCGTGATCTCGCCCGTCATCGCCAGGTCGCTCCGCACCGGGCGGCGGGCGGCGAGCGAGGCCAGCGCCGTCATGATCGTGACCCCGGCCGACGGCCCGTCCTTGGGGATGGCGCCGGCCGGCACGTGCACGTGGATGGTCTTGCCCTCGAAGAGCTTGGGATCGATGTCGAGCGCCTCGGCGTTGGCCCAGACGTAGGACACGGCCGCCTGGGCGCTCTCGCGCATGACGTCGCCGAGCATGCCGGTCAGGATGAGCCGCTCCTCGCTGCTCGGCATCATCGTGACCTCCACGAACAGCACGTCGCCCCCGGTGGGCGTCCAGGCCAGTCCCGTCGCGACGCCCGGTCGGTTGGTGCGCTCGGCCACTTCGTCGAAGAAGTGCGGCCGCCCGAGGTACTCGACGAGGTCGTGCGCGGTGACGTGGACCGGCCCGGCCTGTCCCTCGGCGAGGCGCCGGGCCACCTTGCGGGCGATCGAGGCGATCTCGCGGTCGAGGCTCCGCACGCCCGCCTCGCGCGTGTAGTTGCGGATGATCTGGCGGATCGCGTCGGGCTCGAAGGACAGCTCGTCGGCGGCGAGGCCGTGGGCGGCGAGCTGCTTGGAGATCAGGTACTGCCGGGCGATCCCGATCTTCTCCTCGTCCGTGTAGCCGGACAGCGTCAGGATCTCCATCCGGTCGCGCAGCGGCCCCGGGATGGTGTCGAGCGTGTTGGCGGTGGCGATGAACAGCACCTGCGAGAGATCGAACGGGACGCCGAGGTAGTTGTCGACGAAGGTGTGGTTCTGCGCGGGATCGAGCACCTCCAGCAGCGCCGAGGACGGATCGCCGCGCCAGTCCGCGCCGACCTTGTCGATCTCGTCGAGCATGAACACGGGATCGCGCGTCTCGGCCCGCCGGAGCCCCTGGATGATGCGCCCGGGCAGCGCGCCGATGTACGTCCGCCGGTGGCCCCGGATCTCCGCCTCGTCACGCACGCCCCCGAGCGACATGCGCACGAACTTGCGGCCGAGCGCGCGGGCGATGCTCTGCCCGAGGCTCGTCTTGCCGACGCCGGGAGGCCCCACGAAGCAGAGGATCGGCTCCCGGGCGGGCGAGTCGCCGGTGACCACCGGGGGCTCCGCGGGCACGGCGCGGCCGGCGCGGTCCTGCCGCAGCTTCTTGACCGCCAGGTACTCGACGATCCGGTCCTTGATCTTGTCGAGGTCGAAGTGGTCCTCGTCGAGCACCTGCCGTGCCCGGCGGATGTCGATGGCCCCGCCGCCCAGCGCCGTCCAGGGCAGGCTCGCCATCCATTCCAGATAGGACACGATGATGCCGTGCTCGGGCGAGGCCTGCGGCACGCTCGCGAGCCGGGTCAGCTCACGCTCCGCCTCGCGCCGTGCCTCATCGGGCAGGTGCGCCTCCTCGAGGCGGCGCCGGAGCTCGGCCACCTGCGTGTCCGCGCCCTCCGCCTCTCCGAGCTCGCGCTGGATGGACTTGAGCTGCTCGCGCAGGTAGAACTCACGCTGGCTCTTGGACAGCCGCTCCTGGGTCTCGCTGGTGATCTTCTGCCCGAGCTCGCGGACCGCGAGCTCGCGCTGGAGCAGGTCGACCAGCCGGCGGAGCTTGGCCGCGATCGGCTCGGCCTCGAGGAGCTGCTGGCGCGCGGTCAGGTCCAGGGGGACCACCGCGGCGACGAAGTACGCCACGTGGCGGGCGTCGGCGACGTTCTCCGCGGCCACGGCGAGCTCGTCGGGCAGCTCCGACGAGACCTCGACGAGCCGACGGAAGATGTCGACGACCGCGCGCCGCAGCGCCTCCAGCTCCGTCCCGGATTCCGCGGGCTCGCGCGCCGCCTCCGTGCGCGCGACCAGATAGGGGTCGGTGCCGATCAGATCGATCACGCGAATGCGCTCGAGGCCCTGGACCATCACCCGCACGGTGCCGTCGGGGACCCGCGCGAACTGGTGGATCATGCCGACGGTGCCGATCCGGTGGAGCTCGTCGAGAGTGACGGGCTCGGCCGTGGGCTCGCGCTGCGCCACCAGCGCCACCAGTCGGTTCCCGCGCATCACGTCGTCGACGAGGCGTACCGAGCGCGGCTGGCCGACCAGGAGCGGCACGGCGGTGAGCGGAAAGACGACGGTGTCGCGCAGCGGCAGCACGGGCAGCGCATCCGGAATGGCGAGGTCGCCGGGCCCACCGGCCTGGATGGCCATCAGCGGGCGTCCGCGCGCTTGGCGAGCGTGATGCGTACGAGCCCGCGATCGTAGCGGGCCTCGACGCGGTCGGGATCGACCGCCGTCGGCAAGCCCACCTCCAGACGGAAGGGGCCCTGGCGAATACCGGCCGCGTGGTAGACCGTCGCGTCCTCGCAACCGGACACGTGGCGGCGGCCGTCGACGATCAGGGCGTCGTCGAAGAGCTGGATCTCGAAGTCGTCGTCGTCGACGCCGGCGAGATCGACGACGATCTCCACCGTGGCCGCCGTCTCGTACATGTCCACGTCCGGCGCCCACCGGCCCTGCACGAGGAGCCGGAGGCGATCGCCCTGCCAGACGTCGCCGAGAAACCACGCCTGCCCGGTATTGATCACGGCGGTATAGCGGTAACTCGAGCGTCGGTAGCGCATGATGGTGGGTCGTCGTTCGACATTGTGGCCACGGCAACGAGCCGCGGTCAATCGGTCGGGCGTCACAAAATCGAAGGGCTCACGGGATGACTCCCGTAAGCCCCCGATTTGTTGGAGCAGCCGACCGGATTCGAACCGGCGACGTCCAGCTTGGGAAATCGGTATCCCTCTCTATACTTTGTCTTGGTTTAGCCGGCGCCCTGTCAGGACAGGAGAGCGCGTTTCGTGCCCTTCTACCGACGTTTTGTCAGAAACGATGTCAGAAACTTCGGCGGCTATCTGGCCCGGCACCAGAAAAGGCCAGCCGGCCGCTGCCAGCCACGCCTCGGCGTCTAGTCCTGGTCGAGTCAGGCGTAACACCCGTTGATCGACGTGCCGACCTGTGCCGTCCACCGCGGCAACCAGGACAGCCTAAATTCCCACGGTCCCCTGCCGGCAAGCCGAGGGGCGCGCTGCGCAGTGGACGCGATGCTCGAGGACACGGGATTCGAACTCGTGTTTGAGCGAGGTCACGTTTTCGCTAGAATAGACGGACCTTTACGGGGACCGTCGCTGACGAATTCAGGGCGGAACTAAAACAAGCGGATGAGCATGCGCTGCTGCACGCGGTTGCCCAACGCGTTCTCGAAGAAGCTCGAACAATCACTCATCAGACGCTCCGGGTGACGCCGGCCGTGGAAGCGGGATCAGCGATCACGTGTGGAGCGCGGAGGAAATCGTGCGGCTGGCTGGATAGGAGAGGGAATGTCGCGCTGTTTTCAATGGCTGACGCGCTGTACTGGGGCCAGATCGCTTCCGCGTAACGGCGGGCGGGATCATCGCGCTGACGGGTCCGTATCTCTTCCTGCTTATCGTCTCATCTATGTTCGCCGTATCATCGGAAGCCCGCGCCGCTGAGATTTCCCGAGCCACACTGTTCACGGTGTTGCCCCGAGCGCCACATCGAGGCGTCTCAAACCACGCCAAGCCAAGGAGAGCACCATGAAGGGTCAGGCCCAAGCCCATCAGCCACTAACGTCGGAAAATGCCGCTCTCGTCCTCGTCGACCACCAGGTCGGCCTCATGACAGGCGTCCGCGATTATTCGACGGGCGAGCTGAAGCACAACGTCGTCGCGCTGGCGAAGGCAGCGAAAGCGCTGAAGCTGCCGATCGTCGTCACCACCACCGCCCGAGACAGCATGTGGGGGCCGACCTTCCCTGAGCTGGTGGAGGCCCTGCCTGGCATTCAGATCATCGACCGATCGACGGTCAATGCCTGGGATGATCCCAAGGTGGCCGCAGCGATCGAGGCGACGGGCCGCAAGAAGCTGATCATCGCAGGCATCTCTCTTGAGGTCTGTGCCGCTTTCCCGGCCATTACGGCGATCGGCAAGGGCTATGACGCCTATGTCGCCGTCGATGCGTCGGGAACATTCAGCGACACAAAACGCGAGGCCGGGTTGCTGCGGATGCAACAGGCGGGCGTGATCGTGTCGGATTACGCCACCCTGATGGTCGAGATCCTGAAGGACAACGCGCGGCCGGAAGCAGCCGCGGTCTACGGCGCGCTCGATATGCCGTGGGCGACCCTCGTCGGCCAGATCTCCAAGGCCTACGGCAAGCAAAGCGCGACGGCGACACCTTGACGCCACCCTTTCTTGTCAGACGCGAGACGCTCGGCCGCGCGAGGCCGGAGCCTAAGAGATGGCGATCGGGTTCGCCGGAGACCCAGCATGAAGTCGTACCGTTTCCTTCTAATCGACCTTCCGGCTCGGCTGCCACGATGGATGTACGACGACGATGGCTGAGCGCGGCGAGTCGGAACCACGCTGCTGCAGAAGCGGGGCAACATCACGGTGACAGTCCCG
>WNGF01004454.1_pt1 | contig 18365 bp, 17 predicted proteins | sample 5400641 | NCBI WGS metagenome assembly WNGF01 (sample SAMN13153371, study PRJNA577476) | soil metagenome | isolation source: 80 cm soil or saprolite under grassland replicate 2 | place: USA:California | collected 2016-06-15
GCGCCTTCAACGCCTTTTCATCAATCTTGTCGCCCTCATGGAAATCGATGGCACGCCTGGTGTTGCCTTCGAGGCTGGAGTTGAAGAGGCCTGAAGGGTCCTCCAACGAGGCGCCCTTGGCGAAGGTCATCTTCACGACGTTCTTGTAAGTCTCGCCTGTGCAGATCAATCCGTCGTGCGACCACACCGGAACCCCTCTCCACTTCCACTCCTCGACCACTTCGGGATCGGCTTCCTTGACTAAGGTACGGAGCCGGCTGAGCATCTTGCCCCGCCAGTCGCCAAGCTCCTTGATTCTCGCGTCTATCAGCTGAGAAGGAGACTTGCTTTTCTGCGACCCGCTCTTCTTCATGCCCGTTTCTCCTCCTTAGTCCCGAGGCTTTGATAAATGTGGGTGAATTGTGCTGGCAGACTTCAATCGATCCGCGCCAAGACCTGCTCCAGGTTTGCAAAGAACTGCTGCCACCCGTACTTGGCGCCCTGGTAGGCTTGCTGCTGATCCGGCCGGAAGCCCGACTGCTCCATGCGCAGGTGAGTCCCCGTCGTCGTAGGGGTGAGAGTCCAAGTGACGACACTCTCGAGACCATAGGCCGCCCACGTGTAAGACAGCGTTTTGTTCGGCTCGACTGCCAGGACCTGACAGTCGACAGCGCCCCAGTCTGCGCGAAGATTGAAACGGTGGTCCACAACAGGCTTGAAGTCGTTCTTCATCAGCCACTCCTCGATCAGGTGTGGTTGCGTGAGCGCGCGCCAGATCTTTGCCGCCGGATAAGGGATCTCACGTTCGACAACGACGGAGAGCGTTTCGGTCGCAGTTTTGCTCATTGGTCCATCCTTTTGAGTAGATCTTCGAGGTGGTCGAATCGGCTTTGCCAGAACCCAGCCATTTGGCTTGTCCAGTCGATCAGCGGGGCCAAGGCGCCGAGTTGCGCGCTATAGTGCGTCTGGCGTCCTTCATGCCGGTCGCGCACCAGCCCCGCCTGCTTCAGGACCCCGAGATGCCTTGAGACGGCCGGTTGCGAGATCCCGGCCCGAGCCGTCAGGGCCCCGACCGTCTGCTCTCCTTCGCGGCACAATCGCTCGAAGATAGCCCGCCGGGTCGGATCGGCGAGCGTTCTGAAGAGCACATCGTGGGCGGTCGACATCATGACCAATAACCCTCTAGCTATTAAACAGACTAATAACCAAGGAGCTATACGTGAGTCAAGCGGTCACGTGAGGGCGCAATAATCGCCGTTACCGGGCCCTAAGCCACGGGTGCGCAATTACGGCCGTGCAAGGGAAACGGCCACGAAATGCTGGCATACATGGGCTGCTTTAGCGCATTTTCTCCGGCGCGAGCGCATTCCGGAACCGGCATGATTGACTAACATACAGACCGGTTTGGCTATGCATAAGGCATAACTATTCCGTTATGGCTTTCGGGACCTGACGGCATGGGGCCGCATGCTATCCCCTCCGCCGCCGACAGGACGCTGCCTATTCTACTCTCCGGCACTCCCCTCATTCCCACTCGATCGTGCCCGGCGGCTTGGAGGTCACATCATAGACGACGCGGTTGACGCCCTTGACCTCATTGACGATGCGGGTAGCCACGTGCCCGATGAAGGCCATGTCGAAGGGATAGAAGTCGGCGGTCATGCCGTCGGTCGAAGTCACCGCGCGCAATCCCACGACGGAATCGTAGGTGCGGTAATCGCCCATGACGCCCACGGTGCGCACCGGCAGCAGTACGGCAAAGGCCTGCCAGATGTCATCGTAAAGCCCGGCGCGGCGGATTTCCTCGATGTAGATGTCGTCCGCGCGCCGAAGGATATCGAGCTTTTCGCGCGTGATCTCGCCGGGACAACGGATGGCGAGTCCCGGCCCAGGAAAGGGATGCCGCCCGACGAAAGCCTGCGGCAAGCCGAGCTCGCGGCCGAGCGCGCGCACCTCGTCCTTGAACAATTCGCGCAGAGGCTCGACCAGCTTCATGTTCATGCGCTCGGGCAATCCGCCGACGTTGTGATGCGATTTGATGGTGACCGAAGGCCCGCCCGTGAACGACACGCTTTCGATCACGTCGGGGTAAAGCGTGCCCTGCGCCAGGAAATCCGCGCCGCCGAGCTTTTTCGCCTCCGCCTCGAACACGTCGATGAACAGGCGGCCGATCGTCTTGCGCTTGAGCTCGGGATCGGTCACGCCGGCGAGTGCGTCGAGAAACAGCGCGTCGGCTTCGACGTGGACGAGCGGGATGTTGTAGCTGTCACGAAACAGCGCCACCACTTTTTCCGCCTCGGCAAGCCGCAGCAATCCGTGGTCGACGAAAACGCAGGTGAGCTGCTCGCCGACCGCCTCGTGGATCAAGACGGCGGCGACCGCCGAATCGACCCCGCCGGACAATCCGCAGATCACCCGGCCGTTGCCGACCTGCGCGCGGATTTTCTCGATCGCCTCCGCCTTGAAGGCGCGCATGGTCCAATCCCCCCTGCAGCCGGCAATTTTGCGCACGAAGTTGCGCAACAGCGCGGCGCCGTGGGGCGTATGCACCACCTCGAGGTGGAATTGGGTCGCGTAGAACCGGCGTTGCTCGTCCGCGATCATGGCGATGGGCGCATTCGGAGAGGTGCCGACGACGCGGAAGCCCGCGGGCAGCCGCGTCACGCGGTCGCCGTGACTCATCCACACGGGATACCGCTCACCCTTGCGCCACACGCCTTCGAAGAAGGGCGAATCCTCGGTCACCGTCACCTCGGCGCGGCCGAACTCACGATGGTGGCCCCCTTCGACCTTGCCGCCGAGTTGCTGCGCCATCGCCTGCTCGCCGTAGCAGATGCCGAGGATCGGCACGCCCGCCGCATAGATCGCCGGCGGAGCAAGCGGCGCATCGCGATCGAGCACCGAGGCCGGGCCGCCGGACAGGATCACGCCTTTCGGCCGCATCGCCCTGAAGGCCTCGTCCGCCCTCTGAAACGGCACAATTTCGCAGTACACCTTCTCTTCGCGAACCCGTCGCGCGATGAGTTGGGTGACCTGCGAGCCAAAATCGACGATCAGAATCTTGTCGTGTTTGGCCAGCGGCTCGGAGCCAGCGCCGGACGCGACCGGGGAATCGAGGAGCGTCATTTCGACCCTATGTGCGGGGCCCGGCCTTACCGGTCAAGGGCGGTGGTTCGGCGCTCCTGTAAAACCAAGAGGAGAGAATCGTGGAAACTCCCGCAGACCGGGCTTTTCCCAGGGCCGTTCTCCAGGCAGCTTCGCCGCATCTATTCGTCGCCGACATCAAAGCGGCATGCGACTTCTTCCAAAAGCTCGGCTTCCTGACCGTTTTCAGCTACGGCGAGCCGCCCTTCTACGCGCATGTGCGGCGCGATGGGGCGTTGCTTATTCTGCGCTGCGTTGACGGGCCGGTATTCGAGGGCGACATCCGGGAGCGGGAGCTCCTGCTCTCGGCTGAGATTGGCGTTCGCACCGCCGGCGAGATCAAGCATCTCTTCGCGGAGTTTCAATCGGCCGGGGTCGCGTTCAAACAAACGCTCGAGCGGCAACCGTGGGGGGCCGCAAATTTCATCATTAAAGACCCGGACGGAAACTTACTGCTGTTTGCTGGTCCCGCGGATTAGAGGCTGCGCGCGTTGGAGCGGGGCGGTCGCGGACTTTGCTCTAGCGCCGCCACACCAGCACGGAAACGTAGAACCCGTCCGTGTCGGTACGGCGCCGAGTCATCAAAATCCTTCCTCGGACATGAGCGCGACGCGTCGGGTCAAGGCCGGTGTTTCTGCCACGCGGCCGGCTACCAGGCGTACCGAATCGTGCCGGTGCCCGCGTACGCGGAGGAGCGGGAAGCGAACTCGCCGTCGAATTTGGCCAGCAGCGTGACGCCGTTGGCGAGGCGAAGCTCGGCGCCGGCGGAGTGAGCGCGGAATTCTTGGCCGGCGTCGCGCCGTTGACGATGAAGCTCGCGCCCGGCAGCGTCTGGAACACCGCGGCGAGGGTCGGGTCGCTCATTCCGTCGTGCGCCCACGCGACACGCGCGCGCATGGGCCGGCGCCTCGTCCGCCTCGATCGGGTCAGCTCAGCCCTTCAGTTGCTTATTGCACTCGCTGTAATAGCCGCCGCCCTTTTGGATCCATTTCAGGCCGCCGTTAGCATTGGTCGCCTTGTTGGCGTTGTATTGATCGAGGCAAGTGTGCATCCGGGCCTTTCCCGCCGATTCGCTCGAATATTTCGGGGAAACCGCCGTTGGAAACACGGCATTTCCGGCCGGCTTCGGCGCCGTTGCGGGAGCAGTGGCCGGAGGGGCCGCGGCGGGAGTGGCGGCCGTAGCATCGGCGCCGCACTGAGCTTTGCGGAAATCGCGCCAATTCTGTCCGCCGAGGGTGCCCGCGGATTTAGCCGCTTGATACTTGGCGCTGCACTCCTTCATCGTGAGCGCTTGGGCCGGTTGCCCAGAAGTCACAATCGTCGCGCAGGCGAGCGCCACGAGGGTTGCGCACGTCGCGATCTGGCGGATCGTCATGGAAGCCTCCCTACATCTTGTTGCAGAGCCATCCTCTGCCCATTTTCTCCGCCTCCGCAAGTGCATTTGCAGGGTCACATGAACGGCTGAAGGAACAGCTCCCAAAACCGCGCCTTCATCCTTCGGCGACTTCACCTGCTGCCTTGCAACTGTCATTCGCGTGCGCGATGCTGCGCCGGGTTGGGGCAAGTCAGGAGGCTGATATGGGCTTGCTCGACGTTCTCAACAGTATTCAAGCCGGCGGTGTCTCCAACGATCCGCGCGCGCGAACTGCGCCGGCAAGCCAGGGCATGTCGCCGACGGCCAAGGCGCTGCTGGCTCTACTCGCGGTCTACGCGACGAAGAACATGCGCCGCGCCGACGCGCCGCCGACCCAGCCCGCCGGTCCCGCGGGCGGTAACATCCGCGCCGGCGTGCCGGGCGGACAAAGCGGCACGCCCAGCGGCGGTGGCGCCCTTGGCGACCTGCTGCGTGGCACATTGGGCGGAATCCTCGGCGGCGCCGCCGCGGGAACGGTGCTCAACGGCGGACTCGGCGGGCTGCTCAAGCAACTCCAGCAGAGCGGCCAAGACGATGTCGCGCGGTCATGGGTCGGCACCGGCCCGAACAAGACGATCTCGCAGGGCGATCTCGCGAGCGCGCTTGGAACCGACACGCTCGACACGCTCTCGCAACAGACTGGGATGGATCGCGGGGACTTGCTATCCAGCCTGAGCCAGCATCTCCCGCGCTTCGTCGACCAACTCACGCCGGACGGTCGGCTGCCGACGGAGGAGGAAGCGGGGCGGATGGTATAGGCGCATCCGCGCCCCCCCGCCGACCGAGCTATACCGCGCGCCGGATCGGAACCACCGGCGCAGACGAGGTTTTGGCATTCGCCATTGCCGATGCGTTCTACGCCGTGCGGCCGCGCCGGATCAGCACCGCCACGTAGAACCCGTCTGTGTCGGTACGGCGCGGGGTCATCAGCACTCCCTCCTCGGAGATGAGCGCGGCGCGACGGAAGACATGCGCGCGCTCGTCGAGCGCGCTCGCAACCTCGGTCGGCGGCACAAGCGCAAAATCCCCCTGCCGCGCAAGAAACCCACGCACCTGATCGCCGTTCTCCTCCGCCAGCAGCGAGCAGGTGACATAGGCGATGCGCCCGCCTGGCTTCACCAGCGCCGCCGCGCGGTCGAGCACCTCAACTTGTTCCTCGAGCCGCAGTTCGAGCGCCCCCGGGCGCACGCGCCACTTCGCGTCGGGATTGCGGCGCCAAGTGCCAATCCCCGTGCAGGGCGCGTCGATGAGCACGAGATCGGCGCGGTTTTGCAAATCGGCGAGCAAATTTTCCTGCGCGCGGGGCGTTCTGACCTGCACGTTATGAACACCCGCGCGCTCGAGCCGCTCATGAATCGGGGCAAGCCGTCGTTTGTCCGAATCCGTTGCGTAGAGTTGCCCGCGATTTTCCATCATAGCGGCGAGCGCGAGCGTCTTGCCGCCGGCGCCGGCGCACATGTCGATCACCTGCTGGCCGGGCTTGGCGGCGGAGAGCAGTGCGGCAAGTTGCGAGCCTTCGTCCTGCACCTCCACCACGCCTTTGATGAAGGCCGGCTCGGCATGGATCGCAGGGCTTTTGGCATCGGCGTCGAGCGCAAGGCGCAGACCGAGGGGCGACCAGCTCGTGGGCACGGGATTGAGATGGGCAAGCGCAGTGCAGACCGTCTCCCGTTCGGCTTTGAGCGCGTTGACCCGCAGATCAAGCGGCGCCCGGCTGGCCAGCGCCGTGCCTTCGGCGATGCGCTCCTCGCCGAACACCCGTGCAAGATAGGGATCCAGCCATTGCGGATAATCGCCCGCGACCCAGGGCGGAGCGCTCGCGAGATCAGCCGCGGCAAGGCGTGCGCGCTCGTCCGCGCTCAGCGGGGCCGGCGCAAAGCGGCCACCGTCGGCACGCGCGGCAATCGCATCGCAGTCGAGCTTGCGCTCGAGCCGCAACATCCCGAGGACAACCGCGCGCGGGCGTTGGTCGCCCATGATATGGGCACTCGAGGCCCGCCGCCGCAGCGCGTCGTAAACAAGGCCGGCGATCGCCGCACGGTCGGCCGAACCGGCGAAGCGGTGCACAAGCCCCCAATCCTTGAGCGCATCGCCTGCTGGGCGTCGCCGCGTTTCGATGTCGGCGATGACCTCAATGGCCGCGGAAAGGCGAGCGCCGGGCGTCATCAGATTCCGAGCAGGATGCGGATCATGAAGATCACCCACATGGCCATGAGCACGAGTGCACCCACCCCGAAAACGGGGCCGCGCCGGCTGACGTCGTTGTCGGTGATGTGGATGTAGGCATGAACGAGACGCAGCGCGACGAATATCCACGCCATCACGACGAACAGAAGATCGGCATGGCGCGTCATCCAAGCGAGGATCGTCAACACGTAGAAGAGAACCGGCACCTCGAATTGATTCTGGTATGCGTTGCAGATCTGGGCTACCTGCGGCGGCCAGTTCGGCTCCCGCAAGGCGACGTCCTGCGGCTTGACCGCGCCGACCTTAAGCAAATTCGCGCGCAGATAGCCCGTCCAGAAGAGCAACACGAAGGTGAGCGCGACCTCGACGAACAGCGGCAGCAGGACGGCCTGGATCGACATGGGGGGCGAGTTCCTTGAGGGGGCGCGCCTACCTTGACGAGCCGCGGCGGCGAAAGCAACCGCCGAAGGCTCAAGCGTTCACAGCCGCGCGCACACTGCGCTATCGCCGTCGGCAATCGCCGCTGTGAGCCAGGCGCCGCCTGAAAACAGCAAATCGCGATAGCTCCGTGTCTCGGCGTCACGGAAATGCAGATTCGAGTTGATCAGCACGCCGCGTCGGCGAAACGTCCGCAGATAGTCCCCTGCGGGAAGGGATTAGGACCTCGAGGGATAATTCGGGGTCTCGCGCGTGATGGTAACGTCGTGCACGTGGCTCTCACGCATGCCCGCGGCCGAGACGCGCACGAATTCGGCCTTCTCGTGCAGTTCCCTCAAGTTCTTCGCGCCCACATAGCCCATCGCTGCGCGCAGGCCGCCGCTGAGTTGATGCAGCACGGTCGCGACCGCGCCCTTGTACGGCACCTGGCCTTCGACGCCCTCGGGCACGAGCTTGAGCGTATCCTTGATGTCCTGCTGGAAATAGCGGTCGGCAGAACCACGCGCCATGGCGCCAACCGATCCCATGCCGCGATAGGTCTTGTACGAGCGGCCCTGATAGAGAAAGACCTCGCCCGGCGTCTCGTCAGTGCCGGCCAGCAGTGAACCCACCATGGCGCAGTCGGCGCCGGCGGCGAGTGCCTTGGCGAGATCGCCGGAATATTTGATGCCGCCGTCAGCGATCACCGGCGTGCCGGTCCTGCGCGCGACCTCGACCGCATCCATGATGGCGGTGAGCTGCGGCACGCCGACGCCGGCGACGATGCGGGTGGTGCAGATCGAGCCCGGGCCGATGCCGACCTTGATCGCGTCCGCGCCGGAGTCGATGAGTGCCTTGGCGCCTTCACTGGTGGCGACGTTGCCGGCAACCACCTGCACCGCATTCGACTGCCGCTTAATGCGGGTGACAGCCTCAAGCACCGAGCGCGAATGGCCGTGTGCGGTATCCACGACCACGAGATCGACGCCCGCTGCGATCAGCCGGGAGGTGCGCTCGAAGCCCTTGTCGCCGACGGTGGTCGCCGCGGCGACCCGTAGGCGCCCTTGCTCATCCTTGCAGGCGTGCGGATTCGCCACCGCCTTCTCGATGTCCTTGACTGTGATCAACCCGACGCAGCGATACTGATCGTCCACCACGAGCAGCTTTTCGATGCGGTGCTGATGGAGGAGCCGCTTGGCGTCGGCCTGGCCGACGCCTTCCCGCACGGTAATGAGCCGATCCTTGGTCATCAGCTCGGCGATCTTCTGACGCGGATCGGTCGCAAAGCGTACGTCGCGGTTGGTGAGAATCCCGACGAGCTTGCCGGCGCGACCGTTGCCGCCGCCCTCCACCACCGGGATGCCGGATATGCGGTGGTCCTGCATCAAGGCCAGCGCGTCCGCGAGCGTGGCGCCGGGATCGATGGTCACCGGGTTGACCACCATGCCGGACTCGAACTTCTTGACCTGGCGGACCTGCGCCGCCTGCTCGTCGGGCTCGAGGTTGCGATGAATGACGCCCAGCCCACCGGCCTGCGCCATCGCGATCGCCATCTTGGCTTCGGTCACGGTGTCCATGGCCGAGGCGACGATCGGGATGTTCAGCGGAATGTCGCGGGTGATGCGGGAGCGGATGTCGGCGTCGGACGGCAGCAGTTCCGAGAGTCCAGGCTTCAGCAGGACATCGTCGAAAGTGAGCGCTTCGCGCAGCGTTGCGTTGGATTTTTGCTCCATCGCCAACTCCAGTGGCCCGGCTCGCGGGCTTGCTCGCCTGCACCATCACAACGGGATGATGCCTCAGGCGCCGAACCGGCTGCACGGGGTGTGACGGCCGCTTTGGGTTGGCGCCGGTCGATAGCACGGCTCGGCCGTGAATCCTAGCAATTTGGCGGCAATTCCCCGAAAGCAGCGATATCTGGCCGCCATCGCTTCATCGCCGCGGCCTTCCTCGGCTCGAATCAGGGCCGCCAGCCCGGCGGCGGCCCGTGCCGTTCGATCGCGTCCACCAGCTCGCGATGTTTGCGGTCCTCGCGCTTCATATGGACCGCGATGACGGCATGCAGTGACGGAACCAGGAAGGCGGCGGGAAAGATGAACCCGAGCAGAATGCAGGGCACGATCAGAATGAGATTGAAGATCGCCGCGAACGGTTGGCCGTTCAGCAGCAGGCCGAGCGGCGGCAGAAGAACCGCTAGCAAGTAGATCATCGCCAAACTCCTGAGCCGAGCGCCAAATTTATGTGGGGTGGCGCCCACTTCGGCACAATGGGCGCTGGTCCGAGCCCGCACCGATTCTGTAACGTGCCCCAATGCCCGACCTTTCCAACCATTCCGCAACCCCGACGCCTGCCCGCTCGCCTCGCGCGAACGCACCGATGCCGCAGCGCTAATCCATGGTGGCAAAACGCATCGTGCCGCTGATCGTGGCGGTCGCCCTGTTCATGGAGAACATGGATTCGACCGTGATCGCCACGTCGCTGCCGGCGATCGCCGCCGACATCGGCACGAGCCCATTGACGCTCAAGCTTGCGGTCACGTCCTACTTGCTGTCGCTTGCGGTCGTCATCCCGATCAGCGGCTGGACCGCCGATCGTTTCGGCGCGCGCACCGTCTTTCGCGGGGCGATCGCGGTATTCATGCTCGGCTCGATCGGCTGTGCGCTCTCGGATTCGCTCTATCAGTTCGTGATAGCGCGCATCGTCCAGGGTGTGGGCGGAGCAATGATGACACCCGTGGCGCGCCTCATTCTCGTGCGCAGCGTCGACCGGCGCGAGTTGATCAATGCCATGGTCTGGGTCACCCTGCCGGCGCTCATCGGGCCGCTCATCGGTCCCGCGCTCGGCGGCTTCATTACGACCTATATTTCCTGGCACTGGATTTTCCTGATCAACATCCCGATCGGGCTTGCCGGCATCGTCTTGGCGACGCTCTTCATCGAGGATGTGCGGGCGGAGAGCCCCGATCCGTTCGACCCGGTCGGCGCAGTGCTCGCCGGCCTCGGTATCGGCGGACTCGCGTTCGGCGGCTCCTTGCTCGGGCTCAATTTGCTTCCGACCCCCGCCGTCATTGCCTTGATCCTGCTCGGCGCGGTCGCGGCCTATGCCTATGTCCTGCATGCGCGACGCAGCCCCGCCCCGGTGCTCGACCTTTCCTTGCTCGCCATTCCGACCATGCGCGCCGCCGTGGTCGGCGGCTTCATCTATCGCTCCGGCATCGGAGCGATGCCGTTCCTGCTTCCGCTCCTGCTCCAGCTCGGCTTCGGTCTGACGCCGTTCCAGTCGGGGCTGATCACGCTGTCGAACGTCGTCGGCGCCATGGGCATGAAAACTGTGGTCCCGATCATTCTCCGGCGTTTCGGATTCCGCCGCGTCCTGGTGGTGAATGCGCTGGTCAGCGCAATGCTGGTCGCGGCGTGCGCGACCTTCACGCCGGGCGTTTCGTTCGCGTGGATTGTCGGCATTTTGATCGTCGGCGGCTTTTTCCGCTCGCTTGAATTCACCAGCCTCAATACCATCGCCTATGCCGACGTCGACAATCGCCGCATGAGCAGAGCTACCTCGCTCGTCGCGGTCGCCCAGCAGGTCTCGATTTCGGTCGGCGTCGCCATTGGCGCGCTTGCGGTGGATCTGACCTTGTGGGCGCGCGGACGTGACACCATCACGGCCGCCGATTTTCAGCCTGCCTATCTCACCGTCGCCGTGATCGCCGGCTGTGCTTTCTTCGTCTTTGCGCGGCTGCCGGCCGACGCCGGGGCGGAGCTCGCGCGCCGCACCACGGCTCCCGCGGCTGGCCCGACCGAGGCCAGCGATCAGCGAATGGGATGAGGGATCACGGCTGCCCGCGAAATCCGGTCGCCAGCAGATAGAGCTCGGCCGAATCCGATCGACTCGCGGCCGGCTTCACGTGCTTCACGTGGGAAAAATCGCGCTTGAGCGCCGCGAGCAAGCTCGCCTCGGTGCCGCCTTGCAGCACCTTGCAGAGCAACGCGCCGCCCGGGGTGAGCACCTCGCGCGCGAAATCGGCCGCGGCCTCGGCGAGCGCCATGATTCTGAGATGATCGGTCGCACGATGCCCCGTGGCGTTCGCCGCCATATCCGAGAGCACGACATCGGCCGCCCCGCCGAGCAAAGCCTTGATTTCGTCGCCCGCGCTCGCATCGAGAAAGTCGCGCCGGATGAAGCCGACACCGGCGATCGGTGCCATCTCCAGACAATCGACGGCGACAACTTTCCCCTTCCCCTGCGCGCTGCCGACGCGTTGCGCCGCGACCTGGCTCCAGCCGCCGGGCGCGGCACCGAGATCGACCACCCGCGCGCCTGGCTTGAGCAGATGGTGCTTGTCGTCGATCTCGATGAGCTTGAAGGCGGCGCGGCCACGAAAACCCTCGCGCTTGGCGCGCGCCACGTAAGGGTCGTTGAGTTGTCGCTCGAGCCAAAGCTTCGACGACAGCGAGCGGCCCTTGCCCGATTTGACTCGAACCTTGAGCGGGCGCTTGCTTGGGGTGGCGTTCATTTTGCGACTGGCTTTGGACCGAGGCTCAGAGCCATCATCAGGTCACGGCGCCCTCGCCTGGCTGTCCCACACGCCGTCGTCGCGCATCATCTGCACCAGCATGCCTTCGCGCAACCCGCGGTCGGCGACCCGCAGCCGCTGACAGGGAAAGGCGCGGCGGATGGCGTCGAGAATCGCGCAACCGGCGAGCACGAGGTCGGCGCGCTCGGCGCCGATGCAGGCGTTGGCGACGCGATCTTCATAGCTCCAGCCCAGCAGGCGTTCGATCACCCGCGTCACTTCGCCGTCGACCATCCAGCAGCCGTCGACGCGCCGGCGCTCGTAACGTCTGAGCTCGAGATGCACGCCGGCGATGGTGGTTACCGTTCCCGACGTGCCAAGCAGATGGACGTGATCGCCGCGCAGCCCGCCATACTCGGCCACAAAACCATCGATCAGGGCGGCAACTTCCTCGATCATGGCCGCGTAGATTTCGCGCGTGACCCGATGTCCACCGTGGCGCTCCGCGAGCGTGACGACCCCGACCGGCAGCGACGCCCACGCTTTGATCTTCGGCAGCGGCGGCCCGCGTCCGGCCGGGGACGAACGGTCGAGCCAGACGAGCTCCGAGGAGCCGCCGCCGATGTCGAACAGGACGACAGCGTCCGCGCCAGGATCGATCAACGGCGTGCAGCCGGTGGCCGCCAAGGTCGCTTCGGTTTCACGATCGACGATTTCGAGCTCGAGACCGACCTCCGCGGCGATGCGGGCGCGGAATTCAGCACCGTTGGCCGCCGCACGACATGCCTCGGTCGCAATCAGCCGCGCCCGGGTAACGCCGCGATTTCGCATCTTGTCGCGGCAGATGGTGAGCGCTCCGATGGCACGGTCGACCGCCGCATCGCTGATGCGGCCGGAGGTCGAGACGCCTTCGCCCAGCCGGATGATGCGGGAGAACGCATCGACGACACGGAAGCTGTCGTGGGTCGGGCGCGCGACCAGGAGCCGGCAGTTGTTGGTGCCGAGGTCGAGCGCGGCATAGGTCGGAGCAGAGCGACCGTCGCCGCCCTGCGCGCCGTCGTGGCGCGGATGGCCGTAGGGCGAGCGCCGACCCCACCGGGACCGCTGCGGCGGCACCCGATCACGGACAGGGTCGAGGCCGCCGGGTGCCCGGCCCTCGTCCTTCATCAAATTCCTTCCTGCAGCGCCGAAGCCTCCCGGGCTCAACGGCAGCGGCCTTGTTCGAACCCAGATCGAACCAAGTGTAACACGCGGGTGGCTCGCGCAACAGATGCGCGTTGCGCGCATGGCGCGGCTCGACATCCTTGTCGAGCGCCCTCGCGTCCTTTATCTCAAACCGCGCCGCCGACCGGCTCAACGCCGGCAGGCCTATAATTCCATGGAGCTATCGCCTGCGGCCAACCGGCTTGCAGGCGATCTATTGATCAAGGCATTCCTTGATGAATCTGCAAAACGATCCGCACGCCTTCGCCGTGATGAAATTCGCCACCGGGCAGCCAGTGCCGCGCAGCGAAGATCCAATCCTGGTGCGGGGACAGGGCTGCTATACCGACGATATCAAGCTTGCCGGCGAGGCCTACGCGGTGATGGTCCGCAGCCGCGTTCCCCATGGCGTGATCAAGCGCATCGACACGTCGGCGGCGCGCGATATGCCGGGCGTGCTCGGCGTCTATACCGGCGTCGATCTCGCCGACTACGGCACGCTCAAATGCATCGTGCCATTCAAGAACCGCGACGGCACGCCCATGAAGCAGCCGCCGCGTCCTGCGCTGCCCACCGACAGGGTGCGCTTCGTCGGCGATCCCATAGCCTTCGTCGTTGCCGAGACGCTGCTGCAGGCGAAAGACGCCGCTGAGGCGATCGAGGTCGAGATCGATCCCCTGCCCGCGGTGGTGCGGCCGGAGGAGGCCGCCCGCCCCGACGCCCCTCTTCTTTATGAGGAAGCGCCGGGCAACGTTGCACTCGACTATCACTACGGCGATGGCGAACAGGTGGCGGCCGCTTTCGCCAGAGCCGCGCATGTCACACGGCTCAAGCTCGTCAACAGCCGTGTGGTCGTGAATACGATGGAACCGCGTGCCGCGATCGGCGTCTACGACCAGACCAGCGCACGCTTTACCCTGCATGTTCCCTCGCAAGGCGTTTTCGGCTTGCGCGCCAACATGGCGGATATTCTCAAGGTCGAGCCCAAGCAGGTTCGCATCTTGACCGGCCACGTCGGCGGCTCGTTCGGCATGAAGGCGGCACCGTTCCCCGAGTATGTCTGCGTACTGCACGCGGCGCGCGCGCTCGGCCGCCCGGTGAAATGGGCCGACGAACGCTCGGGAAGTTTCGTCTCCGACAGTCACGGCCGGGATCATGAGTTAACCGCCGAGCTTGCGCTCGACTCGGACGGCAACTTCCTGGCGGTGCGCATCACCAACTTCGGCAATATGGGCGCCTTTCTCTCCCCGGTGGCGCCGATGCCCTCGACGATCAATGTCGTGAAGAACGTGCAGGGTGTGTATCGCACGCCGTTGATCGAAGTCTCCACCAAATGTGTGTTCACCAACACCTCGCACGTCTCCGCCTATCGCGGCGCGGGCCGGCCCGAGGGCAATTACTACATGGAACGGCTGGTCGATGCCGCCGCTGCCGAAATGGGCATCGATCGCCTGCAGCTGCGCCGCCGCAACCAGATCAGGCCGCGCGAAATTCCGATCAAGACGGCCTCGGGAAGCAATTATGACAGCGGCGACTTTCCGGGCCTGTTTAAGCGCGCGCTCGAGGCCGCCGACGTCAAGGGCTTCGCGCGTCGCAAACGCGAGAGCCGCAAGCGCGGAAAGGTGCGCGGGCTCGGCATCGGCAACTTTCTCGAAGTCACCGCACCGCCGAGCAAGGAGATGGGCGGCATCCGCTTCGAAGCCGATGGCACCGTCACCATCATCACCGGCACGCTCGATTACGGGCAGGGTCATGCGGCCCCGTTCGCGCAGGTGCTGAGCGAGCGGCTCGGGATTCCGTTCGAGCACATCCGTCTCCTGCAGGGCGATAGCGACGAGCTGCTGGCGGGTGGCGGCACCGGGGGCTCGAAATCGATCATGCACACCGGTACCGCGATCGTCGAGGCGTCGGCCAAGGTGATCGAGCAGGGCAAACAGATCGCCTCGCATGTCCTGGAAGCATCGACCGGCGACATTGAATTCGCGAACGGGCGCTTCGTCATCGCCGGCACCGATCGCGCGATCGGGATCATGGAGCTGGCCGCGCGGCTGCGCGCGGGGCTTAAGCTGCCGCAGGGCATCCCGCCGACGCTGGACGTCCGCCACGTGAGCGAGGGCCCCGGCGCCTCCACCTATCCGAATGGATGCCACGTCTGCGAGGTCGAGCTCGATCCCGACACCGGCGTCATCGAGGTGGTGAAGTATACCTCCGTCAATGATTTCGGCACGGTCATCAACCCGCCGATCGTCGAAGGCCAGCTGCATGGCGGCGTGATCCAGGGGATCGGCCAAGCGCTCATGGAGATGACCGTCTACGACGGCGATGGGCAGTTCCTCACCGGCTCGTTCATGGATTATGCGCTGCCCCGCGCGATCGATTCGCCCGAGGTCGGCGTGCTCCATCATCCGGTGCCGGCGAAGACCAATGTCCTCGGCGTGAAGGGCTGCGGGGAAGCCGGCTGCGCCGGCTCACTCACCTCGGTGATGAATGCGATCGCCCACGCGCTATCCGAGTTCGGCATCCGCCACATGGATATGCCGGCAACGCCCTACCGCGTTTGGCGCGCCATTCAAGATGCGCGGGCCGCGAGCACGGCCTGACCGGCGCGCCATCCTGAAATGACCCAAGCTGCCGAAGCCCTCACTGCCACCCGCGCGAGCGAGACCAAGCTCGTCGCCGGCGTGTGCTTTGCGCATCTCGTGAGCCACTACTACATGCTCACGCTCGCACCGCTGTTCGCCTTCATCCGCGCGGACTTCGGCGTGACCTACACGGAGCTGAGCCTCGCGCTCACGGCCTTCAACGTCGTCTCGGCGGTGTTGCAGACGCCGGTCGGCTTCTTCATCGACCGCACCGGGGCGCGGATCAATCTGATCGGCGGCCTTCTGTTGGGGTCCGCCGCCATCGCGATCGCCGGCGCCGCCAATTCGTTCTGGGTGTTCATCGCGATGTTCGCCGTCATGGGGCTGGCCAATACGGTCTACCATCCCGCCGATTACGCCCTTCTCTCCGAGCGCGTGTCGCCACGCCGCATGACCCAGGTCTTTTCGTTCCACACCTGCTCCGGGATGATCGGCTCGGCCATCGCGCCGGTGACGCTTCTGTCGATGCAGGACGCCGTGGGATGGCGCGGCGCCTTTCTCTGCTCCGCGCTGCTCGGCGTCGCCGCCGCGCTGTTTCTGGCACTACAGGGCGAGGCGCCGGTGGTGCGCCCCGCCCATTCCAAATCCCGAAGCGAGGAGGTGGCGAGCACATCCGCCGACGGCTGGCGGCTCCTGCTGTCGCCGCCGATCCTGCTCAACCTCGTCTTCTTCATCGTGCTGTCGATGGTCGGCGGCGGCCTCAACCAATATCTGGTGGTCGGACTGGGCGCGCTCTATGGGACGCCGCCCGGGCTCGCCAACACCGCGCTCACCGGCCTTCTGACCATGAGCGCGATCGGAGTATTGCTGGGGGGCGTGCTCGCCGGGCGCACTGCGCGCCACAGCCTCGTGGCGTGCACGGGATTGCTAGTGACGGGCACCGCCAGCACGCTCATCGCTTTCGTCGATCCAGGCGCGCTCCTGCTCGTCCTGATCGCGTCGCTGAGCGGTTTCGCGAGCGGCATGACCATGCCTTCGCGCGACATGATCGTGCGCTCGGTCACTCCGCCCGGCTCGTTCGGCAAGGTGTTCGGCTTCGTCACCACGGGCTTCCATATCGGCGGCATGGTGGCGCCCTTGATCTTCGCGCAGTTCCTCGACCACGGATATCCGCGCGCGGTGTTCCTCTACGTCGCCGCCTGCGCGCTGGTGGCTATTGGCACCGTTACGTTTGGGATGTCCGGCCGCCGCACCGCGTGAACGGCGGCCGCCGCACCAGCGAGACGGGCACTGCTGGTGTCGCTTGGAAAGCGCTGCGAGATGTCCTAAATCTGCTGGCATCAAGGCTGGCGCGTACGTCTTCCGAACTGGGGGATAGTTCAATGGTAGAACAGCGGACTCTGACTCCGTTAATCTAGGTTCGAATCCTAGTCCCCCAGCCACCGCATAAATCCTTATTTCATCGGCGTTTCTTGAATTCAGCAGCCTCCGCTCGGGGGCATTTTCATGTCGCGTATGTTGCAATATTTTCCCAAGTGTTTACAATGGTTGCCGCGGCCTCTCGGCAACTCCACGCGACATGAACGCGACATAGACAGCCCGGTCGCAATGCTCGAAATTCTCGCGTGGCTCGGCAAGCGGCATCCTATATCGACCGCATCCTGCGCGGCGCCAAGCCCGCCGATCTTCCGGTACAGGCACCGACAAAGTACGAAACCGTCGTCAACCTGAAAGCGGCGAAGGCGCTCGGCCTTACCGTGCCACCGGGCCTGCTCGTCGCCGCCGACGGGGTGATCGAATGACGCGGCGCAAGTTCATCACGCTGCTCGGCGGCGCGGCGGCGTGGCCGCTCGCGGCACGGGCGCAGCAGCCCGCGAAGGCCTTCTGGTCTAGTAGTTGGTGCCGGGGCGTGCCCTTGGTAGCGTCATAGTGTCCGTTGCAGGTGGCTCTCCCTGCCGCATCTTTCTCACATCCCTTTCCATCTCGAGGCAGGTGAGCCATTCCACATAGCTCGGGAGATAAATGCTTGTTCGCATGCACCGTCGTTTGTCGGCCGATGAATAAGTTGCTTGGTCCTTGATGATCTGCTCTCGGGCCTTTTGCTCAGAGTCGAGGCACGCATTGCGCGTCCTGCTCCGTTGTGCTCCCGCCCATTAGGCCGGCCATCGCACGAGCGGCCGCTCGGCAGGTTTCCTCGATATTGATGTGCGGAATCTGTGCCTGCGCGGTGGCTGCGGAGCCAAACATGATGCCAATGATCGTGCCTGCGATTACTGCGATATTTGAAATTGTCGGACGAAATCTCGTCTTTGCAGAGCCAGCCAGCCATCGCGTATAGCAGGGTAGACAGAGGCCGGAACCCTTCGGCAGTGCCGAGCAGTAGCAAATTTCTGGCTTTTCATTTGGGTTCGGAGTTCGGTCCGATTGCTCAGTCTTATCGACCATTTTTCATCTTCCCCCCACTCGGCTGAGCTGATGTCGCTAACGAGGGTCTGCCAATGCTGACGTAGTTCTCAGTCCCTGCCAATAGGTCATGTAATCGCACGCTCTTCGGCGGCAGCTTGTGCACCAACTCGGGCCACAGGTCTCGATAAACTCGCGCATTGGATCGGAGATGGCTTCGATGCGCTTGAATTTGAGAACTTCGTTGTGAATGCGCTCGATTTCGTCGAATGTTATGATCCTGCCGTCGAAGACGCGGGGTTGATAGACGCGGCGCTTTTTGTCCATTCGGTTATAACTTACGAACCGGACGCCCTGGTTCATGGTCCTCAATGCAAAAGCGGGGGGAGTGCTTTGAAAACGGCCAACGAGCTTGTCATGGAAATCGGGGTGGCCGTGCAGCCGCCGCGGGGCGTTGCCATTGTGCTTACCGAGGAGCCCGGAGCGCTGCCAAATTGGGTTGCGGCTGCAGGAATCATGGAGGCCG
>WNGF01007981.1_pt1 | contig 18362 bp, 19 predicted proteins | sample 5400641 | NCBI WGS metagenome assembly WNGF01 (sample SAMN13153371, study PRJNA577476) | soil metagenome | isolation source: 80 cm soil or saprolite under grassland replicate 2 | place: USA:California | collected 2016-06-15
TCTTCTGCGGGATTTCGCCGGTCCGATCGATTTCGTCTGCGTCGATATTTTTACGCAGATATTTTTTCAGGCTGCCGAGGAATTCCTCCCCAGCGGCGCGGTCTTCAGCGCTTTGCTCAGGGTAAGGATGGATGCTCCCGAAATCGTAGCGGCCGATGAAAAGATTGCTGGCGAAACTGCCCCGATCGTCGAGTGGATCGCGCGAGGCTTCCGCCAGCTCGAGCGCTTCGCGTTTGCCTTTCGACATTTTAGAAGTGTCGATGACGGCCGCCTGTGGCGTTTCCGGCTTCGCGCTGGTTTCCGCAGCGATCTGTTTTTCCGGTGCTTCTAGCGGAGATTTCATAGGATGATAATCTGCCAGGTTGTCTCGGCTGGCAGGCTGCCAGCCTGCCGAGACAGGCAAGGCTGCCTAGCTTCCGCTCTCATAAAATTTCGTTCCGTCGCGAGCGTGTTTTTTCAATATTTCACACGGCAAAAACTTCTCTTCGCTTCGCGCCAGGCGTTCCAGTTCATCGACGACTTTGTTCAGCCCGAAATGTTCGGCAAAGCGCAGTGGCCCGCCGCGGAATGGCGCGAAACCTGTTCCCAAAATCATTCCGTAGTCCGCGTCCTCTGGCGAATCGACCACTTTCTCTTCCAGGCAACGCGCCGCTTCATTAACCATGAGAAAGACGAGGCGGTGCCCCAGCTCGGTCTCATTCAGCCGCAACCGTGGGTCTCGATGCCGGTCCGGCGGAATGACTGGGCCTTCAGCGCCTTCCGGATCGCCATGTAACCCGCGCCGCCATTGCGCGAGCGACTCGTTCGGCGTTTGCGTTTTACCTTCGTATTTGTAAAAGCCAGCGTCGGTTTTACGGCCGAGCATCTCGCGGTCGCGCAACCAGAGCAGGACAGTCGGAACATGATCGCGTCGCCCGTAGGCTTTCTCGAGCGTATTGCCAATATCGACCGTGATATCGACGCCAATTTCATCGATCAAACGCAGCGGCCCCATCGGCATGCCCCATTGCATTAGCGCATTGTCGATCTTGTGCGCATCCAGGCCGCTTTCAAAAAGTTCGGCGGCATCCAGCAAATAAGGAAACAAAACGCGATTGACCAGAAAACCCGGGCTGTCGCGCACTAGAACAGGCAGTTTTCCGATTTGCCGCGCAAAGGCCAGTGTCCGCTCGCGCGTGTCATCCGAAGTTTGTCTGGCAACCACAACTTCCACCAGCTTCATCCGGCTCACAGGGTTGAAAAAATGGAGACCGATGACGTGCTCGGGCGAAACCGTCGCATCAGCCAACTGGCTGATCGGAAGCGCGGATGTGTTGGTGGCGATAATCGTTTTCGGACCCGCCTGCATTGCTAGCTCGCGAAAGATTTCTTTTTTGATGTCCATCTTTTCGGAAGCCGCCTCGATGACAATCTGCACATCGCGCAATTCCATCGGCGCAGTTGAGGCCACAATGCGGGCGCGCCCTTCTTTCGCTTTCTCTTCCGTCATCAAACCGCGCTTCACAGCGTCCGCGTAAGTTTTTTCGATGTTAGCCAGGCCGCGATCGATTTGCTCGCGCGCGATATCGCGCAGAATCACACTAACGCCATGAGAGCTGAGCCATTGCGCAATACCTGAACCCATCACGCCAGCGCCAATCACAGCAGCGTGCACGACCCTTTCCGCCGGCGACTTCGATGTTCCCTTTTTGTATTTTTCCGCGAGAAAAAAATTACGGATCAAGTTTTGCGTGGATTCGGTCCTGCCAAGATCAACAATCGCATCCAGCTCAAATGCGAGCGATTGCTGCGTGGAGGCGGAAAGGCCTTTCCTGATCACTTCGGCGGCGCGCGTCGGCGCCGGATTGTGATCGCGCGGTGCAGGAATTTCCTGATCAATCTTTGGCGTCGTCGATGGTTTGCGTTTTCCGCCGCGCAACTTTTGCCGCGCTAGATCGACAAGTCGATCGCGCGGGGCGATTTCATCGACCAGGCCGAGCTTCAAGGCTTCCTGCGCAGAATAAAGTTTCCCCTTCAAAATCACTTCGGCGGCTTTCCCCGCGGCAATCAAACGCGGCAGACGCGTGCAACCGCCCCACGCGGGAATTAGCCCGAGCGTCGTTTCGGGAAGGCCGATTCGGGTCGCCGGATTATCAGTCGCGATACGGTAATCGCATGCCAGGGTAACTTCGTACCCACCTCCCGCGCACGCGCCATGGATGGCGGCAACAGTCGGTATTTTTAACTCGGCAAGGCGATTGATGATCCGCTGTCCCTCCGCGATGAACGCGCGCAGATCCCCGGTTTGCGCCTGTTGCAAGAGCGTCTTCAAATCCGCGCCGGCGATAAAAATCGATTTTTTTGCCGAAGCGATGATCACCCCGCGCAACGAGGCATCGTTCTCTACAAAATCGAGATGTTCATTCAGTTCATCGAGAGTGGCGGCGTCAAAAATGTTCGCGCCCGATTCGGGACGATCGAACGTAAGCAGGCAAATGTGATCGTCGCCGATCTCACGCCGAATCATTGAGCCTGTCGAAACTGCCGGCATTAACCTCATATTGGCTAGTTTCGGGTAAATTCCAAGTGCGGAGAAGCCGAAGTTAAAACGGTTACAAGAGTTAAAAGAGTTACAATGTTAAGCCGGCACCCCCTTTGTAACATTGTAACCTTTGTAACTCTTTTAACCGTTTGGCCAACGTTGCTTTGGGCAAGCGCGAGTGTTACAAACGCGGCGTGGTCGGCAAGATTTTAGAACCCGAAATCAAGAGCATGATCGACGCCCGTAATTTCGGGGCGCTGCGCGAAGTGTTTAGGGAGTGGCCGCCGGCCGATGTCGCGGAGGTGATCCTCGATGTGCCGGAAGATGAGCAGGTCATCATCTTTCGCGTTCTGCCGCACTCGCTGGCAGCGGACGTTTTTGAATATCTCGATTTCGATGCGCAGCAGAAATTGCTGCGTGCCATGGCGCACGAACAGGTGGTGGCGATTCTGAACGAAATGTCGCCGGACGATCGCACGGCGCTTCTGGAAGAATTGCCGAGCGCAGCGGCGCGGCAGTTGATAAGATTGCTGACACCGCAGGAACGGCAAATCGCGCAGGCGTTGCTCGGTTATCCGGAAGGCAGCGTTGGCCGTTTGATGACGCCCGATTTCGTCGCCGTGCACGAGGACTGGACGGTGCAGCAAGTGCTCGATTACGTCCGCGAACACGGCCAGGACAGCGAGACGCTCAACGTGATTTTTGTAGTCGATGACCGCGGCAAACTGATCGACGACATCCGTATGCGCGAGTTTCTGCTCAGGCCGCTCACAGCAAAAGTAAGCGACTTCCGGGACCAAACATTTGTCGCATTAAGGGGGAACGACTCGCAGCAGGACGCGCTGAACATCTTCCGGAAATACGACCGCACCGCATTGCCGGTGGTTGATTCGAACGGCATTCTCGTGGGCATCGTCACCATCGACGACATGCTCGACGTGGCTGAAAAGGAAGCAACAGAGGATATCCAAAAGTTCGGCGGCGTGGCGGCTCTGGAAGAGCCGTATATGCGCATTCCGCTCTGGCGAATGGTGCGCAAACGTGCCGGCTGGCTCGTGATTTTGTTCCTGGGAGAAATGTTGACCGCGACGGCGATGGCCAACTATCAGGAAGAACTGGCCAAGGCGCTTGTGCTCGCGCTGTTCCTGCCGCTTATCATTTCGAGTGGCGGCAATTCCGGCTCGCAAGCATCGACACTTATGATTCGCGCCATGGCGCTGGGCGAAGTGACTCTTCGCGATTGGTGGCGGGTGATGAGTCGCGAAATCCAGGCGGGGCTTTCATTGGGTCTCATCCTGGGAACAATCGGCATCGTGCGCGTCGGCGGATGGGCAATTGTCGGCGAGCGATACCTTCATCGACAGCCGTATGGCCCGCACTGGCCTCTCGTCGCGATCACCGTTGGTATCGCGCTCGTTGGCGTCGTGCTTTGGGGAACGCTTTCCGGCTCCATGCTTCCCTTTATTTTGCGTAGAGCTGGCGCCGACCCTGCCGCGTCTTCTGCCCCATTTGTCGCTACCCTTGTCGATGTAACAGGACTTATTATTTATTTTAGTATTGCGTTGGTGATCATGCGCGGCGCAATGCTCTGAAAACAGTTCGCTTATGTTTTCGATCCAAAAAATTCTGGGGGGCGACCGAAAGTTTTACGATCTACTGGAGGCGAGCGCGCAACAGGCCGACAGCAGCGTCCATCATTTGGTCGCGCTGCTGGAAAAACTGCAACAAGATGAGACGCCGGAGAATCTGGAGGAGTTTGCACATAGCCGTCGCGAAGATAAACGCATCACGCAGGAATTGACCGAACAGCTCTCCAAAACTTTCATCACGCCGCTGGAGCGCGAGGACATTCAGGAATTGGCGGCTGCTCTTTATAAGATACCGAAAACGGTGGAGAAAATCGGCGAACGGATTTTGATCTGCCCGCAGGATTTGCGTGGACACAGTTTTCAGAAGCAGGTCGAGCTGCTGGATCAGGCGGCCGAGACAGTGCTGGCGATGGTAAAGCAATTACGAAAAGGGATCGACGCCCAGACGGCACGCGAGATGAATGCGAAACTCCAGGCGATCGAAGGCGACGCCGACCAGCTCGAGCTGGATCGGCTGCGCGACCTTTTCCAAGGCAGGTACGAGCCGAAACAGATCATATTTCTGCACGATCTTTACGGCCTTCTGGAAAAAGTGATCGATCGCTGCCGGGACACCGGGAACATCATCCTGCAAGTCGCCTTGAAATACTCGTAGCCGCCTGCGGCATGCTCACGTTTTTTTCTGTCGTCCTCGCGGCGATCATTTTCGAATACAGCAACGGCTTCCACGATGCCGCCAATGCAATCGCCACGGTGGTTTCGACGCGAGTTCTGACGCCGCGGCAGGCGATTGCGATGGCGGCGTTTTTCAATCTCACCGGCGCTCTCCTCGGCGGCGCGGTTGCTTCGACGATTGGCAAGGGGCTGGTGGACACCGACATCGTCACAATGTCGACGGTGCTCTGCGCGGTCATCGCTGCGTTTGCCTGGAACATCGCCACATGGTGGTTCGGATTGCCCTCCAGTTCGAGTCATTCCCTTATCGGCGGACTTTGCGGAGCGGCGCTGGCCGCGGCGCATGGCAATTGGTCGGTCATAAAATGGAACGCCGGCGTATGGCCAAAAGTCGTTGTGCCAATGATCACGTCGCCACTGGCCGGTTTTATTTTCGGCGGGCTACTGATGTTTTTGCTTTTTATCACGCTCCGTCAGTTCACGCCGCACTTTGTCCAGTCGCTTTTTGGCAAGCTGCAAATCTTCAGCGCCGCCTGGATGGCGCATAGCCACGGCAGCAACGATGCCCAGAAAACAATGGGCATTATGACGCTCGCGCTTTTTGCCGGCACCAAAGCCGGCAGCTTCGATCACCTGCCCGCTTGGCTTAATTTCCTGAAAACGCCAGTTTTCGTTCTGCCCATGTGGGTGATCGGTCTCTGCGCCGTGACGATGGCTGTGGGAACGGCCGCAGGCGGCTGGCGCATCATTCGCACGCTTGGCCACAGGATGGTGAAATTGCAGCCTGTGCACGGATTCGCCGCGGAAACCACCGCGGCATTGATCATTCAAGTCGCGAGCTATTATGGGATTCCGCTTTCAACCACGCATGTGATCTCCACTTCCATCATGGGCGTTGGCGCAGTGAAACGATTCAGCGGCATGAAATGGACAATCGTCGAGCGAATCATCTGGACCTGGCTTTTCACCCTGCCCGCAAGCGGTCTCATCGGTTACGCGCTGGCGCGAGCAGCCCTTGCGCTTTGATTTTGTCTGTAGCGACAGGATTTGACCGTCGCACCACTAATCGCAATCTCGGATTTAACAAGATTTATGCCGAATTATTCGGCCTATCTGGATTATGGACGGATAACCGCACGCAGCATACCGACTACTTTTTTATCTCCACCCACTCATTTCGCGCCCGCGAATCGGCCACGGCCTGGACAACGCGCATGTAGCGCACGCCTTCTTCGAAATTTGGACGCGGCCGGATGCGGCCCTTGGATTTGACGGCCGCGATGAAATCATCTTCCACGTGCCAGCCGCCTTCCAGATCTGGCGGCAGATCGACAACGTGCAAGGCGCGATCGCCCGCGCGCCCGGCCTGCACAATATCGGTGCTGAAATCGTAATTGAGCGCGCCCAGCGCGCCGTAAATTTCCAGCCGATCGGGGCCGGCTAATGCGTTGATGCCGCTGAATTCCAGCACGCCTTCCGCTCCGTTTGCGAATGTGAAAAGCACAGTGAGCAGATCGGGGATGATCACCTCGTAGCCCCGCCGATCCGGATACAAAATTTGGCCGCGCGCGAACACGGCCGTGATCTCACCGAGCCAGCGTTGCAACACTTCGACGTAAATTCCGAGTGTCAGCACATTGAGTCCGCTGAGTTCGATCCGCTGCCGCCAATGCGCCGGTGCGCCGGGGTCCAGATAATTACCGGTGAAACTTTGCAGCAGCACATGATGCGGGCGGCCGATGTAATTTTCTGCCAGGAGTTTTTTGACTAGCAAATCCGCGCGCAATCCGAAGGGCGGCGGACAAAGCATCGTCACCAGCTCAGGATAACGCTTCGACGCGGCGAGCATTTCTTCTGCTTCGGCCAAATCCATCGCCATCCGAGCCTGACAAAAAACATGTTTGCCGGCCTCAAGCGCCGAGATCGTTACCGCCGAATGCATGTAGGGCGGCGTGCCGATCCAGACAATGTCGATGTCCGGCAGCGCCACCAGCTCAGGCCAATTTTTTATCGGCGTCGCTTCCGGCACATTTTCCCGGCAAAATTTCTCGGAGCTTTCGTAGGTGGAGTTGGAAACCGCCACGATCTCCACGTCTGGATTTTTTTTCAATGCCGGCAGATGCCGGGTGCGAACAATATCGCCCGCTCCCACAATTCCGATCCGCAGTTTGTGATTATTTTTTTGCGTCATGTTTCAAATCCGATGCGTGTCAATCTTGCGAAACGGGGTGCCTCTTACGCGAACTAAATTTGACCGCCGCATGCATTCGCCGTTCAACATTCACTTGACCGGCGCTTCTGTGCGCGCCAGCTTACGCGCCTGTTTTTAAGGTTACGCCATGTCAAGAATTTGCGGTATCACAGGATCGAGGGTGACACGCGGCAGCGTCATTCACCGGCGCGGTATGGCCAAGAAAAAGGGCGGAGTCGGCCGGCACGTGACGAAAAACGTGCCGCGGATTTTTGCTCCGAACTTGCATGAACACCGCATCTGGGTGCCGGAGTTGAAGAAGTTCGTGCGCGTTCGCGTCACTGCACGCGGTCTTAAAACGATCAATAAAAACGGCGCGTACCGGGCTTTGAGAAAAGCCGGTCTTATCTAGCTCCGAACGACAGCTGCCTGATAGTCGATCACGCTTGTTGATGGAACTCACGCTTCTCAAATCCAAAATCCATCGCGCTGCCGTGACCGGCGCGAGCGTGGATTACGAAGGCAGTCTGACGATTTCATCTGACCTGGCTCAATTGGTCGGGCTGCTCGAGTATGAAAAAATCCTCGTCGGCAATCTGACCAACGGCGAACGTTTCGAGACTTACGCGATTTATGGGGAGCCCGAGCGCGGAATTATCGAACTGAACGGCGCGACCGCTCATCTCGGCAAAATTGGCGACCGCATTACAATCATGAATTTCGCGCGTTACACGCCTGAAGAAGCGGCGGTTCATCAGCCGCGCATTGTTGTATTGGACGAAAAGAACGAGATCGTCCGCTACGAGGAAGGCGATTCGACGCCAACGTTTAAGATCGTCGGCGAGTGATATCTAGCCCGGCGCAGCAGATCTTAGCTGCCACCGATTTGAAGCTCGCTCGGCATTATAGAGACACTCGCATCGGCGAGCGCCTGTTCTATTGGTTCGGCGGTTGACCCATTCAACAGGGTTGGGGCAGCCTCGGTCGCAGCTGCACTTTCCTGCGGCTTTGCTTTCCCTCGCGGCAGATCCAGCGAGCCATCGTTGAATTCGATCACGTAACCTTCGTTGATCAACCAGCGCAGATCGGAAGCAAGGGCGAGCTTCCGCGATTCCACCTCTTCGCTTGCGACGTCAGTAATCAATTTTTCAAAAATTTCCTTGCGATTAGTCCGCGGCGCCGCGGCCAGGATTTCAAGAATCGCATTCACCGATGGAGATACTTCGGCTTGGGCGTGAACAAAGGATCGCGCCCGGATGGGCGAGACAAACAGCATGCCACGGCGATGCCGGAAGACATTAAGGCCCGCTTGTCGAAATCGAGTGACCAGCTCCTGCATCATATTCGATGGCGAGCGCGTCTCGCGCGTCCAGGCATCTTCCAGTGTACGGTTCAACGTCCGATCGGGCAGACGCCGGCTTAGCACGCCGCTGATGGTCACCTCGTCCACGCTGTGTAACAGCCCGGGCAGATAGTTCGAGCGGAAATGCCGTTCTGCTTCCGCGGCGGAAGAGAAGGTTGGGGAAGGCTCGTCGTTCCGTGTTTTATATGTCGTCACCGTCCGCGCTTGTTCCTTCCACTGCTCGATCAATGCTGGATCGCTGACGATCTCGATTTGCCGCTGATAATCAGCAAAGCTCATCCGGCGGCTGAAGCGTTGTTCATAAAGGGTGCGAAGTTGTGGTTGATAATTATGATGATTGGTCGGACCAAGAAGCGCCCCGCTCAGTCGACATCGCGCCACATTTGAGAAATTTCCTTTGATCGGATCGGACTGCGTGATCTCGATCTTGTAGAAATCTTCGTGAGCGAGCCGAAAGGCGTTCCGCTCGAGGAATTCTCGATTCAGAGATAACGCGCCATTCTCCCCCAATTGGTAAAGGGGCGTTCCGGCCTTCGCCGTCAAATGAACCTCGTAGCGTTCCGGCTTTTCAAGGAACAAACGCGCCAGGGCGAAAATGGAATATGCAACCGAGCCCGACTTGATCTGCGCTGCCACGTTTTCGAATACGCGCGAGCACGGCAGAAAACGGGTCGTGATTTCCAGCGGCACTCGCGCGACCGGAGGACGCCGATATCGCGAATGGCGATCTTCTCCATGATCCATTCGGCGGCGTGACCGGCCCGCCTCCGCACTGGACGGGCTCCGCCGAGGCGAACCGCCCCGCTCGCTAACACTTCCTGAGTCGCGCCCTGTCTTTTTCGGCTCGTGCGCATTGGCTTTCCTGGCTTCAAATGGACGTTGAGCTTTGAACGCTGAGCGTTTGAAATTGTGATCTCGTTTACCGCGCGGAGAACGCCGTCTGTCGCGTGGCCCTTCTCTCTCTTCACCTGTGTAATGCTCGTAGCTCCTCGGCTCAGCGGTCTCTTTCACCCATGCAGGAAGCAATTTGAGATCGATCAGATCAGCCGGCTCAACGGGAGAAGAGGACATCGTCTTCATCTACTTGAACGACAAGGGAAGTAAACCCGAAGGTACTGAGGTTGTAGCGGCGTTTGTGTCAACTCGCGCAAAGCTTTCCGAGTTGACAACCTCTCTAATTCATTTACTTGCCATCCTGTGCTCGGATACCTTTAAGGTTTCCATGCGCAACCAACACCAACGGAACAAATTTTATGGCGGAAAAATCAATCGAAGAAAAGGTTAAAGACATCATCGTCGAGCAACTCGGCGTCAATCCGGAACAGGTCACGCCGCAGGCGTCTTTCATTGAGGATTTGGGGGCGGATTCGCTGGACATCGTGGAATTGGTGATGGCATTTGAAGAAGAATTTTCCGTCGAAGTGCCGGACGAAGATGCCGAAAAGCTGCAGACAGTCGGCGATGTCGTCAAATATATCGAGGAACGCGCCAAGCAGCAGTAGTTGTCCATTCAAGCGGACAGTCGATCGGCCGCTGGCTTCCTTTCAGCGGAACACGCGAGCGCTACAATCCGTTGGGAATTAGCTGGATTCTCGCTTCGCGGTTGCCAAGCTCCGGAACGCACCCACACTAAAAGACGTGGATCTGACGCTTCTTGGGCGGCCGCTGTTCTACATCGGACGCCACTACGTCACATTTCTCGGACTGATCGCATTCGCAGGCCTTTTCGCGGCCGGCCTCATTATCGCCCGAATCTTGCAAAGCCAGTTCGTGCGCCGTTTCTTCAGCCGTTTCAAGATCGACACAAACTTCATCGCGATCGTCACGACAATTTTAAGTCTGGCCGCGCTCGTCTTTTTCACAGTCAGCGCGATCAACGCGGCCGGAATCCCACTGGCCTGGACTGCGCCTTTGCCAGCCGTTTCGCTAAGCCTTCTCCAGATTTTTCTGCTTGTTGCCCTCCTGGTTGCGGTTTTTTGGATCTCATCCAGAACGAAACGGTTTCTTTTCAACCGGTTTCTGGTCAATAGCGGGCTGGATCGCGCGCTTCAGTACGCCATTGCCCAAATCATCAGCAACGTCGTGCTGGTAGTTGGCGTTTTGATTGTCCTGGAAAACACCGGTATTCATCTCGGCGCCCTGGCGGTTTTCGCAGGCGCGGTCGGCGTGGGCGTCGGCTTCGGTCTGCAAAACATCGCGAGCAATTTCATCAGCGGCCTGGTAATTTTGGCCGAGAGACCAATCACAATCGGCGATCGCGTCGAAGTCGCGGGGATCACCGGTCAGGTGAAGCAAATTCGCGCCCGCAGCACCGTGATTCTCACCAATGACAACATCGCCATGATCGTGCCGAATACGAAATTCATCGATTCGCCTGTCACGAATTGGACCTACACCGATCCGCGTGTGCGGTTTCGCATTCCGGTCGGGGTCGCCTACGGCAGCGATATCGCCAATGTGCGCGAGGCTTTGCTCGCCGCCGGACGCGAAAATCCCAATACATTAAAGGAACCTGCGCCGAGCGTTTTCCTGCAGAAATTCGGCGACAACTCGATCGATTTCGAGCTGGTGGTCTGGAGCAGTGAGATGAGCGCCCGGCCCAGCCGCTATCGCAGCGATCTCAACTTCGCCATCGAACAAAAGTTCCGCGAAGCCGGGATCGAGATCGCCTTTCCCCAGCGCGATCTCCACATCCGCAGCGGCGTGCTCAAAGTGAAAAATATCGGAGAGCAAGAATCAACGAAGCCGCCCGAACCTTGAGCCACGGACATTGTAGAAGCAAACCTGTCTGGAAGTGACAGAATGGGTTGCCGATGAGGGCGTGGCGAAAGTCGTTACGCGCGCCGAGCTACAGAATTGCGACGCATGGAAGCGCGCGTACCGGAATAAGTGCAAAGATCATCGCTACTACGAGATCGTCGAAGAGACGCTGGAGGGCGGCTTCGCCAAGGCACGCCTTACTACTTCAAGCAATTCGGCGGCGGAAACCGGCTTCTCCAGAAAGGCAAAGGCACCGAGGCCGAGCGTCTGAGCTTCGACATCAGCCCCGCCAAATGCGGTGATGATGATAACCGGCAATTTCGGCAGGGCACTCGTCAGCGCCAAAACCCCGCGTCCACTGAACATCGGCATCCGCAGGTCAGTGATGACCAGGTCGAACCGTTTTTCAGAATCCGCAAGTCTCTTCGCAACCGCGACTGGATCGGAGACGCCAGTGACTTGCATGCCTTCACTGGCAAGCACTTTAGTCATTGCCCGAAGCATTCCCGGGTCGTCATCTACCACCAAAACAGATTTGTCCTGTAACTCGTCCATAATGTTTCATGCGCTGACAGCCAGCGGAAGTTGAATGCTGAAAGTGCTGCCTTTTCCCCGTGCCGTAGAGCAATCAATCCTTCCGCCATGTTCACTGATGACCTGCTGGGCATATGCGAGACCGAGGCCCGTGCCATCGCCCTTTGTGGTGAAGAACGGGACGAAAAGATTTCGAGCTTCTTCCTCGGTCATGCCTCGACCATTATCGCTGATCGATACCAGGGCTTCCGCACCATTCCTTTTCGCGCTCACTGTGAGATTTCCTCCAGCGGGCATCGCATCCACCGCGTTGCGAATCAGATTTAACAACGCTTCCCAGAGCTGGTCGCCGTCAGCCTGAACGGGTGGCAGATCCGGATCCAGTTTCCTCCTCAAATCCACGTGGTTCTGATCGAGCAGCGGTTGCACAAAATTAAGCTTTTCCTCAAGCCAGTCGTTCAGCGAAAGAACAGCGCGCTCAGACTTCGGCATCCGGCCGAACCGGAGATACTCCTGGAGAACCTGATGGATTCGCAACACCTGCAAACGCATTTCGCGCAGAAGCATATGGCATTCATCTGAAGGATGAGCATAAGGGTTTCCATTGCCGTCAACTTCCGCTCCGATCAGGTCAAGATTGAGCGATATCGCCCCGAGCGGGTTACGAATTTCATGGGCGACCTGTGCTGCCATCGATCCGACTACAGCGAGACGCTCCGCCTGGAGCTTGGCCTGTTCCAGCCGTTTTCGTTCTTCCATCTCCGCCTTCAGCGCGGCCGTTCGGCGCTCCACTGTTTGCTCCAGATAGTAGTAAGAGCTGCGAAACGCCGTCAGCAGCCACACGACGATGAAAAAGAATATGAAAAGCATGAGGGCGTTCCAAACAGGAATCAGCGGAAGCTGATACGCCGCGCCGTTCAACAGGTCGCTGAGGAACCACAAGCCCGCACAGAGCGCCGTCGCGAGGACTTTCGACGGTACGGAACGTTCTCCAATAACATTCACGTGGAACCCAGTGACCAATACGCTTTGACAAACCGATTCGCACATTCGTTCACACCGTTGTCACTCACCGATCTCCAGAATTGTGACACATGGCCGCTCGCTTTTCGGAATAAGTGCAAAGATCATCGTTACTATGAGATCGTCGATGAGACGTTGGACGGCGATTTCGAGCATCATTATCTGGTGCTCGAGGATGATTCGGGCAATGTGCGCGCGATCCAGCCTGTGTTTTTTGTCAGGCAAAATCTCGTCGAAGGCGTGCTGGGTAAAATCCGTTCCGTTGTCGATCTTATCCGAAAAATATATCCGCGTTTTCTGACCATGCGTGTCCTGATGGTCGGGTGCGCGGCCGGCACAGGCGACCTGGGTTCATGCGACGAAGAGGATAAAGCGTGGGTCGCAAATGCGTTGCGAGCGAGCCTTCGGACTTACGCCCGGCAAAAGAAAGCTTCGCTCGTTGTTCTCAAGGATTTTCCAGCAAAATACCGCGCGACGCTTGGGACATTCGCCTCAAATAATTACGCGCGCATCCCAAGCATGCCGATGACGCGGCTCCCGCTCCAACCTTACTACGATTGGGACGAATACTTTGGCACGCTAAGCAAGGCGACCCGGAAAGACTTGCGTAGAAAATTCCGGAAAGCGGAACGCGCGGCAAAAATCGATATGGAAATCGTCGGCGACATCACTCCTCACATCGATGAGATCCATCCGTTATATCTCCAAGTACACGAGCGTTCGCCCTTGAAGTTCGAGACACTGACCAAAGATTATTTCCGCGCCATTGCGCAGCGGATGCCGGAGCGGACGCGTTTTTTCCTCTGGCGGCAAGACGGCAAAATTATCGCATTCAGTTTTTGCCTGATCTGTGACGACGCGATTTACGACGAATGCATGGGACTCGATTACAGCGTCGCCCTCGATCTGCACCTCTATTTCTACACGCTGCGCGACGTCATCACCTGGTCGTTGCAACAACGACTAAAATATTACTACAGCAATCCGCTAAATTATGAGCCGAAGCTGCATCTCGATTGCGAACTGGTCCCGCTCGACCTCTACGTGATGCACACAAATGCGTTTCTCAATCCGATATTCGGCCGCGCGATTAAGTATCTTGGACCGACGCGTCAGGACCCGGTCTTGCGGCGGTTTCCAAACGCCGATCAGCTTTGACGACGTACATTCGACATCGGAACGAAATTGGTTGCGACGAGATGATGGCAGGCTAGAAAAGCGAATGCAGGATCGATCTTCCGGTTTCGGCAATCCGTGGCTGCAACTGACGGTGAGCGTGGCCTGTGTATTTGTTTCCGAGCTTCTCTTGAAACGCGGCGCCACAGAGATTGCCGAGCCCGACAGCGCATTGTCCTGGACGGGCATCAATGGTTTGGCTTCGCCGCTGGTTTGGTGGGCAATTCTTCTCATTGTCGCCAGCTTCATTAGCTGGCTCTACGTGCTGCGATATGTTCCTCTCACCATCGCTTATCCGCTCTCCCGCGTGGTCGACGTCCTAGTGCCGCTTGGCTGCTGGATTTTTCTGGGCGAATTCATCTCGACTTTGCGATGGTGCGGAATTGCGCTGGTTGTGGTCGGACTGGCGCTTGTTGCCAAACCCGTGGCGCAAATCGAGGAACGCCTATGAGTTTCCTCGCCTTTTTTCTGATTGTTGTTTCTCTGCTGAGCTTTGTCGTCGCTCAGCTTATCCTCAAAAGAGCTATGGAATTCTCTGCCAAGGCCGGCCTGCGCCATTCGCGCTTTATTTTGCTCGTCACGCTGGGTGTCTTGCTCATGACGGTTTCGTTTTTCATCACGCTTGGATTGCTGCAACGATTCGATCTGAGTTATCTTTATCCGTTTCAAGGTTTGAGCGTGATTTTCATCACGATAACGGCCGCGGCGGTGCTGAAGGAAAGATTAAATGTGCAACTCCTGGCGGGTACACTGCTCATCAGCGCCGGGATCGTGTTAGTTTCACTCAGCTAACAAACAATTGTCGGGCAACCGGCTCGGTCGCCGCCAAAAGTTTTGCCAGCCGAGCGCTTGCCTACGAGAGCAGCGGCCAGAGCTTTTCGAGCGCGGTACAATTGATCGTCCGAATCTGGTCGAGGGGCGGAAGCTGAATTTTGGGGTGGTCGAATTCCGCAGCGAAGCGTTGTTTGAAACGTTTGTAATGTGGCTGCGAATACGCGCCGCAAATGTCGCCACTAATAATCCGGCAACTCTCGCGCAAATTTCCCAGCGCCCACTGAAGATCGGCAATCGTGAAGCGGCCACTCTCCCAGTTTGTCACGGCCTCTTCCGGGCTAAGACAATCCAAATCGATGGTCACATAGAGATTCGCTTGGCGAAGGCTTTTCAGAAATTCTTCATAGTGCTCCCGCCAGTCGTCGCGTAAAATAGCGCCTCGACGCCGTCGATCTTTCGCTGGGCGATCGTCGGCCCACGGATGAACTTCGAGAGTGCCCAAGCGTTCGGCGCGACGATTGCCGAAAATCTGATGAGGCCACCAGCATTCAAAATTGCCGCAACCCCAAACGGCGGCGTGGCGCACCTGAGAAAGTTCCAGCGCTCGATTCACCCAACCGCCGCAGCCCCATTTTGGCGGGCGAACATCCCAATCCGGATGATTGTCGAATGACACGACAACAACCGGTCTGGCAACGCGACGCAGCCGGAGGGCGGTTAAATAATGAAAGTCGCCCGAGCCGTAAAGCATGAACGGCGCCGCGAGATGTGTCTCATGCTCGCGATAAAAGTCGGCGACCAGGCGCGGCGGCGCAGAGAAGCGCAAATGCGGCCCCCAACTGCGCAGGTCAACCACGGGCAGGCCCAGCGGCTCATTTGGCCACGCGTCATCCAGATTAAAATGTAGAGCGGCAGGGGAATGGTTCATTACAAAGGCTTACACCGCTTCAGGCGGTTTCCGAATCGGGCTTCCTAGCCTGTCCGGTTCGCAAAAAATTCGTCCCGCTCGGGCATAACTGGAAAACTTCGCATTGACTGCAATCTGGCTTGCGCGCGTAACAACGCCGGCGGCCGTGCCAGATGAGCCAGTGACTCCAGTCCGTCCAATGCTCGCGCGGCACGAGCTTCATTAGATCGCGCTCAATCTTTTCCGCATCTTTGTGCCTGGTCAGGCCAAGCCGCTGCGACAGTCGCGCGACATGCGTGTCCACCACGATGCCTTCATCCTTTCCGAACGCATTCCCGAGAACAACATTGGCAGTTTTGCGGCCAACACCTGCCAAGGCGCGTAATTTCTCCATCGTGTCGGGAACCTTTCCCCCATGTTCTTCCGCGATCGCGCGCATAGCCGCACGAATGCTTTTCGCCTTGTTGCGATAGAACCCTGTCGATTTGATGGCGTTTTCGAACTCGGCCTGCGGCGCGTCCGCATAGTCTTTTGCCGTCCGATATTTCTTGAACAGCGCGGGCGTGACCATGTTTACCCGCTTGTCCGTGCATTGCGCGGAGAGGATCGTAGCTACGAGTAGTTGGAGCGGATTCCGGAAATCCAGCTCGCAATGCGCATCCGGATAAACCTGCGGCCAGGCTTTGATCAATTGTTTTACCCGCTCGCGTGCAGTCATAGGCTTGGCGTTACCAGCATTCTTTGCGTTGTCATCCTAATCCCGCAGGCGCGGGAGAAGGATCTCGTAACTGATAATTGATTACGCAATGAAATTTGTGTATTCAAAATTTCGATTGTGAGATCCCTCGCTCTGCTCGGGATGACGGGCTGTCGGCCCGGCGATTAATCGTGCGCGACGCGTTCCCGAGCTTTCATCTGGGTATCATTCTCAGGGTGTGCTATGGATTTAGAGCAACGAATTATGCAGGAACCTGCTACGGGGGAATCGATCGTCGACTAATCGCCACACGTGATCGAAAATTGGCCCAGGCGGCGACGCTTTGGCTGGCTTCGCGAAATATTTCGCCGAATGCAATCTCGATCGCCGGCATGTGCGCTTGTATCGTTGCGGGGATTGCCCTCGCCGCGACTTCGATCGCTTATTATCGAATCTTGTGGATCATCGCCGCACTGGGCGCGCACCGCTCAATAAGCCTGCATTCTGGGGAGCACAGGCCGCTGGCCTGTAGCAGCATTCGGCCACTTGGCCGAATACCATGCAACGCAAACACGCGATATGGCGCAAGCTGTTCGCGGCAAGCTGCCGCGAACTACAGGCCAGCGGCCTGTGCTCCCCAGAGAAAGGAAATCGCTGACCTTCGGAAAGCGACGGCTTGCTTTCCATATCTCGCAAATGGCATCCCTACTGTTCCGCGAATCGTTCGAGCTTTTGCGCAAGTTCGGGCGGAACGTGCGCGACGATCAAGGCGTCATTGCCTTCGTATTTCAATTCAAGCACGTGACCGACCCGATGAATCTCGGCGATCAAGGCCGACTCATTCGATGGAATGCGGAACCGAGAGCGCAACCGCCATGAACTGAGCGCGTTTTCTAGCGCCTGGACGAGTTTGTCTAGATCTTCGCCGGTGCGCGCGGAAATCGCGACGCTCCCGGGGAAGCGCGTCACGTAGGATCCGGCCAGCTCCCGATTCGGCAAAAGATCGATCTTGTTGAAAACAATCAGCGTTTGTTTTCCGAAAGCGTCGAGTTCCTTGGTAACAGCCTCGACCGCTTCCATCTGCTCATCCACACGGGGATGGTTGAGATCGGCAATATGAATGAGCAGATCGGCCTCGCTGACTTCCTCGAGAGTCGCCTTGAAGGATTCGATCAACGTGTGCGGAAGCTTTCGTAGAAAACCAACTGTGTCGGTAAGCAGGACCCGTTGCTTGTTAGGCAAAACGAAACTGCGCGTCGTGGGATCCAAGGTCGCAAAAAGCTTGTCTTCGGCTACGAGGTCGGCGCCAGTGAGCAGATTCAGCAATGTCGATTTGCCCGCGTTGGTGTAGCCGACAACTGCGGCGACAGGCCACTGGTGGCGTTTCCGCCCTTGTCGCTGCACCGCTCGCGTTTTACGCACCGCTTCCAGCTCGCGTTCGAGCCGGGCAATCCGCTCTTGCACGCGGCGCCGATCGACTTCCAACTGTGTCTCACCAGGGCCCCGCGTGCCGATACCCCCAGTCTGACGTGACAAATGGTGCCACATCCGGGTAAGACGCGGCAAAAGATATTGCAACTGGGCCAACTCGATCTGCAAGCGGCCTTCCCGGCTGCGAGCACGCTGCGCGAAAATATCGAGGATCAGCTGCGTCCGATCGAGAACCTTACGCGCCAACAAATTTTCCAGGTTCCGGCCCTGCGCGGGTGAAAGTTCGTCGTCGAAAATGACCGAGGTCACTTGTCGATCCTGGCAAGAGTCTTTGATCGCCTCCGCTTTGCCGCGGCCGATATAGTACGGAGCGGTCGGCTTTTGCAATTTTTGGGTAACCGTATCGACCACCTCCGCACCGGCGGAATTCGCCAGCTCTCGCAATTCGTCGAGCGAATCCTGCAAATCCCATTTCGAGACGCCCTCTTTTTCCAAGCCGATCAGGATCGCGCGCTCGTGTGTTTTGTGCGGGCGCGTCTCAATCATCCCTGTGCCCAGAAAGCTCTCGGGGCTCCGAATGCAGCATAACCCATTGCACAGCTTCGTTGTGACTAAGAAGCGATAAGTTCAGCGGTTCAAAATTAGTTTGTCGCCGAAACCAGGTCAATTGCCTTTTGGCATAACGCCGCGTCGCTTGCTGAATCGCGGCGACACATTGCGA
>WNGF01007190.1_pt1 | contig 18357 bp, 24 predicted proteins | sample 5400641 | NCBI WGS metagenome assembly WNGF01 (sample SAMN13153371, study PRJNA577476) | soil metagenome | isolation source: 80 cm soil or saprolite under grassland replicate 2 | place: USA:California | collected 2016-06-15
CGACGATCGTCTTCCTCGGCACCCGCGCAAGGCACCTCGCCTGAAGGCACCGCGGGGTGCTGGCGAACCCCTGGGGTCTACGCCTCCTCGAGGAAGACCGAGTTGCTGGGCTCCCACGCCGGGACGCAAATCGATAAGAACTCCAGGTTTTCTTCACCGACATTGACGACTTTGTGTGTGCACGATGGGATGAAGCGGCTGACCCCCCCCTCAACGTGGTCGCAGAGAACGCCCCACCGAGAGAACACGCACGCGCTCACGGGCGCAAGGCAGGACACCCCAAGCATGGACCATGTTGGCATCGACGTGCACAAGACGGCAAGTCAGATCTGTGTGATCGCGGAGGGGGACGAACTGATCGAGCGCCGGGTGCGTACGGGGCCGGCGCGCTTGGCGGAAGCCCTACCTGGAGAGCCAGGGGTCGCGCAGCTCTTCGGCCGGCCGCACGGCCGCCGGCGTGACGGTGACCGTCCGGGTCGGCCGGCGGCGCACGCCTGCGATGAGGCGGAGCAAGTTGCCCCCGAGGACCAGCGCCTCGTCCGCGGGGGCGAGGCCGAGCGCGCGGATCTTGGCCAGCTCCACCGCGGGATGGAGCCACGGCCCGTCCGAGCCGAAGAGGAGCTTGCGCGGCCCCGCCCGGCGGATCGCCTCCTCCAGGAGATCGAAGCGCCGCACGCCGGCGGCGGTGTCCGCGTGGAGATTCGAATGGCGCGCAAGGTGATCGATGAGGGCGAGCTGGGCACGCCAGTCGTCCGCGAAGCTTCCGAGGTGGGCGAAGATGAACGCGACGTCGGGGTATTCCGCGGCGAGGAGCTCGGCCACGGTCACCTCGCCCACGGGATCGTAGAGCACGGGGAGCGAGAAGCCGCGCGCGACCTCGCACACCTCGCGGGTGATCCGCGCATCATGCCGGTGCAGCTTGAGGCCGACGAAGCCGTAGCGCTCGACCGCCGTCCGCACGAGGTCGTGGACGCGGCCGCGGTCGCGATCAGCGTGGACGAAGGCGAAGCCGTAGAGGCGGCCCGGACGGCTCGCCACGAGCCGCGCGACCTCGCGGTTCGCCACCGCATAGTCAGAGTGGAAGGCCGCGAAGATGACGGTGCGATCGATACCGGCCCTGGCCGCGCGGACGAGATGCGGGCCGATGGGCGCGGCGGTGTCCCAGGGGCCGGTGAGGCCGTCGCCCTTGCCGGCGTGGCAGTGGCAGTCGACTTGACAACGTCCCCGGCGTCCCAGGGTGCTGGACCTTGGCCAATCGCGACAGCACAACCAGGCAACCTCATCGGCCCGCGCTCGGGCTTGTCCAAAATCCCAGTAAATCCGCTGACCCCCGAGCGGGATCCGGGCTAACTTGGACAGCAGTGATGGTATAGATAAAATGCCAGTGACCCTTCGCTGGCCGAGGACCACGGGATCATGCTCTTGAACGGCGGCGGCTTCGACGCGCCCGACTGGTCGCTCCGCGTGTCGCTGGCGAATCTGGCTGACCACGTGTACGACGACATCGGGTGCGGGGTTCGATCGGTGGCGCGCGGCTATCGGGACGCCTTCGAGGCCTCGAAGCGCGCGCCGAAGACCTGAGGGGTCGGCCGTGGAATACTTCGTCGCGGCCCTCCGCGAACACCAGGAGCTGGCGATCTTCCTGACGCTGGCGGTGGGCTTCTTCGTGGGCCGGTTCCGAATCGGCTCGTTCAGCCTCGGGACCGTCGTGGGTACGCTGCTGGCAGGCGTCGTCATCGGGCAGCTCGACATCAAGGTCCCGGCCATCGTGAAGGATGTCTTTTTCGACCTGTTCTTGTTCACTACCGGGTACAAGGTCGGGCCCCAGTTTTTCCGTGGCCTGAAGAAGGACGCACTGCCACAGCTGGCGGTGACGGTCGTCCTGTGCGTCAGCTGTCTGCTCAGCGCCTTCGCGGCGTCCAAGCTCCTGGAGTACGACATGGGGACAGCGGCGGGTCTCCTGGCCGGCGCCTTCACGAAGTCGACCGTCATCGGCACCGCTGCCGACGCGATCAATAGCCTCGATATCTCTGGAGCCGAGAAGACCGCGCTGGTGAACAACATCCCCGTCGCGTACGCGGTGACGTACCTCATCGGCACCGCGTTCACCGTGTGGTTCCTGCCGACCATCGGGCCGAGATTGATGGGCGTGAACCTGCGGGAGGAGAGCAAGAAGTTGCAGGACCAGATCGCGGGCACGGAGGAACACGAGCCCGGCGTGCAATCGGCCTTCCAGAGCTTCGCGGTCCGCGCCTACCGCGTAGCCAATGAGAGGCTGGTGAACAGGACGGTCGCGGAGATCGAGGCTCTTGTCACCGACCTCGACGCGATTCTCAAGGTTGTGAGCGTTCTGCCCAGGGACATGCGGGTCTTCATCTCGCGCATCCGTCACGAGGGCTCGATCATCGAGCCCGCGGCTGACACGGTCATTTACAAGAACGACGTGATCGCGGTGATGACCCGCCCCGAGACGCTGGCGCGGGGGATCGAGATCGGGCCCGAAGTGGACGACAAGGCCCTCCTCGACTTCCCGGTGGAGGTCCTAGACGTCGTCATCACGAACAAGACGTTGGTCGGGAAGACCCTCAGCGAGCTGGCGGCCCTCGAATTCGCGCGCGGAGTCTTCCTGCGGAAGCTCGTGCGGCTCGGGCAGCACATGCCGTTCACCTTCGAGACCGGCATCGACCGGGGCGATGTGCTGAGCCTCATCGGCGCCAAGCCCGATGTCGAGCGGGCGGCGAAAGAGCTCGGGTACCCCGACCGGCCGACCGTCACCACCGACATGATCTTCGTCGGCCTGGGCATCTTCCTCGGCGGGCTGGTCGGCCTGCTCACGGTGACGATCGGCGGGTTGCCGATCACGCTCACTGCCAGCAGCGGCGCCCTGATCATGGGTCTGGTGTTCGGCTGGCTGCGGGCCGTGCGGCCGACGTTCGGCCGGATTCCCGAGGCCGCCATGTGGGTGTTCGATACGGTGGGCCTGACGGTCTTCATCGGCGTGGTGGGACTCGGGGCGGGCCCCAGCTTCGTCTCGGGGCTCGCGCGGTCGGGGGCAAGCCTGGTCGTCGTGGGCCTCGTCGTCGCTGTGCTCCCTTACACGCTGGCGATTCTCTTCGGCCGGCATGTGCTGAAGATGAACCCGCTGATCCTCCTGGGCGCCTGCTCCGGGGCGGGAACGCTCACCGCAGCTCTTCGCGCCCTCCAGGAGGAGTCGCAGAGCAAGCTTCCCGCCCTGGGCTACACCGTCCCCTATGCCGTCGGCAACATCCTGCTGACCGCATGGGGGCCGGTCATCGTGGCGTTGATGCGGTGACGGTCTCGTGACCGCGTGAACAGTGGGGATAACCTCCCGAGCACCGAAGAACCTCGACGCGGTCAAGGGGGCGACCTGGTCGAGCTCGGTACGCGCAGGCGCTCGCGGTCTCGCTCGACAAGCTTGCGAAGTAGTCGCCGCGGCGATCTTTGGGTTACGAGTGCGAGACGCATGCTCCATCACCCGCAGGATGCCGAGGATGCGACGCAGGAGATCCTAGTACAGATGCTGCGACTGTTCGTCGAGAGTCCCGACTTCAGACGGGCGATCGATCCCTCTGAGTGAGGAGCCACTAATGCGCCCTGGCGATCCAGGCATGACGGCGGCGGCATTCTCCTTCGTTGCGAGTGAGTTCGCAGGAAAGCGTGTCCTTGTTACGGGCGGTACTCAGGGCATCGGCGAAGCCATCGTGCGGCGGCTCGCTGCCGGCGGTGCCACCGTGGCGACAACGGCGCGATCCCCACTGCCTCGGGGCCAAGATCCCGGACTGTTCGTTCAGGCAGACATGAGCACCAGCGATGGCGTCCGAAAGGTTGGCGACCGCGTTCTCCAGGAATGGGGCGGTCTCGACATCCTGGTGAACAATGTCGGCGGATCATCCGCTCCGAACGGTGGTTTCCAAGCCCTCACGGATGACGATTGGCAGAAGGCCCTAAACGTCAATCTGATGGCTTCCGTGAGATTCGACCGGATCTTTCTGCCCGGCATGCTGGAACGCCGCTCCGGTGTCATCCTTCATATCGCATCCATACAGCATCGTCTGCCGCTGTATGACTCGACGCTGGCGTACGCCGCTGCGAAATCGGCGCTCAGCACCTACAGCAAGGGCCTCGCGAACGAAGTCGGACCGAAGGGAGTGCGGGTCACTCTTATCTCGCCTGGCTTCATTGAGACCTCGGGCGCGCACGGGATGATCGCACAGTTGGCCAAGAGCACTGGGATCGACGAGAATGCTGCGCGTCACAAGATCATGGAGTTCATCGGCGGCATACCTATCGGCAGGCCAGGTCGGCCCGAAGAGGTCGCGGAACTGGTAGCCTTCCTTGCGTCTGATCGCGCAGCCTCGATTCACGGCAGTGATTACGTCATCGACGGCGGCACGATACCCACAACTTGACTAGGTGAGGCCCGCACCAATCAAGATCACTCAGACTGCGACAAAGCTCCGAAAGAACCGCATTACTACTCCGTTCGGCTTCAGTTCGACCGCAGCCGAGGTGCTGCAAGGCGTGCGTCGATGGCGCCGCACAGATCTTCCACGATCACCGTGAGGCTTGCGCCACGGGCGAATCAATTCCTGCGTTCGCTTCTCTGCGGCCAGGAGCGTCTCCACCTGCTTGCGATCCTCGATATCCGTATTGGTGCCATACCATCTGACGACGGTGCCCTGCTCGTCTCGCACCGGCACCGCTCGAAACAGGAACCAGCGATATGGTCCATCGAACCGTCGCAGGCGCGCTTCCTCTGCGCCCGGCTCGCCAGAGGCGAGCAGGCGCCGCCACGTCTCCATGACCCTTCCGATATCGTCGGGATGAATCGAGACCTTCCAGCCCCAGCCAAGCGACGCTTCGAGCGGCAGACCGGTGTAATCGAGCCAGCGCTGGTTGAGACATTCGGTCGTGCCATCTGGCAAGACAGTACCACGCCAGCGTGGGGATCTTGTCGATCATCATCCGCCCGTGGTCTTGGGAGCTCTTCATCTCGTCGAATGTGCTGTCGGCTGCACGCGCCTTCGTTCCCGCCCCACCCGTCGCTTCTCGACGGCGACATGAAGCAAGTGGCTCAGCCGCCGTTGCGCGTCAGCCCACGCCTTCGTCCCCAATTCGCGCAGGACCTTGTCTTGCGCCTGGGCCCAGAGCGGCCGCGCTACCTCCAGGGCACGTCTCCCCTTCGCTGTGAGCCGCATGGCCTTGATGCGCCCGTCGGGGTGCGAAGCACGCTCGATCACACCATTGCGCTCCAGAAGGTTGAGGCTTCGCGTCAGCGTCGTCTGGTCGATGGCCAGCGTGTCCTCGAGCTGCTTCAGGTTCGCCTCGCCTAGGCGCGCGATGGTCGCGAGAATGCTGAACTGAGTCACCCGGAGACCGCTCGGCCGCAAGACGTCGTCGTATAGCTGCGTCACTACGCGGCTGACCATCCGGAGCGTGTTGCAGATACACGGCGACAGCCGTCCGGCGTCGTGCCCGCCTGTCGCTCTGGCACCTCGTCGCTTCATAGCGTCATCCTATCAGCCGCCAGCTTGACAGGCAAACGCTTTCCATGTAATAGAATATTACATAATGTATATACATCCACTTGTGAATCCCGCGAGCCCCGGCCGACATCTCAAGGGGCAGGAGGAAGCAACCGTGAACCAAAGCCGCCATGACGCGCTCGAGACGACCCACCTAACCGAGCAGAACTTCGACGAAACGCTGCTCGCGACCCCGGGGCTCGTGATGGTCGACTTCTGGGCCGAGTGGTGCGGCCCATGCTGGGCGATCGCGCCGTTCCTCGAGGAGCTGGCCGAGGCCTCGCAGGGCCGCGTGACGTTGATGAAGGTGAACGTCGATGAGAGCCCCACGCTGGCGGCTCGGTACGAGATCCGGTCGATCCCGACGATCCTGTTCGTCAAGAAGGGCGCGGTCGTCGAGCGGGTCGTCGGTGCGCTCCCCAAGGCCGTGCTGCAGCGACATATCGAGCGCGCGAGTGTCGGATCATGACGAGCGCCGGACCGGCCGAGGCTCTGGAGCAGGTCGTCACGCTGCGCAATGGCGCCGCTGTTCGACTCCGCCCGGTCCATCCCGACGACGCGCCTCGCCTGATGACGCTGTGTCAGCGCTTGACCCCGCGGACGGTGTACCAGCGATTCTTCTCCATTCGGCGGCTCCGCCCAGAGGAGGCGCACGCCTTCGCCAATGTCGACTATCGCCAGCGGATGGCAGTCGTCGCCGAGGTCGACGTTGAAGGGGAGCCCCAACTGGTCGGCGTGGCGCGGTACGGCCCTTCGGATGAAGGGACCACCGCCGACATCGGTCTCCTCGTGGCGGACGGCTGGCAAGGACTCGGCCTCGGCTCGCTCCTCCTCGACGAGATCCTTCGTGCGGGAGAGGAGCGTGGCATCCACCAGTTCAGCGCGGACGTGCTGACGGAAAATCGCCGCGTGCTCCGCCTGCTCGCCCGGCACACGGCTATCACGCGGCGGACGCTGGACAGCGGAGTCACCAGCGTCGTGTTCGGTCGCCGTGCGAACTCCGCCCTCGAGGCCACGAGACTCGGAGGCTTCTAACATGCGAATCGCCGCGCCCGGATCGGGCGGGATCGGCGGATATTACGGGATGCTTCTCGCGAAAGCGGGGCTCGACGTCACGTTCATCGCGCGCGGCGCGCACCTGGAGGCGATGCAGCGACGGGGCCTCACGGTGCGAACCCCGCAGGCCGACGCCGTGGATCGCGTCGTCGCGCAGGCCGCGACGCTTCCCCCGCAGTGGCGATCGTCGATGCCCCGAGACCTCGACGACGGCCGTCGTCTCGAGGTGGAGGCGCTGAGCGGCGCCGTCGTTCGACGAGGCTTGGCGCACGGCATTCCGATACCGGTCCATCAAACGATCGCCGCCTGCCTGTCGGTTCATCAGCCAACGACCGCGGCGACGCATTAAGACACCCGCACACGCGGTCGTTCGAGCGAAAAAAGGAGACTTCGATGCGACTCGCAGACAAAGTAGCCATCGTGACGGGCGGCGGAACCGGAATCGGCGCGGCCATTGCGACGACGTTCGCGCGTGAAGGAGCGACAGTGACCATCACCGGCCGGCGCAAAGAGCCACTCGATGAGGTCGCCGATGCGATCGCCAAGGCCGGCGGCCACGCGCTCGCCGCGCCAGGCAGTGTCACCGACGAGGCCGAGGTTCAGCGCGCCGTGCAGGCGACCCTCGCGACCTTCGGGCGCGTCGACGTGCTGATCAACAACGCCGGAAGCCTGTTGCACGGTGCCCCGCTGCACGAGACGGCCGATGAGATCTGGGATGGCGTGATGGACGTGTTCCTCAAGGGCGTGTTCCGCTTCTCACGGGCGGTCATCCCTCACATGCAGCGCCAAGGCGGCGGCTCGATCGTCAACATCGGCTCGGTCCTCGGGCTCAAGGCTTCCCTGGCCTTTCCGGTCCACCCCTACGCCGTGGCGAAGGCCGGCGTGGCCATGCTCACGAAGACGATCGCGGTGCATTACGCGAAGGACGGCATCCGCTGTAACTGCGTCGCGCCGGCACTCACCGAGACGCCGCTGACGGAATCGCGGCTGAAGGATGCCACGGTGCGAACCGCGATGGCGGCTCAGTACCCCCTCCGTCGGCTCGGCAGGCCCGACGACATCGCCCAGGCCGTGCTCTATCTCGCGTCGGATGACGCCGCGTGGACGACCGGGACGATCGTCACCGTCGACGGCGGAATCATGGCGCAGTAGGGCTCGTCTGGAAGAGCGATCCATGCCGACGCCGCTCGACGAGCTCCGCCAACTCGCGCAAGGACAGCGTCCGCCGCCGCCCATCGCGACCCTGATCGGGTTCACGCTGAGCGCGGTGTCGCCCGGCGAGGCGGTTATCGAGCTGGCGGCGGGCCGGCAACACGCGAATCCCATGGGGGCACTCCACGGGGGTGTGCTGTGCGACATCGCCGACGCGGCCATGGGGATCGCCTACGCCAGCACGCTGGCGGAGGGCGAGACGTTCGCGACCGTCGAGCTGAAGATCAATTTCCTGAAGCCCGTGTGGACGGCTGAAGGACCTGGCGGCTTCCACAGGAGCGGGCGAGCAACGCTTGAAGATGATTTCCAGCAGTGTTCCGCTCGGGAGGCTCGGTACGCCCGACGAGATCGCCAAGGCCGTGGTGTTTCTCGCATCGGACGACAGCAGCTACATCACGGGAACGGAATTGTTTGTGGATGGCGGCATGGCGCAAGTGTAGGCCGTTACTCACCGCGCGAACGCGCGCGCCAGCTGTCGAGCATGGATCTCCCCAGCGTCGCGTGTCCGACGCCGTGCTCCGGCCGATCGCGGATAGTCACTAAGAAGGTCCTCTCGGAACGTGTCTCGATCGGCCGCCGGAGGCGCGATGGCTGGCCGCGATGAGAAGCACGTCGACGATTTTCCTTCACGGGCACGGTAGACGTCCATGAGTCCCGGCACGCCCAGGAGAGAGTCGGGACGAAACGTTTCCGGATCGAGGAAGACGTCGTCGATGCGCCGGTAGATCCCGTCGACGCGCTGGAAACCCTTGGTCGTGCGCATCATGACGAAACCGCCGGCGACCACGAGGTCGCGGCCCTCGACGAGCTCCACTCCCATCTGCTGGGCCAGGAAGGCGTGCTCGAAATAGGCGGAGTTGTAGACGCCCAGGGTGAGCACGACCACCGTGGGCGAAGCGATGCCCTCCGGGGCCAGATACTGGAGCGTCTCCAGGAGACGGCTGGGGTAGTCGTCCACCGGCCGCACCCGGGAGGCCTCGAAGACCTGCGGGAACGTGCGCTTGAGGACCCGCCGGTTCTCGAGCACGTACGAGACACCGGACGGACAGCGCAGGTTGTCCTCGAGCACATAGAGTTGCCCGTCGCGGTCGCGCACGAGGTCGGTGCCCGTGATGTGGCACCACACGCGTCGCGGGGGACTGAGCCCGGCACATGGGGCCTTGAATTTGCAGCAGGGCCTCCGGCACCGTCTTCCCGGGCGGCGGTCGAGTGGGGAGCTTCCGCGAGGTAGCGGGCGGCGATGATTACGGTAGAATAAGGGCGTGGCTCTCGTCAGCGGTCTCGTGTCCAGATCGGCCGATCCTCAACCGGCGCCGGCAGCGGATCCCAAGGTGTTTCCCTTCCGCTGCGAGCTGAGCCTGGCCCCGCTGATCACCTTCTGGACGCAGACGTCCGCCTACCACGAGTTCGGCCGCGGGCCGCTCCCCGGCATCGTCCGGGAGAAGGTCCGGCAAGCGCCCGGGCTGGCAGGGGTGATCGAGGACCTATCGATCATCGGGCAGCACAAAGAGCTCGTCGACCTCATGATGACGGCGATGTTCCCGCCGGCGTTCTGGGAGCAAGAGTACGGGGCCGCGCTCTTTCCGTTCCAGCTGCGCGCCTTCTACGCCACGTCCGCCTTCCGCCGCTCGCTCATGAACGATGACGGGACGCTCCAGGGTCGCGTGAATCTGGACCAGCAGCGACTGGGGGCCGTAAAGATCCTGCTCGCCTATGAGTTGATTCTCCAACGAACGTACGGGATCGGCCTGGGCGTCGAGGCCCCCGTCATCTTCACCACCGTCGATCCCGCCACGAAGCTGGACCGGCACTTTCAGATGCAGTTCGACTGGCGCTTCGTGGAGGTCGAGTGCATCGGTCCAGTGCCGCCGCTGACGGATGCAGTCCGGCGGCGGCTCCAGACCGGCCACATCGACGTCGATCTTTTCCGCCACTTGCTTCCGCCGGAGAAGTTCGTCCTGCGCGGCTTCATGATCCTGAAGGCCGTCGACGTCACCGACCAGGAAGTCCTCTCCTCGCTCAAGCGGGACCTCATCGACAAGGAATCCATCGTGTCGAGTGACCGCTTCCAGAGCCTGCAGGCGAAGCTGCGGACATTGTTCCGGCGACCTGCTCTGGACCTGGGCCTGGCCGCCGTGGAGGGCGACCGGGTGCTCGTCCTCAACGACGCCTCGAGCGACGAGCACGCCTGCATCTACGCGGACTCGGCGCACCACAAGACGTCGGAGTTCGCGGGGTCTCTCTACGAGCGGGCGGTTCGCGAGGGCCGCCCCGTCATCATCGACGACCTCATGACCTGGCCCGACCGGACGAGGATCGAAGATGAGCTGATCCGGGACGGGGTCCGGAATGTCGTCGCCGCGCCCCTTCACTACCAGGACGAGGTGATCGGCACCCTGGAGCTGCTCTCGCCCAACGCCGGCGACCTGAACGCGACGCATCTTCTCAAGCTCGAGGAAGTGCTGCCGCTGTTCTCCATGGCTGTCCAGCGCAGCGTGGAGGAGCTGAACACGCGCATCCAGGCCCTCATCAAGGAGAAGTGCACGGCGATCCACCCGACGGTCGAGTGGCGCTTCCGCAAGGCCGTGCTCAACGGCATCGAGCGGCAGCGGGTAGGCACCCTCAGCGTCGGCACCGACATGGAGCCGATCGTCTTCGAGGGCGTGCACCCCCTGTACGGGCTCGCCGATATCCGTGGCTCTTCGGTGCAGCGGGGCCTCGCCATCCAGGCCGATCTGCTGACCCAGCTCCGCCTGGCCGCCGCCGCGGTCCAGGCGGCCGGTCAGGCGCGGTCTCTACCCGCGCTCGACGAGCTCGGCTACCGCATCGACAAGCACATCGCCAAGATCGAGCGCAGTCTCAACTCGGGCGACGAGGTCTGGATCATCGCCTTCTTGCGCACTCACGTCGAGAGCCTGTTCGATTACCTCGGCGAGTTCGGCCACGAGGTCCGCGCCCGGATCGAGGCGTATCGGAGTGCGCTCGATGCGCGGCTGGGCACGGTCTACCGCCAGCGCCGGTTGTTCGAGGAAAGCGTCACGCGCATCGCGGAGGCCATATCGTCCCAGCTGGACCGGGAGGAACAGGCCGCCCAGGAGATGTTCCCGCACTACTTCGAGAAGCAGAAGACGGATGGCGTCGATTACCAGGTGTATGTCGGCGCCAGCCTGCTGGAGGATGGCCGCTTCGACCCGATTTGCCTGAAGAACCTGCGCCTGTGGCAGCTCATGCTCACGTGCGGGATCGCGGTCCGCGCCCATCAGCTCCACGATAGCTTGCCGGTGCCGCTCGAGACGACACACCTGATCCTCGTCCAGCACACCCCGCTCTCGATCCGGTTTCGCTTCGACGAGAAACGGTTCGATGTCGATGGCGCCTACGACATCCGCTACGAGATCGTCAAGAAGCGAATCGACAAAGCTGTCGTCGAGGGTACGACCGAGCGCGTGACCCAACCCGGCAAGATTGCCATCGTCTATAGTCAGCCCGGCGAGGCGCAGGAGTACCGGAGTTACATCGAGTACCTGCAGAGTCTCGGGTATCTCACCGGGGATGTCGAGCAGTGCGAGCTCGGGGAACTGCAGGGGATCCAGGGTCTCCAGGCGCTCCGCGTCACGGTCGACCTCGATAGCCCGAAGCTCCAGCAGCGTGTCAGGCTGGGCGACGTGCGAATGGCTCTAACACCGTGAGATTCGCGCGCGTCTGACGTAGCTCCAGGGGCGTCGTGTTGATGCGCAGCGGCAAATGGCGGCGGCGCGTCGCCTCTACCGGGACTACGGCTTCCGCGAGATCCCCGTGTACAACGGCAACCCGCGGACCGAGATCTGGATGGAAGCCACGCTTTAAGGGGAGGGAAGAGTCATGGCGAATGCGACGGTCACCGAGCTCAAGAAGAAATCGGACGCAGCATCGGCAAACCTCAACCGCCAGCTCGAGGGGATGGAGCCCTATCTGGAGCGATCGGATGCGCCGGGGGAGTGGACGACCCGCCAGGTGCTGTGCCATCTGCTGTTCGAGCCGGGCTGGAAGCCCGCCGCCCTGCTCAGGACGTTTGCCGAACGGGATCTGCCCGTGATCGATATCTCACCGGGGAGCACCAACGTGACGGCCGAGCGCGAGAAGATGACGCTCGAGGAGCTGGCGGGCGCGCTCGACGGCCAGCGCCGGGAGCTCTTTGGCTACCTCGATGGGCTGAGTGATTCCGACCTCCAGCGCAAAGCCCGCATCCCTCTCTTCAAGCAGTTCATGGGTACTGATGAGATCCCGATCCCGATGTTCGTCGGCGCGATGTTCGACTACCACTGGAACGACCACGCCGGCCAGCTCGGCAAGATCCGCAAGGCGGTCGGCCTTCCCGAGGCCAAGTAACCATCGCCGTCCGCGCGAAGAGTCCTCTCCCCCGGGCCAGGGGAGAGGGCAAGGGTCAGGGGGCCGGGGCTGGCGGGCCTCGCGTGTTACACTTCCTCGGCGCTCGTCGTCCTGATCACTACCCGCTCAGAGCGTAGACCGATGGCAGCGTGATGGCTCCGAAATACCGGTAGACCGAGTAGAACCGATATCGCCATTCCGGATCCGGCCACGGTGGCTCGCCCTCGCGTTTGGCTGGGAAATCCATCACCCGGAGCATGAACGGGAGCACTTCGGCGACGAATGAGGCGGCCGCACCTCGGGCAGCATTGAGGAATAGGCCCTCGGCGAGTTGGCTGTTCTGAACGGTGCCGCCGTCAGTATCGAAGGGATTCGGCTGGGCCGCGGACATGCTAAGATCGTGACGCCGACGGAAGTAGTGGCCGATAACTTCGCAGGCCCACGCGGGCCGGTGCTCCGCCAATGGCAGAATCAACACCCAGAAGTCGCTGTTTACGGCAAGACCGCGCGCCTCATCGAGAACACCGTTATCGGGCAGGCGCAGGTAGAGGTCGAGAAATCGCCGACTGATCGTCAAATCCGCCCATCGCACGAGGAACTGCAGGAGCCGCCGCCACGGCCCGGACGCATCGGCATACGGTGCGGCCGATCCTCAGGTGGAGACGTCCAGTGATGATGGAGCGGTCTCACGTAGATCGTGCGCTGAGCGCCGGCCCACGTGCGCGAACGGTAGCCGCCGCGGCCCGCTGGTCAACGTCATGGGGTATGCTTCGAGCGTGAACTCAGAGGACGCGACGCGCCGGGTGATCTTTCTCGACATCGACGGTGTGCTCGCCCCGATCCGCCGGTGGGATCGGTACGGGGACCTGGACCCGGCGTGCATCCAGGTGTTGAACGAGATCGTGGCCCGTGGCGGAGCCGATGTCGTCGTCTCGTCCACCTGGCGGCATGGCAAGACCGTCGCCGAGCTGCAGGAGATCCTGGAAGCGCAGGGGTTCACCGGGTGCGTGCTGGACAAGACCCCGGCCGGCGCACGCGGCGCCGACCGGAGAGACGAGATCGCAACCTGGCTCTCGGAGCATGCCGTGGACGGCTATGTGATCATCGACGATCACGGCAACATGGGCGAGCTGCGCAACCAACTCGTTCTCACGCATCCGGCCCATGGGTTACAACCAGCCGACGCGCCGCGCGCCATCGCGATGCTCACGCAACCCAGCCGCGGGAGGACCGCCATGCTGATCGTCGATTCCCAGATCCACCTCTGGCAGAACGGCAAGATGAGCGCCCACCATCGCCAGATCCCGACCTATTCGGTCGACGATGCGCTGGCCGAGATGGCCTCGGCCGGCGTCGATTGCGCCGTGATCTGGCGCGAGCGGCCCGGCATGTTCGGGTTCAGGTTCACCTTCAACCAACCGTATCAGAAGGCCTGGTGGACCGATGGCTCGCTCGACTGGTTCTGGGCGGCCTGCGAGAAAGCGGAACTGCCCGTCGGGCTCCTGGCCGGCGGGAACATGGCGGCGGTGGCGAAGATCGCCGCGCGGCATCCTCGTCTCAAGCTGCACATCGATCACCTCGGGCGCCACGGCGGGGGCACGGGAGTAACCGACGACGCAGCCTTTGCCGACCTGCCGGAGCTGCTGGCGCTCGCCAGGTTGCCCAACGTCGCCGTCAAGATGTCGGGCGCGCCGAGCTATTCGAGCCATCCCTACCCGTACAAGAACATCCACGACTACCTGCGCCAGATCTTCGAGGCGTTCGGGCCCGAGCGCTCCTTCTGGGGCACCGACATCACCCGGATGCCGTGTTCCTATCGGCAGTGCGTGACGATGTTCACCGAGGAACTGCCGTGGCTCCGCGGTCGCGACCTCGAGCGCGTGATGGGCGGGGCCATCGTCGACTGGCTCGGCTGGAATCGCCCGGCGGCGACCTGATCCCATGGACCGCCGGGACTTTCTCCAGCAACTGGGCGCGGCCTGCGGACCGATCATCGCCGCCCTGGGGCCGGGCCTCGCTCAGGCGGGCGAAACGCGAGGAGGATCCAAGATGAAGGCGACGTACGATCCGGCGGCCACGTTCGAGCTCAAGGTGAGCGAGGTGGAGTTCCGGCGCACGCAGGGTGGCCGACAGCTGATGGCCCGCGTGTATCAACCGCAGGGCCCCGGGCCGTTCCCGACTGTGCTCGACCTGCACGGCGGCGCCTGGCGCCGCAAGGATCGGCTTGCCGAGGAGCCGATGGATCGCGCCATCGCAGCGAGCGGTGTCCTGGTGGTGGCCATCGACCTGAGGCTCTCGGAGGAGGCGCCGTACCCGGCGTCGGTGCAGGACGCGAACCACGGCGTGCGCTGGCTCAAGGCGAGAGCCGCCGAGTGGAGCGGCGATCCATCGAAGATCGGCGTGTACGGCAGCTCCAGCGGCGGTCACGTCGCCGAACTGCTGGCCATGCGCCCGCGCGATGCGCGCTACAGCGCGATTCCCCTGCCCGCGACCCCGACCCTCGATGCGACGGTGGCGTACGTCGCGACCCGCTCGCCGGTCAGCGATCCGTACGCGCGCTTTCAGCAGGCGGAACGGATGAAGCGCGAGGACATGATCGCAAACAGCAGGATCTACTTCAACCCGTGGGACACGATCTACGAGGGCAATCCGCAGCTCATCCTCGAGCGCCGCGAGCCGGTCACCCTGGCGCCGATGCTGATCATGCAAGGCGCGCTCGACGACAACGTGTTGCCGGCCCTGCAGGAGAAGTTCGCAGCCACGTACCGGGCCGCGGGCGGCGTGTGCGAGCTGACCGTGTTCGAGGGCAGCGAGCACGAATGGGTCGCCAAGCCCGGCCCGCAGACCGACCGCGCGCGGGAGATGGTCAAGGCGTTCATCGCGCGTCAGCTGAAGGCGTAGGCTGAACACCTCATAGCGGGCGTGCGCCACGGCACCTACGTGGAGTGCTTCGCCGATCCCGCCCGCGATCCCATCTGGCAGACCATGTGGGCGAACCGGCCGCCCCCGCGTGACGGCTGGTTCGATGCGGGCACGGAGCCGGGCTTCGGCATCGTGCTGGACGAGGGCAAGCTCCAGCGCTATCGCGTGGGCTGACCGCTCCCGAGCGAGGAGACCATGGACATCCCGGAGTTCAGGCTGGCCGGCAAGGTTGCGCTGGTCACCGGCGCTGGCCGCGGCATCGGCAAGGGCATCGCGGAGGTGCTCGCCCAGGCCGGCGCGGACGTGGCGATCAACAGCCTCACCGAAAAGTACGTCACGCCGCTCGCCGCCGAGCTCGCGCGCTCCACCGGCCGGCGCGTGGTCCCGCTGGTCGCCGACGTCACGCGCCCCGACGACGTATCAGGCGCGGTGGCGCGGGTCATCGCCGATCTCGGCCGTCTCGATGTCCTGGTCAACAACCTGGGCGACTCGATCCGGAGCCCGCTTGTTCCCCTGCCGGGCGCGTCCGGCGCCACCGGCGTGTCCGACGCGGACCTCCGCTTCGTCAGACGGCGACTCATCTCGTCGCGCGGATCGAGCGCGGCGTCCGACCGCAAGGCGAGGACGTGCTCGCGCCCGATCTGTCACGCATCAGGCTTGAGTCAACGCCGTCCTGCACCCGGAAGATCCGCTCTTCGCGCGCCGGTGACGTATCATCCAGCCACTGGGCGGAGCGAGGGCGGAGGAGGACGCGATGACGACCGACGAGCTCGTGATCGACTGCGACGGCCACATCCTTGAACCGCCGGATCTGTGGGAGAGCTACCTGGAACCGGTCTATCGCGACCGGGCGCTCCGGATACGCGTGGGCGACGACAGCTTCGAGTTCTGGAGATCGACTACCCGCATCCCGACCATCCCGGCGCGTATCCGGAGGAGCTGCGCAGGATGGTGGCGCCGATGACGGAGTGGGGACGCCGCGGAATCCTGGGCGAGAACGTCGCGCGGGTCTACCGGCTCGCGTGGGAGGAGATCACAATGCCGGATTACATCCCCAGTCCCAGGCAATGGGTGCGCGACCAGGTCGAGCTCTACGAGCGTAGCGCCGGCACCGAAGGCACCACGCTCCGTGATACCGGGCTACCGGTGATCATCGTGACGCACACCGGCAACAAGACCGGCGCGATTCGCAAGACCCCGCTGATGCGCGTGAAGGATGGCGCCAACTACGTCCTCATCGGCTCGGTGGGAGGAGCGCCGACACACCCGGCCTGGGTACACAACCTGCGCGCCAACCCCGCCGTCGAGATCCGCGACCACACCGCGGTCCAGGCGATGCGGGTTCGCGACGTCAATGACGAGGTCGAGCGGGCGCGGCTGTGGAAGCTTGCCGTCGCGGCGTTTCCGCCATACGAGGAGTACCAGTCCCGGACCACACGACGAATCCCGGTTTTCATCGCTGAGCCGAGAGGCTGAAGGAGCGCCCACCGTGAAAGTCGTCGATGCCATCGCCCGCATTCTCAAGATCGAGGGCGCCGAGTTCCTGAGCGCCTATCCTACGACGACCCATTCGCGGGCGACTTCGGGAAGATCGATTAGTGCCAACGAACGTGGCACGCAAGATGTTCGTGTGGCCATGGCGCCGGAGGGCGAACCTCGCTAGAATGGCCGCCGCAATGGACGGACCTGTCGACCCGAGCCGTGTTCCGAGTGTCGAGTCCGGAGAGCGGCTTCTGACCCTCGTTCGGGGCTATCGGATCTCGCAAGCGGTCTACGTCGCGACCCGGCTCGGCATTCCCGACCTCTTGGCCGACGGACCTCGGGAGATTGACGAGCTGGTACACGCGACCGGGTCTCATCCGCCAAGCCTCCGCAGAGTCCTGCTGGCCCTCGCGGGGGCTGGAGTGCTCGATAGGGTCGGGCCGCCGTCATCCTGGCCTCTCAGCGACCGCGCTACCTGCAAGCCCTGAGGAGCGCGGACAATGGGACCCCCAACACGCTTGCGGAGGTCATCGCTACGAGTCTCTGCTCCGCAAGTACCCGCGCTTAACCGTCGATCGACGGACCCTGGCGTGCGTGATGCCGAGTCGTCAGACCGCGGACAGCTGAGGGGCCCGTCGCCAGTGCGTACGTCCGCGCGTTTCCCCACCGCCGGACAGACGGTCGCCCAGACGACTTGAAGAGCGGTTCTGGGAGAGCCCGCGCCTCGACTCAGCGCAGGCCGCCGGCGATCTGTCGAATTTCCGCCGGCGTGTGCTCCTCAGCCAGCGGTTGCCCATAGCGAGGCCGCCGACGAGGACAGGCTCGAACCCGATCCCGCGGATGAGCCCCTCGGCGAGGGCGATGGCCTTCGGATCGTCGCCGGCGATCGGCACGCCGACGGGGCCGCCCGGGCGGTGGGCGATCTCGGCCACCCTCCGATAGCTGATCCCGTTGAAAGCCCGCACGATGCGCGCCCCCGGCAGCAGCTTGGCGCTGGCCAGCCCGGCCCCGCCCTGCTCGCCCACCCACTTGACCAGGTCGTCTCCGTCGCGCCGGGCAATCGGATTGCAGACGTCCATGACCAGCACCTTGGTGGCCAGGGCGCGGCCCTGCGCCTTGCCGATCTCCTCGAGCGCGGCGTAGGGGACGACCATCGCCACCACGTCGCCGAAGGCGACGGCCTGCTCGACGGTGCCGGCCTGGGCCAGAGGCCCGAGACGCGTGGCCAGGCCCTTCAGGTTCTCGGGATGGCGCGACGAGAACATCACCGGGTGCCCGGCCTTGACGAACAGGGCGCCAAGAGCGCCGCCCATGCGTCCGGCCCCGACCATGCCGATCTTCAGTGGCGACGCGGTCGTCGTCTGGGCCCTGGCGCGAGCCGCCCCAGCGGCGAGGGCGATCACGCCAACCCCCCACGCGGCAAGCTGGAGAAAGTTGCGGCGGCCGTGATCAGCGGCGTGATTCCCTGCCATATCCCTCTCCTTGTCCAGGTCCATGCCAGTCGATGACCCACGCCGCCCGCACCCGGAACGACCGCGGGGGCTGGACGCCGAGTTGCGCGCGCTCAGCTTCATCGGGCACCCCCTGATGGATTGCGTCAGCAAGCATAGCATCGCATCCGGGACGAGGCGACGCGAGCAGCGCTATCTCATCCGGCGGTTGATGGCCTCGGTACAGCCGGTCATGCTCGGGTCATGACGCTCCACGCCGACCTCGTGAGCTTCATCGAGCGTCACCGCCCACGCGGCGCGCTGACCGGCGACGCCAGCGT